>Ga0316204_10001431_pt1 | contig 64891 bp, 54 predicted proteins | sample 6monrhotite_MG_2_FD_205661 | JGI IMG/M metagenome (GOLD analysis project Ga0316204, IMG submission 205661) | Microbial mat bacterial communities from mineral coupon in-situ incubated in ocean water Damariscotta River, Maine, United States -... | ecosystem: Environmental > Aquatic > Marine >... | reverse complement strand
TCTAGCGATATTCCCATAGTCAGCCTTCCCGACTGGGAAACCCTGCCTTATGACTATTTTTCGCCACATCAAGATATTATCTCTGAGCGATTAAAAACACTGTATGAATTGCCTCATTTGAGCAAAGGTATTTTATTGCTGCCGATATCTTCTGCATTGCAAAAATTACCATCCAAGCAATACATCCAACAACACTGTTTGATGTTACAAAACAAACAAACCATCGACCTGCACCAGCTTAAAAATCAACTGACTAATACTGGATATACTTGTGTTAGTAAGGTCATGGAACATGGCGAATACGCTGTACGTGGCTCAATTATCGACCTTTTCCCGATGGGCTCAACAAGCCCGATTAGAATCGAGTTATTTGATGATGAAATTGATTCATTAAGACTGTTTGATAGCGAAACTCAACTTAGTACGGAAAAAGTCGAAAAAATTAATCTACTTCCAGCTAGAGAATATCCATCTAATGAGGCGGCTATCAGCCTATTCAGGCAAGCATGGCGTTCAAAGTTTGATTCCAACTTAAAAGAAACAACGATCTATCGAGATGTGAGTAATGGCGTTTTCCCTGCAGGAATTGAGTATTACCTACCGCTCTTTTTTGAATCGATGTCTTCCATATTTGACTATTTATCCGATCAAAATACCATAATTGTTCAGGCTTCAAATATAGAGCAACCTATTGATCTTTTTTGGCAAGAACTGAGTGAAAGACATGAGCAGCATAGGCACAATATCGACAGGCCTATTCTTGCGCCTGAAGAGCTATTTTTAACCAAAGCGCATTTTTTAACAGGCAAAAAGCAATATCCCTTGGTTAGAATCTCTCAACAAACATTAAAATCAGGAACAAAAAAAGAATCTAATTCTATCGACCTTGAATTTTCACCTTGCCCCGAGGTAGCAGTTGAGCATAGAGCAAATTCTCCACTACAAAACTTTCAAACCGCGATGCAAGATTTTTCCAAGGTTCTCATTTGTGCAGAATCGTCTGGTCGACAAGAAGTGATTCGTGAGCTTTTTTTAAAACATCATATTCAAACCAACCTGATTACCAATTGGGAAGATTTTGCTACTGATTCGGATTCATCCAGTTCCGATAAAGTGAATCTGATCTGTAGTCCATTAACAAAAGGCTATGTAACCAAGGAACAACTGATTGTTTGTGAAAGTGATTTGTTTGGACGGCAGGTTCTACAAGAACGTCGTGCTAACAACAAAATACTCTCTCCCGATCAATTAATTCATAGCCTTGCCGAATTAAAAATTGGCGATCCCGTCGTTCACGTTGAACAAGGTGTTGGACGTTATCGCGGATTACAGACTATCGAAGCTGGTGGCATAACTACTGAGTTTCTAACACTTGAATATAATGGCGGTAGCAAGCTATATGTGCCAGTTCAAGCCTTGCATCAAATTCATCGTTATTCAGGTAGCAGCCCAGAATTAGCCCCTTGGCACAAGCTTGGTAGTGAAGTTTGGAGTAAAGCAAAACGTAAAGCCATCGAAAAAGCCCGCGACACTGCAGCAGAGCTGTTAGATATATACGCCAGACGCGGTGCACAAGTTGGCTTTAAACACAAAATTGATAAGCTAGACTATGAAAAATTTGCAGCTGAATTTCCTTTTGAATTAACTCAAGACCAAGCGACAGCTATTGATGCGGTCATTAAAGATATGACTGCAACTAAGCCAATGGACAGACTCGTTTGTGGTGACGTTGGATTTGGTAAAACCGAAGTCGCCATGCGTGCCGCCTATTTGAGTGTACAAAATAATATGCAGGTTGCCATGCTTGTACCTACAACACTTTTGGCACAACAGCACTTTCACTCCTTTCAAGATAGATTTTCCCAATGGCCAATTAATATTGCTGTATTATCTCGTTTCCAAACGAAAAAAGAACAAAACGAAACCCTTGCTAAGTTAGAATCGGGACAGGTTGATTTAGTCATCGGCACTCACCGATTAATTTCTGGTAATTTAAAATTTAAAAATCTGGGCTTACTACTGATTGATGAAGAACATCGGTTTGGTGTTAGACAAAAGGAAATCTTAAAATCCTATCGAACTAAGGTTGATATTCTGACTTTAACGGCCACACCTATTCCACGCACACTCAATATGTCAATGTCTGGAATGCGCGATCTTTCAATCATTGCAACACCCCCAGCAAAACGTTTAGCAATCAAAACCTTTGTCAGACAACGAAACCAACCACTGATCAAAGAAGCAATCCAGCGGGAAATACGCCGAGGCGGCCAAGTCTATTTCCTACACAATGCCGTAGAGAGTATTGAAAAAGTAGCCAATGAACTACAAGAACTATTACCAGAACTTGAAATTGCAGTCGCTCACGGACAAATGCGCGAAAGACAGCTCGAACAAGTGATGAAAGAGTTTTACCATCACCGATATCATGTTTTAGTCTGTACAACCATTATCGAAACCGGCATCGACGTGCCAACCGCTAATACTATCATCATGGACAGAGCAGATAAACTAGGCTTAGCTCAGCTTCATCAATTACGAGGACGAGTTGGTCGTTCTCATCATCAGGCCTATGCCTATTTGATGACCCCCCCTCCTAAAACCATTACAAAAGATGCCAAAAAACGTCTTGAAGCAATAGAAAAACTAGAAGATTTAGGTGCAGGATTTATTCTAGCGACTCATGATCTAGAAATTCGAGGGGCTGGCGAACTGCTAGGAGATGAACAAAGCGGTCATATGCAAACTATCGGTTTTAGTCTCTATATGGAACTACTTGATAGAGCCATAAACGCCCTAAAAACCGGCGAAGAGATGTCACTTGATGAAAACCAAAACCAACAAACCGAGGTTAATTTATCGACCTCCGCCTTGTTACCGGATGATTATGTCCCTGATGTCGCAATAAGATTATCTTTGTATAAACGAATTGCAAACGCCACTTCATCCAAAGCTTTACGCGATCTCCAAGTTGAATTAATCGACCGCTTTGGACTTTTACCCAAACAAGCCAAACAATTATTTATCATTGCTGAGTTAAAAAACACTCTAACACCATTGGGAATCACCAAACTGGACAGCACGGAAAATAGTTTCACGATGGAGTTTAAACCTAATCCTAATATTGACACAGGGAAGCTAATTGGATTAATTCAAAGTAATCCAACACGATATCGACTAATCAAAGGAACCCTGCTTAAAGTCAGCCAAACGGCGAGTGATCAATCACAAAGAGTACAACAAATTGATTCTTTAATTGAAACGCTAAGCTTGTAGAGGTTAATATTGCTTTTCGCTTATAATTTTCATTTTAGACTAGGTTATGCTTTGAAAATCAAAACCATGAGATCTGTCATAAAGTATTTAATAAAACATTCTATAAAACTGAGAGTTGTGCTTATCTCTGTTTTGTCTGTAGTCTTTTCTGTTACTGCTCAAGGAGCCGATGCGCAACAAGCTAGTCAAGCTGAACTTGAACCTGTAGAGCGATGGTTTGAAATCGAAATTATTCTATATAAACCAAATAATACCAACCTTCAAGAAGGCGAATCTTGGGATACTGATACAAAATTAGAGTTGCCAGATAACCTTGTTGATTTCCTCCAACCTTATGGCTTTCCTGAAGTTGAACCCACAGAAAGTGTTCCTAACAATCTAGAAAATAGCGAATCAAATAATCTAGAATCTGCAATTGAACAAATTGAGCCAGAACAAAGTGAAATAAACCAAGTTGTGGATAGTCAGAATGACATTCTTGAAATTACCCAAGAAACAACTGATAAACAAAATCTAATCAATTCAGGAACAGAGGTTGGATCAGAATTAGTTGAAAATTCTCTTGATGAAAGTTTAAATATTGAGCCTGCTTTTGAACCCGAAAAACCTTTTCTTTCATTAGATGCTTCACTTTTACGTTTAGTAAAAGAAGCTAAAAGTATCGATTCTAATTCTAAATATCAGCTATTAGGTCATTTTGCTTGGAGGCAACCAGTTGCGGACAAAAGTTCTGCTCACCCTATTCGTATAGCTGGTGGCGCTGATTTTAAAGAAACCTTTGAATACTCTGGCGCGAAAATAATTCAATTACCTCCAACAGAAGAGTTTTCTGATGAAGAGATACTATTTAATGAATTAGCTGAAGATGCAACGTTAACGAGCGAGAAACTTGTAGACGATACTGATATTCAGCAAGAGCTGCTCAATGAAGAGTCTACTAAGGAAGATAATGAGGATTTAGAGTCAAAAGTAGCAGAGCAAAACGAGAATATAGATGTATCAGTGATTCAAAATCCAGAAGAACTTATTAACACTCTTTCAGAAGCCGATGTAGAAACAGCGATTGAAGAGCCTCAACCAATCGCATTACCTTGGGTGCCTGAAGTTGACGGTAGTTTAATCGTTTTTATTCATCGTAACTACCTTCATATCAATACCAATATCTTTTATCGACTCCCAGGAAAAGAAGAAATAGATCTTTACTCACTGGGCAATTCATTTACTTCCCTTGGAAATGCTTTAGATAATAAATCTCTTAATTTTGATCGGCCTATAATCAATTCATTGACCGAAAACCCATTAGCTGATAATCCGCTGGCAGATACCTCGTTAACAGACAGTAGAACTTTTGAAGATTCGAGCAGTTACGGTGATAACCAACTAGTTTGGCATTACCAGGATGACTTTTTACTGGAAGAGCCCGAAAAGAAATATACTGAACGGTTGTTTAACTACCCATTAAAGCAAAATCGTAGACTCAGAAGTACAGAACTTCATTATCTTGACCATCCCTTGATTGGCATGTTAGTGATGATCACACCTTATGAAATTAATGTAGAAGAACCTAGTTCTGAACTAGAAACGCTACAACCTTAAGTTTATTTTATTTCGGAATCATTTATGGCAAATATAATCGTTTTTGGTGCAGGGCTTATTGGTCGAGCAATCGCGCTCGATCTTGCAAGCGATCATAAAGTAACCTGCGTCGATTTAAACAAAAAAGCCTTGGCTCGTATCGAAAAAGACAATCCTGAAGTTTTTACAGTTAATTTCGATCTCTCCAAAGAGAGTGATTATAGTGCGCTTACAAAGGAGTTTGATCTCGTTGTTAGCGCAATGCCCGGTTACTTGGGTTTTGATACATTAAAAAAAGTACTCTTAGCCGGTAAAAATATTGTTGATGCTTCGTTTTTTCCTGAAAACTGTTTCGATCTCGATCATCTTGCTAAAAAGAATAATGCTTTTGCAATAGTTGACTGCGGTTTAGCCCCCGGCATGGACAATATTATCCTTGGTTATCTTGATACAAAAATGGAAGTTAATAAATTTGAATGTCTCGTTGGCGGTTTACCCGTTAAACGTCATTGGCCTTTTAATTTTAAATCATTATTTTCACCAATTGATGTCATTCAAGAATATACTGGACCTGCTCGATATGTCGAAAATGGCGAAGTCGTTATCAGAGAGGCTTTAAGTGATTGTGAACGAATGGAAATTAAACGGGTTGGTACTCTAGAAGCTTTTAATACCGATGGTTTACGTACTTTGATTAAAACAATGGATCATATTCCTTATATGAAAGAAAAAACGCTTCGTTATCCCGGCCACTGTGAATATGTTCAGGTTTTAAAAGATTCGGGCTTTTTCTCGACCAAGCCTCTGGAACTCAATGGTGTTGAGTTTTCACCAATGGAAGTCAGTGCAAAAATACTCGAAGACAACTGGAAGATGGCAAGTAACGATGAGGAATTTACCGTTGTAAGAACCACCATAGAGGGTGACCAAAACGGGAAAAACCGTCGTTTTATCTATCGAATGCTAGACAAAACCGACAAAGATAGTGATATATCATCAATGGCTCGCGCCAATGGTTATACCGCAACAGCCGTTACAAACTTTGTGATGCAAAATAAGCTTCATCCTGGAGTTTGTGCCCCTGAAGCATTAGGCGCAATTGATGGTGCTTATAAATATATACTGGATTATCTTGAAAAGCGGGATATTAATTATCGAATTGAAGAAAGCATTATTGATTAAGACATTTTCAAAAATCAATTGATTATCAAATATATAAACTTAACAAATTAGACTGAGATATAAAATGATGAGTGATAAAAACATATCCGAAGAGCAACTATCAGAAATAAAGGAAAATTTTAGTTTCTTTGACCGAGATTCCAATAATGAGATTGATCTTGGCGAGTTCACAAAACTGCTAAGAGTTCTTTCACCAACGGCAACCTTAGAACAAGCACAAAAAGGTTTTGCTATCATTGATGAAAATAATGACGGACATATTGATTTTGAAGAGTTTTTAGACTGGTGGGAAAGCTGCTGGTGGGAGTATTAATCGCTATCACTAAATTATTAACTAACCTCAACTCGGGATAAGGATAACTAGAAATATTATTAATATTAATGAGTTATCTACTTTTAACAAACAGAGCAGTGTCAATGTTAATGGCCAATGCAACTATTTTAGTGGTTATCAAGGCAAGTTTGTGCAGTAATAACTGGTTATTGGAAGCAAACTTAACACGGAGAACCGCTAAAATAGTTGTGTTGGATAGTTGTGCTTATCCCGAGTTGAGGTTAACTAAGAGACCCCCAATTTTGTGCCTCTTGGAAACTGGCTATTGGAAACAAGGCCGACACTGATAGGCTTGGATAGTACTGGCTTCCTCTCCCCCTCAGCTTACTTAGTTAAACCTGAATTTTCCCATAAGCTATCAGTGTTATACATATCGTATAAACTTTCAGCTCGTGAAGTTAATTGAACAGCAAATTTTTCTTGTGTTTCTTTATCCTGTAATTCAATCTTTCCTTCAGCAACGCCATCTTCTAATCTAGCAGCTTGAATGTGCCATGTCATAGAAAAATACCTAAGAACCTCCCTTGCATTCTTCGCAACCTGAGAGCCAGCTATGTCAGTTGGAAAGTCACCACTAATGACCCACAAATCCAAATCTTTTTCAGTTGTTTTTACATACCATACGGCAAAGATTGGAGCTAATAATTGAGATTTTGGTTGGTCTAGCCTCTTAATTTGGTAACCTTTAGTCGCACAAAATTTCTGAATTTTGATATATTCTTCTTGAGACCATTCCTGAAACTTTTGTTCTGACTCTTCCTTAGATAAAGTTGTTTGAGTTTCTGACATCTTACTTCCTTAAATTGAGGGAATAACGAATAAAATTTTCGTCTAAAAATCGTAGTTAATCACCGAGGGTCGCTAAATTAAGCCATTTTCCTGTTATCTTCAAGTGATTTCGGAATTTTGAATGTAACGATTAGTTATGATTTAGTATTATTAATTATTATGTAAACTAATTAATTCCCATACAATCAATAAGTTACTTACATATAAGTTATAAATAATTATTGTTCTCGTTAAACCTAAATATTAGCTTTATATAAGTTTGCTGGTCAGAGCTGCTTCACCCCCTTTAATAATCTTATATGCATCAAGTAAACCCCATTTTTAGGCGCTAATCGGTAGATTCAGCTAGCTATTAATAACAACCAATGGTATCTTTGCGCCTGTAAATTTTTACGATTATTTCGTTCAATTATTGCTAAAATCAGCAATATAATAACCTAGGTTATTTTAAGCATATTGTTGGGTTGACTAAATTAAACTTAAGCAATTCACATTTCTTTAATCTTCGAATAACAGCAGCTAATTTTAAATATTTTGACTAAAGAAATCTGATAGCTAATTGAAGAGTTTGGATTTAAATTAGCTTTTCGTTAACGTAAACGACAAGGTGCTATAAATGGATATTCTCAAACAGTTAAACATTTCTCCGATTAATGCCGGTGCTTGTTGGGGATGCGATCAGTGGTCAACAATATCTGATTCTCATTTAATTAATTCGATCAATCCAGCGACTAAATCATTAATCGCTTCAGTGACTCCCGCACAAGAATCTGACTACGAAACAATTATGTCTTCCGCAGAACAGTCTTTTACCGAATGGCGAAAGATCCCTGCTCCACAGAGGGGTGAAGTGGTTAGAAAAATTGGCGAAGCTTTAAGAATCCAAAAAGACGCGCTTGGTAGCCTAGTTTCACTAGAAATGGGAAAAAGTAAAGCTGAAGGCGATGGCGAAGTTCAAGAAATGATTGATATGGCAGATTTCGCAGTAGGTCAATCGAGAATGCTCTACGGAAAAACAATGCACTCTGAAAGGCCACAACATCGGATGTATGAACAATGGCAACCACTTGGTATTGTAGGTGTTATTTCAGCATTTAACTTTCCAGTCGCAGTTTGGTCATGGAATGCATTTATTGCATCGATTTGTGGGAATATTACGGTCTGGAAACCAAGCCCTAAAACCCCTCTAACCGCGATCGCCGTACAGAATATCTGTAACGCTGTATTAAAAGAGCTGAAATTGCCAACGATTTTTTATACATTTGTTGATTCCGAGCAAAACTTGTTAGCAACTCGTTTTATCAATGATAAACGTGTTAAAAAACTCTCTTTTACCGGTTCTTCTACCGTTGGTAAACTGGTTGGCACCCAAGTAGCCGAACGATTTGGTAAAAGCTTATTAGAGTTATCGGGCAACAACGCTCTAATTATCGACCAAACAGCCAATTTAAGTCATGCTATCCCCGCCGCTGTTTTTGGCGCAGTTGGCACTGCAGGGCAAAGGTGCACTACTACACGTCGATTGTTTGTTCACCAATCTATTTTCGAACAGGTTAAAGAATTATTGGTGGCCGCTTATGCTCAAATAAAAATAGGTGACCCATTGGACACTAACAACCATATGGGCCCACTTATCGATCAAGACGCCGTTGATAATTTCTTAAAGACTGTCAATTTAGCAAAAGAACAGGGAGGAAAAGTTCTTTCAGGCGGTAACGCAGTCGATACAGAAGGCTTTTACGTTGAACCAACAATTATCGTTGCTCAAAATAATATGCCTGCAGTTCAATCAGAAACATTTGCTCCGATACTTTACTTGATGTCATTTGAAAATATAGAAGAAGCAATTGAACTAAATAATGACGTTAAACACGGATTATCATCCGCACTTTTTACCATGAATATCCAAAGCTCAGAAAAATTTCTTTCTTATGCGGGAAGTGACTGCGGCATCGCCAATATTAATATAGGAACCAGCGGTGCAGAAATTGGTGGTGCATTTGGTGGCGAGAAAGAGACAGGCGGCGGCCGCGAGGCCGGTTCAGATTCATGGAAATCTTATATGAGACGACAAACAAATACTATTTTCTGGGGTGATACACCGGTATTGGCTCAAGGAATTAAATTCGATATCTAAACATTAGTTAAACTATTTTATTAATCACTTAGTTTATCCTTCTGGTCGATCATCAGAAGGATAAAATAATTAAAAGTACTATTGTCGTAACCCGGCAATTAGTAACTTAAAATTTAGAGGAGTAGAAAATGGCTGTATTTAACTTGAGAGCTTATGATGATCATGAACAAATCGTATTTTGTCGTGACGTAGAATCAGGCTTAAAAGCGATTATCAGTATTCATTCAACCGCATTGGGGCCAGCAGTAGGTGGTTGTAGAATGTGGGAATACAATTCTGACGAAGGTGCATTAATCGATGCGCTACGCCTTTCTCGCGGAATGAGCTACAAGAATGCACTAGCGGGTCTAAAAATGGGTGGTGGTAAATCCGTTATCATCGGCAACTCAAAAACCATGAAATCCGAAGCATTATTTCGAGCCTTTGGCCGATTTATCCAAAACCTGAACGGCCAATATATTTCCGCAGAAGATGTTGGTATTAATCCAACAGATATGGCGGTTGTTCATAAAGAAACCAATCATGTCGTCGGTCTTGAAGGCCGCAGTGGTGACCCTTCTCCCCTTACCGCTTATGGTGTGTACAAAGGCATGAAAGCCGCTGTAAAACATCGTTTAGGCCGCGATGATTTAAACGGTTTAAAAATAGCCGTTCAAGGATTGGGGCACGTGGGTTATTACTTGTGTGAACACCTAAGAAATGAAGGCGCTGAACTGTTTGTTACCGATATCAGTAAAGAGTCAGTTGATCGAGTTGTTGATACTCTTGGCGCAACTGCTGTTGGCATAGACGATATTTACGGACAAGATGTTGATGTTTATGCACCTTGTGCTCTCGGCGCTACGATTAACGATGTTACCATTCCACAGCTAAAATGCTCAGTTGTTGCCGGTGCAGCAAACAACCAGCTGGCGGAAGACCGTCACGGTGATGTACTAAAGGAAAAAGGCATATTATATACTCCTGATTACGTTATCAACGCTGGCGGAATCATTAACGTTTCGTTTGAGCATCAAGAAGGTGGTTATAATAAGCAAACAGCGTTAGATAAAGTTGACGAAATTTATGGGACTTTAACTGAAATTTTTGAAGCCGCAAAAAAAGAAGAAAAAACCACTAACGTTGTCGCTGATGAACTTGCTCGTAAAAGAATTGCAGCAGGTAAACAGTAATTTTTATTAGATGCTGCGGTGACTTTTTTCCGCAGCTTTTAGTTTTATCTTAAAGCTAAACCCATTGAATAAACGACTCTTGTTCAACCATTGGAACAGGTTTTTTTTCTCCTTCTTCTTGCCCCAAATAAACAAATCCTACGATCGACTCATTAGTATCCATATCGAGATCCTTCATTAAAAAGCGATTAAACGCCAAATTTCCTGTTCGCCAGATCGCCCCAACATTTAAAAAATGAGCCGCCATAATCAAATTTTGAACACTCGCACCTGCTGATAGTATCTGTTCTATATCTGGAACTTTTGGGTGTGATTTAATAACAACTGAAGCAATTATTAGCATCGGTGCTCTTAACGGCTTATTCTTTATTTTCGCTAATTTTTCATCTGTTAGGTCTGAGTTTTCCTCTATGCTTGCTTTTACAAATTTTTCACCTAAAAGGTTTAAAGAATCGCCAGTAAATATTCTATACCGCCAAGGCTTTAATAAGGCGTGGTCCGGTGCCCTTAATGCCGCTTGCATCATGATTTCTACTTGATATTCACTAGGTGCCGGAGCGATTAAGCGGTTATGGGATTTTCTGCTTAATAATTGTTCAATCGCACTCATAAAATATTTCTCTTAGTTTGAGATTTTGTTAGATTATTAAAATAATAACACATACAAAAAGCACAAATTATAGGCAAAAAAAAGCCCGAATAAATCGGGCTTTTTAATATGGCGTCCCCTAGGGGGTTCGAACCCCTGTTACCGCCGTGAAAGGGCGGTGTCCTAGGCCTCTAGACGAAGGGGACTTAAGACTTTTCACTCTATTAAGAAAACTGGTTAACAATCGTCTCTCCTCAAGAGCGCGCCATTCTATAGTCACTTTGTGTGCTTGTCAAAAGCTATTTTAATTATTTTATAAGTTTTTTAAAAGAGCTATTATTTAGCTTTAGTTAATACACCATTTATCAACTCATAACGGGTTTGCATCGATGCGGCCAATTGCAAATCATGAGAAACAATTAAAAAACTAGTAGCCTCATCTCTGTTAAGATCAAACATTAGTTGGTTAACTGACTGAGCCGTTTTAACATCTAAATTTCCGGTAGGTTCATCTGCTAATATACAGGCTGGCCTTGTGACCATTGCTCTTGCTATAGCAATCCGCTGTCGCTCGCCACCACTTAGTTCAGACGGCGTATGAGTTTTTCTATCGAGCAAGCCCACTTTTCGAATAATTTCTTCAGCTCGTTCTCTGGATTTTTTCTCACTCATACCACCAATAATTAAAGGTATACTAACATTTTCAAGTGCAGAGAATTCTGCAAGTAAATGATGGAATTGATAGACAAAACCTAGTTTTTTGTTTCTTAATTCACCTTGTTTTTTTATAGATAATTTATGAATATTTTGACCTGCAACTATCACTTCCCCTTCATCCGGAGAATCAAGCCCGCCGAGAATATGCAATAAAGTGCTTTTACCTGATCCTGAACTACCAACCACTGCGACCATTTCGCCTTGATTAATTGTAATATCGACACCTTTCAAAACTTCTACGTATTTTTTACCATCTTGGAAGGTTTTCCTGATCCCTCTTGCTACTAAGATAGGCTCTATATCAAAACTATTCATATCTTAAAGCCTCTGCAGGTTTAGTCTTAGATGCTTTCCATGCCGGATATAATGTAGCCAGCGTACTCATTATTAATGCGGCTACTGAAATATTGATAACGTCTGACCATTTCAAAACGGAGGGTAAAAAGCCGATAAAATACACATCGCCGGGCAGCACTTGGACTCCCCATAATTGCTCAATAAATGCCACGACATCGGCCAAATTAGATGCTAAAAGAATTCCTCCAGCAACTCCGATGATCGTTCCTATAATGCCATTCAAACTGCCTTGAACAACAAAAATTTTCATAATCGTCATAGGAGATGCACCTAAGGTTCTCAGAATCGCAATATCAGATTGTTTATCGGTAACCACCATAACTAAGGTACTAACAATATTAAATGCCGCTACGGCAATAATAAAAGCAAGCAATATAAACATCATTTTCTTTTCCATTTGCACCGCTTTAAATAAAGTGCCGTGAGTATAGTTCCAGTCAGAAACATAAAACTCATCGCCCACCACCTTCCTCAAATCAAACGCAGTATAAGCTGCATCGAGTACATTATTAGTCGTTACCCGTAGATTAGAAACCTTGTTGCCTTTGCGTGTTAGCACCGCAGCATCTTTAATATGGATCATTGCCAGCATGCCATCGAGTTCTGATTTAACTTCAAACAATCCAACAACCCTAAATCGCTTGTATCGTGGCGATATGCCGGCTGGAGAAATGGTCGCTCCATCGGCCAACAGCAAAGTTACCTTATCGTTTAGACTTAAACCTAAACTGCTTGCCATACTAATCCCTAAAATAATACCGAATTCACCTGGTTTGAGAGAATCTAACTCTCCTGCAATCATATAATCATCAACGATAGATACGTCTTTTTCTTTGCTTGGTAAAACCCCCTGCACCAAACCATATTTGGTATAACCTTGATGACGAAACATTGCTTGAGCGTCAATGAAAGGAGCTGCTGCGACAACCTTAGGATGTTCAAGTACTTGTTTTTCCAGCGATTGCCAATCTTCAAATCCGTCTCCACGATCACCAACAACAATATGAGGCACCATACCTAAAATTCGATTGCGCAGTTCTGATTCAAAACCATTCATTACCGACATAACGGTTATTAAGACAATAATGCCGAGCGCGATCCCGAGCATACTGACCAAGGAAATAAAAGAAATAAAGTTGTTATCTTTTTTAGCTCGTGTGTATCTGAGCCCGATCATCAGTGGCACTGATTTTTTCATGTCGTTCCTAATTATTTGATTATTTATCCATCATGTTTATTCAAACGGCATATGAGACATTATTTGCCGATTCAATAATAAAGAAGGATTTTAACAATCGATTGCTCGACTAAAAAGCTGTTTCAATCAACTAATCGATTTAATTTATTATTTAAAGTAGAAATACCCCTTCGTCAGAGCAATAGTACATTTAATTAGCCAAAACTATGCTATAAATATTAAATAGTTTACATAAAAGGTACATTTAGTGAGTCAATCAAGAGAAAAACCTGAAAACGAAAGACGCCAATATTTCAGAATTAAAAATCGCTTGTTTATTGGGTATGAATTAATCGATTCAGAACACGAGTTTTCTGCATCAAATAGCGATAACTCTAAATCACTACCTTTTGCTCATTTATTAGGAGAGCTAAATGGAATTGTAAGTGCCAACGATGCGCATATCGAAACTCTTAACTCTCAGCAACAGCCAACTATCGACCATATTAATGAGTTAAATACCAAACTGGCTCAATTGACACAATATATGATTCAAAGCTTAAACCTTAGCTACAATGAGCTATTAGAAGTTGATTTGAGTGGCGGTGGAATTCGTTTTGAATCCGAACGTTCCATGCCAATAGGTCAAAAATTAAAACTCGAACTAGTGCTCGTGCCAGAATACTATTACTTAGTTGTTTATGCTGAAGTCGTTGATTGCCAACCAATTAACAATCGTTTTGAACTGGCTATTAGCTTTGACCAAATTAAAGAAGCAGACCGAGATGCTATCATAAGGCATGTTTTTAAAAGCCAATCAGAACAACTCAGAGCAGAAAAACATAATAATTCTCAAATAGAATGAGAATTAGTCAACAGATGATTGAATTATATCTTTAAATCAGTAGGTTATAATAGTATATTAATGCTATATCGAGATACGGAGAAGCACATGAAAAGCCCAATTTTTACCAAAATGAATTTGAGCCTCAAGATAAGAATCTTACTACTTACTACAGGTTTGGGTTTTAGCGGTTTATCAATTGCTGACGTTCTACCAATGCCAATATCTCAGCAAGGAGATCAATCAATTCAAACGCCTAAAAACGGATTAAGTATGGAAAAAACTCAAGCCATCTTTGGGGAGCCACTAAAAAAATCTCCGCCTGTTGGTGATCCACCGATTAGTAAATGGGTTTACCCTAATTTTACTGTTTATTTTGAAGACAATACCGTTTTACATGCGGTTCTAAATAAAAGCTAACTTGCTCTCAATTTCCCAACGCCAGTATCTTTGGATCAAACATCTTCAATTTGCATATCTTCAATTTGTAGTCGCTGGGTTGGGTAAGCCATCTCAGCGTGATTTATTTCAATAATATGTGCTATTTTCAATAAGATATCTTGTTTAATCTCATGAAATTTTATCCATTCAGTTGTTTTAGTAAAGGTATAGATAAAGAAGTCTACAGAAGAATCGCTAAACTGGTTTAGGTTTACGATCAGTGTTAAATTTGAATCTATTTCTGGATGTCCAATCAGCATTTCTTTTACCTGTCTGACAATATTTTCAGTTTGAGAAATATCGTCATACCTTATTCCAAAGGTTTCATATATCCGTCGATTACTCATTCGTGATGGATTTTCTACGGTAATGCTGTTGAAAATTGCGTTGGGAACATACAATGGACGTTTATCAAAGGTTCGAATACGAGTCTGTCGCCAACCTATATTCTCAACCGTTCCTTCTATTTCCCGATCATTCGAGCGTATCCAATCTCCAACAGCGAAAGGTCGATCTAAATAGATAATCAGTCCACCAAAAAAATTAGCTAATAGATCCTTAGCTGCAAAGCCAATAGCTATACCACCGATACCACCAAAAGCTAATACTGCACTAATACTGACGCCCAAGTTTTGAAGAATAAGCAATAGTGTTGTTATGGTCACAGACACGCGCAATAGTTTGCTGATAGCTTCAATCGTCGATTTGTCGAGCTTTTTATCCTCACTACGATGAACGTTGCTATTAATAAGATTTTGTTCAGCATTGGTAATAAAACGGACTAACGACCAAGATATCAAAACAACGATAAAAACAGCTCTCAATTTATCTTGAAGAGGAAAATTTAACAACTCATTAATAATAATCCAAGCGCCCGCCCCCCAAATCAATAAAGTTATAGGGGTTGAAACAGCAATGACGATGGCATCATCCCACTCATTTTTTGTTTTCTTAAGTTGCTGATCTAGTTTTAAATATACTCTGCGCCAAATAACATTAATTAAAAGAGTAATAAAAACGGCTAAAAACATTTGAAAGATAAAAAGATTATCTCCAACATTTGTTTCTAGCCATTGATTAAAATTGGTTAATTCCATTGATTAAGCCTGTTCTTAGTGTATTTAATATGATTAAGAGACATAAATTTTACAGTGAAGAGATAAATAGGTAAATTGGGTTAGTCTTAATTTATCCTAACACATAAAAAATCTCGCCGAAGCGAGATTAATTGATTTAGTAAGATTAACAATTGATTTAATTTAATCAATCTTTCCCCATCAATTGCTTTTTCATATGAGAATTAAGTGGCTTATCACCTAACCAGGTTTTCAGGAATGCTTTGTAAAATAGTTTTCCAGGGATAACACCTTTTTGAACACCATCAATACTAACCAAGGTGCCTTCTAAAGGGTCAAAATCAATACAAACTTCATCCCCTTGCTTTATATCCGAATTCCAAATTTTGTTGAACTGACTCACTAGAGGCGCCAAAATTTCTAATTCCGATTCTGAATGATTAACAGTAATACCTAAATTAATCGCACGAATAATTGCTTGTGGAGGTATTGATTCATTGGTCTTAATCACAAAACGTTTAGCACCAGCACTGTCAATCACTTCCTTAACGGACTCTGCATCGTTTTCAAGATACAAACCACCTAAATATATTGCTTGTCTGGCATTTGATTTAGTCGCCGTGCCTTTTAATCGGAGTTCCGCACCACCAGGGGATAAAGTTATAACTTCTTCAAGATCCACCGCCTTAAGCGATTCGGCAGCACAAAATGGTACATAAGAAATAAAAGCGGAAACAAAGAAAGCTAAAAACCTATTCACGACAACACCTAATAGTTAAGTTTAAGTAACATCATCAACTTATTGATATACCTATTGTTATTCTTATTCACTAACAAATTAATCTAAACAGATTATTTGTCTAGCGAGACAGAATACAACAACCAACTTCCTGTTGCAATTATATTAAATTGACAAGGTTTCTATTACCTTGTGTTAGATCACAGATTAGGGAAATAGTTCAATATAAATCCTACTGAATCATTTTGAAGCCTATATCCGTCAAGCTAATTTAATTCTAAGCTAAACAGAAAAGTATAAAACTTGTGCTGCTAAGGAAAGACGTTTATTCTTTGCCTCGTGCAAAAAGCAGACTATAGCCTAAGATTAACGGCCATCTTGCGCTGATAATGTTAGCCTCAACAATTCAAATAACTCAATAAATATTATAGGTATCTACGATGGATAAAAACGTCATATCAAAACCTAAAGGATTGCGATTTACTCGTGCAGGGCGATTAGCAACCATTATAGGCGCTAGCTTGTTAACTCTAGCCTGCCAGCCAAACGTTCAAACTAACAAACCAGAAGAATCTATACCTAAAGCAGTTACCGCTGCTGATGCGATAAAATACGTTGCTGATGCTGAAGAGTCGCTAGAAGCAGATTACGGAATGATTGCCAAAGCTTATTGGGTTCAGGCAAACTTTGTAACTGACGATACGAGTGCTTTAGCAGCAAAAGCTGGCGAAGAAGCGACCAAGAAAAGCGTTGCACTGGCTCTTGGAACTAAGGCATTCCAAGATCTAAAGCTTGATTACGATACTCAACGGAAACTAAACGCCCTTAAATCTGGACTGGTTATTCCGGCTCCTTCCGATGATGCAAAAACAAAAGAACTATCAACAATTACCGCTAATTTAGATGCGACCTATGCCAAAGGGTGTACTGAAACTGGTGAATGTTATGATCTTGGTTCGTTAAGTAAAACTTTAGCAAGTTCAAATGATCCCGATGAAATGTTAGAGGCATGGAAGAACTGGCGTAAAGTTTCTCCTCAGATGAGAAGCAACTACCAACGAATGGTAGAAATCGCTAATGAAGGTTCTGAACAACTCGGTTATTCCGATACAGGCGCGCTTTGGCGTTCACAATATGATATGCCTGCAAATGACTTCGCTAAAGATATGGATCGTGTTTGGGGTCAAGTAAAGCCGCTCTATGATTCTTTACAATGCCATGTTAGAGCAAAATTAAACGAAAAATATGGCGATGATGTAGTTTCTCTCGATCAACCGATCCCTGCTCATTTATTAGGCAATATGTGGGCTCAAAGTTGGGAAAATATTTATGAAGATGTTGCTCCACAAACGGAAACACCGGCCGTTGATGTAACTAAGCGATTAGAAATCAAAGGTTATGATGAAAAAGCAATGGTAAGAACTGCTGAAGGATTCTTTACTTCTTTAGGTTTCGAGCCTCTACCTGATTCATTTTGGACTAACTCTTTGTTTATAAAGCCTAGAGATCGTGCCGTTCAATGTCATGCAAGCGCATGGGATCTCAGCGCAACTGACTACCGAATTAAAATGTGCATCAACAAAACCGGTGAAGACTTCTCAGTCATTCATCATGAGCTAGGCCATAACTTCTATCAACGCGCGTACAACCTCAAACAAGATTTTCTATACAGAAATAGCGCAAATGACGGTTTCCATGAAGCGATTGGCGATACTATATCACTTTCTATCACACCAAAATACCTAAAGGAAATTGGCTTAATTGATAAAGAACCTGATGCCGCTGGCGATCTACCTTTCTTAATGAAAAAAGCCTTAGAAGGTGTATCATTCCTACCATTTGGCCTATTAGTAGACAAATGGCGCTGGGGCGTTTTTAATGGAGAAATTCCTGCAGACCAATATAATAAAGGCTGGTGGGATCTACGAGAAAAATACCAAGGGGTAAAAGCACCGGTTGAACGTACAGAAACAGATTTCGACCCTGGTGCGAAATATCATGTTCCGGGTAATACTCCCTACTCTCGTTACTTCCTTGCTCGAATTTTACAGTTTCAGTTTCATCGCGAGCTTTGTAAAATTTCCGGAAACGAAGGTCCTCTACATCGTTGTTCTATTTATGGAAATAAAGAAGCGGGTTCAAAACTGATTGCTATGTTAGAAATGGGTTCAAGTAAGCCGTGGCAAGATGCTTTAGAAGCGATGACAGGTCAAAGAGAAATGGATGCAACCGCCATCATCGACTATTTTGCACCACTTAAAACTTGGTTAGACGAGCAAAATAAAACCAGACAATGTGGCTGGTAAGTAGATCTTGCTATTTATCGCTCTATTAATTGATAAATAGTGGGATATTTTATTATTAGAGTCGTTGATGTTTGTTTTGCCCAGAGGCTTCTAGCGGACTTGTGAAATTAATGGTGCATTGGATAAGAGAAAAAGTTGTTTGAGCAAAGCGAGTTCTTTTTCGCCCAATGTGCCTAATTTTTGTTGGGTAATAAACCTAAAGTGATTGAAACAATCACCCCACGAAAGATCTAGCTAGATTCAACGTAAAACATTTTTGCCTACTTTCGCTTAGAAGTGCCTACTTTTGGTGATGTTTTCCAAAAGTAGGTCGCACTAAAGTGAAATGCTGCGAAACGACTTTGTCCCCACTATAAACAACCTACAAACAACCTGAAGCCTCCAATACCACCCCAATTGCCTCTTCAACAGTTTGCTTACGAACTTGTTCTCGATCCCCTTTAAAATCAAATCGTTTAGAAATTAAGACACCTTGATAACAACTAGCAATACATACCATCCCAACTGGTTTTTCTTCACTCCCTCCTCCGGGACCAGCAACTCCCGTAACAGAAACAGAAATAGCCTCAGGAAATTTAATTAAAGCGCCTTGCGCCATTGCTTCAGCCACTTGAATAGAAACCGCACCATAAGTATCAAGTAAATTAGTGGAAACATTAACCAACTTAGTTTTTGCTTGATTACTGTAAGTAATAAAACCTGCTTCATACCAATCAGAGCTTCCAGCAATATCAGTAATAATCTTACCAATCCATCCACCAGTACAAGATTCGACTGTAACCAATTTAATTGAACGATTGATTAACTCTTCTGATAATTTATTTAAGCTAGCCAGCATTTGGGATATTCCTTGATTAAAATAGTCATCATTCAGGTTTCAATTTTACCATAGTTAAATATTTTCAATATCAAAACACTTTTGCTATTTGGTTTCACAAGTATTTCGCGTAAAATCATTCACCATAACAAAGACAAAGCGAACTCTAGTGAAAACAAGCACTAATACTAATCAAACTCATACCCCGATGATGCGTCAATATTTGACCATTAAAGCGGAACACCCAAACATTCTATTATTTTATCGAATGGGCGATTTCTACGAGTTGTTTTTTGACGATGCAAAGCTTGCTGCCGAGTGGCTTGGAATTACCCTTACCCACAGAGGCAGAAGTAATGGTGACCCAATCCCAATGGCAGGCGTTCCCTATCATGCGGTCGATAATTACTTGGCTCGTTTGGTAAAACAGGGTAAATCCGTTGCTATTTGTGAACAGATAGGTGACCCAGCAACCAGCAAAGGACCTGTTGAAAGAAAAGTTGTCAGGATAATTACTCCTGGAACTCTTAGCGAAGAATCTTTATTAGATGAACACAGTGAAAACTTATTAGCTGGCGTTTATCAATCCAAAAAATCATCTTCGATGGAAAATTATGCACTTGCATGGATGGACGTTGCCGGTGGATTATTTTATTGCAATCAATTTTCTACCCTTGACCAATTATACGCTGAACTCGCTCGATTAAAACCAGCTGAAATACTGGCTGATGACAAGCTATGTCAAATTCTAAAACAAAAAAACTATATCACCAAAGAGCAACAAAGCTGGCAGTTTGATTATCAGCAAAACTATGAGCAATTAACCCATCATTTTAATGTCTCAGATCTGAACGGCTTTGGGTGCAAGAATATGCAAACGGCTATTTGTGCTGCTGGCGCAGTTTTGAACTATGCGAAGACTACCCAACAAAATGACCTTTCCCATATAAAGAAATTAACCCCATTTAATCATCACAATTTATTGCAACTCAATCATTTTACTCGCAAACATTTGGAAATCACTGAAAATATATTTGCGGATAGTGATATTAGTCTTTTCAATGTCATTAATCATTGTAAAACAGCAATGGGTACACGGCTATTGAAGTCCTGGCTTCACGCTCCATTGGTTTCTTTTGAATCGATTAACTCGCGCTTAGATCTGGTTGAATCCTTTACTCAATCAACAGAACTGGATTCTCTCAGAAGTAATTTGAGTTCAATCAAAGATATTCAGCGAATTTTAACTCGTATTGCTCTAAACAGTGCAAGACCAAGAGATTTGTCAGGACTTAAAGAAAGCTTGCTAAGTGTTCCAACTATCCTTCAATCGCTTAAACAAGAGAACAAAAAGAATGTTACACAACTGACTAACTTAATATCGCCTCATAAAGATGTTGCCCAATTATTAGAAAAGGCTATTTTTGAAAATCCGCCCGTTGTATTGCGCGATGGAAAAGTCATTAAAGATGGTTACAGCTCAGAATTGGATGAGCTACGATATTTATCTAACAATGCTGAATCGCTGCTTGAAGACATGGAACAAAGAGAAAAACAAGCGACCGGTATAAATACGCTAAAAGTTGGTTATAACCGCGTACACGGGTTTTATATTGAGATATCGAAGGCGCAATCTGAACAAGCCCCGGTTCACTACACAAGAAGGCAAACACTGAAGAATGCTGAACGTTTTATTACCCCTGAATTAAAGCAACTAGAAGACAAAGTATTAACTAGTCAAGCCAAAGCTTTAAGCTTGGAAAAAATACTCTATCAGCAAGTCATTGACCTGCTACAACCAGATATCGAATCATTACAAAATACTGCGTTCAATCTGGCAAAATTAGACGTGTTACAGTGCTTTGCCCATGTCGCTCTACAAAATAATTATCATAAACCCGATATCCTTTCATCAGATAAAACGAACACTAACCAAAGTCTATCCATAAAAAATGGTCGACATCCAGTTGTCGAGAATTTCCAAACAGACCAATTCATCGCTAACGATCTTATTATCGATCCCAAAAGTAAAAGTCTTATCATCACTGGACCAAATATGGGTGGTAAATCCACTTATATGAGAATGACTGCCATTATCGCCCTACTCGCTCATTGTGGTAGTTTTGTTCCAGCCGAGTCAGCACAAATTCCTATTTTAGACAGTATCTATACTCGAATTGGCGCATCCGATGATCTTGCAGGTGGCCGCTCTACATTTATGGTTGAAATGAGTGAAACTGCCAACATTCTCAATAATGCCACCGATAAAAGTTTGGTTTTGTTAGACGAAATAGGACGAGGCACTAGTACTTACGATGGTTTAGCACTCGCCTATGCGACCTTAGATTATCTGACTAATAAGATTTCGCCCTATACCTTATTTGCCACCCATTATTTTGAATTAACAGAAATGAGCAATCAAAACGAGAAAATAACAAACCTCCATTTTGGCGCGATCCAACATGGTGACAAATTAATTCTCGATCATCAAGTTCATAACGGGCCAACCAGCAAAAGCTACGGTATCCACGTAGCTAATATCGCAGGCGTTCCTCAATCTGTCACTGAAAAAGCACGTATTTATCAAGCTGAGTTAGAAAATACTAGTCCCAAAAATGATACAAAAGTGAGTCAAATCAAAACATCACTACAAATACAGCAACAAACTACAGAAAAGCTCGATCACCGACTAGAATTATTAGACAATATCGATCCAAACGAACTATCGCCAAAAAATGCGCTAGACTTAATCTATCAGTTAACCAATAAAGAAAAATCGGAGTAACACCATGACTTTTGTCGTCACCGACAACTGCATCCTTTGCAAATACACCGACTGTGTTGAAGTCTGCCCTGTAGACTGTTTTTATGAAGGTCCTAACTTTCTAGTTATCGATCCAGATGAATGTATTGATTGCGCTTTGTGTGAACCTGAGTGCCCAGCCGAAGCGATATTTGAAGAAGATGATTTACCGGATGGGCAAGAAGAATTTTTAAAACTCAACGCGGAACTAGCTGATAAATGGCGAAACAATAATATTACCGAACAGAAAGAACCTTTACCTGAATCGAAGAAATGGGATGGTGTTAAAGGCAAACTGGATAAGTTGGAAAGGTAAATTTAAACAATTTACCACTTAAAAAGGGAGCTAAAATTGAATAAGGGTAAAGGCTATTTATTAAATGCGATCGCGTATATTCATGTTTATTTTTACAATTAATTGTTATCCTATAGTGGTAAGGTTATAACAAAAATTTAATTCGTTAAAATGCTCTAAAAGCATATTCAGAGTCTTGATGTTATATTTACCATGAGGTGTATACAATGGAACAAAAATCAGATATTAAAGATGAAAAATATCCCGTAAAGAGGCATTCTTTTCAGGTTACAGCAAGAGATATAAAGCGTTTTGCTCAGGCTATTGGTGACCAAAACCCTCTCTATTATGATGAGGAATATGCAAAGACAACCCCTTACAAGACAATAGTTGCACCTCCACTTTTTTGTCAGGCGATTACGTTTGAGGATGTTCCACTGAATGAGCTACCGACTGACCTGTCTCCATCAGAACTCAATGTCGATGTTCCAGCAACTAGAGCTGTTGGCGGCTCCAGTCAGTATGATTTCTATCAGTTCATTCGAACTGGAGATACAATAACAGCTATTTCAAATGTCTTATCTATTGAAAAAAAACAAGGTAAAAACGGCTCTTTGTATCTTGTCTCAGTCGAAACCCTATTTAAAAACCAATTCAATGAACGCGTAGCCAAGGAGGTTGCAATTTATGTCAAAAAATAATTTCAATCTCGAAATTCGCTCAGTAGCTTCATTAAAACCTGGAATGAAAATACCTGAAAAAACTTATTCTTTTGATACTTCACATATATTTATGTTTAGTGCAATTACTTGGAACCGACATAAAATACATTACGACTTGAATGAGGCTAAAAAAGAAGGGCATACGAATATACTCGTACAAAGAGGGCTAGTCGGCAATATATTTTCTCAATTCATAAATAGCTCATTTGTGGATGTCTATATAATGAAACTAAATTGGAGAATGTTCTCAAGTGCCAACCCAAATGACCCTCTAAAATGTTTTGGAGAGATCACTAATTATCAAGAAAATGACTCATCTAATATAATTACTTTGTCACTAACCTTATTAAATCAAAATGGCGATAAGATATCAGAAAGTGAAGCCAATATTCGTAAATTGGAAAATTGGGACATTACAACCCCTTTAACCAGCTCGTAATCTGATATATGCTTACTATATAACATTTTAACTTACGTTGGCCTGTTCTTTTTTAAATATTGTACAAAATCGACGATTGTTATTTCGATTGAATATAGAATAAGGTTCATTACCATAATAATAATTCCACCAGTCTTGAGGTATATGTTTTCTCGAACTACTGTAAATTTCAGCTATTTTTTCATCAACAGGAATAAGCCCATTTTCAAAGGTTAACTTTTCTTTCATATCAAGTTCCATCCCATCTACAAATAATAACGCATTAGGCTTCATCACTTTTAAAATATTTCTGAAAGCAAATTCCGCATCTTCATGATTCAGATGAAATAACACATTTTGTAAAAACACTATGTCATATTTTGAAAAAGCATCGGGAAGGTTAGAATCAAGCAAATCAGAAACTTTAAAACTTACTTTCTCTTTAACTCTATCTTTAACAACAAAGTTTTCACCCTCAATGTTAAAGGTATGCTTTATAAAATCATTAGGTATACCCACAGGAGAAGAAAGAGCACTTTTATCATAAACAGCTTTTATGGCATAGTCGATGTTATCTTTATGCAAATCAGAGCAAATAATATCAAACTTTAAATTAGGATTAGCGTTGCCTAGATAGGAAGATAGAGTGTAGGCTTCCGCACCATTAGAACCAGCGAACACAGCAATATTCAGATTCTGATTAGCAAAGGGTTTAAAGTCGTTAATTTGTTTTTCTAATACTTTTAGCTGTTCGGGGGAACGATAAAAACTCGTATAGGTATGGCGATTAGAGCGAACAGCACTACCAATTAATTTCTTATAGCGAAATTTTCCATAATGAAATAGAATAACACCAAATAAAACATCATTTAAAAGTAATTGGTAAATATGTTTTAATGATATATAAATTACATTTTTTCGGTGTGTTTTATTAGTTTTTTTCATTTTAAATTTTTCATCCATTAATATGACAATATTGTTTGTCATCTATTCATTTATCCAAAGAATATTACATTCTAGCTTTCTCAACCCAAAAAGTTTTATCAAGGGTCAGATTAAACTGAATTTTTTCGTTCCTTGCATCAAAAACTTTGAGTACTCCAACTTTCTTGTAGCCGCTTTTTCTTACACCATGCAATGATCGAGGATTTATCTGGTCAACATAACCAAATAACCTATTGACCCCTTCTACTTTTAATAGATCTAATAATTTTAAGTGTCTAATAGACTGAAACCCGAATCCCCTATATTCTTTTGGAGTATATCCTTTAAAATTGTAGAGTGTATCATCAGGTAAATTTAAGTGAAATCCTTGTATTATATATGCCAGATGACTATTCCATACCCAAGTATAGCCCGCCAGTTTATCTCCATCTAATTGCAGCATACAACGTGCTTTACCACTTCTAACTAAATCTATATCATTTTTTGAAGGCTGGTTATCTAGGTCATGGCTTAAATCGATTCTTATTTTTTCTAATTCTTCTAAGCTTGCAAATTTAAATGTATGACCCTTTGCATTTTCGCGTGCTCGATTACTTGGTAATGGTTTTGCTAATGCAAATAAAATAAGTATTTTTCCTTTCCTTGCTTTTAAATAAGATATAATTAGCTTACAAGTTTCCAGCACGCCATAATTTTTTAATGCTTTTACAAGCGTTGTAAATTTATTATCTTTCATGTTTGTTTCCCGATAGCAAATTAGATATATTCAGCCAAATCTGAATTATCTTTCTCTTTATTTTATACAATAACTCTAAAAGCAACCCAACCATTTTTCTATCAAAATATAACGAATTACAAATTTTTTCTTGGGCTGGCCAAATACGATTAACCAAACGATTTTCGTGAGACGCGCAAGAATCTAAAAAGATAAGTTCTGCTCCATTTAAAGCTTTCAAGTTCAGTATTTCTAACACTACTCCAGGATAAAAAGGTTTAAACAATTCATTATAACTTGTTTTAATGTCAAATCCCTTATTATTGGATATTAGTCTTAATGAAATAGCCAGTACCTCATCTCGGTTAAACAAACCCTGAAATTCTATCTTATCTGAAGCATCAGAAGATTTGAATAGCTCATTATAATATTGATAAACCTCAGGTACACTCTTGATTGAACCTCCAGCTCGCCCCTTCCAACCAGAATTCTCTAACCGACAGAACAGTTGAAACCAGTTTTTTGATGATTCAGGCGAACAAAGGTATTCAGCACTTGTAACGTTAAACAATCTATTTACTACGCGATTATTTTCTATTTTACTGCGGCTAGGCAACTCTTCAAAGTAAGTATCTATCTCATTAAAACTTTTAACAGCCCCTCGAGAGTATGAAAAAGAGATAGTTTGATGTTCAACTGAACTACCAAAGGAAAGTTCAGAATGTAAGGGTAATTTAATAATGGAAGTTTTTGTTTTTAGTAAAACGTCTTTTAGTAGGTATTGCATTTCATTTCGGTCAAAACATAGCGGGTCGCATAAGAAGCATTGACTATGTTGCCAAACAGATAAATACCGAATTCCTAAAGAATGCTTCCCTACTATAACCGGAAAAAGCCCTGTTAATTTCCCATTCTGATAGGCCGTTACTATTTTAACATTTTTATCCAAATCTAGATAATTAAGTGCCGCTAATAAATTCCAACGCTCATAAAAAGGATTTGTGTTTTGGCTATCACTTGCCAGCCTATCCCATTGAGATGCATCAATATCTATAGCGTCATTTCTTTCTAATATTTCAACTCGCATTCTATTTTCGACCTAATATCAACTTAATGAATTTATTTACTATCGTTTTATAAACAAAATAAATAAACATTCGATTGATTCGATACACAACAGTGTTCTTTGTTTGCTCAATTTTATTTGCCAAAGGGTTCATATAATCGGCAAAACCAGCCAGAAAATCTCCGCTGCTTACGTCCTTATCTAAAAAATATTCAATAAACAATGAAGTACTTACAGAGCCTGGGGATAACTCCGCGTAGTTATCTCGGTAGCAACCTAACGCAAAATAAACCACGTTAGAATAGCAATAGGATATCTCTGCAGATACAGGCGTTTTTCCATCATACAGAATACCAATATAGACTGCATTTTGTTCCGCTAATAGTGGCAGCAGTTCTTTATAGAATAGAGTGCCGTCAGGTTCAGAAACACCTACATTGGCTTTCCAGCTTCCTAGTTCCACATTGATGTACTGTTTAAGGCAATAATCCATATCAGAAGCCTTATTATAAATTTTATATCGATAATTCTCACCAAATTTATTGAGTACTGTTTTTCGTTTTCTCCTCATATTTCGATGCTGTTCAACGAATTCTTTAGGTGTAACTCTTAAATCTACTATAGGACTTGTTGGACCAACTAACTGACGTGTGAAATATTTTGGCATAGAAAAAACACTACTAATTTTTTCAAACAAAATTGATTCAGGTATCAACTCATCGTATTCAAGCCAATCCCAATAAATTGGTTGAGCGCTTATGCATTTTTTAAACTCTAACCAACACTCCTTTTCGAACATTTTATGAATAATTGGGTACGGCTTATCTACATCGCTATTGTGGGTTGTAATAGCATGCTGTAAGACTTTAACTTCTTTCTTAAAACAATCTCGAGTTTCAATACTCATAGGAAAGACTGCTAACAGCTCGTTCGCTTTTTTGTCTCTGATTATTATGAAGAAAACATGAATTTCCTGATCAGAAAAATGCTTTAGTGACAACTGAATATAATTATAACTACTATATATTGAAGGTCTAGTACTAACATTTAAGAGTTGTTCCCATTCGTTTTCTAAAATCTCAATGTCTTTTCCAGGATATACAACACTTGAAATTAATTGATTAATTACCACTTCCGTCCCTATTCATATTAATCAGTTCCAAATCAATTGTTTTATCAGCAAATTTATGTACCGAAGGTCTATGGCTAATAAAAATAATTGTAGTATCTTTTAGCTGTGACAAATTCTTTAAAATCATATATTCAGTATCAAGGTCAAAAGAATCACTTATCTCATCTAAAAGCAGTAGCTTTGTATCTCTATAGAGAGCTCTAGTTAAACCTAGCTTTTGTAGTTGCCCAGAACTTAACCCAACACCCCCCTCACCAATACGAGTTCGAAAACCATCGGGAAAACATAAAACGTCCTCGCTAAACAAGGTTAGTGCTGCACATTGTTTTAACCTATCCGAATCAATCTCTTCCGGTTCTAGACCAAAAGCAATATTTTGCTCGATGGTCCCTTTAATCATATTAATTTTTGTTGGTACATAAGCAATCTTACTGAACCAATCAGGATTTTCAAATAAAACACCTTCATTACCATCAATTTCTATGTCACCTTTTTCTATTGGATAAAGCCCAGCAATAATCTTAAGCAAGGTTGATTTACCACTTCCAGTAGTGCCTTTTATGCTATAAAAATAGTTTGCTTCAAACTTAAACGATAGGTCATTTAGGACAAAGTCGCTGTTTTCACTATATCTAAAGCTAATATTCTTTATATCTAAAGCTTTTCGAATAGCGTATAACTTCTGCTCACCTTTTATTTGCTCCTTATTATTTAACGGTTCCATTTTATCAACCTTAAATTCGTCTATTAGTTTCACTAAAACAGCCGAACCGAACCGGACTTGCTCAAAATTATCAAATATATCACCTATGGCAGGCAACAATCGATATGCAGCAAAGGCGTAAACACTTAAAATTGCGACATTTACCAAATCGCTTGTATCTACCATCACAAAATATATCGCTAAGAATATAATGGTACCAAAACTCATGATTTCGACTAGTTGTTGTGGTATTAAAGTGAGAATTTCAAAATTTAGACGATTTTTTATCATTTTAGTAAATGATCTTTCATAACATTTTAGGTAATAGTCAGATGTTTGGGTTAACTTGATTTCTTGTCTAAATGATAGTGGATTCATAATGCCTTGATAAATATCAGTTTCAATATCTGAAAATTCTCTACCTAATTTTTCTAACTTATCTGACGAAAAATGATATATCACCAAATAGACTGATAAAAGTATTGCTGTAATCACTATTGCCGCTAAAACATCCAAAAACAGCAACATAGAAAATATAAGTACCGCCATTAAAAAGTTTGATAGCATTTCTAAGCACGCAAAAAGCGTATCTAAAATCACTCTATCAATTTCAGTGAGAATATTTTTAATAGCTTCTGGGATGTTTTTTTTATTGAAGCTTAATTCATCGATTGATAAATAATTTAATAGCAGTTTTTCTCCTAACTCTTTTTCTTTAAAATAGGAAAATTTCAAGGAAAACCATGCATCTAAGCCCCCGATAACATTTGCCATCAATATCATAAAAAACGAGAATAAACCAAAGGACAAAATAACGCCAAATTGTGTATCTATTCCAGTAATATGCTTAAATTCAATAATATATTCATTAGTATTTATCAGGTTTGGCTCTGAAATAACGCTTATAAAAGGAAGAATTGAAGCAATACCAACGACATTAATAATACTGTCTAATACACCTATCAAAGCGATTAAAGCTAATTGCTTTTTATCGCATGGATTCATTAAAGTTAAAATGAGCCGTATTTTATTTATCACTGCATTTCCATTATATCTTTTTTAACGTTAAACCTCTTTTATGAGCGCTAATACTAGCTAACTTAGTATATTTCTGATAGTTTTTCTTTAGTGATAGAATGAGACATCAATTTAATCCGTTAAACCTTAATAAAGTCGGTTGTTTTCTATACCTCTCAGTTTAGATTAAATACTATAATTTCTAATAAAATTAAGTGTTTAATCTATTTATGTGAGCTAACTCACAAATGTTAGTTAACTCTTATGTAGAAAAACCTTATTCTACCGATACAATAATTACTGAGCATGATAACTGTACAATTTAACAATACTGGGTGAAACAGATGCTATTTAAGCTATCAATAGCTAATTTATCTAAATTACTTGTAACGATCTTATTTTTGATAGGCGCTGTCGGCTGCGGCGGTGGTGAAGCAGGTATTGATGCTAAACTTGATATTAATAATGCACCTCTGCTTCAACTCACTTCGCCAACTCATGGTGATACCCAAAGTGAGGTTAATAACGTCTCATTTGTTGCAACAGCTACAGATACTGAAGATGGCGACCTTAGTTCCAATATCCAATGGGAATCTAATATAGACGGCATTTTGGGCAGCGGCTCAGAAATATCAGTTAAGTTAAGTACTGGAAATCACACCGTTTCTGCATCCGTAACCGATTCTGGGGAAAAGTCATCGGAACAATTCGTAGACTTAACCATACTCGAAAATAATTTACCTAACTTGTCTATTTCATCGCCGACTTCAGGTGGAAGCCAAAATGAATACATAACTCTTCAGTTGACCGCTAACGCCATAGACCAAGAAGATGGAGACATAAGTTCTAATATCGAATGGAAATCAAGTATTGATGGAAACTTAGGTATCGGTTCTCAGATTTCTGTCCTATTAACCGACGGCAACCATATCATAACTGCCACAGTCACCGATTCTGCGAATGAATCCTCTGAAGACAATATAAATTTTACCATAATTGATGTACCCCCAAATACACCTCCAAGTGTAACAATATCGTCACCGACAAGCGGCGGTAGTCAAAGCGAATTAGAATCACTTACTTTAGTAGCTTCCGCGGCCGATGCTGAGGATGGTGATATCAGCGGCAATATTCAATGGCAATCAAATATCGATGGTATTTTAGGAACAGGCTCTCAAATAACAACGACTTTGACCACCGGAAACCACATCATTCTCGCGTCTGTTACTGATTCAGGAAATATATCTAGTCAAGATAGTATTAATTTCACACTTATCGAAAACAGTGCTCCCACGGTTAATATTACGTCTCCAACAGATGGAGCGAGTCAAAGCGAAACGTTATCATTAACCTTAACAGCAACCGCGACTGATGTTGAAGATGGAAATATTAACCAATCTATTAAATGGAATTCGACTATTGATGGAGACTTGGGCACTGGCGCTCAGATTACTGTTTCACTTACTCCCGGTGAGCACCTTATTTCTAGCGAAGTAATAGATTCAGGTAATAAACTTTCACAAGATAGTATAAATATCACTATCCTTGAAAATGGTGTGCCCGAGATATCTATTACCTCACCCAGTAATGGATTAAGGCAAAATACTCTTGATTCATTAACCTTGCGCGCAACAGCTGAAGATCAAGAAGATGGAAATATAAGTTCAAGTATTCAATGGAGATCAAATATTGATGGTAGTCTTGGAAATGGATCGCAGATTACAACAAATTTATCTCCAGGCAATCATAGACTGTTTGCAAAAGTAACAGACTCAGACAATAAGTCTTCAGAAAGGTCTGTAAATGTGGTAATTCTAGCGGCCGATGGCACTGCACATTTTTCTTGGACAGCTCCTACTCAAAATACTGATGACAGCGACTTAACAGATCTAGATGGATTTATCGTATATTATGGTCGCTCAGCGAATCAACTTACTAATTCTATAATTATCAATAGTTCTACTACTGAATCTATTACTATCGAAAATTTGCGAAAAGAAGAAACTTATTATTTTTCAGTTTCAGCTTTTAATGCATTAAATATAGAAAGTGAACGAACAGTCAATGTTTCAAAAATAATTGGTAGTTAAATTCTTTATAAAACGTCCCTGCCTAATTTTTATTACTCTATTTGAATTCGTGATATAGTTAAGATTGGCTTCATCTCAAGCTTAAATGAATTAATACAATAATAGATTCTGGTTTTCTATCAATATGGCAAATTCTCACATTGTTTTTTTTAGTCACAATCCTTTTAGTGAGACAAACAAAACTCAACAAATTTGGCAAACAATCGAGAAAAACGCTCATAACAGCTTTTACCTATCTTGGCATTGGATGGAAAATTGGCTCAATTGCCTACCGAACTCTCAAAATATCCAGTTTATATATGCGTCTTACAAAGGGCAGCCGGTTTTTTGCTACTTTTTAGGAATTAGAAAAACTCTTCAGCATAAATTTATATACTGCAATAGAGCTTATCTCAATCAAACTGGAGAAAATGAAAAGGATTGCATAATTATCGAACATAACGGGGTATTGGTTGATTCTTCATTTGTCAGAAAAGATTTTAGTCATTTTTTTCAAAAATCTAATCAATGGGATGAGTTAGTCGCAAAGTTTGTTAATCCCAATCAAACCAAATATTTCTCTACTCATAATAACGATTTCAACCACCGTTTAGAGGAAAGCGATAAGGCTTTTTCTGTAGATCTAAATAAGGTTCGAGAACACAAAACCTTACTTCCTCTTCTAAGTAAAAATAAACGAAGCCAGATAAAACGCTCGATAAAAGCATACGAAACGACAGGCGAACTACAAATTAGACAAGCCGACAGCTTAAAAGATGCACATTCCATTTTAAGAAAATTGATTGAATTACATCAACGAAACTGGATAAATAAAGGGAAAAAAGGAAGTTTTGCTTCCTCTTTTTTTATGAAATTTCATAATAAGCTTATCTCAAATTATTTTGATAGCGGAAATATTCATTTAGTTCAGATTACTGCCGGCGAACAGGTTATTGGATGCCTTTATAATTTTTCTTATAAAAACAATATTTATATGTATCAAACAGGTTTTAATTTCCAACAAGAAAACGTTTATAGACCAGGGCTTACGTCCCATTATCTTGCTATTAACTATTACGCGTCTTTAGGGTATAAAAACTATGACTTATTAGTTGGTGAAATGGCATACAAACGCTCGCTTTCAACAGATTCCTATTTGATGCCCTGTTATCGCCTGAGAAAAAATAAACTAATATTTAAATTTGAAGATATTCTTCGAAATTTAAAACAAAAATATAATACTCTTTAATAATGTCGGAATAAATACACAAATTACCGATAAGAAGGTTGAATACTTAGCAAAATGTTCTATGATCCATTTTTGTTCAACTGACAAACTTTCAGTAAAAGAGATATAAATATGAACGTAACAAAAGTTAGAAATATTCTTTCTTCTCACGGCCGACTGAGTGAGGCGGTAGAAGATCTTAAAGGTGATAGCGATCTCTATCACGCGGGCTTGACATCCCTAGCAACTGTCGGCCTGATGCTTGCTTTAGAAGATGAATTTGATATTGAGTTCCCTGACTCAATGCTTAGCCGTAAAACATTCGGAAGTATTGAGTCAATTACTGATTCAATAGAAGAGCTTTTAGCATAGCTAGGTAATTCAATATAATTAAAAGCTTTGTCAAGAAAATGAAGGGAATAATAAATGCTATCAGAACAATCTAAAACATCTCCTGAATATTTAGAGTTACTTCAAAAAATCTATAAAGTCTGTAAAGAAGTTATCGGCCCAAATGCTGCTAGTGTTGACGAGGCTGCTCGATTCCCTACTGAAAGCTTTACAGCCCTTAAAGAACTTAAACTCTTAAGTGCCTATTTACCAAAATCTCTTGGTGGAACGGGGTTGGGAATTCATCAAATTTCTCAAATATGTGAGATTATTGCTCATTATTGTGGTTCAACTGCAATGATCTATTCAATGCATCAAATTCAAGTCGCTTGCATATCCCATCATTACGGTGATTCAGAATATTTTAAAAACTACCTCATAAAACTCAGTAAAGAACAAAGGTTGATTGCGTCAGCGACCACAGAAATAGGCATTGGTGGTGATCTACGCTCTAGTATTTGTGCAGTAGAGGCCGACGGAAACACTTTTTCAGTAGAAAAAAAAGCCCCTGTTATTTCTTATGCTATTGCTGCTGATGATTTAATTTTGACTGCCCGACGAAACCCCAAAGCCCCTAAAAGTGACCAAGTTCATGTGTTATTACATAAAGAAGACTACAAGCTCGATCCAATATCTGGTTGGGATACGCTTGGTTTTCGAGGAACCTGTAGTTCTGGATTTAATGTGACAGGCTCTGGTAGTATTGAGCAAATCATACCTACACCTTTTGCCGATATTCTGAGTCAAACCATGCACCCTTTCGCTCATATAACTTGGGCCTCGCTTTGGTCTGGGATCGCTTCAGATGCCGTTAAGAAAGCTAGAAAATTTATTAAACGCCAGGCAAAAAATAACATAGAAGCCCCGCCAATATCTGCTATTCGTCTAGGTGAAGTCGATTCTATATTGCAAACTATGAGAAATAATATTGCTCAGCAAGAAGACGAATATGCTCAAATGTTGATTGATGATGACTCAAATGCTTTTACTAATTTTGGCGTTGGAATACGCTTGAACAACTTAAAAATGACCAGTGCTAATTTAATTGTTGAGATTGTTGGAAAATCGATGATGATCTGCGGAATCTCAAGTTATAGAAATGATTCCCCACTATCCTTATGCCGGCACTTAAGAGATGCATATGGGGCTGCATTGATGGTCAACAATGATCGAATTATGTTACATAATTCGACCCTGTTATTAATGCATAAAGAAGATCATTCTTAGGGAAAACATAAAAATATGTGTGATTCATTAGATTCTATTGATCAAGCTTATCAAGATTACCGTCAAGAATTACTTGAAAAAAAAATCTTACTGTCATCTGGTGTTCAAGGTGTTTATGGCCTAAGTGGTGTATTTGAAGGAATCGTAGAAGCTTTTGAAAGATATGTTACTCGAAGCGGTGTAGATCTCAAACCTGAAGTAATAAGGTTTCCGCCTATTCTTAATCGACAAACCTATCTTTCAACCGACCATATTGAAACCATGCCCGATCTGATGGGATCTGTTCATTCTTTTACCGGTGATCAGCGCTCACATCTAAAAATGATTCAAAGAAAATTAGATGGTGAAGACTGGACAAGCGAGTTATCTCCATCAGAAGTAATGATGGTACCAGCTGCTTGCTACCCCCTTTATCCAACAGCAAAAAATACAATCCTTCCAGAAGAAGGTCGTTTAATCGATTTAAGAGCCTTTGTCTTTCGTCACGAACCATCTCCAGACCCGGCAAGAATGCAAATATTTAGGCAAAGGGAATATGTCAAAATGGGTACCCCTGAACAGGCATTAGCACACCGGGACTATTGGTTAAAAAAAGGTCAAGAAATACTCGAATCTGTCGGCCTTAATGTTACTGCTGAAATAGCCAATGACCCCTTCTTTGGAAGAGGTGGCCGAGTAATGGCTGCAACTCAAAAAGAACAAGATCTAAAATGGGAACTAGTTACGCCTATTGCTACCAAAGAAAAATTAACCGCTATTTCCTCCAGTAATTGTCATTTAGACCACTTTGGCAAAGAATTTAATATAACAACGGCCGATGGAAATTTTGCCCACACTGCTTGTATTGGTTTCGGACTAGAACGAATTACTTTAGCATTGCTTAAAAAGCATGGTTTTGACACCGATAATTGGCCTAAAGAAGTTAGACAAGTGTTAGAAATATGACAAAACCGATTATTGGACTAAGTCCAGAAACATACAAGCAACACCTTATCCACACTCAAGAAAGAGATTGGGCAGAAACTAATTGTTACGTTGACGTTTGGATAGAACAGCTACATGCGCTAGGTTTTGAACCTATAGCAGCGATGCCTTTTACCTTAACTCTCGATTTTGAGGGTGACCAATGGACATTTTTTAAATTTCCACTAGAAGATTTGTATCAACTATTTAGCATCGATGTACAAGAGCTAGCCATCTGGAAACCTTTAATTAACCATGTAGAAGAGCAAGTAAATCTTGGTCGACCTGTGCTGGTTGAGCTTGACTCAATGTATTTACCTGACACCCTCGGAACCGCTTATCAATTTGAACATGTAAAGACCACTGTTTCAGTCAACATAATCGATATTGCTGCAAAAAAAATGGGATACTTTCATGCTCAAGGATACTACGAGCTTGGAGGAGATGATTTTGATAAAGTCTTTCGATTAACCGATGAATTTGATGAATCACATTTAGCACCCTATGTTGAGATTGCTAAATTAAATAATCATATTAAACACAGTAACAATCAAATAATCGATATTTCTATTAGCTTATTAAAAAAGCACCTACAAAAAATTCCAAAAACTAACCCCTTCCAGCTTTTCAAGACTAAGTTGAATGAAGATTTAGAATGGCTAAAAACCGAAGAGATTGAAATGTTCCATCAATATTCATTTGCCACACTTCGTCAATTAGGCGCATGTTATGAATTAACCGCTTTATACCTCAATTGGCTAACCAACAATGGCGTGCAAGGACTAGAGGAAGCAAGCTTAAAGTTTAAAGAGATTTCTAACCTAGCCAAAGTCTATCAATTTCAACTAGCAAGAGTTGTCAGCCGTGGAAAATCGATTGATTTATCGAGCATTGATCAGATGGCACAAAGGTGGGAAGATGGGATAGGTATTTTAAATAAGAAATATGGTTCTAGGTTCTAAGTTCTAAGTTCTAAGTTCTAAGTTCTAAGTTCTAAGTTCTAAAAACATTGAATTCTATAAGACATAATGCAAGAAAATATGATTAATTCTAACATTGATGAATTAGGTGAAATAACTGAATTAGGTAGATTATTACTTAAGGATGATTGGTGTCTTTTTAAATCCGCGGCTAATCAATATCGATCACCTGCAGAATTTGATTTCTCAGAACAAAAGTTATTTGAAACTTCTATTCCAAGTACCGTCGCCAGTGCAATAGCTCTAAAAGAGCCGGACTGTTGGACGCCGAACATTAACTATGATGATTTCGACTGGTGGTATCGTTTTGAATTTAGTTCATTAAAAGAACTATTTAATTTCTCAAAACAGAATACACCTAGACTGTATTTTGATGGCTTAGCTACTTTGTGTGAAATATGGTTCAACGATAACAAGCTTCTTACAACAGAAAATATGTTCAGAGGTTACCAACTTGATTTAGAAAATGATATAAAACCTACAGATCAACTAATACTCGTATTTCGTTCTGTCTCAAACACATTTAATATCAAACGCCCCAGGCCTAGGTGGAAAACGAAACTCGTCAAAAACCAACAAATGCGTTGGATTCGGACCACCGTACTGGGTCATGTTTCAGCTTGGACTCCACCAATAAAAGCGGTAGGGCCTTGGCGCGACATAAGGATCGAAACAGCAAAAAGTTTTAGGCTTGAATCATTTGTAATATTGCCGTCTGCCAAAGGGAAAATAGCTCAGCTTTCTCTATCAGGTAATATTAAAAACTTAAATAATGACAATATTCTTTCAGCATCCATAGAATTAGGTGAACAAAACTATCCTATCAACTTAGTGGAAAATAATGATCATTTGGAATTATCTGCAGATCTGGCATTACCAGATTTAGAGTTATGGTGGCCTCATACCCATGGACAACCAACAACACATTCATTCAAAATAATTATTACTACAGCAAAAAGAAAAACAGTTATAAAAACGGGAAAGCTTGGCTTTAAATCGACTCAGTTCATATCTAACTCCAAGGAATCAGCATTTTTTATTAATCAAGAAAAAGTTTTTTGCCGTGGTACTTGTTGGACTGTTAGTAATTATTTGTCTCTCAACGCTCCGACAAAAGAAGTCAATGAATTACTAAAATTAATGAAAAGTGCTGGAATCAATATGATTCGTGTTGGTGGCACAATGGTTTACGAAAGTAATTGTTTTTATAACCTGTGTGATGAACTTGGTATATTGATATGGCAAGATTTCATGTTTGCCAGTATGGACTATCCTCTTAATGATTCCAATTTTATAGATAATATTACTGAAGAAGTCAGCTATCAATTAAATCGGTTATCTCGCTATGCATGTATAAGTATATATTGTGGAAATAGTGATATAGAAGCTCAGGCAGCAATGTCTGGTATCCCTAAAAGTAATTGGAGTTCTCCGTTTTTTGATACCGACTTACAGCAAATGTGTAACAGCCTACATCCAAGCATCCCATACATAAGCTCTTCGCCAACAGGAGGAGCTCTCCCTTTTCATTTATCTGAGGGTGTTAGTCATTATTGGGGAGTTGGTGCCTATATGCACCCTGTTTCAGATCAAAACAAACAACTCGTTAAGTTTGCGTCAGAAGGTATGGGGTTGTCTCATATCCCAGAAGACAAAATTATTTATGATTCTATCGGAAAACAAAGTCTTTTCCCTTATTCTAATGACTGGAACTATAGAACACCTAGAGATCTTGGCGCTGGATGGTGCTTTGATGAAATTAGAGATTTTTATTTAGAAGATCTTTTCAAAATTAACGCAAGACAGTTGAAACGAAGCAACGTTGAAGAGTATATAGCACTCTCTAGAATTGTCACCGGCGAATCTTTAGCAAGAGTTTTTCAATATTGGCGAAGTAAAAAAAGTGATTGTAACGGTGGCTTGGTTTGGTTTAATCGGGATTTTTGGCCATCAGCTGGTTTTGGGTTAATAGATAGTAACAATCAACCAAAACCAGCATTCTATCAACTAAAGCAAGTATGGCAGAATATACAAGTTGTTATTATAAACGAAGGTTTGGATGGAGCAAAAGCAACTTTTATCAATGAAACGAATAATCCATTTAATGGTATTATCAAACTCCAATTAATTAAAAATAATAAAATAATAATTGCTGATATAACGGAAAATATAACTATAGAAGGAAAAATGTCGACAGATATATCCATTGATAAAATTCTACAGAACTTTTTCGATACAGGTTATGCATATCGATTTGGAAAACCGCAATTTGATCTACTTGCTTGTCATTTATTAGATAAAAACAATGATGTTATTAGCGACTCTTTTCTTTTCCCAAATGGTTTAAACTTGTCAAAGATTAATTCAGCAGAAATAGAAGCTACCGCAGAGGAAATAGACAAAGACACCTTCAAGCTTCGAATAATATCAGATAATTTTTTACAGTTTCTTAGAATAAACGTTCGTGGGTATTTACCCGACTCTAACTATTTCCACTTATTACCTTTAACTGAAAAGATTATTTATCTAAAAAGAAATACTAATCAAAAGGTTAATTTCAAAGGCTCTATGGAAGCCATAAACTTAGCCTACTCAGTAAAGATAAAGTTATTATGATGCCAGGTAACAAGGCAATAGAAAGCCAAATTAAATCGAAAAACTCTCGCTGTATTCGACTTCCATTTTGGTTAAATGCTGAGACAGACCCTATTTTCTGCTGGCTACACTTGCCAAAAAATAAGATCATTTCAAAAACTGCATTGGTTGTTTGCCCTCCTTTAGGATATGAATATTCTCATGCACATAGAACGATTAGGCACCTTTGTGATTCAATCGCCGAAAAAGGTAAGGCCTGTATTAGATTTGATTATCACGGCACTGGTGATTCTTTTTCTGATTTATTTGATTCAGAACGCGTAAATACATTTGTTGATAACATCGACAAGGTTATTCAATTTTTAAGAACTAAATTAAACATTGAGGAAATTGCCCTTTTAGGTATTAGATTAGGTGCAACATTAGCAGCCGTTTATTCAAATAAAAAATATGTCGATCAACTTATATTATGGGCTCCGTGTGAGAAAGGAAAATCCTATGTAAGAGAAATGAAAGCACTTGAAAAGCTCGCCTCTCATTCATCTACTAGTTATAAAGCTAAGTTAAATTTTATTGATAGCGGTGGTTTTATCGTTACAAATCATACGGCAAAAACGCTAAACGAAATCGATATAACTAAACAGCAATATTTAGTTCATAAAAATATCTTAATTATTGAACGAGATGACCTGCCAAGTCATACCGATCTTGTAAACAAAATTAGCAGTAACACCACTGCGCATGTAGAATCTGTTTTGATGGAAAATTATCTTGGGATGATGGCTGAACCTCAATCAACTATCATTCCACAGCAATTGATTGCTTTTATCGACCAATTTTTATCAAAAAATAATGTAAATGAAACCTTAAATGCTCCAAGCTCTATTGAAACGCTATTAACATCCACATCATCTAACAATCATGAATATACCGAAAAAATTTGCTTCATACCTGAAAAAAACATTTTCGGGTTACTCTGCTATTCAGACCAAAAAACAATGAACAGAAAGCCTTTAGTATTAATTGTAAACTCAGGGAGTGTTCATCATGTTGGTCCAAACCGAATCTACACCGAATTATCAAGAGAAATTTCATCAATTGGATTAACCAGTTTTCGGATAGATTTAAGTAATCTAGGAGACAACGTTGAAGGAACACCATTCAATGAGAACCATCCTTACCCAAGCAATGCAATTAGAGATATAGAAAAAGCAATCGAATATTTAGAAAAATCTTTTGGGTTTAATGAATTTATAATTATGGGGCTTTGCTCCGGCGCTCACAATACATTCCATGCAGGTCTAAAATTACCCCAATCGCTAAACATTAAAGAGCTTATTTTAATTAATCCTCTTACATTTTACAGAGAGCCTGATGGCGTATTTGATTTAGAAGAGGAATTTAAATATGAGAAGGAAAAACAACAGTACCGTCAAAGTATTTTCAATTTTAATAAATGGAAAAAATTTTTATCAGGCAATGTTGACATAACAAATATTATTAGTTTTTTACTTACAAAAATCAATCGTGGATTTGCCAAGATAAAAAAATTAATTACTACTAGTATAGGAATTTCGAACAATACAGATCTTGCAAACGATCTAGTTCAAATAAGTAGAGATATGGCACTCACTTTCGTTATTGCGTCAAAAGATCCTGGTGAAGAAATATTACGATCAAATGCTAAATCTATAACTAAAAAATTAATTAAAATGGGTAATATAAAACTTTATAGAGTAGAAAATGCGGATCATACTTTTTCATCATTTAACTGCCGTACACGTTTTAAACAGATTCTAGTTAAACACTTAAAATCAGAATATGTAGAACAAAAATAAATATCAACAAAATAACGAAAACCAGTAATTAGTTTAACGATTAATTACTGGTTCATTAGCTATCGCCTAATTAAGAGGGCATCCCTGTTCATTGAAATTAACTAGACTTTCAATCAAAGAACCATAATTGTTCGATTGGTAACTACCATTGAACGCTGCAATAATAGCATCCACGTTTAGGTCATAATTTACATCAGAAGAAAGAGAATTAAGATACGCCGCGACCGCATGGCGAGCTGCTGTATTAACCTTCCCACCTTGAGCTTTCAACGCTTCTAATAATGTTGGATTAGACACTAGTCCGAGCTTCTTAAGTTTAATGGTAATTTCTTCTCCAAATACTTCAGAGAACAATGTTTCAGGCTCAACAGGCCACGAATCTATATGATGAGGTTGCTTCCAATAACCAGGAGTACATCCATCACCACCAATAAAAGTATCATCACATCTTAACCAAGCAGTATCAGATGCATAACGGGGTGTATCAGAGACCATCGACCAACCTTCTACTGAAGCAATATTCTCGATAGTTCCTTCATATCCGACACATATATTACTTGCTTCGTATTCAAAAACACTCATTTCTGAATTATCTAATCCCCTAGGCAAATCGGCCAATGGTTGATAGATACTAAGCATTGGATCTTCAACAACAATGTTGTACATTCCGCCCCATGTTTCAGGGCACTTAAATGCTGAAAAACGGTAATATGCCGTATCAACAATAATTACAGCTTCTGCTTCTGTATTTGCATCAAACCAATTGACACCATCAGCACTAACTTCTTTTTTAAAACATAATTGAGTTGTTGCAAAGACTTCACTTGACACAAAAATGGAAGAAAACAACAAGAAAAAACTAAATAAAACTTTACTATTAATTCGACAGGACATAAACCGACTCCTTTTATTTACTTGCTTGGATCATTGTAATTCGTAGTATTAAGAACAAGCCATCGCCCTCACTACATATCACATAAAACATTCACAAACGTTAGGTAACAACTTAAAAACGGCATAACCCATGAATAATATCAGAGATACTGGTCAAAAAACAAGCAGTTCGATTAATTATTTTTTCCACCTAGCTTTTCTGGTCACATTGAATCAATATAAGCTATTCTACTACTTGAGAAGCCTACAATAATATTTTGACATAGAGTAAACATAAATAAATGAATTATTCGAAAATAACAAATCTCATCAAATATTCTATCCCAGATATTGTAAGAAACCAGATTCACCCACGAAGTACTCATGTTTTTTGTATTGGAACGCCAAAATCAGGAACAACTTCAATCGCTGGTATTTTTGATAAACATTTTAGAGCTAGTCATGAACCCGAAAGAGTTGAGCTTATAAGTTTAATTCATAAACACTATAATAAAAGCATCACTGATGCCGATTACGTAAAATGGTTGATAAAAAGAGATAAACGCGTTTGGCTTGATCTTGAATCTAATTGTTTCCTTGGGTACAAACCAGAATTACTCTATCATGCTTACCCCAAATCAAAATATATCTTATCAGTCAGAAACCCACTCTCGTGGCTTGATTCGATGATTAACCATACCATTAACTATCCCCCAAAGAGTGAATTAGTAATAGAGTACTGGCATAGTATGTTTTTTCAACATGAAAAATACCCTCATTCAAAATATGATGAAATATTAAAGAAATACAATGTTTATGCAGTAGAATCTTATCTTAGATACTGGAACAAATCTATTAAGTCGGTGCTCGATGCCATCCCAAAAGAACAGCTATTAACCTTAAATACTAAAGCCATTCGTTCTAGCGCAAATGAAATTGCCTATTTTTTAAATATCGCCCCAACTCGCATTGATTTCCAATTAGATCATCTAAACAAAGCTCCAAAAAAATACAATCTATTAGAGCAACTAGATAAATCGTTTTTAGAGCAATCCTGTAAACAATATTGTACTGAGATGGTTGATAAACTAGCGTTAGATTATTATTAAGAAATATAAGTTTATCACGCAAATCGCTTTTTTATTTTAAGAAAAGGATGTTCGAGAATATTCCAAGAGAGCATTGCTAGCAAGAAAGTAATTCCTAGCAAAGAAAAATAATGAGCAAACAGTAGACATAAAGCGACTACAGGGTGTAACCCTGAAAATTCAGGCACAAAAAAATCAATCCAAATAATCACTATAGGTAAATGAAAAAGATACATCGCGTAACTATATTTCCCAATATATTTCATTAAAGGAAACTCAAGGCATTTAATCAACCAAGTATTTTTTTGATAATAAACGATAAAAACAACTAGAAAAAATAACAATCCGGCGGTAGTTTGGTTAAGCAAAGTTAATCCTTCATTAACAGCCGAAAAATTATGAAAATAAGCTATTTGAATAACAACTATCATTGTTACGATAACTAGACAAAGTTTAGAATATTTAACCAAAAACTTCGGCCAGTCTTTTTTATAGCCTAATAACGCTAACAAAGAGCCAAAAGCAATAGCATCCCATCGCGCAAAGGTGAAAGCATACGCAGCGCCTTTGCCTATATCTTGCCCGCCAAGAGAATCAGGAAATATATAAAATAATAATACCCTAAAAATGGGTGCTGAAATGACCATAAAAAGACAAACCCTTATTAGAGTTTTAGCGTTTAACTTTAAAACAAGCAATGGCCAAACTAAATAATATTGCTCTTCTATAGCAAGAGACCATAAAGGCGAAAAACCTCCGCTATCGGTAAATGGTCTAATCCAGTTTTGTAAATAAAGCCAGTACCATAGCTGGTTTTCACTCGCACCGTTCAACCAATTAGGTGTAGCAGAGAATAGAGGGAGAGCAATAAAAAAGAAAAACAGTGTCAAATAATAAACAGGAAATATTCTTAAGCTTCGTCTAATATAGAAATTTCTTAATTGATGCTTTTGTCCTAGCCCTTTTAATAGAATCCCTGTTATCAAAAACCCCGATATTACAAAAAATAGTTGCACACCAACCCAACCAGTATTACTTAGAATAACAAAAGGTTTTTGATACCAAGCGGTTACTGGCCAATTAAGAGAGCTTGAAATATGGCCAAACATGACCCAACAAATCGCGATCGCGCGCAGTCCGTCAAGTCCCTTAATATAGCCTTTTGTCACTATTTTTTCCTAAACAAATAAACAAACCTATCTGTCTTTTTATTAATACTACCATCCCAGATGCTTAGCACTCGATTATCAGATGGATTACGTAACACCTCTGATGAAGAAACTAGTTCAAAACCGTTTTGTTCAAATACTTGTTTCACAAATATTTCATCAATTCTGTGTAGTTTATGGGTTTCAGAAGCATTACTGCCAATAATAGCTGAATGTTCGATTAACAATACTTGCCCATTAGGCTTTAAATACTGTGAAATTTGGTTAATAAAAGCTTCAGCTTTGGGGTTAGGTATTTCTCCATTCTTAGCTAGATATAAATCGTGGAATATTTTAGATACAAATACCAAATCTACAGAGGAAGGTAGAGATAAATTGTCCAATTCACTAGAAACTAAGGAAACGTTCTGCAGCCTCTGGTTATCTAAACGTTTATCAATAACTGCCTTTTTCTTTTCACGAGCAAAATACTTAGGCTTGTTATGTAAATAAACCTTACCAGTGCTTCCAACAACATGGCTTAATAACTCAGTATAATAACCTGTACCCGCGGACAAATCAGCAACCACCATTCCCTCTTTTACACCAGAAAACTCCAATATGGATGCCGGAGCTCGGAACTTATCAGATTTTTCGTCGTTATTAAATCGAGAATCAGAATACACAGCCTCTTCATAAACATTACTCGGTAATCGTTCATTTTGGGAATCACACCCAGTAATAATCCCGCTAAACATTACAAACACAACACATGAAAAACTTCTTAAAGCCATAAAAAACTCCCTAACAAAAGATTTAGTCGAACATTAAATTAATACCCTTTACAAATCAAATAATAAACATCTCAATTATTTAATTTAACCAGAAAATATTACACGTTGCCATACTCCCTCGTCTACTTTATTATTAAGTTTTAGTAGCGAATATTGTATACCCACGTTGCGCAGTTGTAACCTATGTTTTATACACAAGGCAGTATAGTAGTGATTCTTGATGTTTTATTTATAATCAGTTTATTTGGTATTGGGTATAGTTATTTCATCTATCCAATGATTCTGTTGGCTATTAAAAACCTAGATTCTAGTACCTCTTCTATTTGTCACCTAGAACCTAGCCCCTCTGCTCCTAGCCCCCATAACCTTCCCACTATGTCTTTCATAATCACGGCTTTTAATGAAGAAGCTCAAATTGCTAGTAAATTAGATAACACCTTGCTCGCAGGATACCCAAAAGAAAAACTAGAAATTATTGTCGCTTCCGATGGTTCCACAGATCAAACCAATGACATAGTGACTAGCTATCAAAACAGGGGAATAATTCTTCATCATGTGAAAGAGCGTAAAGGTAAGGAAAACGCTCAAAAAAGTGCTATTCAGATTGCTAATGGCGAAATATTAGTGTTTTCAGATGTATCAACTCAAATCGAAAAAGAAGCGCTGCATCAAATAGCTGTTAGATTTGAAGATTCCTGCGTAGGGGCAGTTTCAAGTGAAGACAGATTTTTAACACAAGATGGTGAAATTGCTGGTGAAGGCGCCTATGTAAAATATGAGATGTGGTTACGGAAACTAGAAAGCGATGTTAAAAGCCTTGTCGGATTAAGTGGTTCCTTCTTCGCTGCCAGAAAAGGTGTTTGTCAAGATTGGAGTATCGACATTCCCAGCGACTTTAATACAGCCCTCAATTGTGTGAAAAATGGTTATAAGGCAGTAACGGCACCTGAACTTTTAGGTTATTATCCAAACTTAAAAGACGCGACTAAAGAATATCAAAGAAAAGTGAGAACCGTCATTCGCGGTATGGCCGCGCTTTTTAGTCAAGCGTATATAATGAATCCATTTAAATATAAATTATTTGCTTTTCAAGTCACTTCTCATAAATTAATGAGGTGGTTAGTCCCCTACTTCTTAATACTCTCTTTTGTAACCAATTTCTACCTAGTTGATTCTTCATTATTGTATCTCGGCGCATTTATGACTCAATGTCTATTTTATACCTTAGCGATACTTGCTTATGGGGCTGAAATATTACGGAAAAGCGCTTTAGTTAAAATCATTTATTTCTTTGTTCAGGTGAATATTGCTATTTTTCATGCAAGCATAATGTTTCTTTTTGGTAAACGAGTGATCTTATGGGAGCCTTCAAAGAGATGAAAACAAATGCTTTAACAGTTGTACATTTTGCGTCAGGTGATCTGTGGGCCGGGGCTGAAGTACAATTATTTACCTTGTGTAAATACTTAAATAGAAATAAAAAAATCAATGTTAAAGTTATACTGTTAAACGAAGGAGAGCTAGCTAAAAGATTAAGGAATGAAGGAATTGAAGTAATTGTATTCGATGAGTCAAGAATCAATGCTTTTCAGATATATTTAAAAGTGAACCATCAAATAAAAACTTGGCGAACAGATATACTTCATACCCACCGACAAAAAGAAAATATTATAGGCGGTATAACTGCTAAATTAAATCGTATTAAATCGGTAAGAACCGTTCATGGAGCACCAGAGCACGAGTCAACTTGGCGAATGCCGCATAAAAAATTAATAATTAAATTAGACCAGTTAATAGCAAAATATTTTCATAATAAAATCATTTCTGTGTCTAGTGAGCTTACTAAAAAACTATATTCTTTATACTCAAAAGAAAAAGTGATAACAGTTGAGAATGGCGTTGACTTAGAACTTTTACAACCACACAAAAAGAACCCTTTATTAATATTTAAGAATGAAATTATAACGATAGGATTAGTTGGAAGACTAGTTCCCGTCAAACAAGTAGAGCTATTCATTGATACTGCTAACTCATTAATAAAATCACACAATAATAAATTTAAATTTGTTATCTACGGCGATGGCCCTTTAAAAAAATCTCTAAACAAAAAGATTAATGACCTAGAGCTATCTGATATAGTGACCTTAATGGGGCATAGAAGAAATATTCTCGACTGCATAAATAAATTAGATATTTTAATTATTACATCTAAACACGAAGGACTGCCTATAACGTTGCTAGAAGCAATGGCTATAGGTGTTCCCGTCATTTCCACTAACGTTGGCTGCATACCTACGGTGATAAAAAATGGCGTTTCTGGTATGCTGGTTAATAGTATGTACCCCGAAGAAATTTGTAAATCAATAGAATCAACCATTAACTCAATACAGAAAACTATATCAATGGTAAAAAATGCACGTCTTCAAGTGAATGAAAACTATTCGGCCACACTCAATGCTGATAAAGTTCAGCTAATTTATCAAGAGTTAACATAAATCTTACGATATTTTAATTATCGAAAATTTCCTGAGGCAAACATGGCTAAAAAACAATTTAGAGGAATCTCTTTTATTATTCCTGCTTTTAATGAAGAGCATTGCATTGTTAATGCAATTAATTCAATTAAATTATTTATTAAAAAGGACTTATATGAAATCATTGTTGTTGACAATGGTTCAACAGATAATACTTTTTTAGTATCGAAACAAAACGACGTTAATGTAATAAAAATAAAACGCGTATCGATATCCGAAGCTAGAAATTTTGGTGCTGCTAAAGCTAAATATCCAGTATTAGCTTTTATTGATGCAGATGTTCGATTAACTTCAGGATGGTTCAATTGTTTAGATGTTAGTTATCAAACAATATTGAATTCTCGAATTTTAACAGGTGCTAGATATGCTATAAGAGAAAAGCCTAGTTGGCTAGAAAAGCACTGGTTCAAACCTTTATCAGACAAGAATGTTAATTATATCAACGGCGGGAACATTATTCTTAGTAAGGAATCTTTTTCTATAATTGGTAAGTTTGATACTTCGCTAATTACTGGAGAAGATTATGAGTTTTCTATGCGAGCTAACTCTAAAGGTATTCAAGTAATAAATAATATAGGCTTCAACGCTATACACGATGGATATCCTCAAGATATCAGAAATTTCTGCCGCAGAGAGCGCTGGCATGGGAAAGGAGATCTTCAGAGTTTTAAAACTATTTTAAATTCAAAAGTAGCTCTTTCATCCTTGTTTTTTGGCACTATTCATATCACGGCTATTGTGTTATTTTTTTTAGGACACAATATTTTTTTTATACTAACGCTGCTACTAATGTTAACTATTACAACATCTATGTCCTTTTATATTTTCAACCATTCTAGGCTTTCGACTAAATTAATAAATATTTTTGTTTGTTATCTGTACTTGATTTCTAGGTCGTCATCTATTTTTAATAAGGGGCGATAATTATATTATCTAACAAAATAAAAATGACAAATTAATCTGTGATTTTACTGTAGCCAAAGTGCGTCAACATCTTTTTAGCTATATTGTTAATTATATCTATCTTTTCACTACTTAGTCGTGAAATGCTTTCCTCATTCATATTCCGTATTTTCTCATCACGCTCATGAATTGACCACCGTTTCTCTGAATTTAAATCTTCAAAATCCTTAATACCAACAAAGTCTGTGATTTTTTGTAATGTAGCTGAAATATCGTCAGTTAAATCTTCATATGACACCCATAGAAAACGTTCTAAGTGCTTCGAATCTTTTTCTAAAATCTCATTGGAACGAGCCCATTGGTGAGCGCTCTTCTCGATTGGCCAGCTATTTATCAAGTGTTTAGGGTTTGCTTTACGAGAAATGCCTTCAGCTACGGCATAACCATTACGCACAATTCCTACAAAATAAGCATTCTCAAAATTCTTTTGTAACCAGCGCGTTTTGGATGAGTTTGGCGGTGATTTTTCTAACAATACAGGCTTACTTAAATCTAAGCGCATAGCCCATTCTTTTTTTAATCTTATCACATCTGGACCTTCGTCATTTTCATTAAGACAGAATATATCTTCGCGATCGACCCACATACGAGGTAATCCGATATCATAGTCCTTCACAAACTGGTCGGTAATAAAGTGTCCTTCTGTAGAAAGTGCTGAAATTTCAGGATGCTGGCTTAACAATTCCGATAATAAAGTCGTCCCAGAATTATAGCATCCAACAAGAAACACCCATTTTTTATGTTTTGGTATTGGAGTACAAGCGACTTTAACTTCTCGCTTAAACTGACCTAGAAATTCCCGAAGTAAAGGTTTGAACCTCGTGCCCTTAAAAATCAATTGAACCACCAGTAAATAATCGAATCTAATGATTTATTGTACGCATAACGACTTAATAAATAAATAATCAATTTAACTTCCAATTAAATTTGTTAAGAATGCCGTAAACAGTGTTTTCAGTAATCTTATTTTTAGCAAGGAGTATGATAATTAAAATAACAAATAACATACTTAAAAGGAGCTTAGCAGCTAAAGGAAAGTAACTATCACCAGTATATTTTAACCAACTAAAGTCAACAAAAACAAATACCATAGTTGAAATAATTATTAAACCACAAAAGCGCAAACTCACTCCTAAATCAAAACATTTACGCCCCCATGTATAGGTTAATAGGAATCCAATAAAATTAGATATCAATAGTCCGACACTCGCACCTAGAAAACCAAATGTTGGTATTAAAATGAAGTAAAGAACAGTCATTATCAATGCCGAAATATACTTTAAATAGGCTATGTTTTTCGTTTTATCATTAGCTAGAAAGCTCAAATTGAAAAATATTATTAGATGAGAAAATAATATACTAAAGGTTAAAGGTATCACAGCAACTGAAGAAGCGTGAAACTCATAAGAAGACATGATGAAAATAACTGGTTTTGCAAAAAAAGTAACCCCCACGATGGAAATACACATAACTGAAACTAATAAATCAAAGATATGCTGAAGGTCTCGAGAAATATTGGTCGATGTATTTAATATTTTAAATCGCTCAACCTGCCACCAATTACTAAAAGGCATCCAAACAAATACGCTTAACATCATTGCAAATTTTGTGGCTAACTCAAATAATCCTACATCATCTAACCCTGAAAATATTCTAATAAAATATCGACTACTAGAAGATATGTAAATAGCTGCACCACCTGCAAGCCATAATGGCCAAGAGAATATAAATAACCTTTTTACAACTGTATTATCGAAATAAAATCCACAACGATAATAGATCAAGGTGAAAAATAGCAAGCCAAATATCGATGATGAAACAACACTGCTAATGACAACACCTAAAACCCCATAATCGTTATAGACTACTAAATAAATATTGAGTGATAACTGAATACAAAGCTTTGCAAGTGAAACCAACACAAACAGCCATGGTTTTTCTAAAATCCTTAAATAGGTCAACCCATAGGCTTCAATACCTCCAGTAAGCAAAAGTATCGAATAGATAGAAACATAAGTCGAATAATCACCGGCTCCAAAAAAAATTGATGACAACATTTCGTTAGCGTTCCACATTAAAAACACGCCAAAACAACTAATTGCGGCAGTCATAGTTAAAGCCGTAGATAGAACACTACGCCTTATTATTGGGCAGTCATTTTCATAATAAAAACGAGGGACTACTTGAGCAAACCTTGCACCTAATGCCAATTCAAAAACCGCAATAAAAACGCTTAATAAAGCTACTATCCCGTAATCCTTCGGAGTTAAGTAACTGGTATAAATCGGCAACATAATGAATGCGGCCAGTTGCCTAAGAATGGTTCCGACACCATATATTAAAATATCTTTACCAGCCCTAGATTTACTCATGTCACTTAACAATAACTTGTTGAAGGGTTTGAATAAGCCTACTGTGGCAGTTTTCGAGTGAATAATCTTCTATTACTTTTCGTTTTGCTTTATTCCCCATTCCTATAGCTTTTTTATTATTTACTATCAAATAATTAATCGCTTTCGCAGCCTCCTGAACATCGCCTTCCTTATAAATAAGACCTGTTTCATTATTGCTCGTAGCCTCACACACCGAAGGGTTGTCAGAAACAACAACGGGTAAAGCTGCTTGCATATACTCGAGAATAGATAAGGAATAGCCAACTTCCCCCTTACTCGGGTGAAATGCTATTTGGCATTGACCTAGTATTTCATCAACATCGTTCACGCGACCAGGGAAACTAACGTGCTCCTCAATTCCTAACTTAACAGCGAGCTGCTGAATGGCCTTTAAATCTGGACCATCCCCTAAATAGAGTAGATGGACATTATGCTGTTTATAATCGTCAAGTAAAACTTTTAATATCTGTAAAGCGAAATCAATTCCTTTATATAGATTCGCTCTACCGACAGATACAATAACCTTTCTATTTTCTGCTATACCAAACCTAGTTAATAGACGTTTATCATGTTCATGTTGAGTGGTTGACACCTCTTTAAAGGGAATTCCATTTGGAGCAGCAAAACACTTAATTTTCGGGATACCATTTACTTCAATCAATCTTTTTTTAACAAACTCAGTAGCTCCAATAGAGGCATCGCTTGTAATAAAAGGAAGTCTATTGATAATCCACTTTATTAATTTCTTTAAAAGCGTCGGTTTAGTTCTTAACCCTGGCGTATGATCATGAACTATTATTTTTCGAACCCCGACTAAACGATATAAAAAATATCGCCAGTTGATGTTTGCTCTATCGGAATAATAAATAGTTTTAACTCTATTTGTTTTAAGAAATTTTAATTGAGTAAATATTGAAACGGTTCGATTAAAAGTGAAATCAACTTCCTGTATTTTCAATTTAGACTCTTTTATGGATTGTGGGATTTCTGAAATACTAGGGTAAGAAACAATCACGTCATATTCTTGAAAATGTGATGCTATTTTCACCCAAAAGCTTTCCATTAACCACCATGCATAGCCTACATCAGAATCCCAATTGGCAACACATAAGATACTATTATTTTGCATAGATTTATCCTATCGAACAAATTTATTGTTAAGCACTTGAGTAGGAGTATAACCATCAAATGTATAGCCAAAGTTATCTATATCCTGTTTATAAATATGAGCGATTTTACCAATCATCTCTTGAGTATAAACTTCACGGTAACTCACACGCTTAGATGAATTAGTATGTTTTAATGTTTTTTCGGGTAAATTCATAGTCTTTATAACGTGAGAAAAATCGTCCGATAAATTCTCAAAGTAACCCAAATAATCAATGATCGGTTTATCATTTTTATCACAAATAAACTTAGATTGCGGCCAAAAATGAATATGGCTCATCAACTTTTCGGTAGAAAACCATTTTAGAACAAAATCAGAAAAGCTATTAACTTCTACTAAGTTAAGAGCGGCCCATTTCTTATCATTTTCGTCCCATCCTCCACCTTTAAGGTAGGAATATGCCGAATATAATCGGTCCCAAGGATTACGAACGAAGGTAAATTTAAAAAAGCGATTGAAATCTTTCCTGCCATATATAACTCGATACTGTTGAGCCGTGTAGTGATATGGTAGCTCACCAAATAAACTAAGAGCCAAAGACGTTCCAGCAGATTTAGTTATATGGATAAAAATACACTCGTTTCCATAAAAATGTCTTAAAGAAAAATCACCTTTACTTGAAGGATGAACTTGATATTTTAAAGCTTCTATTTCTTTCCGATGAAGTTGCTTGTATATCCAATACCTCTTTTCTTCAGATAAAGTTCTATTATACAAATTACGAATAGATGACATTAATTAGCCTTTTGCTTTTCTCTTTAAAACGTGTATTAGTTTATTTTATTTTCATTAGACATAATTATACAGTAAACTCCTGAAATTACCTTTCTAACTTATTAATTAATAGGCCATTAGAGTATTGTTATTCCATTATGTATATATCAAATAATTTCATTTATACGGAGCTTCACAAAACGGCTGGCACCCACATAGGCAAATGGCTCAGTATACTAGCGCCAGGTACACAAGTAGGTAAGCATAATAGGGTTCCACATTCCTTGAGAGACCGCCCAATTATTGGTTCAATTAGAAATCCTTGGGATTGGTATGTCTCTCTTTGGGGCTATGGATGCGATATGAAAGGGTCTGTTTGGTATCAAACTGCCAATAGGTACAATTTTAGCTACTATAGAAAACAATTACCAAAAGAAATGGGAAGAAAGCTTTTATCGCCATCTGTGCTACTAAAACAATCTTTATCAGACCGGTCAAAACCTTTAGCCGAATGGTCAAACTCTTACGCGGATTCATCTAATCCAGAATGTTTTAAATCATGGCTTAAACTGATGTTTGATTATCAGCGTCGATTAGACATTAGAGAAGGGTTTGGCTTTAGCCCTATATCAAGGAAATGCGGTCTATTAAGTTATCGATTTTTCAAATTTTTCACCGATCTTGACCAAAAACTATACAACGACAATCTATTCTCTAATAATTTAAACATCGAAGAAATATGGAATCAACATAAAATAGCCTATAACTTCATTAGAATGGAAAATTTGGAAGATGATTTATTACAAATAATGAAAACTGTTGGTGTAGATGTTTCAATTAATAATAAAGAAAAACTCCTTGATGCAAAAATTTCTAAAACAAATACTTCGTCTAGACTCCCCGCTAGTTATTACTTAGACGATGAAACAATTGAAATGATCTACGATAGAGAAAATCTTATAGTCAAACTTTTCAATTACACGCCTCCGATTTAAACGTCGACCAATCACCTACCACCATTATATTCTTCAATCACTTCCCGATATATTTTCATCACCCTATTACCAATCACATTAATGTCATAATTTTCTTCAACATGTTTTCTAGCGTTAGTTTGCCAAACAGTCCATTTCTCTTTATTATCGATAATAGAAGCTACTTTATTTGCTATAGCATTAGTATTTCGGTCTTCTACTAAAAAAGCAGATACACCATCTTCTACACATTCGGGAATACCTCCTGTGTTTGTCGCAACAACAATCGCGCCGCAAGCTTGAGCTTCTTGAACCGTCACACCTTGCGTTTCTTCACAATCTCCCTCATTTATAGCACTGAGGCTTGGTAAAATAAAAATATGAGCCTTTTGAAATTCATAAATCAATTCTTCATTTACCGAACTCCCACGAATATCAACCACATCGCTAATGCCTAATTCGTTCACCAGCTGCTGTAATCTTGACTTATTTATTCCCTCACCGATTAGTGTATATTTAATTGAATAACCTTTATTTATAAGATCTGCAACCGCTCTAATAGAATATTCTTGGCCTTTATCTTTAGAATACCTACCAACGGTTAAAACCTGTACTACTCCATCTTTAGGGTAATCTTTAGGCCTAAAACCAAATAAGCTTGTATCAATCCCTTGAGGAATAATCCTAATTTTCTCAGCATCAGCACCCAGATTAATATATTGTGTTTTTGCAAAATCAGTATTGACCAAAATCGCGTTTGCTATGGTCGTATATTCGTTTCTCATTGCGCCTGTTAATTGGTTAACCTCTTTAGGAGGTAACCCGTGAAAAGTAATTATGAAAGGTACTGATTGCGAACGAACTAGCGGTAATAAATTATATCCTGCAGGTTCGGAATGAGAATGTATTATGTCGATTTCCTGCTTTACAACAAATGGTGACAATGTTAAGAAAGAAAGGTATTTTTTAACCTTAGACGTATGATTATTTGATATTCGAGGGGAATAAAGAAGGCCTTTAATGGAGTTTAAAGTATAATTTGGGTTAAAAAAATTAGACAATATCTGCCGAAAACTTTCATAACCTGAAAGCTTTACATATTCGGTTTTGTCTTTTAGAGCATACTCATCAACTATATTAACGTAACTTTTATCTCCTTCCATTACTGAAAATATCTTTATATCACTACCTAACTTAGCAATTTGTGCTATCGAATTAGCTAACCATGGTTGTACTTTGTTTGGGAATTTAGCAGTAAATACCCAAACTTTTAAACTCTTGTTCATTAAAAACCCATGATATATATAAAAACCAAACCTTGCACAACTTGATTACTGAACATTACTGTTTTCGGGTAGCTTAGGGACTTTAACTATCTCTACGTCACTTATCTCAAAGCCCATTTTGCCTAGATAATTTTGGCGATAATTGCCCACTAATTTACCCGTCTGGTCGGTTATCTCAGCATTCTCATCACCAGTAATACTAGGATTGGCTTCGGTCATTATGTCAGTATCCCAACGATTTAAATTATTACTAACAACGACATTAGCATCAACTTCATAGTTTTCATTTCCCTTAAATCTAACCATAGCCGATCCATTGACGAAAGTGTTTCGGTATATAAAAGAATTGTAAGTATTTCCCCCATAAGAATTAGACATCGCCCATTTTAAAGTAGTTGGCGCACTATTGTTTCTAGGAAAAGATATTCTATTCCAACATACCTCGTGATTAAAAGGAACCTCTGGAGATTCAGAACCATATCCAACGGTAACTCCTCCATTTGTAATGTTATTAACGGCTTCGTTAGCTCTTATACTTACAAAGCTCGTTGTACCTTTAGCCCAAAAGCCGTAACTATTCCCACTATTTTTCGCAGAATTACCTTCTATCAAGACATAACTAGAATAGTACATATCAACATATGAACCATTTGAACCAGTATTGTGAAAGTTGTCGTGTATATTGTTTTTATACAATATGTTACGTTTATGTACATCTGTACTAGATACAAAAACGGCTGTTGTATTATCCGTTCCTTTTATTCCGGGACCATGGTCATAAAAATAATTATTCCACCAGGTTGATCTTGTGACATCCCCCACAGCCCAGAAAAAATGAGCGTTATTAACATCCTGTCTAGAACTTTCCCACCTTATTCCAGCGATAAAAAGGTCTTTTAAACTTCCGTTATCTGTTAATATTTTAGCATTTGAAGCATTAACTCTAGCCGTTTCATTTGGATAACCTATTAAACTAGGCGTTTTGCTATTTGCATTTAATCTAATATTATAATTGTCTGATGCAGCTCCTAACAACGAATAATTACCACTGCGAAAAACAATGATTTTATTATGGTAAGTTTTGTCATTTCTATCCGATTTATACCAATCGACAACATCCTCCAAAGGTTCAGATATAGTTCCTACTTTATTACCTGTATACCCATCTTGAATAAAAATAAACTGATTAGAATCAATTGAAACATTCCAATTAGCTTCAACAGTATTTAATTCTTGATCCGTAATTCTTACTTTGAACGCATGGGTGCCACTAGCATCTGTTGGAGTCCAAGAAATTGAACCATAATCCGTATCACCGTAATATTCACCAATAACAGCACCTACAGGCCCTTCAATAATTTCATACTTAAACGGCCAAGCCCCTCCTTGAACACCAATTGGGATTTCAAATTTCATTGAAGGATGAGCCCAACGATGTCGAGCGTGCGATTGAGTTTCGTTATCTGGCCTCGGGTACACTAGATGCATTGGCATTTTTGCTTTTACAAAATTGGAAGCCGGTAAAGGGAATTCTAAAGAAAATGCAGTGTTGCTAGTTCCAAAGAAAAGTCCGAAGATCAAATAAATAATAATGTTTTTCATCTTTAACACCTAATATATAAGTTCGCTCCTGTTTGAATTATAGTTCACATGCAGCAAAGCTACATTATACTACCTCAAATAATATTTGATACTAAACAGATCACATTTCTATATTCAGCCAATAATATAATCATATTACTGTTTACGGTAACAATTTAGAGTAGCTACGATAAACGATAAAGTTATCCATAAGAATGGATAATAAGTAACTGTAACAAACTGTCCGGCTAAAACAAAGCCAACGATTCCGTATAAAAGCCCACTTAGAACATGGCTTTCAAAACCTGTTCTTTCCATACCAACCCGCTTTCTACTCAACCAAAAAGGTATTATTAATAACATTGAATATGCAAACAAACCTAGGAACCCAGTATCTGTACCTACTTGAATAAAGATATTATGAGGTAGTTGAGCATTGGCATAAAGCATATCTTCAGAATGATATTTTTGATAGTAAGGTGCAAAATTAAAATAACCAACACCTAATACGGGATTTTCTAATATCATTTCCATACCATGTTTCCAATAGAGCAATCGCTGCTCGGACGTTCTATCATCTCCTGCTGATTCAAACCTAGCGAGTTGCTCTTCAGGTAAAATGGAATAAAGCGTAAAACTAAGTAACCCGATCATTACTAGCGGCTTGAATTTAACTAGCTTTTTTCTAAACATCATAAATAGTTGTATAACTAGTGCCACTTGTGCGCCCCGACTACTAGCACCAATAATAGTTAATAATGGCGTTATCCAAAACAATAATAAAATCCATTTCTCTATTAAGCTCACCTTATCTTTCATATAAATATAAAAGTAAAATGCTAAAGGAAATAGTACCAACATTAGAATAGCTAATTCACCAGAATTGGTAAAATAACCTGGTGGACCACGCAACCCCCAGCTCGTAAAACCAAATCCTCTTGAGGCAAACGTCAATGAAGTGCCTGCCGCGATTTTCGCCGCACATAGGATTAGTATAATTAAAAATAGATATAACCTTTGCTTTGTATTCACTATATTAATAATTAAAAAATAGATTACGAACCAACTATAAAAATCAATATAGTACTTCTTTGATAACTCAGGAAAATAGGCATTTAAACTAGAAATATAGATTAATATCGCAAAAACAATTAACCACTTATTAATCGGGCTAGATACCCACTTAACAGATTTATCTAAAATAGCTCCTGCCAACGCACCCATTAAAAACAACTGAGCCCAAGGTAATACATCTATTTGCGGATATATCCCTTGTGGTCTAAAGAATTCAAAAAACAAATAACAGCAGATCATCCAATAGGAAAAATGTTCATTCTTAAAATAACGCCACATATTACCTATTTTTAGAAAATAGAAAGCTTCGATGGGGGGGATATACCTAGCAGGAGTTAATTTGTCTGATGGGCTTGCTTTTGAGCCCTTCCATGGTTTTATGTCATTTTCTTTGTCCATTCTTTTTCCATCCCTATAACAATTAATAGCTATTATTTAATTCTTTGTTCGAGATGTTTGAAAGCTTCTCTTTTAATTTTATTGTTCCTTGCATAACAATCGTTTCGCACCTTTCAAAAAATGTTTCATTTGAATTGAAAGGATCATGCAAGTAGATATTATTAATCGCCCAAACAGGTAGTGTAGTAATCTGAAACTCACTCAAACCTAAAGCTTCTAGTTCTTGAATATGAGCAGGCTCCATCGCAATAATTAAGTCTGAAGATTTAGGTAGATAGCTTTTAATATTCCTGGTTAGGTGGTTTTTCATATCTATACCCTGTTTTTCAGCAAATTCTATCGCACGGACATCAGCAGAATCGCCTCCTCGACAGTGTAAACCAAATGATTCACTTGAAATTCCAAAAGATTTGGCAACATACTCAGCCAAAGAACTTCGGCAAATGTTACCGGAGCAAACAAATACCAAATGTTCGACACGGTCAAAATCAACTTTTTGGTACTTCTTATATTTTCCCAGTAAAAATAAGATTTTGAACTTGGTAGAATTCAGTAAACCTCTTTTTGAACCGAATCGATTGTTTATTTTATCTATTAACAACTATTATCACCTATCATGGTAGGTTCTAAGCTCTAAGCTCTAAGCTCTAAGCTCTAAGCACTAAACACTAAACACTAAACACTAAACACTAAACACTAAACACTAAACACTAAACACTAAACACTAAACACTAATAATACTATCATATTGATTTTTTATGTATTTTTTTAACTAAAATAACACTAATTATCAAATATAATTGTTCTATTTATTAAAACTATCTATCATAACGTTAATTATCAGACCCGATAGTAAATAATCATTCTAAGATCATGATTTTATGACTAAACAAAAAATCCTAGTTCTAGACTCAAATGAGCGCAGTTCTCTTGCTGTAATACGATCTTTAGGCAAAATTAGCGAGATTAAATTATTTACTGCCGATTCTCTACTCAAATCTATTGGCGGTAGTTCAAAATACAGTGATGAATACTATCAGTATCCATCTATTAGTGATAACCCTAATGAGTTTCTTGATTGGATAGGACTAAAGCTTAAAGAAGAAAAGTTTGATTTAATTTTCCCTTGTACAGAAATAAGTAGTCAACTTTTACTTATGAGCCCTAAAGTAGTTAACCCTAAATACCTTCCCTTTGCGACACTTGAAACAGTAATGTCCCTAGCAGACAAGGGAAAACTGACTCACTTTGCAGATAGTATTAATATCCCCTGCCCCAAATCAGAACACTATCAATCAGCATCTCAAGTTGACATTAATAAGATCAAAAAATTTCCAGTAGTTATTAAACCTAATCTATCTAAAATTTGGCAAGGTAATAGTTGGACGAACACTGTCGTTTTAATCGCAAAAAATAAAGATCAATTAAGTCATATATTAAAGCAAACCCCATGGTTACAAGGATCTCCATTTATGTTGCAAGAATTTATTGAGGGGTATGGTGCAGGACTGTTTGCACTTTATGATAAAGGTGGAGCCACAGCATTTTATGCACATAAGCGACTAAGAGAAAAACCACCTCAAGGTGGTGTGAGTGTTTTAAGCTGTAGCGCACCACTTGAACCAAATATTCTAAAAAATGCCAAGAAACTGCTAGATTCCGTTAAATGGCATGGCGTTGCTATGGTAGAATTTAGGGTTGCTGAAGATGGCACACCCTATTTAATGGAAGTAAACACCCGTTTTTGGGGATCTTTACAGCTAGCCATCGATTCAGGCGTTAATTTTCCTGAATTGCTATATAAAATCACCATTGGTGAAAAAGTATCGCTTATTGATAAGTATAATGAAAATAATCGATTAAGATGGTTTCTAGGAGATTTAGATAGTCTTTATCTAGTATTACGAAGTTCCGATTATTCAATTAAACAAAAATTAAAAAGGTTAATTGGATTTTTTATTCCACATTTTTTAACCACTCGGCATCAGGTTGGTCGTTGGAATGATTGGAAACCTGCAGTTGAAGAACTTAGGCAGTATTTGAGGAACTTAAGGAGATAGGTAATATTAGTACAAGTGCATTATAAAAAGATTGTGCAAAATCAATTACAAATTTTCGACCTCTCCCTAGCCCTTAGTATGCCCCTTTTTATGGGTGCGCCTTCCAAAGGGAGGGTTCTTATTCCCTCTCCCTCCGGGAGAGGGTTGGGGAGAGGGGCTATAAATCATCATACAGAGAATTATAGCTATTTAACATTTTATCTAAGCTAAACTTTTCTTCGACACGTTTTTTGCCTGCTAATCCAAGTTTCACTGCCAATTTAGGATTATCTATTAACTTTATTAGCCCTTCTGCAAGCGCTTTAGAGTCATTTGGTTTAACCATTATTCCAGTAATATCAGGCTTAACAATTTCCTCAGGTCCTCCACATTTAGTGACAAGCACAGGTAAACCTGTGGCCATCGCTTCAATGGTTGATATTGAAAACCCCTCTGATGATGAAGATAAAACAAAATAATCCATTTGGGATAAAAATTCCGCACTATTGTCGGAAAAACCGATGAAATGGAAATTGTCTTGTAATCCTAATTCAATTAATTGATTTTCTAACTTTGTCATTAAACTTTCTTTTTTATGTCCCGCTATCACAAAATGTATATTAGGGTTTGCAGGAATTAGCTTGGCTCCGGCTTCAATTAAAATATGGTAAGCCTTTGCGGAACGGATGTTTCCAAGACTTCCAACTAAAACGGCATCCTGGGGTAATTCTAAATTATTTCTTATTAAATCACTTTTTTTTAATTTATAACTTTCTAACTCAACACCGTTATAGATAACACTTGCTCGACTCGGGACTAGTAGATTGTGATTTTGTATATTATTTAATAATTGCTGACTAACAGCTACGTAATGCTTTATTCCCCATTTCATCGCAGTATTTTTAAGCCATTTGAATCGTTCATTAGGGTTAACATCAACCATTCCATGGTAAGTCGCTACAACAGGCGTCCCTGTTATTAATCCAGCAATCGCTCCATAAACATTTGAACCCAATAAGTGGGATTGAATGACATCAACTTTATACTTTTTTATAACCAATATTAATTCTTTCACAAACCCAATGGCAAAACTACCCTTTGATGGTATCACTAATGGAGAAAGTCCTTTTCGCTCTAGCTCATCCTTGACCCAACCATCACCTCTAATAACGACAACCGATTGATTACCTGACTCCCTTAGCTTATCAGCTAATTGAATAAATACTGTTTCTGCACCGCCAGGACCTGTGGTATCAATAAGGTGCAAAATAACTCGTTTAGGGTTAGAATTATTTAGTGTCATATGTTTTATATCTTTTATACGTTTATCTTCTTAAATAGATTGATTATCCATGCCTGTCAAAAACATCATAAAGCCAATATTAAAATACCCTGTAGAGTTTGTTGCTTCCCGCTACGGCCATCACCGGAGAAACCTTTCGAAACCTCGGTTATGGATTATGATGTACCACCGTATTCTACCTCAAAATGATCCTAGATACTCAATAGAAGAACCAGGTATGATCGTTGAACCTGAAACTTTTAGAATGCATTTAAAAGTATTAAAAAATGAATTCACAATGATTTCCTTAACTGAATGGGTCAAACGAAAGAAAAACAATCAACCTTTACCGCTAAAAGCTTGTACTATTACTTTTGACGATGGTTGGCTTGACAATTATGAATTTGCCTTACCAATTTTGCAACAAGAGCAAATTCCCGCAACGCTCTTCGCAGTTTCTGATATGGTCGGAACAAGTCAGACTTTTTGGCCAAACAGAATCCAAGAATTATTAAAACAACCAGAATCAAACCTTATGACAATACCTTGGCTCGAAGAATTAGTCGGTGAAAATCCCGTTAATAAAGAACTATCTGCAAGCGTCATTTATTCCTTGAAGCATCGTTCAGATACGGAATTGATTAAATTAATTGATCAAGCAGAGCGTAAACTTGGCATCTTATCTAATTATTCTCCTGCTTTAGTAGATTTGAATCAATTAAGAGAAATGTCAGATTCAGGTCTAATGGAGATAGGTTCTCATACCTGCCAACATATTCGACTTGTCGAAGGCTTGGGTAATAAGACCTATCATCATGAAATTTATAATAGTAAAAAACGGTTAGAAGAAATTTTGGATAAACCGGTAAATCTATTTTGCTACCCTAACGGTGATCATTGTGATAAAGCCGTTTCGGAAGTATCAAAACATTATGATGCCGCTGTTACCACGCAAAAAGGCATTAATAGGGAAAAAAATTGTCAACTATATACTCTATCTCGATTCGGCGTGCATCAGGATATTAGTTACAACGAAAGAAAATTACTATCTAATTTGTCAGGTTTTAGGTTCTAGGTGACCGTAGCGTCAAGCAGAACATACTATTTTAGTTTTTTAAAAAAGTATTTATTCCGAAATTTATTTTTGACCACTTCGATATAAGTCAGATATTGTAAAAAATCACACATATTATTTGGTAAAGTAAATCGAGGCAATCGAGTAAGTGACGAGCATGGGGTTACCGTTTTGCCAATTGCGGAAACAGCTCCTCTTAGGGACGACGCTTTAACAATCTGTTCGTCTCTAGAACCAAAATCACATCTATTTCCTGATGGGTAAGCAAGAATGTCAACGGCACTTGGAATTTTACTCTTAAGATAATAAAAAGAACCCTGAATTTCTTCAAAAGCTTCATTATCGCTAAGTTGAGATATTATTCGATGAGTTTTCGAATGAGGTGCAACAAAATGCCCTGACGCAACAAATTCTTCTATTTGTTGCCAACTGCCACCTTTAAACCTTTCTGGAACAGTCTTAGGAATATCAATTTCTGCAGCATTATATAAATTTTGAAGCCATTGATAAATATTCGTTTGATCCATCAGTTTTAATTGATTGACTAACTTCCTTCTTGCACCTTTAATAAATAAAGGGTCTATGATAATTTGAACTTCAGCTCCATTCGGCATAACAACTTCTATAAGCGTTTTGGAAGTTTGTCCAAATATATATTTCACTTGGTCATCCCAAGGCCATAAGTTTCCATCAATAAAATCGGTAATGATAAAACAAGTTAGAGGAATATCAAACTTAGAAAATATCGGAGCCATATATTCAAACTGTCCACTAAAGCCGTCATCAACAGTAAAAACAACGGCTTTTTCTGGAAGTTTTTCTCCGCTTTCTAAATAAGAATACAACAAATCTAATGTAATCGGTTGGTATTTGTTTTTTCGTATATATTCGAGATATTGATGAATGGATTTAACTATTTTTAAATCTGGTTCATTTTTATTATTTAATAAACGATGAAGCATAAAGACGGGTACGAATTGACCTGCCAATTTGTTCATTAAACTTTGGGGGAAAATAGAAAGAGCAGATCTTGTAAATAATTCCTTCAAATTATAAAAAGTCCTAATTTGTTTATGTTTACTTAATAGCTGACTAGATGTCGCATATTCTAATCAAAAGACTACTAACTATAAATCAAATAGGATCTATATAGCTAGCATTTATATATTATAATTTAAGGCAAATTTTTAACTACATAAGGCCCTAGATTATTACAAAAAATTAGTGGCATCTTTTTCCAAACGTTAATCATTAATTCATATTTTTTATTTCGATGGTTTATTTGAGGGATTTCTGCTCCATCATTCAGCTGATAGTACCAGTACAATTGCTTTTGCTCTGCACCCCATTGTTTCTTAAAACGTAATGTTCCTGCATCTTTACTAGAGCGGCCAAAATCAAATATTTTATACCCTTGTTCAATACAAAACTTTAATATATTCCAATAAAGGAACATATTAACGCCAATTTTATTAACTTTTCGTAAGGTAGAAGCCCAAGGTATTTCAACAACTTCTTTATTCCCTAATAAGAAACCAGCCGCTACAGCTTCATTATTCAATCGAACAATCCCAATTTTAGCTGAGTCAGGGAACCACTTAAAAATAGCTTTAAAAAAAGATTTTGAATAAACCGGAGTACCTAAATCCCGCATATTGATGCTAAAAACATGGTAAAAATCGTCTATTAGCTCAATCCCTCCGGATATAAATTCTACTCCTTCTCTTATAGGCCTTTTAATTTGGGCTCTTCTTTTGGTACCAATATCTTTCCATAATTCATCAGCATCATCAGGTAGGTTTAAAAGCATCGTCACTTTATCTTCTCTACATGGGAGATCAACTGGTTGCTCTTCAGCCATTCTCATTTCAACATGCGAGCAGCCTAAATTAATTCTTAACTTTTCAGATTCGTCTAATAGCATTTCTGTCACTTGGGCTGTATCAGCGAGAGAACCACCGTAGTTAAAATAAGGCATAGAAATCAGATAGTCACCAAATAACAAACTTTTTAGTCTAACCAAGGGCAGAATACCCACAATATTACCACCCTCATCTTGAGCGTATAGATAATGGGAATCATGGCCAAACACTTCCTTTATCAAATGCCGCCAATTAGTATGGTGGTATAGGCTTGCGCCTTTTGATTCGGCGTAGGTGTTCCAGGCAGGTTCAAACTCAGGCGTTAATTGTTTTATTTTTATTTTATTCATGTATGAAGTGCTAAGTGCTAAGTGCTAAGTGCTAAGTGCTAAGTTTAGCATGCCCTATGAACAATAGTAGATTCATTAGGGAAACGTTTTGGGCAATAGTTCTAAAAGTTTTTACGTTTGACAATAATAGCACCTAAAATGGCTGCTATTTCTTTTGTTTCACCCATTAACCTCGTTGCAATATCCTTATCAAGAAAGTCAACATTTTTACCAATCAATAATTGAGTATACAATTCTCCGGCTGACGCTTTCGCATATCTAAGGAAATTTATTGACTCTTTAACAGATTCTCTCTCAAATCCCTCCGCGATATTACTTGGAATTGATAAACCTGAGCGGGTTAGTTGATCTTTGAAACCATAGTCTTTTATTTTCGGTCCCAATTTATAAATTTCTGTTGATAGTTTAACTGCCCTTTGCCAAATATCCGTATTCTCAAATTTCATAGCTGAATTTTCCCTGCTTTATGCGCCCGTAACCACTATCTCATAAGTATAAATATATTCCTAAAAATTCTGTTTTTGCTTTATCCCTGATACGCTCCCGTTAAAGTAGACACCGTTTGGTTACTTGTTCTTCATATTCCATTGGACTTCTTCCTTGCAAAGTTCCATGTCGTCTAACTGTATTGTAATACTCTTCGATATAATATTGAACCTC
>Ga0316204_10001430_pt1 | contig 64924 bp, 56 predicted proteins | sample 6monrhotite_MG_2_FD_205661 | JGI IMG/M metagenome (GOLD analysis project Ga0316204, IMG submission 205661) | Microbial mat bacterial communities from mineral coupon in-situ incubated in ocean water Damariscotta River, Maine, United States -... | ecosystem: Environmental > Aquatic > Marine >... | reverse complement strand
CGACCAGCGAGATATTATGGTCAATGGCACGCTACTTTACATATCTTACCAACACTCTGGTAGCTGTAGTGTTTAGCTTGGCAGCAATATCCGGACGATGGCCCAGACCCACTCTGCTTGCGGCTTAAACCTTGTGGATTGTTGCAGTAGGCGCAGTTTACCATGTCCTTCTGGCGTCCGCTCATCACCCAACTGGTATTGCAGCCTGGTCGAACCTGGGAAACCACACAGTTGTTCCAACTGCCTGCTTTGGCATTTGGATCATGTTGGTACCAAAAGTTGCGCTGCGATTTCGCGACCCTTTTATTTGGTCACTCTGGCCTCTTGGCTACGCGGGCTATGTAATAGTTCGCAGTTCTTTCGACCAAGCCTATCCGTATTTCTTTTTGAATCCTGAACTGGTGGGCGTGGTCGGTGTAGGGGCGTATATCGCGGGTTTGTGGCTGGCGTTTGTTACTGTCGGGACACTTTTCGTTCTGGCCACTCACCGAATTGAGAAAGCTAAGGCAGAAAACAAACTCACCTCCTCGCCAAACGGATATCGCAGGTTCATCCTAACAGCACAAAGGTTAATCAAAGACGGGACACGATGACTTTTAAAAGTTTGATCACGAAGCATTATGTTGCGCGGCTCGGCATAATAGCTGGCGAGACTGGAGCACGCCACAATGTATTATTCGGGGACGCAGGTGTTCGTCACAGCTTCCCAGATCTGATGGCACCGCACAGCGATGATTATGTCTGATGAATGTAAGTGCCGGGTGCTTCGATGATCGTTGCAGTGCCCTGTCCTGATGCTCCGACGGCGGGCGGAGGCATCAAACCGCTGCTCGTTTCGACCAGCCAGTCTTTCCACTCAGGCCACCATGACCCCGATCTTGGGAATTGCTGGGCAAGCCAGGCATCTGGGCCAACATAAAGTGCCCCGTCTGGGCGATGTGAGATACGGTAGTGACGCCGCGGATTCCCAGGTTCGTTGACAATCCCACCGTTGTGGCCGCCACTGGTCAGCACGAAGGTAAGGTCACAATCGGTGAACAACTGGGTCTTATAAACTGATTTCCAGGGCGCGATGTGATCGGTTTCTGTGGCGATGACAAACATCGGGGCCGAGATATCTTTCAGTGCAATAACCCGGCCCTCGACAGCGAAACGCCCCGCCGTGAGACGGTTCTCCAGAAACAGACTACGCAGGTATTGCGAATGCATCCGGGCGGGCATTCGCGTCGTATCGGCCACCCAGACGCCCATGTCGGTTGGCAGATCCTCCTTGCCGAGGAAATACCGCCGCACGGCCCGGGAATAGATCAGATCTTCTGATCGGATCGTGGAAAAGGCACGCGCCATCTGCGGCCGATCAAGAAAGCCTTGATCCCACATCATGTCTTCGAGAAAAGCAACCTGACTTTCATCAAGAAACAATAGCAATTCGCCCGCTTCGGCGAAATCGACCTGCGCGGCCATCAGCGTGATCGTGGCGAAACGTTCATCACGGTCGCGCGCCATTGTCGCCGTCGTGATCGCCAGAATCGTGCCACCCAGGCAATAGCCGACAGCATGGACCTTTTTATCCGGTACGATGGCATTTACCACATCCAGCGCCGCCATCACGCCATTTTTTCGATAGTCTTCCAGCGACAATTCGGCCTGATCGGCAGTTGGATTGCACCAAGAAATCATGAACACGGTAAATCCCTGTCCGACGAGGTAATTCACCATTGAGTTCTTCGGCGACAGGTCGAGGATATAGTATTTCATGATCCAGGCCGGGACGAACAGAATTGGTTCGGCCTGCACCTTCTTGGTTTGCGGTGTATACTGAATCAGTTCGAACAGATCGTTGCGAAACACGACCTGACCCGGCGTACATGCCAAGTCCTTACCGATCTGATACCCCTCTGGCGGAGCATCTTGCGTCTGAGACACCGTTTTCAGGAAGTCGTGCGCGAAATTGGCAGCACCGTCTCTCAGATTCTTACCACCGCTCTTTAGAGTCCCGTCGATGATCTCGGGGTTGAGCCATGGGAAGTTTGATGGCGAGACCAGATCAAGTGTCTGCCGTGCCATAAAGCGGGTTCGGTTTGCATCTTCGGGCTGCAAGCCACGCAACTGATCCGTTGCAAGGTCCCACCAGTCTTGCACTGCAAGGAATCCCTGTTTCCACATCTCGAACGGAGCCTTTTGCCAGCCCGGACTGTCAAAACGATGATCGTAGTCCTTTGGGGCAAAGGGCGGGCGTCCATCGCTCTTTGCATCGGTGGCATAGGTCATGAGCTTGAGCGCACTCTTCTGCGCGTGCTCAAGAAGCTCGAGTTGACGCCCGGGCGATTGGCTCATGTGATGTGCCCAATCGGACCACGCTTCTATGAAGGCATGGGTCGATACACCGCCGCTCAATCGCGCAGCTGCCGCACGCACCCCGCGGTCGAGGTTCTGATGCGGATGTTCCTGACCTTGTTCGGGCCGGGGCTCGACAACGGCCGGGACCAGCGCAGCAGCGGCCCGGGGAGTTCTGGTGATTGGTTCCGGTTTGGATTTTGAAGATTTTTTGTTCATTTCAGCGCCTTTGGATCTGGCTTGCAGGAGCCATTCTTGTCGGTTTTCGCGACGAGCATGATCGCGATCTCGGTTACCAAGCGATCCTCGACCCCTTTCATTTACAGGGTGCGCTTGAAGAGATCCGAAGTGAAATCGCAATCGAGCGAACTGTTGGTACGGGTTGGACAATGAACCAGGAAAATGGGGTGCGCATTGACCTGGAACAACTGCGAAATGCCATTCCGCTAATCGGCGTCAGACCCAGACTAACACCATGATGGGCATTCACTGGGAATCAGCATCGGGTACGCAAGCCAGTTATCTTTGGAATGCTCCGGTTGATTGAGCCTTGTCTTGAGGGTCTTCACGTTGATGCTACATCGTGCGCCAAGGTCTGCTATGTGACGCTGCAGCGTCGCATCGAATATTGTGCATGGCTGACAGGTTTGGGTCGTTTGCTGACTTAGATGCCTTTGCGCCGATATGTTGAATCCACACCCATATAGCGGTCATTTGCGGCAACGCTTCAACTTTGCCCCGTCACCAATTGCTGGATCACCAATCAAAACTTCAATCAGCGGTGTATTTTCGCTAGCCTGTACAAAAGCGGGTGCTTGCTTGCCGGTAGTGGTGTGACTTGCCCCAAAACGGTGGGCACGGCCTGCAGACCTTAAGGCTGGCGATGCGTTTGTGCTGAGAGTATTTAATGACGTGGCAAGACGAACATAACCCAATGGATGGGAGCTCTTGGTTTCAGCGTGTTTTTCTGGACCTCGCGCGGCAGATGCGATGGTCATTTCTACCGCCGCTCATGGTGTATTTCGCAGCCGGGGTGTCAGGCTTGACCTCGGTCGTTGGGGCGTTTTTCCTCAAGGATTATCTAGATTTGTCCGCGCAATTCATTGCAGGGCTGGCGTTCTGGGCAGGCCTGCCATGGATTTTGAAGGTGCCATTGGGACATGTTGTCGATCTGTTCTGGAGATGGAAGTCTTTGTTGATCCTGATGGGCGCAGGGCTGATCACGCTGTCGCTCCTAATCATGTTTGGTTTGGTGTCGCGCCCAGATGAGATGCGCAGCGTCTTCCCGCTTGAAACTTGGTACGTAATAGCTCTGCTGCTGGCCCCGTCCGGCTATGCTATTCAAGATATTGTTGCCGATGCAATGACGGTCGAGGCCGTACCCCACGCCAACGACACCGGACAAGCTTTCAGCGAAGAACAGTCGCGGGCCATGCATACCACCATGCAGACGCTCGGCAGGATCGCGATCATATCGGGCTTTGTGTCGGTCGCGGCGATCAACATCTGGATATTCACCGGTGCCGAGGAAATGCCTCGCGAGGCAAGGTTGGCGTTGTATGCGCGGGTCTATCTGACCGCCCTCGCAATTCCGGTGATTTCGGTCAGTGGGATGTTGCTTCACACTGTCATACAGCAGCGAAAGGCCACGAAAGGAATGACGCAGGCACGCCCAGACACCGAGACCGAGGTTAACTGGCAGATTCTTGGCGGCGGGTTGACCTTTGTAGTGCTGAGTATCGCATTAGGTACTTCCAATCTTGTCTATGCGCAGGAGATTGTCTTTTTGGCCTCTCTGTCAGTCATCCTTTTTCTAATCAGACAATTGCTCAAAAAACTGCAACCTGCTGCCGCGCGCGCGCTTGTTGGCACAGCCACGATCATTTTTGTGTTCAGGGCAGTGCCCTTGCCGGGACCGGGTTTGACGTGGTTCGAGATCGATGGCCTCGGGTTTGATGAACGGTTTCTATCGATCCTGTCGCTGATTACTTCGCTTCTGACATTGGTCGGTCTCGTTATTCTGCGACCCCTGATGGCACATCGGTCGATCGCGTATATCGTAGTGCTTCTGACCATCGCTGCGGGCGTGCTGTCGCTACCAAATATCGGGCTTTACTATGGGGTGCACGAATGGACAGCGGCAAATACCGGCGGGATCGTGGACGCGCGATTCATCGCCGTTCTTGATACCGCACTTGAATCGCCCTTGGGACAGATCGCAATGGTGCCGATGCTCGCGTGGATCGCGCGCAACGCGCCACCCGATCTCAAAGCCACGTTTTTTGCAGTCATGGCCTCGTTTACAAATATGGCGCTTTCGGCAAGCAGTCTGGGAACAAAGTACCTCAACAAAGTGTTTTTGGTCACCCGTGCCTCGGTCGACCCCGTCACCGGCGAACAAATATCGGCAGCGAACTATTCCCAACTGGGTCAATTGCTGGTCGTCGTCGGGGTGATCACGGTAGCGGTGCCGCTTTTGGTCGTATTTGTGGTGCAGTCATCGCGGTTTCGTACAACAGAATGATTCAGTTCGGTCAGTCGGCCACAGTTTCTGCCAGAAGACGCCGCACTTCGCGCACCGGAACACCGATGTTCGCACCACCAAATTCGGGCAAGATCGTGGCATTCACAGCAACCACATGACCATTGCTGTCCAACGCTGGCGCACCGCTGCCGCCAACAGTGGTTTCTGCATCATAGACGACCGCCCTTTTGGTAATCTGCGCGATGATCCCGCGACTTGCCAGGGGTGCTATTCTGTCCTCTTCGGACAAACGAGCCGCAATTGTCCAGAAATCGGTCTCACCCGTCTCTTGCAGCGAGGTAAGAAAGTCATGCCCGGCCTGCGCCAAGAGAGCGCGCAAACCGGTAGAGAAGCCAATGACGATTACCTCATCTCCAATTTCCGGCTCGCCCTGCGCCAGAGTTAACCCACGGTCCATCGATGCTGAGGCCGGCACTGACAACAAAGCTAGATCAGCAGTGTCGCTGGAGATCAACAATGCTGCTTCAACCGGCGCTGGCAAGCCAGGTAAGAACACCAGAAGCTTCAGCATCTCCGGCGCAAGGCCGCTTTGTTCAAACGCAAGCATCCGGTCGCCGTTGGTCCAAGGCAAGGCAACATGCCGGTTAGTAACAAGCTGCCCTCCGTCCTTGAGCAGAAAACCCGTGCCGGTGAATTGAAATTCAATAGGGTTGCCTGTGCCGTCGGGATCCACCACCGGCTTGCCCAAAGGCGTCCGCAGGGGTAGCCCGTCCGCACCCAAAACATGGCGCAGCAGTTTGCCGCTTACCACCTGTCTCAAACCGTAAGCGCCTTGCAGGAAGGCGACAGACGCAGTTGAGTCGCTAATAATGCGCGCTGAGGCACCCAAGCGGCGCTCGAGTATGGAAAGACGTTCGGCATTGGTGTTCAATTGGAGATCCAGTTGTTCGCGCAACGTCGCCAGTTCGCTCGCAGTCAACGCGTCCTGACGTGTCTCAGCAAGAGTGCTGGCGATCACCTCAAGGCGCAGGGCCTCCTCTTGGATGCTTTGTTGCAGGAGTATGTCGCTTCGGTATTGCCACGCGACGAATGTGGTCAGGACGATCAGCGCAAGAATGACCGTCACTCGGAAAACGATTGTAGTTTCCAATAATATCCGCCGGACGCTGTCGAACAGCGCGTTCGACAGGCGTGATCCGAATGACCGACGGCTTGTTCGGGCGTAGGCCACTGCGTCGCTCAGAATTTCTTCGACCGGCCAACTGGTCGGGAAGGTATGGTTGCACAGACGGAATCGGGACATCGGCCCGTCTTCTCCAAATTCGATCATGTCGCCGTGCATCAGATGCGCCGTGCCGATCTTGCGCCCATTCACCCAGATGTCGGCATCCGACAGTGCCTCGATCTCGTAAGTTTTCCCCGACCACGATAGCCGCGCGCGCGCTTCAGTGCTGTCCGTTGCGGCCACATCCGGGCCAATCCGTGGCACGCGGTCCGCACCGATGCACACTCGTGCCTGATCCAGCGCAAGCCATTCGATCCGGCCACGTGAGGGGCCGGTAAGATTCTCCAGAAAGGCGCGGACATCATCATTTATTGCGTGCGGGACGTCTTCTGGCTCGGTGGTAGGGTCTTGATCCAAACGGTATCCTTACCTGGAATTTCCGGGCTGGTGCCGATCATCGTACCCGCACAAGGCGCATCGGTCCATGATTTGCATGAAGCCGCCACTTTCTGTCAGCCGCCGACAAGTGACGCACCCAGCAAAATCGCGAGGCACAAAACTGCGCCCGCAATCGGAAACACGATGTGCACGATAAACGCGCCTTGGGACGCAGGCACGCCTTTGAGTTTGAACCACACCAGCGCGAGATTAATCATCACAAAGACTGTCAGAAGCACTTCGGAGAACGTTTCTGCGAGTTTGTCGATTGGGGTACGGTTTGGTGTCGAAGGTAGACCATTGTCCGTTGATCTCAATGTCGACAATGGGCTAATTTTGTTGAAAAACTCATCTTGATTGGCGTTGTCGCTGATTCAATTTCCACATTGATGCGGGAGATAGTCATGTTGGGACCGAAACAAGAGACGCAAGGCGCGCTGTTTTATGAGGTCTCGATAGAAAATCATGTGCCGCAAGATCACCTGCTGCGCTCCATCGACCGGTTTGTAGACCTGACAGCAATCCGCCAACATCTTGCTCCGTTCTATAGCCATACAGGCCACCCCTCGATAGATCCTGAACTGCTCATCCGGATGCTGCTGGTGGGCTATTGCCTTGGCATTCGCTCGGAGCGCAAGCTGTGTGAGGAAGTGCATCTCAACCTGGCTTACCACTGGTTCTGCCGTCTAGATCTGGCAGAGGGCGTGCCGGTGTCTGACGTCAGCGCTTGTGGTTCCAAATAGAGTGATTTGATAAGAGAGATGCGGTCATCGGGCTGAGTCGCTGCCATGTTGGTAGTTATTAGTAACCCTAAGGAGATGACCCATGAAACATTATGCTGGCCTTGATGTGTGTCCTTCCCGTTTCATGAAGGTAGGCATAGCGGCATCTGACATCGCTTTTCCTGAGTGTGTTGGAAAGACAAAACCGCTAATTGACTGCGGTGTTGTCAAGTGAATGACCTTTAAAGTTTCGCTTGATAGAGGAACACGATGTTCCTGACCTGTTTTCGTTCTTTCACTTGGAAGCAGCCAGATATCGTCTCGAATTTCGTCATGGCGAGCAAATCTCACTTCACGTGTTCTCGCTGCAGTAAGTATTAGAAATCTGAGCGCAAGTGACGAGGTTAGCTCTTTCTCGCATAACCAAGAATAGAATTCGGGCATTTCTGGATACGGAATAGAGGGTATGTGCGTGACTTTGTGTCGTTGCTTTCCAAGCAGGGCACGAGCTTTCATCGTGGCTTGTAAATCTACATCAAGCCCTAGTGCGGCCGCGTGTTTCAGCGTCAGATTAATCCTGTTTAGTGCTTTGGAAGCCGACTCCGGTTTTGTGTGCCAGATCGGTTCAAGAATGCGCACGATCTGATGCTGATTGATCTCTTCGACTGACGGTTTTCCAAGCTTTGGGATCACGTGGACGTTGAGTGGTGACATCCAACGTCCTGTGTAGCCATCCTTTTTCAACTCTGCTTGACGCGCTTGAAAACACCCATCAATTGCTTCAGAAACAGTAAGACGCCGTTGTTTAACTCTTGCCATTTGGCGTTCTTCGATCGGATCGAACCCTTCACGGAGTTTTCGGCGAGCCGCTGCAGCACAGCCTCTTGCCTCTGATATTGAAACATCTGGCCAGGGACCAAGGCCCATCTCACGACGCTTCCCGCTGACGTTTAACCGAAGAACCCATTTGCCTGCGTTCTTACTTCGCTTAATTAACCATATGCCCTGCCCATCGGCGTACTTACCCTCTGAGAGGTTTTTTACTTTCTTCTGGTTGAGCGTATTGTAGATCACAGTCCACCTTTTTTGTCCCCCTTTTGGTCCACCCAGAAAAATGTGAAGCTGCGGATCTCTATGTTCAGCATTGCACCAAATACATTGAAACTAAACAATTAAAATCAATACCAAATATGCAGCTATGTGGCTAAATGAGAAGCGAAATTGGTGCATCTCGACCGCACCATCAGATGACGGATAAATTCGAGTGACTTTGCGGGTTTCGTTCCCGGTTTCAATCGGATTTGGTTGGAACGCATCTTTAAAATTTAGAGGCTGCATGGCCAAGAATGTGACAGTTACATTAAAGCCAGCCATGGCAGTGCTGACACCATAAACGAATACCTTCCAAGCGAGCAAGCAAGGCAAGTCAGAACTGCAAGCAACCCATCGCCCCCTTGATGAGCAAACCGCTCTTTTCGTTGAGGTGGCGTCTTTTCGTTATTGCTTAGCGCCCGCGAATGCGCGGGTCGAGCGCATCGCGCAGCCCGTCGCCAATGTAATTGACCGACAGCACGGAAAGCGAAATCGCGAGGCCGGGCAATATAACGCGTTCGGGGTACTGTTGCAGGTAATCTGTGCTGTCAAACAACAGCCGTCCCCAAGTCGGGAAGTCTGAGGGGAACCCCAGACCAAGGAATGACAAAGCACTTTCCGTAATAATTGCATTTGCGATTCCCAACGTTGCAGACACCATGATCGGGGACAAAACATTCGGCAGGATATGCCGCATGATCATCTTCACATTGGGTGTTCCGATTGAGCGCGCTGCCAGCACAAATTCCCGTTCTTTGAGGGCAAGGACATCGCCACGTACAATCCGGGCGGTCTGCATCCAGCTTGTAATGCCGATGACGACAACAATCAGAATGAATATCCCGGTTTCCGGACCAAAGGCAGACCGCAACGGGTCACGAAACAGCATGATGATAACAAGCAAGAGAGGCAGTAATGGCAGCGCGAGAAACAGGTCTGTAAACCGCATCAGAATACCATCAAGGCGCTTATAGTACCCGGCTACGACCCCGACGAGTGTTCCGAAGAACAACGACAGCAGCATTGCGGCTATTCCAACCGCAAGCGATGTCTGACCTCCTTTCAGCATCTGCGCGAAAAAATCCCGGCCAATGCGGTCTGTACCGAAAGGGTGCTCCAGACTTGGGGGGAGGTTACGTGCGCGTGCATTCGTTGCTTCGTAGTCCAGCGTCCAGACATAGGGCCCAAGGAAAACGACAAGAACGAGAAGGAGAAAGAAAACTGCGCCAATCAGCGCGCCTCTGTGGGTTTTGAACTGATCCCAGACATCCCACCATTGACTGCGAGAGGCGCCTTCTTCGATTTGTGCAATATCAGTCATAGCGGATCCTCGGGTCCAGAATGCCGTAAAGGATGTCGGCAATCAGGTTGAAAACGATGATCAGCACCGCAAAGATCACTGTAAGGGTCTGAACGGTGGGCAAATCGTTTGCCTGAATGGCAGATATCAGCATCTGACCCAGACCATTCACCTTGAATACCTGTTCCGTAATGATGGCGCCGCCAAAGACCTGTGGCACACCAAGTGCGATGACTGTCACAACGGGGATCATCGAATTTCGCAGCACATGCACCAGTACAACCACCCGTTCGGAGAGGCCCTTTGCGCGTGCCGTGCGTACATAGTCCTGATTGAGATTGTCGAGCATTGAGGCCCGCATGAAACGGCTGATCTGGGCTGCGTTGTAAAGTGCAAGCACCGAGACGGGCATGATCATCTGCTTAAGCTGAAATACGAAGCTGGACCAGTCGCTTACGACATGCGTTGTGTCATAGATTGACGGGAACCAGCCCAGATTTACCGAGAAGATTACAATCAGCAGAACGCCCGTAAAGAAGGTTGGAACCGAAAAACCGATCATCGACACAAACGTGCCCAACTGGTCGAACAGGGAATATTGCTTGTAGGCAGAGATGATACCAATCGGAAGCGCTATCAGCGTGCCCAGCACATAAGACAGGCCAACCACCCATAGGGTTTGCGGCAAGCGCTGAACAACAACATCCATGACGGAACTGCGCCATTGCCAGCTGATCACACGCAGCTCGCCTTCGGCAAATCCGGTTCCAAAAATATTATCAATCAAGTTTAAGGGTTCGATCCAGAAAAACTGGGTCATCCATTTGAAAAAACGGATTGGCAAAGGTTCCCCAAGGCCCAGAGCCTCGCGCATTTGTTGTTTCACTTCCGGTGGGACGGTTAGGGGCACGTTGGCCATTGGGTCCCCCGGTGCCAGTTCCAGCAACAGGAAGATCACAAGCGAGATAAGAAGAAGCGTCGGAATCGCAACAAGCAGCCGACGGATCGTATAGTTCAGCATGAAAGCCTCGGGTGCGCTAGGAACATCATAAGCGTAAAGGCAATGAGCCCCGCGCGTAGGCGGGGGCTCATCGCATCGTCATTCTGTTTAGTTGCTTACGCGATACCAGTCAGCAGCATTCCACAGCTCGCTGTCCCAAGGGTTCATAACGACTCCACCCAATGCATTCGAGTGACCAGCCACACGGCCGCGGTGAACAAGCGGAATTATAACATAATCCTGCATCAGCATATCGTTTTGCCTTTTGGCTATAGCTGCGCGGTTTTCAATGCCTGCCGTTCCGGCAAACTCAGCAACCAAAGCATCATACTCCTCTGAACAATAACGTGGCATGTTGTTGCCCTGCCATTGTGTTTCAGGGCGTGGCGCCTGTTTGCATTCCCAGTTCGCCATGTAGCTTTCCGGGTCTGTGCCATCGAAGTTGTTTGTGTACATTTCGATATCGGCAAAGAACTTTTGGAACGTATCAGGAGAGCCCGGATCTGAGCCAAAGAACACAGATGCGTCAATGTTGCGTAGCTCGGTTTCGATACCAACTTCATCCCACCAGCCTTTGATCAGGGCCTGAAAGTCCTGCCGCACGGCGTTGGTAGAGGTTTGGTAAAGGACCGACAAACGCACGCCATCTTTCTCCCTTACACCATCAGAGCCCACTTCCCAGCCAGCGGCATCAAGAAGCGCTTTCGCGCCTTCAATATCCTGTACGAGACAGTCGTCATTTGTGGTTGATGCGTAAATCTCGGGGCCAGGCAGAACATTGCAGGTTGGTCGGCCTGCAGGGCCATAACCAACTTCGTTCAGAAGCTCCCGGTCAACTGACATCGACATTGCTTTGCGAACATTGATATCTGTTAAAAACGGATGTGGATGCGCTGCTGTGCCACGCTCATCACCCAAATCAGGGTTCACATCGGTCATGTTGACCATGATCCGTTCAACGCTGGTACCATAGGCTGAAACTACAGTTCCTTTACCTACAGCTTCCATCCTTGCAAGCACGTCAGGTGCAAGTTGAAGGTTCCATGCGTAGTCGAACTCTCCGGTTTCAAAAACTGCCCGGGCAGCCGATGTTGCATCGCCACCACCTTTGAAGATCACGGTCGCAAACGCAGGTTTTGCAGGGTCGCGGTAGTTTCCGTTCGCTGCAAGCGCTATCACGTCATTTGGACGAAACTCCGTCACTGTGAAAGGGCCTGTGCCGACGGGATTAAAGTTTGCGTCAGTGCATTCAGGTGCACGTGGGCCAAGGCAGTCAGCAAACTGCGCGGCCTGAATGATAGGTGCCTGCGCGCCAACGAAGGGGCCATATGGGAAGGGCTTGGGCGCATCAAAACGAACAGTTACGGTCCGCTCGTCGACAATTTCAACATCCACGACGTTGTTGAATTTTTCGCTTTGGGCACAACCACCGCCGTCAGCGGTACAATACTGCCAGGAAAAACGAACGTCTTCAGAGGTCACAGCAGATCCATCGGACCATACCAGCCCCTCTTTGAGGGTCCAGGTTATTGATGTCAAATCTTCAGAGACGCCACCGTTATCTACGGTTGGAACTGCTTCTGCCAGCCACGGGACCATAGCGCCGGTTTCGTCATACCGGGCAAGCGGTTCAATAACGAGGCTCGCCGCCTCCAGCTCTTTCGTGCCACCCGATAGATAAGGGTTCATGATCGAAGGCGCTTGCCAATAGATAATGTTGAGCTGGCCGTCCGAGCCTCGCTCGGCCATGGCCATTGGGGCCATGGCAAATGCGGCGGCAGCGCCCAGTAGGGTTGCTTTGAGGTTCATTCTTCTCTCCTTGTTGGATGATGCGGCCCTATAAGTGGGAGCATCAGAAGTTATTGCAGGCACGGTTTTTCCTCGTTGTGAGCGTTGGCTCTTTGGGAAATTTACCAGGCAGGCATGGCAACAGTTCAGACAAATCCGGTTGAAAAAGCAAGCGGCTTCAAAATAAATTGACCAAAAGGCAAGAAAACAAGAGCGTTTGAGCGAGCGCTAACGCTAAATGGCACTGACAGTAGCTCCCGATATGGGCAAGTGACCGGTGGTAAACTCAAAATAATCCCGAATCTTATCTCTCCTTTGTGACGCCAAGGTGTTTGACAGCTTTGTAAATTGGCGCGTAGCGTGCTTTTAGAAGAAGAACAGGGAGCTCGCCCGAAATGCTGGATCAACCGCTTGTGGACGTGAAAAATTTGCGGGTCGAGTTTGAGACGTCTAGCGGTATGGTTGTTGGCGTTGAAGATGTCACGTTTCAGATCAAACCGGGTGAAACCCTTTGTATCGTGGGTGAATCGGGCTCAGGAAAATCCGTTTCTTCCCTATCGCTGATGCGCCTTGTGGAGTTTGGCGGTGGCGAAATTTCCGGTGGCACACTTCTGTTCAAACGCAGCGAAGATGAAACCGTAGAACTATCGCAGGCTGATTCTGACAAGATGCGCGATATTCGCGGCAATGAGATCGGGATGATCTTTCAAGAGCCGATGACCTCGCTCAACCCGGTGTTCACTGTGGGGCGCCAATTGACCGAAGGCCTGAAATTGCACATGGGCATGACCGACGCAGAAGCGAAGGCCCGTGCGATCGAACTGCTACGTCAAGTGCGGATTCCGGAACCTGAAAGCCGGGTAAACCAATATCCCCACGAACTTTCCGGTGGAATGCGCCAGCGTGTTGTGATCGCGATGGCGATGGCGTGCGAGCCGAAACTGCTGATCGCGGACGAGCCGACAACTGCGCTTGATGTGACCATTCAGGCAGAGATCCTTTCGCTTATTGACCGCCTGAAGCGTGAAAATGGCATGGCTGTTTTGTTCATCACCCACGATATGGCGGTGGTCGCACAAATGGCGGATCGTGTGATCGTCATGTACCGGGGCAATATGGTCGAAGAAGGCACTGTCGAGGAAATCTTCGAAAACCCGAAAGAAGATTACACCAAGGCGCTGTTGGCGGCTGTACCAAAGCTTGGTGAGATGCGGGGTAAATCTGCGCCGGAACCAATGCGGATCATGGGGCAGGAGGCCGCAGAGGCGAAAGCACCGGCAGCTGGGGAAAACCCCGAGGTGCTGCTCGAAGTCAAAAACCTGATCACACGCTTTCCGGTGAAAAAGGGCTTGTTTCGCAGAACGGTCGCGAATGTACATGCAGTCGAAGATGTCTCTTTTTCGCTGAAGGCTGGGCAAACCTTGTCGCTCGTCGGGGAATCAGGTTGCGGAAAATCCACCTGTGGACGTTCGATCCTGCGGCTTGTTGAGCCGACGTCAGGCGAGGTTTACATGGACGGGCAAGATATTCTTAGCCTGTCACCTGACGATATGCGCATGGCGCGTCGCAATATGCAGATGGTTTTTCAGGACCCGTTCGCATCGCTTAACCCGCAAGTGCGTTTGTTCGATCAGGTTGCAGAGCCTCTGCGAAATTACAAACTCGATTCGGGTTCCTCACTGACAGATCGTGTTGCGACGCTTTTTGATCGCGTACATTTGCCGCGCAACTTCATGCGTCGTTATCCCCACGAATTGTCCGGCGGGCAACGTCAGCGTATCGCTATTGCGCGGGCTCTGGCACTGAACCCGAAACTCATCATCGCGGATGAGGCGGTGTCAGCGCTTGACGTTTCCGTACAGGCGCAGGTGCTGAACCTGATGATGGAGCTGCAACAGGACTTGGGTATCGCGCTGCTGTTTATCAGTCATGACATGGCTGTTGTCGAACGCGTCAGCCATCATACCGCAGTTATGTATTTGGGCCGGATCGTTGAAATCGGGCCAAGAGCGCGCGTTTTTGAACACCCGCAGCACAGCTATACTCAGGCGCTTCTGTCTGCTGTTCCTGTTGCGGACCCCCGAAAGAAACTGATCGGCAAAGAGATGAACTTTAAGCCAATCCCTTCGCCGATTTTTCCAGTAGGGTATGAGCCGGGGCCTTCTGTCTACAGCGAGGTTTCTCCGGGGCATTTTGTTTTGCAAAACGACTAAACTGCTCAATTTTTGATCAGAAGGATAGATTGAATGCCGATGCGAATGTCTGCGCGCGACCTGATGGAAAAGCTGGTTTCCTTCCCCACCGTCAGTCGCGATTCCAATCTTGATCTGATTGATTGGGTGGAAGATTATCTCACATCCTTCGGTGTGACGTCGCACCGCGTGCCGAACGAGGATGGCACCAAACACAGTCTTTACGCCCTTGTCGGACCGGAAGTTGAAGGTGGGGTTGTGCTGTCGGGCCACACAGATGTCGTGCCAGTCGATGGGCAGGCATGGGACACGGACCCCTTCAGTGTTTTTGAAAAAGACGGTCGGCTTTATGGCCGTGGCACCTGTGACATGAAAGGCTTTGATGCCTTGGCGCTGGCCGCAGTTCCGCTTGCGTTGGAACGCGGCATTAAACGTCCTTTGCAAATTGCTTTGTCCTATGACGAAGAAGTCGGCTGCCTTGGGGCGCCACCGATGATCGATCATATGAAAACTGTACTGCCTTCGGCCAGTGCAGTAATCGTTGGTGAGCCTTCGATGATGAAGGCGGTAAACGGGCATAAGGGCGGCACAGGGTTTGCGGTGCATATGAAAGGCTTTGAGGTGCATTCATCGCTGATGCACACAGGTGTGAGTGCGATCATGGAAGGGGCCAAGCTGATCGAGTGGGCCAATCGCATGAATGCGGAAAACCAGGCCCGCACCCCCGGACCATTGGCGGAAATGTTTGACCCGCCCTTTACCACGATACATGTCGGTATGATTTCAGGTGGCACAGCGCATAATATTACGGCCAAGGACTGTAATTTTGTGCTTAGTTTCCGCTGTGTTCCAGGGGACAACCAGGACGATTGGAACGCTGCCTTTATGGCAGAGGTCAAAAAGGTCGAGGCTTCCATGAAAGCGATCCACCCGGACGCGGGCATAGACGCCGAACTCTGCTTTGATGTTCCAGCCTTGAAACCCGAAGAGGCTGGCGCTTCCGAGGCGCTTGCGCGTGCCCTGACGGGGGATAATGCAACCCACGTCGTGTCTTACGGAACCGAAGCCGGACAGTTTCAGGAACGCGGGTATTCCGCCGTTATCTGCGGACCCGGTGACATCGCGCAGGCCCACCAGCCAAACGAATACATTACGATTGAACAATTCAACGCCGGAGAGCAGTTCATGCATCGCCTTGTTGACCATCTTGCTAAGGAATAAGCCATGCCGATTAAGAACAGATTTGCCGAGCTGCAACCAGAAATAGCAGAATGGCGCCGCCATCTGCACGAAAACCCGGAACTGCTGTTTGACACGCATAAAACCTCGGCTTTTGTGGAAGAAAAGCTTAAAAGTTTTGGAGTCGATGAGATTGCGACTGGCATCGGGCGTACAGGTGTTGTTGCTGTAATTAAAGGCAAAACCAATAGTTCAGGCAGAACCATTGGGTTACGCGCTGATATGGATGCTTTGCCGATCTTAGAGGCGACGGGGCTCGACTATGCGTCAAAGACTCCCGGAAAAATGCACGCCTGTGGGCATGACGGCCATACTTCGATGCTGTTGGGTGCTGCGAAATACCTGTCTGAAACCCGAAATTTTGACGGCACCTGTGTCGTGATCTTTCAGCCCGCCGAAGAAGGCGGCGGCGGCGGCAAGGAAATGGTTGATGACGGCATGATGGAGCGCTGGAACATTGACGAGGTTTACGGCATGCACAACTGGCCCGGCGCACCGGTTGGCAGTTTTTCAATTCGTCCGGGTGCGTTTTTTGCAGCGGCTGACCAGTTTGAAATCGATGTTGAGGGGAAAGGCGGCCACGCCGCCAAACCGCACGACTGTATCGACACCACACTTGTTGCCAGTCACATCGTGGTAGCATTGCAAAGCATCGCCAGCCGGAATGTGAACCCGGTGGAACAAGTTGTTGTTTCAGTGACTTCGTTTGAGACTGAGTCAAAAGCCCACAACGTGATCCCGCAAAAAGTGAAGCTGCGGGGGACTGTCCGCACACTTGACGGTCACGTTCAGGATCTGGCCGAGGCGCGGCTGAAAAAGCTTGCTGAAACCACTGCCGAAGCCTTTGGTGCAAAAGCGGTCGTCGACTATCAACGCGGCTATCCGGTGATGGTGAATTCCGAGGAACAGACTGAATTTGCTGCCAAAGTTGCCAGCAATGTGTCGGGTGATTGTGCCGATGCACCCCTTGTGATGGGGGGCGAGGATTTCGCCTTTATGCTAAATGCGCGGCCCGGTGCCTACATTCTGGTTGGTAATGGTGACACGGCAATGGTGCATCATCCGGAGTATAATTTTGATGACGAAGTGATCCCCGCAGGCTGTAGCTGGTGGGCCGGGATCATCGAAAGCAGGATGCCGGCAGCTTAATAATCGGGTGGCACCCGCTTTCGACGCTGCCCGTTTTAGCTTAGTCAGCGTATTCAACAGAAGGTGCGCCAGCCTTGTTCCAGCGAAAAAGAACAAGGTTCCAGCGCGCCAGCTCCGTGCGGGACGGGTAGAAAAGGCCGTCGGCCTTCAGCTCTCTTGCTCGATCCGAAACTTTCCAACTGGAACCGGGGCTTCCATTGGCGGTTTCTTCGCGCCAATGCGCCCTGACATCAGGAAGGCTGATCTGAAACGCCTGTCTGACAGATGCTTCGCGCAGGTCCAGAATTTTTGCACCTGTAACATTAAGCGAGATGAATTCGCGCGGGGGATCATCAGGGCGCACATAAACTTTTAAAGCTTTCGCAGCCCATTCCTTGGTTGGAGACATGTACAGCGCAGGCTGGCCATTGTAGTGAAAACGACCTTGCGGCGTTTTAGCGGCCGTGATCGGGGCATTGCGTGTGGTGCTAAAGACCAGTCGGTAAAAGACCCCGGAAACCGGGATCAGGTGCTGCGTCATCCGCCCGTATGGCTCATGTGCCGTGACATTTGCCCATCTGTGCGCTGACGGGAATAGTCAAAATCATGACCTTTCGGTTTCAGACCGATTGCGGCACGGATCGCTTCCTGCAATGGCGCTTCGTGCTCTGGGTTGGCGCGCAGAGGCTCGCGCAGGTCTGCATGGCCTTCTTGCCCAAGACACGTGTAGATTTCCCCGGTGCAGGTCACACGCACGCGGTTGCAGCTTTCGCAGAAATTATGGGTCAGCGGGGTGATAAGACCAATCTTCTGGCCGGTTTCTTCAAGCCGCAGGTATCGCGCGGGCCCGCCGGTGCGCTCTGCAAGATCGGTGGTTTTGTACCGTTCCTCAAGCTGAGTACGCAAATCGCTGAGCGGCCAGTACTGGTCCAGCCTGTCCTCATTGCCGATATCGCCCATCGGCATCACCTCGATAAAGGTGAGGTCCATATCACGTTCTGCACACCAGCGTGTCAGGTCGAACAGTTCAACATCGTTCACACCCTTCAGCGCAACCGCGTTGATTTTCACACGAAGCCCCGCTTTTTGGGCGGCATCTATGCCTTCGATGACCTGTTTCAGCCGGCCCCAGCGGGTAATCTCGGCAAATTTTGCTTCGTCCAGCGTATCGAGCGAAATGTTGACCCGTTTTACCCCGGTATTCACCAGATCCTGCGCGTATTTCTTGAGCTGCGAGCCGTTGGTTGTAAGCGTTAGTTCTTTCAATGCCCCTGTGCCAAGGTGCCGGGACATAGAGTCAAAAAACGTCATGATTCCACGCCGCACCAGCGGTTCGCCGCCTGTAATCCGCAGTTTTTCCACACCCAAACCAATGAAGGTACTGCAAAGCCGATCAAGCTCTTCCAGTGTCAGCAGTTCTTTCTTGGGCAAAAAGGTCATATTTTCCGACATGCAGTAAACACAGCGAAAATCACAACGGTCCGTCACCGAAACCCGCAGGTAGGTGATGGCGCGCTGGAAGGGATCTATCAGTGGCGTTGTCATAGCGGTAAACGTATGCGTGCACGCGGTCGGCGGCAAGTCACTTCTTTGCGTTGAACGAATGCGTAAAGATCACTAGAAATGGAATTATGAAAAAGTATCAAAAATTTGTTTGCGTTTTATCTCTAGGGTTTGGCCTTTCTGGTTGCGGCCAAGAGTTTTTTGAAATTTTTCGCGAAGACACCTCTGCTTCGGAAGCGGGGAGCGCGTCCCGTCCTGCACCGAGGCCGGATGACACTGGGTTTGAAGACGCACGCACGCCAGAGGATTTTGATACAACCACCGCCGCAGAACGCCAGGCCGCTGCGGGGTCTGCGTCGCAGGGTGAAAGGGTGCTTGGGTCTACCGTTGTTTCGCTTGGCGATCCAACTGAAGCGGGGTTCTGGCTCAAAACACCACTTGTCAATACAGCCAGAGCGGGCCGTGTGTATTACGGTGCCAATGGGCGATCGGTGAATGTTGACCTTTTGCCAATCGACGGGGCAGGGAGCCGGATATCACTTGCGGCAATGCGATTGCTTAATGCGCCGTTGGCGAGCTTGCCTGAAGTAACGGTCTACGCGCGCTGAAATTCCAACCGCATGTAATTTACAGATATTTAGTGGCTTCTTTACGCGCAAAGCTTTTCATTTCCTGACCGTGTTTTTCCAGAAACGCCTCAACGCGCGGTCTGTCGTGTTTGGAAAGTTCGCGTAACCACCAGCCAATCGATTTCTGGATGAACCAGTCACGATCTGCGACGTATGCCGCAGCCCAGCCCAATACCCGGTCACGAATTGCCAGATCCTGCGGCTTTGGGTGATTTTGTTTGGTCCAGGGTAACGTGATTACCATTGCAGCGCGCCGGGTCCACATATGTTCGGATTTGGTCCAGGTCTCTACCGCTTCAATCCGCGACGGATCTGCGATCAGTCGCTTCTGCCCTGCGATACAAACATGATCGGCAAGTGCCCAGCAGTCGAATTCTGGCACCCAGCTTTGGATTAGCGCCCATGCTGTCTCGTCCGGGCGAAGACGGGCCTGCGTCATCAGTTTTGCCGCAGCAATCCGCGCTTCGAAGATACCGGATTGCCAGAGCCCATCTGCAAGCGCAACACGTTCCGGAACATCAAGCGAATTGCGCCAGGTTTTTTGTGCGGCATCGATATCGGGGTTGGCGACACCCAGAAAACCACGGTCAACTTTGTGATACGCCGCCATCTGCAACGCTTTTCCAGGTTGGGAAAAAGCGCGAAGTTCTTCAAGCGCGTCCTCTGGGGTCATTTTTGGTGTTCCTGTACATTTAGACGGTCGTTAGGCGGCGATTCATTCCACCGTCACAGATTTCGCAAGATTGCGTGGCTGATCAACATCCGTCCCTTTGGCAACGGCTGTGTAATAGGCCAATAGCTGTGCCGGTATCGCATAAAGAATAGGTGCCAGAAACGGCTCGATCTCCGGCATTAAAAGCACCTGCCAGACCCCGTCGCCCGCGTCTTTTGCACCCTTGCTGTCAGTGACAAGAATAACTTTACCGTTGCGCGCCATAACCTCTTGCATGTTTGAAACGGATTTGTCGAACAACGGGTCACTTGGGGCCATGACGACGACCGGAACCTTTTTATCGACAAGCGCAATAGGCCCATGCTTCAACTCGCCAGAGGCATAGCCTTCAGCATGTATATAGCTGATTTCTTTTAACTTTAAAGCACCTTCTAATGCTAGAGGGAACATCGCGCCGCGGCCAAGAAACAGCACATCCTGCGCTTGTGCGAGCTTGCGTGCTGCAGATTTCATCGCATCAGCAGTTGCCAGTGCCTGGTTCATAAGGCCCGGCAGGTTACGAAGTGCTGAAAGGTGGTCTGACAGTGTTTGTTGGTCCATCACGCCGCGGTCTTGTGCTGCTTTCAGTGCGAGCAGCGCCAGCACATTCAATTGGCAGGTAAAGGCCTTGGTCGACGCAACACCAATTTCAGTTCCGGCCAGAATGGGCAGAGCCATATCACTTTCGCGCGCGATAGAGCTTTCCTGAACATTCACGACAGACAGAATCTTGTCGGCTTTGTCGACACAATAGCGAAGGGCCGCCAGCGTATCTGCGGTTTCACCGGACTGGCTGACAAAAATGGCCAGTGTGCGCGCAGTGATTGGGGGTTCGCGATAGCGAAACTCGGAGGCAATATCGACCTCGACCGGCAAGCGTGCAATTTGCTCGAACCAGTATTTGGCGGTCAGGCAGGCGTAATTTGCTGTGCCACAGGCGACCATGACGATCCGGTCATATTGGGTAAAGTCCAGCCCACCGTCCGGCAATGTAATGGCTGTGCCATCGGTTGATACGTAGTGTGAAATTGCGTCGGCCAAGACAGTCGGTTGCTCTGCAATTTCCTTGGCCATGAAATGCTTGTGGCCACCTTTTTCAACTTGCGTTGCATCGATCTTAATCTTTTTGACGGGCCGGTTGGCACGCTTGCCTTTTGCGTCAAAAATTTCAGCTCCGGCTCTGGTCACAACGGCGCGGTCACCTTCTTCAAGATAGGTGATACGGCTGGTCATCGGTGCCAGCGCTATCGCGTCAGAGCCTACGAACATTTCTCCGTCACCATGACCAATCGCAAGAGGCGAGCCCTGCCGCGCAGCGATCATCAGATCGTCTTCGCCATGAAACAGGAAGCACAGCGCAAATGCGCCTTCTAGCCGGGAAATTGTTTTGGCGGCTGCCTCGCTGGGGTCCAGACCTTCGCTTATGTAATGCTGCGCTAAAAGGGCGATGGTTTCGGTATCGGTTTCTGTCTGGAACTTGATGCCTTTCTCGGCCAGTTCTGCACGCAGTACGCGGAAATTTTCGATGATCCCATTGTGCACCACGGCAACCGGGCCTGCCTGATGTGGATGCGCGTTATTAACCGTCGGGGCACCATGGGTTGCCCAACGGGTGTGACCAATTCCGGATTTGCCTGCAAGTGGTTCGTGAACCAGAAGATCGGATAGGTTCACCAGTTTGCCAACAGCGCGACGGCGGTCAAGCTGACCGTCGTTTACGGTTGCAATGCCGGCGCTGTCATAGCCGCGATACTCTAGCCTTTTCAGCGCTTCTACAATGATTGGGGCGACTTCGTGCTGGCCCAATACACCTACAATACCGCACATTATTTGGTTCCTTTATCGCGTTTAGCTTTCAAATTCTTTAACTTTTCAAACATTTTGACAGCAAGCCCCGGTTTGTTTACCTGTTGCGCCCGTGCAATGGCCAGTGCCTTTGCTTCAACGTCCTTCGTGATAACAGATCCGCTGGCGGTCATCGTGTCATCAGCGACTGTAACCGGTGCAATCAGCATTGTGTTTGAGCCGATGAAACTACGTTCGCCAATTGTTGTTTTATGCTTCATTACACCATCATAGTTGCAGGTGATTGTACCTGCACCGATGTTTGTCGCTTTGCCGATCTCGGCGTCACCAATATAGGACAGATGATTGACTTTCGCACCTTCGGCAATCGTAGAGTTCTTAATTTCAACGAAATTGCCAACGCGTACATCTTCCGACAATTCTGTGCCGGGGCGCAGCCGGGCGTAGGGGCCAACAATAGAACCACGGGCAACATGGCTGCCCTCCAGATGGCTGAAGGCCCGGATATTTGCACCAGTTTCAATGGTCACGCCGGGGCCGAAAAACACATTGGGTTCAATCGTCGCATCACGACCTATAACAGTATCATGGGAAAAAAACACCGTTTCAGGCGCGCTCATCGTCACGCCATTGTCCAGCGCGTCACTGCGCATGCTGTTTTGCAATGTCGCTTCGGCCTTTGCCAGCTCTTGTCGGGTGTTAATACCCTGCGTTTCAGCTTCGGGGCAGGTGACGGCCGTTGCTGAAAGGCCGCGTTCTCGCGCAATACCAACAATGTCCGTCAGATAATATTCGCCAGAGGCATTGTCGTTTCCAACAGCATCAAGCAAATCAAACAACACCTGTGCATTCGCTGTGACGACACCGCCATTACATAGCGATATCGCGCGCTCCTGTTCGGTGGCGTCTTTGTACTCGACAATCCGCTCCAGCGTATTGCCTGACATAACAAGCCGTCCATAGCGTTTGGGGTCTTCTGCCTCAAATCCAAGCACAACAACAGCGTGGTCAGCTCGTGCCGTAACCATTGCCTCAATCGTTTCAGGGCGGATAAACGGGGTGTCGCCGAAAAGAACGACAGCATCGCCGTCGAAATCTGCCAGTGCATCGCGCGCCTGCAAAACCGCGTGGCCGGTGCCAAGCTGTTCGTCCTGTGTAACGATTGTCACCTCCGGATCATGTGCTTTTGCGGCCTTTTCCACCACGTCGGCCTCATGACCGGCAACAACAACCGTCTTTTCTGGTGAAACCGCTGCTCCGGACAGCATCGCATGCACCAGTAATGGCGCGCCCGCGAGGGGGTGCAAGACTTTCGGTAAATCGGAATTCATCCGTGTTCCTTGCCCGGCGGCAAGAATTATCAGGCTGACTGACATGCGTTTGTGCTCTTTCCTTCTGGTGCGGTCCGTTTTATCGGTCTTATAGCTGGTCACAAGGGCCTAAGGGTTCAAAAGTATTTACGTATTATTACAGGCAATAGCGGGAAACCGCCAAGGGAGATGCGCATGCGCACAGTCGTATTTGATCTGGATGGAACGCTTGCAGATACAGGGCACGACCTGATCGCAGCGGCCAACCGTTGTTTTAGTGGTCTTGGTCATGGCGATCTTTTAGATCCCGAATACGACAAATCTACGGCTTTTCGTGGCGGCCGTGCGATGCTGAAACTTGGGTTTGAACGCTTGAATGGTGTGGCAGATTCAGCCGAAATAGACGCTCAATTCCCTATTTTTTTAAAGGCGTATGCCGCAGATATTGATCGTTACACAGTGCTTTATCCCGGGGTGACCGACGCAGTCGAAAGCCTGCTCAAGTCCGGCTATCAGACTGCAATTTGCACCAATAAGCCCGAGGCATTGGCCGAAGTTCTGATGACAAATCTCGGGGTTCGGGGCCTTTTTGGGGCTTTGATCGGGGCTGATACGCTGCCGGTAAGAAAGCCTGATCCCGCGCCTTACAATGAGGCGGTTTCCCGTGTTGGCGGCTCTTTAAAGAAATCACTGCTTGTCGGCGATACGTCCACAGACCGTGAAACCGCGCGCGCAGCGGGTGTTGCCTCGGTTCTGGTGACATTTGGCCCGGATGGGCGTGGTGTTGCGGATCTGTCGCCCGAAGCATTGCTTGATCATTATGATGATCTGGGCGATGTCGTTCAGCGTCTCATTGGCTGAGAGAGCAATTCGAGCAGGGGGCGTAACCCCAAGTCAGGCAAGCCAAAGAGCGATGCTTCAATATTCCCCGCAGCGCTTTCTCCGATCAGCGGGTCCGTGATGCTGTGAAACTTTTCTCGCAGTTCGTCGGGTGTGGGTGGGGCTTCGGCATCCCAGCGCGGTGTCATCCACTCACCTTGCAGTGTTTGTCCGTTGTGCAGAACCAGTCTGACACGGGCTAGGCGCTTTGCCGGAAACATTGCGTTGGCGGACTCGTCTTCAATCATACGCAGTGATTTAGACAGGCGCATCAGTTCGGGGTCCGTCAGCGCATCGTCAGAAATATCTTCGGGGCCAACCGTGCCTTTTGCCATTGCGACGGCACAGGGGAAGGAGGTCGAATACTGCGCTTCTTCTGTGTTTTTTGGTTCATTTGTCGCCAGGCGGACGGATTCATGAAAGGTTTCTACTTCAATCCATTCTACATCTTCGGACATTAAATCATGTGCCCGACGCAATTCTAAAACGCCTTCAATCGGGGCCTGCGCCCAGCGACAAACAGGGTAGGGCTTGTAATATTGCTCAAGCGAAATCCATCTTTGCCCGATGTCTGCCCAGTATTCAGGTGCCTGTTCCAGCGTGATTGCTGGCGCGCCGGTGAACCCGTCCCGCGCCAAAAGGGCTGCTGAAACACCGGCCATCGCACCCCAGCCTGACCCGTCCTTGACCATTGTCGGATCGTCTATGTCACGCATCATCTGGCTGCGCGGGCCATGATATTCGGCGATCCCCAGCGCGTGCCGGGTCTGGTCCGGGTCAAGTTTCAATAGCCGCGCACCGATGGCTGAAACCGCAACTGCGACCCAGGCTCCTGATGTGTGATAGTCTGGAACAGTGCCGTGTAAAGCGAGTGCCAGCCTGCCACCAAGCTCGTACCCAATTGCGATTGTTGCCAGAAACTCGCGCCCATCTTTCAGCCCGGTTTCCTGAGCGATCGCAACCGCCCCGGCAAACACACCACAGCCAATGTGACCTTTGGCCGGGTTGAACCCATCATGTCCATCAAGGGCATCAATGGTCATTCCCAAGGCCAGTGCCGCGCCCGTTGCCGAGGCCCGCCGCCCGTCAAACAACATTCGGTGGCGGCCTTCAAACTGGAATTCGGCGTGATTGCAAATGATCTTCGACAACTTAGTTTGCGCGCCGCCAATCCCAACGCCCACAAGATCCAGCACGTTTAAAATTGTCTGATCCTGCACCGCTTTGGGCAGGTCGTCATACGTAACCGCATGAATGAATGAAAGCGGGTCATGTGTAAGTGCCATACGCACATGTTGCGACTAGCGAAAAGAGTCTTGCCAGACATTGACGACATCAAACGCAACCGAAAACGACATTGACGCTGCCTTCGAAGGCCCCCAAGAATGCAGCAGAGGAGTCCGCGATGACAGAAAAATTTGCCGGCAGCTTTACCCAGCAGGAACCCATCCCTGAGGAAGGGATCGAGGCAGCTTTGCGAGTCATGCGCAACGGTCGCCTGCATCGCTACAACGTAGTTGACGGCGAAGAGGCCGAGGCCGCGCTGCTGGAGCAGGAATTTGCGGACTATATGGGGTCGAAATATTGCCTTGCCGTTTCTTCCGGCGGTTATGCAATCGCGACTGCGCTGCGCGCGATTGGCGTGCGTCCCGGTGACAAGGTGTTGACCAATGCCTTCACGCTTGCCCCGGTGCCGGGTGCTATTGCGGGTGTCGGTGCTGTGCCTGTCTTCGTCGGGGTTACAGACACTCTTGTGATTGACCTTGATGACCTCAAAGAAAAGATCGAGCAAAGCAGTGCAAAGGTCCTGCTGTTGTCGCACATGCGCGGACATATCTGCGATATGGATGCCCTGATGAAAATCTGTGACGCTGCGGGCGTGCAGGTGATCGAGGATTGCGCCCACACGATGGGTGCCAGATGGAACGGTGTGCTGTCGGGACGACACGGCGCGATGGCCTGCTATTCCACGCAAACCTACAAACACATGAATTCCGGCGAAGGCGGGTTGCTGATATCGGACGACACAGAGGCAATGGCCAAGGCGATCATGATGTCAGGCTCCTACATGCTTTACGCGCGTCACAAAGCCGCCCCCCCGCCAGAGGCCTTTGAAACACTGCGATACGAAACGCCAAACATGTCTGGCAGAATGGATAACCTGCGCGCTGCAATTCTGCGCCCACAACTTCGTGATCTGGAACGTCAGTGCGCCGCATGGAACGCGCGGTACAAAGTTGTTGAGGAAGGGTTGCAAAACCTGCCGGGCCTCACGCTGATCCAACGGCCAGAACAGGAAGCATACGTTGCGTCCTCATTTCAGTTTCTTTTGCTCGACTGGTCGGGCGTAGCTATCAACGAGGTTGTTTCCCGGTGTGCCGCGTGCGGGGTGGAGCTCAAATGGTTTGGCGGTGCAGAACCAACGGGCTTTACATCGCGCTACGATAGCTGGCGATATGCCCCATCAACCCCAATGCCAACCTCTGACCGCGTGCTGCGCGGTATCATGGATATGCGCCTGCCACTTACCTTTTCACTGGACGATTGCGCACTGATCAGCCGGGTCATCCGCCAAGAGGTGAGCGCCGTCTATCAGGCTCAAGATGCTGCAGCCGATGAAGTGACCGGCGTTTAAGTTCACGTGCTTTCGTTGACTTTAAAGGGCAACCCAAGCGTAATGAGCCAAATAATCGCGCGACCTGAGTCTTTTACTACAAGGGGAAAGTCAGATGACTGCCAAGAAAAAATCCGGAAAGATCAAAAATGCTGTCTATGAACAAGAGCTGGCGCGTATGCAGATCGAACTGGTCAAACTTCAGGAATGGGTGAAGGCGACAGGCCACAAGGTTGCGCTTATTTTTGAAGGCAGGGATGCCGCTGGTAAGGGCGGCACGATCAAACGGATCACCGAGGCGCTGAACCCAAGAATCTGTCAGGTTGTCGCGCTTCCTGCGCCAACCGAACGTGAAAAAACACAATGGTATTTCCAACGCTACGTGCCGCATCTGCCGGCAGCGGGTGAGATCGTGATTTTTGACCGTTCCTGGTACAATCGTGCCGGTGTTGAACGGGTTATGGGGTTCTGCTCTGACAAGGAATATCAGGAATTTATGCGCAGTTGTCCGGAGTTTGAACGGATGCTGGTTCGCTCTGGCATTCAGCTTATCAAATACTGGTTTTCGGTCAGCGACGAGGAACAGGAACGTCGCTTCCAAAAGCGTCTGACAGACCCGACCAAGCGCTGGAAGCTAAGCCCGATGGATCTGGAAAGCCGCAAACGCTGGGTCGACTATTCCCACGCCAAGGATTTGATGTTCTCGCACACAGACATCAAACAGGCACCGTGGTATGTGGTGTCATCTGACGTAAAGAAACACGCACGACTGAATTGCATCAGCCATTTGCTGTCGTTGATTCCTTACAAAGATCTCACGCCGGAACCGATAGAGTTGGAAGAAAGGCCACAGCAACGCGGGTATGTACGCCCGCCGATAGAAGACCAGACCTTCGTGCCAGAGGTGCATAAAGATCTTTGCTGAAACGCAGTGACGGTTTCCAACTTGCTTTGACGACCCAAAAGCGCTGCGGAATGTGATCTTAGAAATCAGTAGTTTCGATTGATTTGATCTGCGTTCTTGACCCGACTCACTGCTTTGGCGTATTAAATGAACAACTGTTCAATAAATATTATCCCCGAGGAGACCGCCATGTTCAACGCAACGATGAATTTTGATCTGGGCGAAGATGTTAATGCACTGCGTGACATGGTGCATCGCTGGGCGCAGGAGCGCCTGAAGCCTATGGCGGCGGAAATTGACGAAAAGAACGAATTTCCCGCGGAGCTTTGGGAAGAAATGGGCGAGCTTGGCCTGCTTGGCATCACGGTGCCAGAGGAATTTGGCGGGGCCGACATGGGCTACCTCGCGCATGTGATCGCGGTCGAAGAAATCGCCCGCGCCTCCGCCTCGGTTTCATTGTCGTATGGCGCGCATTCAAACCTCTGCGTTAACCAGATCAAACTGAACGGAAACCGGGAGCAGAAAGAAAAATACTTGCCTGGCCTGGTCTCTGGCCAGCATGTCGGTGCCCTTGCGATGAGCGAGGCCGGGGCAGGGTCTGACGTTGTGGGCATGAAGCTGCGGGCTGAAAAGAAAAACGGCTACTACACGCTGAACGGCACAAAATACTGGATCACCAATGGACCGGATGCCGATACGCTTGTGGTCTATGCAAAAACCGACCCCGACGCGGGGTCAAAAGGGATCACTGCCTTCCTGATCGAAAAATCGATGAAGGGGTTTTCCACCTCAAAGCATTTTGACAAGCTGGGAATGCGCGGCTCCAACACGGCGGAACTGGTGTTTGAAGACGTCGAAGTGCCGTTTGAAAACGTGCTGGGCGAAGAGGGGCGCGGCGTTGCCGTTCTGATGTCAGGCCTTGATTATGAACGCGTGGTACTTTCGGGCATCGGTACTGGCATTATAGCCGCGTGCCTTGACGAGGTGATGCCGTATCTTGCCGAGCGTAAGCAATTTGGCAAACCAATCGGGTCTTTTCAGCTAATGCAGGGCAAGATCGCGGATATGTACACCGCAATGAACACCGCCCGTGCCTATCTTTACGAAGTCGCGAAAAGCTGTGATCGCGGGCAGGTCACGCGTCAGGACGCGTCTGCCTGTGTGCTCTACGCGTCTGAGCAGGCCATGGTGCAGGCGCATCAGGCCGTACAGGCCATGGGTGGGGCCGGGTTCATGAACGACAGCGTCGTCAGCCGCCTGTTTCGCGATGCGAAGCTTATGGAGATCGGCGCCGGCACCAGTGAAATTCGTCGCATGCTGATTGGACGCGAGTTGATGGGGGCGATGAGCTGATGCGCCTTCAGTCCCAAACCCTCACGACCTCTGAAGACTTCCTGCGTCGTCGTGAAGTTAACCTACAAGCTCTTGAAACGGCGACAGAAGTTGCCGCTCTGGCTGCGGCTGGCGGTGGCGAAAAATCCCGTGCGCGGCATCTGTCACGTGGGAAAATGCTGCCACGCGAACGTGTGGCAAACCTGCTTGATCCCGGCAGCCCGTTTCTTGAGGTTGGCGCAACTGCAGCGCATGGCATGTATGACGGCGCGGCCCCCTGCGCGGGTGTAATCGCCGGTGTCGGACGTGTGCATGGCCAAGAGGTGATGGTTGTCTGCAATGACGCCACCGTTAAAGGCGGCACCTATTACCCGATGACCGTCAAGAAACACCTGCGCGCACAGGAAATTGCCGAAGAATGCCATCTTCCCTGCATCTACCTTGTCGATAGTGGTGGCGCGAACCTGCCCAATCAGGACGAGGTGTTCCCGGACCGCGACCATTTTGGCCGAATTTTCTACAATCAGGCAAGGATGAGCGCCAAGGGCATTCCGCAGATTGCGGTTGTCATGGGGTCCTGCACAGCAGGTGGGGCTTATGTTCCGGCGATGTCTGATGTGACGATCATCGTGAAGGAACAAGGCACGATCTTTCTGGCGGGTCCGCCGCTTGTGAAGGCCGCAACCGGCGAAGTTGTGACCTCGGAAGACCTTGGTGGGGGTGATGTTCACACGCGTCTGTCAGGTGTCGCCGATTATCTGGCCGAGGATGACACCCACGCGCTGGCGCTTGCCCGCCGTGCGGTTGAAAGCCTAAACCGGGCCAAACCGCAAACCGTTCAGTGGCAAACACCGGAAGAGCCTGCCTATGACCCCGAGGAACTGCTGGGTGTTGTTCCGGTCGATCTGCGCACGCCCTACGACATTCGCGAGGTGATTGCGCGTCTCGTTGACGGTTCACGCTTTGACGAATTCAAGGCGCGGTTTGGCGAAACGCTGGTCACGGGGTTTGCGCATCTCAAAGGCTGCCCTGTTGGGATCATTGCCAACAATGGCGTGCTGTTCAGCGAGGCCGCACAAAAGGGCGCGCATTTCGTGGAACTTTGCAGTCAACGCAATACCCCCTTGATTTTCCTGCAAAATATCACCGGTTTCATGGTTGGTCGCAAGTATGAGAACGAAGGCATCGCGCGCCACGGAGCCAAGCTTGTGACAGCGGTCGCCACAACGAATGTGCCAAAGATCACAATGGTTGTTGGCGGGTCCTTCGGGGCTGGCAACTATGGCATGGCAGGGCGGGCCTATCAGCCGCGTTTCATGTGGACATGGCCAAATTCACGCATCTCCGTGATGGGGGGCGAACAGGCGGCAGGGGTGCTTGCTACCGTGAAACGCGACGCGATTGAACGTGCTGGTGGGGAATGGTCGGCCGAGGAAGAAGCTGCTTTTAAACAGCCCACGATTGATATGTTCGAGGAACAATCTCACCCGCTCTACGCATCGGCCCGGCTGTGGGACGACGGCATCATTGACCCACGCAAAAGCCGCGACGTGCTGGCGCTCAGCCTGTCTGCCGCTCTTTGTGCCCCGATTGAAGACACACGCTTTGGCGTGTTCAGGATGTAAGTGAAAGATACGAATGACCCACCTCACAGATTTAGAGCAAGCTTGGCATTGGCCGCTTTTGTGCAATTCTGTCAGTGTGAAAATTGCTTCTCGAACCCGTTACAAGACTGATGCAAATGAAACACCAATTTCGTGTCTGCATTTGCCTTTTTGTGAGATTTTAATAGATCGGAAAGGCCGCGCTTTTCCCTTCCCATAATGAGTTTTGCAAAAGAGAGATACAACATGATCGACACCAGACTGACCAGAATGTTCGACCTTAAATATCCGATTGTCTCGGCACCAATGGCGTTGGCGGCGGGGGGGAAGCTTGCCGCAGCAGTCAGTGAAGCGGGTGCATTGGGCCTTGTCGGAGGGGGCTATGGTAAAGGCGATTGGCTGGAAAAGGAAATCGCGGTCGCAGGGCAAACACCGGTTGGGTATGGGCTGATCACGTGGGCCATCAAGGAAAACCCCGCAGCGCTTGAAACTGTATTGAGTGCAAATCCGCGTACGGTGTTTCTTTCGTTTGATGACCCAACCCCGTATGTTGCCCGGATCAAAGATGCAGGCGTGCCACTTATTTGTCAGGTTCAGACACTGAAAGATGCTCAAAGCGCTGTAAGGGCCGGGGCGGATATACTGGTGGCGCAAGGCCGGGAGGCCGGGGGCCACGGCGAAACCCGAACGACGATGACGCTGGTGCCGGAAATTTCAACATGGCTTGCCGATAATGCGCCTGATGTCTTGCTGCTGGCTGCGGGTGGCATTGCCGACGGGCGTGGATTGGCAGCAAGCCTGATGCTGGGTGCAGATGGCGTTGTAGTTGGGTCCAGACTCTGGGCGAGCAACGAATCCCTCGCGCATAAAAATATGATCTCTGCGGCCATTGCAGCAACGGGGGACGACACCATTCGGTCACCTGTTTCAGATATCGCGCGTAAGCTTGACTGGCCAGTGCGCTACACAGCGCATTCACTAAAGAACGATTTTACGGATCGGTGGCATGAAGATCAGGATGGGTTGTTAAAAGTTGCGGATGAAGAAGCCGAAAAATGGATGGCCGCGTGGCGTGCAGGCGATATTCGCAATGCCAGTACGATGGTTGGCGAATCCGCTGGACTGATCTCGGAACGTAGCCCAGCAGGTGAAATAATTGCCGCGATAGCGAGCGAAGCAGAAGCGCACCTGCGCAGGGGTGTAGAATTATTGGAGAGCTGAATGTTCACTAAAATCCTGATTGCCAACCGGGGCGAAATTGCCTGTCGTGTCATGGAAACGGCCCGTCGTCTGGGCGTGCGCACAGTTGCGGTCTATTCTGACGCCGACCGGGGTGCAAAACACGTCGCCATGGCGGATGAGGCCGTGCATATCGGCCCGCCGCCGCCCTCTGAAAGTTATCTTATGGGGGATAAAATCATTGCAGCCGCGCTTGAAACCGGGGCAGAGGCAATTCACCCCGGCTATGGATTCCTTTCGGAAAACCCGGGTTTTGTTGATGCGGTCGAAACTGCGGGTCTTACGTTCATCGGCCCCTCAGCCAGCGCAATCCGCGCAATGGGACTGAAAGATGCAGCCAAAGTGCTGATGGAAAAGGCGGGCGTGCCTGTCGTGCCGGGATACCACGGCGAAAATCAGGACCCGGAACATCTGTTTGGCGCTGCCGACACCATTGGGTACCCGGTTCTGATCAAGGCAGTTGCAGGTGGTGGCGGTAAAGGCATGCGTCTTGTCGAAGCGCCTGAAAAGTTCATGGAAGCTTTGATAAGCGCCAAGGGTGAGGCGAAAACCGCCTTTGGTAACGAAGCCGTGCTGATCGAAAAATACATCATCGCGCCGCGCCATATCGAGGTGCAGGTCTTTGGTGACGGCACCAAAGCCGTCCATTTGTTCGAGCGGGATTGTTCGTTGCAACGTCGCCACCAAAAGGTGATCGAAGAAGCGCCAGCCCCCGGCATGACAGAAGAAATGCGCACAGCTATGGGTGCCGCAGGTGTCAGGGCCGCCGAGGCGATTGGCTACGCGGGTGCAGGTACGGTGGAGTTTATCGTTGATGGGTCACACGGACTTCGCCCGGACGGGTTCTGGTTCATGGAAATGAACACACGCCTTCAGGTCGAACACCCTGTAACCGAGGCGATTACCGGTGTTGATCTGGTCGAATGGCAATTGCGCGTAGCAAGTGGCGAGTCATTGCCTGCAAAGCAGGAAGACCTCAGCATCACGGGCCATGCGTTTGAGGCCCGGCTTTACGCGGAAGACGTGCCAAAAGGCTTTTTACCAGCCACGGGTACGTTGACGCATCTGCAATTTCCGGAAAACACACGTGCAGACAGCGGTGTTCGGGCAGGGGACACGATCTCGCCCTGGTACGACCCGATGATTGCAAAGCTGACAACCCATGGCTCGACGCGTTCCGTTGCGTTGCACCAGATGGAACAGGCGCTTGCAAAGACAGAGGTTGCTGGCTCTGTCACCAATCTCGCGTTCCTGAGGGCGCTGACCCGGCACGAAGGGTTTGCCAAGGGTGATGTTGATACAGGCCTGATTGACCGCAATCTTGAAACGCTGGCGGTTGATCCCGTCCCTTGTAGCAAGACGCGCTCTCTGGCGGCACTAGGCTTGATGGGGCTAAGTAAACCACAAGATCCATCTGCAGGGTTTACGCTCTGGGTGCCCACGCCGCAGGAGACGCAGTTTCGCTTCAAGGACGAAGACATCAGTGCCAAGGTCACAACGCTTGGCCCGTCTGTGTTTGACGTTGAACTGGCCGATATTTGCCACCGGGTTGAGCGGGCTGGCGATGTCTGGCTTGTTGACGGCGTTAAGACTGACGCGAATATTGTGCGGCTAGGTGCGGATGTCAGCGTGTTCTTTGGAAATGGCTATCATTTTCAAGGGATTGACCCGCTTGATCGTGCCAGCACCGCCTCGGGCGATGGCAACATTATCGGAGCACCGATGCCGGGGCTCGTGAAGGAGGTCTTTGTGAAAGTCGGCGCGAAAGTTTCAAAAGGCGACAGGCTTGCCGTTCTTGAGGCGATGAAGATGGAACATGCGCTGCTGGCGGCACGCGACGGTATTGTGGCCGAGGTGCTTACATCAGCAGGTGCGCAGGTCGAGGCCGGTGCTGCGCTCATCCAGCTCGAAAGCGAAGAAGAAGAGGTTGCAGCATGATCCGACTACACCATGCGCATCAGGCGCGTTCCATGCGGGTCATCTGGCTGCTGGAAGAACTTGGTGTTGAATACGAGCTCGTTCTGCATGATTTCTTCGACAAATCCATGCGCAGTGCAGATTACCTCAAACTAAGCCCCGCAGGGCGCGTGCCGGCGCTTGAAATCGACGGCACATGCATGGTCGAAAGCGGCGCCATGATTGAGTTTCTCAGTGAAAAATTCCCGGCTGCCGGACTGGGCCGTGCAGTTGGAGATGCCGAGCGCGCCGAATGGCTGGATTGGCTGCACTACTCTGAAACCATCGGTCAACACTGCGCGAACCTCACGCAGGCACATATCGTTTTGTACGAAGACTGGATGCGATCTCCGACACAGATGAAACTGGAGGCGAAGCGGCTTGAAAAAACGATTGGCCGGATCGAAGCGCAGCTTGCAGACGGGCGGGACTGGTTGCTTGCCTCGGGGTTCAGCGCCGTAGATTGTTCAATTGCCTACGGGCTTTATGCAGGACAACACTTTATTCGGCTTGACGATCTGCCCCGGACAGCCGCCTATTGGAAACGGTTCTCGGTGCGACCATCATTTGCCAAGGCCCTTCCGCCCGATGGCGTGCGGTTGCTATATTCAAAACCGTTCTTTGAGGTGCCTGATGTCTGAATTTGTTGAAATATTTGAAGTAGGCCCCCGCGACGGTTTGCAGAATGAGGCGCGCGAAATCCCAACCGCCGAAAAGATAGCGCTTGTGGATTGCTTAAGCAGGGCTGGCTTTCAGCGGATTGAAGTTGGCTCTTTTGTTTCGCCCAAATGGGTGCCGCAGATGGCAGACAGCGACGCGGTTTTGAAAGATATCGCACGGGTTGATGGGGTGTCATATGCCGCTTTGGCACCGAATATGCGTGGGTATGAAGGGGCGGTTGCAGCCAAGGTTGATGAGATCGCGATTTTTGCTTCCGCTTCTGAAGGATTTTCCAAATCAAATATTAACGCGACGATTTCTGAAAGCATTGAACGGTTCAAACCCATTCTGAAAGCAGCGCGGCATATCGATATGCCGGTCCGCGGCTATGTTTCCTGTGTCACGGATTGCCCGTTTGATGGCCCGACCCCGCCCCAAAAGGTGGCAGAGGTGGCAGCCGAGCTGTTCGCGCTGGGCTGCTACGAGGTGTCGCTTGGCGATACCATTGGCAAAGGGACACCAGATTCGATTGCAAAGATGTTGCTTGCGGTGCTGAACGAGGTCCCGCCGCACCGTCTGTCAGGTCACTACCACGACACGGGTGGGCGGGCGCTGGACAATATTGACGTGTCTTTGTCGATGGGCCTTCGGGTTTTTGATGCCGCGGTCGGCGGTCTTGGTGGGTGCCCCTATGCGCCCGGAGCTGAAGGCAATGTCGCGACCGAAGCCGTGAATGCGCATCTTGTGGCACTTGGGTATGACACAGGTCTTGATGGCGATGTGTTGGCGGAGGCGGCGACAATGGCGCGCGCAATGCGCACAGGCTGACGCTTAAAGACTTACAATTCGGCGGGTTTGAAATGTACAAAACTTTAAAGATTGACCAGGATGCACGCGGCGTCGCAACGCTGACCCTGTCACGCGAAGACAAGCATAATGCGCTGTCCGAAGAAATGCTGATTGAACTGACTGACGCGGCCCGGGTGCTTGGCGATGATGACTCTGTTCGCGTTGTTGTTTTGACCGGTGCCGGGCGCAGTTTTTGCGCCGGAGGGGACCTGAAATGGATGCAGGATCAGGTTGCTGCGGACCCGACGACACGAAGCCTGAAGGCCCGAAAACTGGCCGAGATGCTGCAAGCGATGAATACCTTGCCAAAGCCATTGATTGGCCGTGTACAGGGCCAGGCTTTTGGCGGTGGCGTTGGTATGATGTCCGTCTGTGATGTTGCTGTTGGCGTGGCTGGCGCAAAGTTTGGTCTTACGGAAACACGTCTTGGCCTGATCCCGGCAACCATCGGCCCCTATATCGTTGCCCGAATGGGCGAGGCGATGGCGCGCCGCGTTTTCATGTCGTCGCGAATTTTTGACGCTGACGAGGCCGTGACTCTTGGTTTGCTCGCTCGGGCTGTCAATCCGGACGAACTTGATACGGCGGTGGAATCAGAAGTGGCGCCTTACCTGAATTGTGCACCCGGCGCGGTCGCAGATGCAAAAACGTTGGTGCGATCTTTGGGCGCGTCCATCACAGACGCGTTGATAGACGAGACGGTCGCAGCCCTTGCCGGGCGCTGGGACAGCCCCGAATCTGCCGAAGGAATCGGCGCATTCTTTGAGAAAAGAAAGCCAAATTGGGTAAAATAGCCCGTTTTAGAAGCCCTGAAAATCTGTCTCAATGATCCGTGCAACACTTGTGCGGTCTTTCTTGCATTACTCGTGGAAACAGAGCCACCTTTGGTTGACCCCGCGATGAGGCGGGTTTAAACCCTCAAGAGCTAAGGCAAGCGCAAAGAACGCCATCCTTAAGGAGCCAAAAGTGGAAGACCTGCTAAGAGAGTATCTCCCGATCCTCGTTTTTCTGGGCCTGGCCGTTGGATTGGGAGTGGTGCTAATCCTTGCCGCTGTCATCCTTGCCGTCCGAAACCCTGATCCCGAAAAAGTCAGCGCATACGAATGTGGCTTTAACGCTTTCGACGATGCACGGATGAAATTTGACGTCCGATTTTACCTCGTCGCCATTCTTTTCATCATCTTCGATCTTGAAATTGCATTCCTCTTTCCATGGGCCGTTGCGTTCAAGGATGTGGGGCTGGTCGGGTTCTGGTCGATGATTGTGTTTCTTGGTGTGCTGACCATTGGCTTTGCATACGAATGGAAGAAAGGGGCGCTTGAATGGGAGTGACAACTTCTGCCAATACGGCTGGTGTCGACATGGATGTCGCAATACAAACCCTGAACCGCGAACTTCAGGACAAGGGCTTCTTGCTGAGTTCGACCGAAGACATCATTAACTGGGCACGCACCGGTTCATTGCACTGGATGACCTTTGGTCTGGCGTGTTGTGCGGTTGAAATGATGCACACGGCGATGCCGCGCTATGATGTTGAACGTTACGGGTTTGCCCCACGTGCAAGCCCACGTCAGTCTGACGTAATGATTGTCGCGGGAACGCTGACCAACAAAATGGCTCCGGCACTGCGCAAGGTTTACGACCAGATGCCCGAGCCCCGGTATGTGATCTCCATGGGGTCCTGCGCAAATGGTGGCGGTTATTACCACTACAGCTATTCTGTCGTGCGCGGATGTGACCGGATTGTTCCGGTTGATATTTACGTGCCCGGCTGTCCCCCGTCCGCAGAGGCGCTGCTTTACGGCATCTTGCAACTGCAACGCAAAATTCGCCGCACCGGCACGATTGTAAGGTAAGGGGTTAATATGTCCGAAGCACTACAAGAGCTTGGCGCGCACGTAGAACTGAAACGCCCCAATGCAGTGTTGTCCCACGAGATTGCACATGGAGAACTGACGATTTCCGTCGTACCGAGCGCGCTGGTTGATTTCGTTGAATTTTTAAAGAGCGATCGTAGCTGCCGTTTTTCCTCGTTGGTCGATATTACGGCTGTCGATTACCCTACACGCGATAAACGTTTCGACGTGGTTTACCATTTTCTGTCGATGTATCAGAACCACCGCATCCGTCTGCGGGTGAGCGTGCGTGAGGATGATATGGTTGCATCGATCTGCGAGGTTCATCCAAGCGCGAACTGGTTTGAACGTGAAGTTTTTGACATGTTCGGTATCCTGTTTTCCGGACACCCGGATTTGCGGCGCATTTTGACGGACTATGGCTTTCGCGGTCATCCGCTGCGTAAGGATTTTCCAACCACGGGATACACCGAAGTTCGCTATGACGAAGAACAAAAGCGTGTCGTTTATGAACCCGTAAATCTGGTTCAGGAATACAGGCAATTTGATTTCATGTCTCCATGGGAAGGTGCGGAATACATCCTTCCGGGTGACGAGAAAAACGAACAGGCCAAAGGGTAACGCGCATGGGGCAGGCGACGTTGATGTTTGGGATGGGTGCAACGAAAGCGGGGAGCAGCTGGCTCTACCGTTATCTGAGCAATCATCCTGAATGTAAGATGTCCGACCCCAAAGAGCTTCATTATTTTGATCGTCTGGAAAACAACAAAATCGAAAGAGCGGTGAAAAAGCTGGATCAGCGCATAGACGCGATTGGTAAAGTGCTGAGAGAAAACGAAGATCTGAAGCTTTGGCGTAAAAGGCGTCATCGCAGAAACCTGATGGAATGGCGCAAAGTTTTGACCGAAAACGGCGAAAACACAGACGCTTATCTGAGGTTTCTGTACCGCGATGCTGATCGCGCGCGTTTGGTTGGTGAAATAACCCCGTCTTATTCGTTGCTGCCAGAGTCACGGATGCAGCAAATGGCGAACCTGCCGGTGAAAACACTGTTTGTTTATGTCCTGCGCGACCCGGTTGAACGGCTCTGGTCCAATGTGCGAATGATAGCAGATCGACGCGCGGGTTCTCCGGAAAGGGTGAAACGTGTCGCGCATCGGCTGATCACGAAAGTTATCGAAGGTACAGAGGTCGATGCGACCAAGCGGTCTGACTATGCGAATTCCCTTAAAAAGATGGATGCCGCGTTGCCGAAGGGATCGTTGCTTGTCGAATTCTTTGAACGTCTTTTTTCGGAAGAAGCCCTTACAAAACTCTGCAGGTTTCTGGGCATTTATTATCGACCAGGCGATTTGACCGGATATGTTCACAAGGGCATTGAAATTCCCTTGGAAGACGATGCAAGGAATGCGCTTCAGCGTGTTCTTGCCCCGCAATATGCGTTTGTGGAACAGCGGTTTGGGTCGCTTCCCGAAGGCTGGAAACAGAATATGGTAAAGGTGTGACATGATGGACGGCACCAAATTCGATGACGCTCAGACGGGCGAACAGAAGATTCGGAATTTCAACATTAACTTTGGGCCGCAACACCCTGCAGCCCACGGGGTTTTGCGCCTTGTGCTGGAACTGGATGGCGAGATTGTAGAACGGTGTGATCCGCACATCGGACTTTTGCATCGTGGTACAGAAAAGCTGATGGAAAGCCGCACCTATCTGCAGAACTTGCCGTATTTTGACCGGCTGGATTATGTTGCCCCGATGAATCAGGAACATGCCTGGTGTCTGGCGATTGAAAAGCTGACAGGTACCGCCGTTCCACGTCGTGGCAGCCTGATCCGGGTTCTTTATTCTGAAATTGGCCGGATTTTGAATCACCTTCTGAACGTCACCACGCAAGCCATGGATGTCGGTGCGCTGACCCCACCGCTTTGGGGTTTTGAAGAGCGTGAAAAGCTGATGGTCTTTTACGAGCGTGCTTGTGGTGCGCGGCTTCACGCGGCTTATTTCCGCCCCGGAGGCGTACATCAGGATCTGCCGGATGACCTGCTGAACGACATCGAATCCTGGGCTGGTGAATTCCCGAAAGTGTTGGATGATATCGACGGGTTGCTGACCGAAAACCGCATTTTTAAGCAACGTAATGCTGATATTGGCGTTGTGACGGAGCAGGAAATCCTTGATTGGGGGTTTTCGGGTGTCATGGTGCGCGGCTCTGGTCTGCCGTGGGATTTGCGGCGCAGCCAGCCATACGAATGCTACGATGAGTTCGAATTCCAGATCCCGATTGGCAAAAACGGCGATTGCTACGACCGTTACCTCTGCCGGATGCAGGAAATGCGGGAATCTCTTTCGATCATTAAGCAGGCGATTGCCAAACTGAGGGTTGAAAAGGGTGATGTTCTGACGCGCGGTAAACTGTCACCGCCGTCGCGGGGTGACATGAAAACCTCTATGGAAGCGCTTATTCACCACTTCAAACTTTATACCGAAGGTTTCCATGTTCCTGCGGGTGAAGTTTATGCCGCAGTCGAAGCCCCAAAAGGTGAATTCGGCGTCTATCTGGTTGCTGACGGCACGAACAAACCGTACCGAAGCAAAATTCGCGCGCCAGGGTATTTGCATCTGCAGGCGATGGATCATATCGCAACCGGCCACCAATTGGCCGATGTCGCCGCGATCATCGGGACTATGGACGTTGTTTTTGGGGAGATCGACAGGTGAGCGCAACTTTCACTCTTTCGTTGCTGAGCCTGATGGCTGCAAGCATTACTGTGGCCTTTGTAAAGGTCATTTTGAAGCCGAAACCAGTGGCAGCAGTTGCCCGCAATGTTAAAGCGTCCGGCGCAATGAATTTCACGGGGACACGATAAACCTATGCTCCGCAGATTATACCACACGCAACCCGATACATTCGCCTTCACCCCGGCTAACCTGGCATGGGCCGAAGGGCAAATAACCAAATACCCCGAGGGCCGTCAGGCAAGCGCGATCATCCCGCTGCTCTGGCGCGCGCAGGAACAGGAAGGTTGGCTGACCCGCCCGGCGATTGAACATATCGCTGATATGCTGGGGCTCGCATATATTCGCGCACTTGAAGTTGCATCCTTCTATTTCATGTTCCAGCTGCAACCTGTTGGTTCTGTTGCACATATTCAAATTTGCGGAACCACGTCCTGCATGATTTGCGGCGCGGAAGACCTGATCGGTATCTGTCGCGAGGTTATTGCCGACAAGCCACATCAACTGTCCGAAGATGGTAAGTTCAGCTGGGAAGAGGTCGAATGCCTTGGGGCCTGCACAAATGCGCCGATGGCGCAGATCGGCAAAGACTATTACGAAGACCTGACGGCCGACCGGTTTCGCGAAATCCTGAACGAACTTGCTGACGGCAAGGTTCCTGTCCCGGGGCCTCAGAACGGGCGGTTCGCCGCAGAACCGTTGGCTGGCCTGACATCGCTGACTGAATATGAAAGTGGGCGCACGCAATATAACGGCTCGGCTCAACTGGCGGTCGATATTGGTGACACTGTTAAGCGCATTGATGGCACCGAAGTCCCGTTGTTGACACCTTGGCTTGGCAAGACCGCAAAGAAGCCAGCGGCAAAAAAACCAGCCGCTAAGAAAGCAGCGACAAAACCAGTCGCCAAAGCCGAAACTAAACCAGCAGCCAAGGCAGCCGCCGCACCACCTGCGCAGAAAAAACCACGGACCATGAAGGCACCGCGAAAAGCGGGCGCAGATGATCTGAAAAAAATCAAAGGCGTGGGACCAAAGCTGGAAGCACTGCTTCATACCCTTGGTTTCTATCATTTTGACCAGGTTGCGAAATGGAGCGCTGCCGAGGTTGTCTGGGTTGATGAAAACCTTGAAGGTTTTAAAGGACGCGTGTCACGCGACGGATGGGTTGAACAAGCTAAAGTTCTTGCCGCTGGCGGTGAGACGGAATTTTCTAAGAAAGTTGGGAAGGGCGACGTTTACTGACAGCTTTCCCCGCTGAGTGGACCATAAGTACGATGAAGAAACATGCAGATCATAAAAAGCCGGAGCTGTCACAAGGCAGCCCATCCTGCATGTCTGTTGTAACAGTAGGTTTAAAGGGGGGAATGACTATTGGATTCTGAATCAAAGGGTGAACTGTTTTCTTGCACCAATCTGTGCTGGCTTGCCGGCGTGTTTCTTGGGATTATGACTTTTCTGGTGCTGAACGGGCGCTTTGGAGTAAATGGAATTGTTTCGTTGGTGCTTGCCGTTGTCGTCTGTGCCGCATTAGGTTGGTTTCTGGCGCGCTATTTTTGCTCTGGGTCCATGGCTGTTACCTCTGGTGGGCACGCGCGCCATCAACACGATATTGATGCTTCTCCTGCGGATGTCGCCGCTGTTGACCGGGTCGGACAGAGCGAACTGGCCGCAACACCCCCGACACCAAAGGTAGCTAAGCACGTTTCATCTGCTTCTTTGGCGTCTTCTGATGCGACTGCAAAGGCCGCACCCGCGTCAAAACCAGCCGCGAAAGCCAAACCAGCCACGAAAGCCAAACCCGCCGCGAAAACCAAGCCTGCTACAAAGGCCAAGCCAGCAGCGAAACCAAAAGCAACCGCTGCCGCGAAACCGGCCCGGGCGTCTGTTGCTGCAGATGGAAAACCAGAAACGCTTAAGAAAGCGCGCGCAGGCGGAGCAGATGATCTTAAGCGCATCAGCGGAGTTGGACCAAAGCTTGAACAGACGCTGAATGAACTTGGATTTTACCATTTTGACCAAGTCGCCGCGTGGCGAAAGAAAGAAGTCGAATGGGTCGATACGCGCCTGAAATTCAAAGGTCGGATCGAACGGGATGAATGGATCAAACAGGCCAAAAAACTGGCCAGGGAAACAAAGTAAAGAGTTGTGAATGACACTTACACCCGAACAGGAAAAAGCTTTGGCGCGCCAGGCAAGGACAGTGTCCTTTGTCATCGCGGCGACGATGATCCTGTGGATGGGCGTACAATGGATAGGGGGGAAACTCGGCCTTGAAGCACGCTATGTGTTTCTGGCTGACCTCTCGGCGCTGGCGGCCTTTATCTGGGCGTTGGTTGTAATTTATCAGATCTGGCGCAAGCGCCGGAACAATTAAAGGAATGTCGGGCAAACTTGCCTGATGAGCGAAGGAAAATGGCATGCTGAAAGATCAGGACCGGATCTTTACAAATCTCTACGGGATGCACGACCGAACCCTTAAAGGGGCCAAGGCGCGTGGCCATTGGGATGGCACCGACAAGTTGATCAAGAACGGTCGCGATTGGGTTGTGGAACAGGCGAAAGCGTCTGGTCTGCGTGGTCGCGGTGGCGCTGGCTTTCCGACCGGCCTGAAATGGTCATTCATGCCGAAAGAAAGCGATGGTCGCCCGGCCTATCTGGTTGTTAACGCTGACGAATCCGAGCCTGGAACCTGTAAAGACCGCGAGATTATGCGCCATGATCCGCACACGCTGATCGAAGGGGCCTTACTTGCCTCTTTCGCGATGGGCGCGCATGCGAGCTATATCTACATCCGGGGCGAATTTATTCGTGAGCGCGAGGCGCTGCAGGCGGCAATCGACGAATGCTATGACGCCGGGCTTCTGGGAAAAAACGCCGCTAAATCCGGCTGGGACTTTGACCTATACCTCGTGCACGGTGCTGGGGCTTACATCTGTGGTGAAGAAACCGCGCTTCTGGAAAGCCTTGAAGGCAAAAAGGGCATGCCGCGGATGAAACCGCCGTTCCCGGCAGGGGCGGGGCTTTATGGTTGCCCGACCACGGTGAACAACGTTGAATCAATTGCAGTCGTTCCTACGATCCTGCGGCGCGGGCCTGAGTGGTTTTCCTCTTTCGGTCGCCCGAACAACGCCGGAACCAAGCTATTCGGTATTTCCGGCCACGTAAATAATCCCTGTGTGGTAGAAGAATCCATGTCTATCCCACTCCGCGAGTTGCTGGAACGTCACTGTGGCGGCGTGCGCGGTGGCTGGGATAATCTCAAGGCCGTTATTCCTGGTGGGTCATCTGTTCCGCTGTTGCCGCGCGACGTCGCGGACGAAGCGATCATGGATTTTGACTGGCTGCGCGAGCAACGCTCGGGTCTTGGCACAGCGGCGGTGATTGTGATGGACCAGTCGACCGACGTGATCAAGGCGATCTGGCGGCTGAGCAAGTTCTACAAACACGAAAGCTGTGGCCAGTGCACTCCATGCCGCGAAGGCACCGGTTGGATGATGCGTGTGATGGACCGGTTGGTGACGGGCGAGGCAGAGGTCGAAGAAATTGACATGCTGCTTGACGTAACCAAGCAGGTTGAAGGGCACACCATCTGCGCGCTTGGTGATGCAGCAGCCTGGCCCATTCAGGGTCTGATCCGCCATTTCCGGAATGAGATCGAGGATCGTATCAAACACAAGCGGACCGGACGGGTCAGCGCGGTGGCGGCGGAGTAATGTTTAAGCGCACCTTCCATATCGCGGTTGTTTCGCTGTTTGTTAGCACGCTGAGCGTGCAGGCGGCGGCGTTGCGCGAAAATGAAGGGGTCACAAACCGCTTGGTTCTGGCCGGGATTGTCAAGGAAATCTACAAGAAATGCCCGACAATTTCCGTACGCAAACTGCGTGGGTTTATGTACCTGCGATCTATCTACAATTACGCTGTAGACCAAGGTTTCAGCCACGATGAAATCGAAGCATACGTTGAAAACGAAGAAGAAGAGGCACGCTTGCTCGTGCATGTGAACACTTGGCTTTCAAACCGCGGTGCGGTTGAAGGCAACCCTGAAAGCTATTGTACGATCGGCAAGGCGGAAATTGACGCTGAAAGCCCGATCGGCAAATTTCTGAGGACGGATTAGGACATGACTGACCTAAGAAAAATTATCATTGACGAAACAGAGGTCGAGGTCGACCCGTCGATGACCCTTATTCAGGCATGTGAGCAGGCGGGAGTTGAAATCCCACGCTTTTGCTACCACGAACGCCTTACCATAGCAGGAAACTGCCGGATGTGTCTGGTTGAGGTTGTGGGTGGGCCACCCAAACCTGCGGCATCCTGCGCGATGCAGGTCAAAGATTTGCGCCCCGGCCCAGAGGGCCAGCCGCCGGTTGTTAAGACCAATTCACCGATGGTGAAAAAAGCGCGTGAAGGCGTGATGGAGTTCATGCTGATCAATCACCCGCTGGATTGCCCGATCTGCGACCAGGGCGGGGAATGTGACCTTCAGGATCAGGCCATGGCCTATGGTTTGTCCGGCAGCCGCTATGACCTGCCAAAACGGGCCTGCGATGATCTTGATCTTGGCCCGCTTGTCGCAACAACCATGACTCGCTGTATTTCCTGCACGCGCTGCGTGCGGTTCACCTCTGAAGTTGCCGGTATCACCCAGATGGGCCAGACCGGACGCGGTGAAGATGCGGAAATCACCAGCTATTTGAACCAGACACTGGACTCAAACCTTCAGGGCAATATCATTGATTTGTGTCCTGTCGGCGCGCTGACATCTAAACCATACGCGTTTACCGCGCGCCCGTGGGAGTTGACCAAAACAGAAACCATCGACGTGATGGACGCTTTGGGTTCAAACATCCGCGTTGATACCAAAGGGCGCGAAGTCAAACGCATCTTGCCGCGCAACCACGATGGTGTGAACGAAGAGTGGATTTCCGACAAAACGCGTTTTGTCTGGGACGGCTTGCGTCGTCAGCGGCTGGACACGCCTTACATTCGTGAAAACGGAACGCTGCGTAAAGCAAGCTGGGGTGAAGCGCTGAGCGCTGCCGCTGCTGCGATGAAGGGCAAGAAGGTCGCGGGTCTTGTCGGCGATCTGGTTCCTGTTGAGGCAGCCTACGCGTTGAAAACGCTTGTCGAAGCTCAAGGCGGGAATGTTGAGTGCCGCACAGACGGGGCGAAATTGCCGGAAGGCAACCGTTCCGGATATGTCGGTACAGCAAGCATCGAAGATATTGATAACGCGCAGATGATTCAGCTGATCGGCTGTAATCCACGCGTAGAAGCGCCGGTATTAAACGCCCGCATCCGCAAGGCATGGACCAACGGCTGCAATATTGGTCTGGTCGGTGAAGCCGTTGATTTAACATATGATTATGTTCACGTCGGCACGGATCGCGCCGCATTGGTTGAACTGAATGAAAAAGATATCGGTGCTGCCAAAGGTATGAACTCTATCGTCATTATCGGGCAGGGTGCCTTGCATGAAGCAGATGGCGAAGCGGTGCTGTCTCAGGCGATGAAACTCGCCGAAAACACAGAGTCCAAATTCATGGTGCTTCACACGGCAGCGGGCCGCGTTGGGGCAATGGATGTGGGCTGCACGACCGAGGGTGGGCTTACGGCAGCACTTGATGGGGCCGAAGTGGTCTACAATCTGGGTGCCGATGAAGTTGAAGTGAATGCCGGACCGTTTGTGATTTATCAGGGCAGCCACGGGGATCGTGGTGCACACCGCGCTGATATCATCCTGCCGGGTGCTGCTTATACCGAAGAGCAGGGGTTGTTTGTGAACACCGAAGGGCGCCCGCAACTCGCGTTACGCGCCGGTTTCGCGCCGGGTGACGCAAAGGAAAACTGGGCAATCTTGCGTGCATTATCCGCTGAATTAGGTGCAACATTGCCTTACGACAGTCTTGCGGCATTGCGTACTGCGCTTGTTGCTGATGTTCCGCATCTTGGGGTAGTTGATGGCGTTGCTGAGAATAAATGGAAGCGGGTACCACTGCGCAAACCCGCCAAGGCAGATTTCCGTAACGTGATCACGGATTTCTACCTGACAAACCCAATTGCACGCGCGTCTGAGTTGATGGCAGAGCTGTCGTCAAATTCTAGAGCGCGGGCAAATACCCCGATGGCGGCGGAATAAGAATGATGCGTCTCTTTCATAATGCGGCCCTTAGCCTTGCCCTTTTGGGTGGGGCGTCGGCCTGTGCATCTGTGGAAGAGCCTACTCAGGCCAGTTTTGACCCAAGTTATTTGGGCATAGAAACGCGGCTTCTTGACGGTGACCTAGTTGCCTTTCTGGTCGAGATGTCGGGCGCACGCACGAATGAGGACGTAGCGGAATACGCAAAATGCGCAGCAGCGCAGTATACATTGATCCGCGGCTATGGATTTGCGCGACATGTGCGCACAAACGTAGCGAATGAGGGTGGCGTTTGGCGGGGGGATGCTGTTTATACCATCTCGCCAGCATTGCCACGAGGGCTAAGAACAATTGACGCAGAAGTTGTTGTACAAAACTGCGCCGAAACTGGGATACCGACGGTGTGAGGACCTATGGCTGAATTTCTTTCCACCCCACTGGGAACATTGGTGATCATCTTGGCGCAATGCCTTGCGGTGATGGGCTTTGTGATGATTTCGCTGCTGTTTCTGGTTTATGGTGACCGGAAAATCTGGGCCGCCGTGCAAATGCGCAAAGGACCAAACGTTGTAGGGGCCTTTGGTTTGCTGCAATCGGTGGCGGACGCACTGAAATATGTGGTAAAAGAGGTTGTTATTCCGGCGGGTGTTGACCGGCCGGTTTTCATCCTTGCCCCGCTTGTTTCCTTTGTTCTGGCAATGATTGCCTGGGCGGTTATTCCGTTCAACGACGGCTGGGTGTTGTCAGATCTGAACGTCGCAATCCTATACGTGTTCGCAGTTTCCTCGCTCGAGGTGTACGGCGTGATCATGGGGGGATGGGCGTCAAACTCGAAATACGCGTTCCTTGGCAGTCTGCGGTCCGCCGCGCAGATGATTTCTTATGAGGTTTCTATTGGCCTCATCATCGTTGGGGTCGTGATCTCAAGTGGGTCACTGAACTTTGGCGATATCGTGCGGGCGCAAGACGGCGACTACGGCTTCTTCAGCTGGTACTGGTTGCCGCATTTCCCGATGGTTTTTCTGTTCTTTATCTCTGCCCTGGCAGAAACGAACCGCCCGCCCTTTGACCTGCCAGAAGCTGAATCAGAGCTCGTCGCGGGGTATCAGGTCGAATATTCCGCAACGATGTTCCTTTTGTTCATGGCGGGTGAATATATCGCGATCTTCCTGATGTGCGCGCTGACAAGCCTTTTGTTCTTTGGCGGTTGGCTGTCACCAATCCCCGGTCTGCCTGATGGCGTGCTGTGGATGTTTGGCAAGATGTGTTTCTTCTTCTTCATCTTCGCGATGGTCAAGGCCATCACACCACGCTACCGCTATGATCAGCTGATGCGGATTGGCTGGAAAGTCTTCCTGCCACTGTCGCTAGCCTGGGTCGTGCTGGTTGCATTCTTCGCACAATACGGTGCTTTCGGCGGGGCCTATGCCCGCTGGGCAATTGGGGGCTAAGAAAATGGCAATGGATTATACCCGCGCAGTTAAATACTTCCTGCTGTTTGATTTCATCAAAGGCTTTGGGCTTGGGCTGAAGTATTTCTTCGCGCCCAAAGCAACGCTGAACTATCCGCATGAAAAGGGCCCGCTGTCCCCCCGGTTTCGCGGTGAACACGCGCTGCGCCGTTATCCAAACGGTGAAGAACGCTGTATCGCCTGCAAACTGTGCGAAGCTGTTTGCCCGGCGCAGGCGATCACGATTGACGCAGAGCCCCGCGATGACGGCTCTCGCCGCACGACGCGCTATGACATCGACATGACCAAATGCATTTACTGCGGTTTCTGCCAAGAGGCCTGCCCGGTGGATGCGATTGTCGAAGGTCCGAATTTTGAATTTTCAACCGAAACTCGCGAAGAGCTGTTCTATGACAAGGCAAAACTCTTGTCGAACGGCGACCGCTGGGAAGCAGAAATTGCCCGCAACCTTGAACTGGACGCACCCTACCGATGAGTGATGCAAAGAACCCTTTTGAAGAGATGATGGCCCGGGCGCAGGAAATGGCGAAATCCATGAATCCGGCTATGGAGTCTTTTACGCCTAAGGGGTTCGAAGCACTTTGGCCAACGATGCCAAAAGACCTGATGGAAATGGCCTTTGGCAACGCGGTCAACAAAGACGGGCTGGATGCAAAGACCCGCCTGTTGATTACGCTTGCTGCTCTGACCATGCAGGGGGCTCAGGCCGATACGCAAGTCCGCCTGACGGTACGCCACGCGCTAGAGGCCGGAGCAAAGAAACAAGAGATTGTTGAAACCATTGGCCAGATGTCGATGTTTGCCGGAATTCCTGCCATGACCCGTGCGCTACAGCTTGCACAGGAAGTTATGGGCGAAATAGAGGATGACAAGTCATGACCTTAACCGCATTTGCGTTTTATGTGTTTGCCATAACCGTAGTGACCTCTGGTCTGTTTGTGGTTGTGTCCAAGAACCCGGTTCATTCGGTTCTTTGGCTGATCCTTTCGTTTCTGAGTTCCGCAGGATTGTTTGTGCTTCTTGGCGCTGAATTCGTCGCGATGCTGCTGGTCATTGTCTATGTCGGCGCGGTCGCGGTTTTGTTCCTGTTTGTTGTCATGATGCTGGATGTGGATTTTGCCGAACTGAAGGCAGAGATGGCGAAATACGTACCACTTGCCCTGTTGATTGGCGTTGTTTTGCTTATGCAGCTTGGCATGGTCCTTGGCACCTGGACATCATCAGAGGCGGCAATGGGTCTGCGTGGTGCCGTGGCTCCCGCGATTGAAGAGACGCATAACACGGCGGCATTGGGCCGATTGATCTATGACGACTACATTTACCTGTTCCAGGCAGCGGGTTTGATTTTGCTGGTTGCGATGATTGGCGCGATTGTTCTGACACTGCGCTACCGTCCAAACATCAAGCGACAAAACGTTATGGCCCAGATGCACCGTGATCCGGCCAAGGCGATGGAACTGAAAGATATGAAACCGGGGCAGGGGCTGTGAACCTTTGGCTGATCATCGGTGTTGCGATGATCGTTTTTGGAGTAGCGGTCCGGCAACGCCGGAAAAAAGACGAAGAAGATAAGGACTGAGGGACAGATGATCGGAATTGAACATTATCTTGCGGTGGCCGCGGCGTTATTCGTCATCGGCATCTTTGGCATCTTCCTCAACAGGAAGAATGTGATCGTGATCCTGATGTCGGTGGAACTGATGCTACTTGCGGTCAATATCAACCTTGTCGCCTTTTCAGCACATCTGGGGGATCTGGTCGGGCAGGTCTTTACCATGTTCGTCCTGACGGTTGCCGCAGCTGAAGCGGCGATCGGTCTTGCGATCCTTGTATGTTTCTTCCGTAACCGCGGCACGATCGCGGTTGAAGATGTCAACGTGATGAAGGGGTAGCGGATCATGGAAACCATCATCCTGTTTGCACCTCTGGTTGGCGCGATTATCGGTGGCTTTGGCTGGCGCATTATTGGCGAAAAAGGTGCGATGGTCCTGACGACGGGGCTGTTGTTTTTGGCAGCGTTTCTTAGTTGGATTGTGTTCCTTGGCTTTGACGGGGAAACCCAGCAAATCCACATTATGCGCTGGATTGAAAGTGGTACGCTTAGCACCGACTGGGCGATCCGGCTTGATCGACTGACCGCAACAATGCTGATCGTTGTCACGACGGTCTCAAGCCTCGTTCATCTCTATTCCTTTGGCTACATGGACAATGATCCACAATGGAAAGAGGGTGAAAGCTATAAGCCACGCTTCTTTGCTTACCTTAGCTTTTTCACCTTCGCGATGTTGATGCTGGTGACGGCAGACAACCTTGTGCAGATGTTCTTTGGCTGGGAAGGCGTTGGCGTTGCCTCGTATCTGCTGATCGGGTTTTACTACCGTAAGCCAAGTGCGAATGCCGCCGCGATCAAAGCGTTCGTCGTGAACCGGGTTGGTGACTTTGGGTTTGCACTTGGTATCTTTGGCCTGTTCTTTCTGGTCGACAGCATCCGGCTTGAAGATGTCTTTGCGGCTGGTCCGATGCTGGCTGATACGACACTGCATTTCCTCTGGACCGATTGGAACGCTGCAAACCTGCTTTGCTTCCTGCTGTTTGTCGGGGCGATGGGTAAATCTGCGCAGCTGTTCCTGCACACCTGGTTGCCGGACGCGATGGAAGGCCCAACACCCGTTTCGGCCCTGATCCACGCTGCCACCATGGTGACAGCTGGCGTCTTCCTTGTCTGCCGTATGTCGCCGATCATGGAGTATGCGCCTGCCGCGACGACATTTATTGTGATCATCGGCGCGAGCACAGCGTTTTTTGCCGCGACCGTGGGGCTTGTACAGAATGACATCAAGCGCGTGATCGCCTATTCAACCTGTTCACAGCTTGGCTACATGTTTGTGGCGGCAGGTGTTGGTGTTTACTCGGCTGCGATGTTCCACCTGCTGACCCACGCGTTCTTTAAGGCATCTCTCTTTCTTTGTGCCGGTTCCGTTATCCACGCGATGCATCATGAACAAGACATGCGGAACTATGGCGGTTTGCGCAAAAAGATCCCCTATACCTATTGGGCAATGATGATTGGCACGCTGGCTATTACCGGGGTAGGCATTCCGCTGACGACTATCGGTTTTGCTGGTTTCCTGTCAAAGGATGCAATTATCGAAAGCGCGTTTGGTGCGCATTCCGCTGCTGGCAACTACGCCTTCTGGATGCTTGTTATCGCGGCTGGGATGACGTCATTCTACAGCTGGCGCCTGATGTTTATGACATTCTTTGGCGAGGCACGTGGCGACAAACACACCCATGACCATGCACATGAAAGCCCAATGACAATGCTGATCCCGCTTGGGGTGCTGAGCATTGGCGCAGTTTTGGCTGGGATGGTTTGGTACGGCTCCTTCTTCGGTGACCATGATCAGGTCAACGAGTTTTATGGTGTGCCGACACACGAAGTTGCGATGGCCGAAGGTGGCCACGGCGAAGACGCGACGGATACAAGCCATGGAGAGGCGACAACCGAAACCGCTGATCACGGAACCACAGCAACCACCGAGAGCCATGATGAGACCGCAACTGCGGATACAGGCCACGCAGACGATGCGCTTGCTGACGCCGGGCATGCTATGGCGACAGCACCGGTTGGTGCGGTCTTTACCCACCCGGACAACCATGTGATGGACAATGCCCACCACGCACCGAACTGGGTTAAAGTTTCACCCTTTATCGCGATGGTTCTGGGACTAGGGCTTGCTTACCTGTTCTACATTGTGAACCCAAGCCTGCCGCGCCGCCTGGCCGAAAGCCAGCGTCCGGCGTACCTGTTCCTGCTGAACAAATGGTACTTTGACGAAGCGTATGACTTTCTGTTCGTTCGCTCTGCCAAGGCGCTTGGCCGGTTTCTGTGGAAGCGGGGTGACGGCAATATCATCGACGGCACTCTTAATGGGGTGGCAATGGGAATTATCCCCTTCTTCACCCGTCTCGCGGGTCGGGCGCAGTCCGGCTATCTGTTCCATTACGCCTTTGCCATGGTGATCGGGATCGTAATCCTCGTCACATGGATGACGATCAGCGGAGGGGCTGAATAACATGGAAAATCTTCTTTCCATCGTCACGTTTATTCCGCTGTTGGCGGCCGTAATTCTGGCTCTTTTCCTGCGCGGTGACGACGCGCCTGCACAACGAAATGCAAAATGGGTCGCTCTGCTTGCAACCTCTGCGACGTTTATCGTGTCCCTGTTCCTGCTTAGTGGGTTTAACCCCGACGATACTGGTTTTCAGTTCGTCGAGGAAAAAACCTGGATCATCGGGCTGACCTATAAGATGGGCATAGACGGGATCAGTTTGCTGTTTGTCATGCTGACAACTTTCCTGATGCCGCTGGTGATCGCCGCATGTTGGGATGTGAATACGCGCGTCAAAGAATACATGATCGCCTTTCTGGTTCTGGAAACGCTTATGCTTGGCGTGTTCTGTGCGTTGGACCTTGTGCTGTTCTATCTGTTCTTTGAGGGCGGGCTCATTCCGATGTTCCTGATCATTGGTATCTGGGGTGGGGCGAACCGGATTTATGCCTCGTTCAAGTTTTTCCTTTATACCTTCCTCGGATCAGTCCTGATGCTGGTTGCGATGATCGCAATGTATGTGGATGCAGGCACAACCGATATTCAGGCCTTGCTGACGCATACTTTCGGGTCGGAAACGATTTCTGTCATGGGCTTTCAGGTCATAGGCGGATTGCAGACTGTATTGTGGGTCGCGTTTTTCGCGTCTTTCGCAGTCAAGATGCCAATGTGGCCCGTTCACACCTGGCTTCCTGATGCGCACGTTCAGGCCCCAACTGCCGGGTCTGTGGTGCTGGCGGCGATCCTGTTGAAAATGGGCGGGTATGGCTTCCTTCGATTCAGCCTGCCAATGTTCCCCGTCGCCTCTGACATTCTTGGGCCATTCGTTCTTTGGATCAGCGTGATCGCAATTATCTACACCTCGTTTGTTGCGCTGGTGCAGGAAGACATGAAGAAGCTGATCGCGTATTCGTCAGTTGCCCACATGGGTTATGTCACGATGGGTATTTTTGCAGCCAATCAGCAGGGTATTGATGGCGCGATTTTCCAGATGCTCAGCCACGGCTTTATCTCTGGCGCGCTCTTCCTTTGTGTGGGCGTGATTTATGACCGAATGCACACCCGTGACATTGATGCCTATGGCGGCCTCGTGAACCGGATGCCAGCCTATGCGCTGATCTTCATGTTCTTTACGATGGCGAACGTTGGCCTGCCCGGCACCTCCGGGTTCATTGGTGAATTCCTTGTGCTGATCGGTATTTTCCAGGTCAACACATGGGTTGCGATGTTTGCCACAACCGGTGTGATCCTGTCTGCCGCTTATGCACTATGGCTGTATCGCCGGGTCGTCATGGGGGACTTGATAAAAGAGTCCCTGCGCTCGATCACTGACATGACCGGGCGCGAGCGTGCGATCTTTGCGCCGCTGGTTGTCATGACTTTGCTTCTTGGCGTTTACCCAAGCCTTGTGACCGATTTGATCGGTCCCTCGGTTGAGGCGCTTGTTCACAATTATCACGCTGCATTGCCTGTCACAGACGGCAGTATGCAGGTTGCATCACACTAAGGGTGGGTCCGATGATCTCTTCTGATATTTCAACTGTCTTACCCGAGATTGTGCTGGCCGTCTTCGCGATGGGTGCGTTGATGTTCGCGGTTTACACCGGCAAAGACAAAACAGCCCCGATGATCCTGTGGCTGACCGCGATGGTGCTTGCTGGCATCGGTATCTGGATCGCTATTTCGGGCAACGGAAGCAGGGTAGCTTTTGGTGGCGCTTTCGTTGACGACGCCTTTTCGCGCTATGCAAAAGTAATCATTTTGCTCTCGGCCTCTGCAATCCTGTTGATGAGCCAGGATTACATGACTAAACGCGGATTGATGCTTTTTGAGTTCCCGATCCTTGTCGCGCTTGCGGTTGTTGGCATGATGATGATGGTATCGGCTGGCGATCTGATGGCGCTCTACATGGGGCTAGAGCTGCAGTCGCTGTCGCTTTACGTGGTTGCGGCACTGCGCCGGGACAGCGTTAAATCTACGGAAGCGGGCCTTAAATATTTTGTGCTGGGTGCGCTGAGTTCCGGGCTTCTGCTCTATGGTGCATCACTGACCTATGGGTTTGCAGGCACAACACTGTTCTCTGGCATTATTACGACAGTCGAGGCAGGGCATGTCCCAATGGGTATGTTGTTTGGGCTGGTCTTTATCGCGGCAGGTTTGGCCTTCAAGGTTTCTGCTGCCCCGTTCCACATGTGGACACCGGACGTTTATGAAGGCTCTCCTACCCCTGTGACGGCTTTCTTTGCGACTGCGCCAAAGATCGCAGCAATGGGTCTGTTTGCCCGTGTGCTCTATGATGCCTTTGGCAACGCGGTTGCTGACTGGTCACAAATCCTTGCCTTCCTTTCTGTTGCCTCCATGTTCCTCGGGGCAGTTGCCGCGATTGGCCAGCGCAACATCAAACGCCTGATGGCATATTCTTCGATTGCGCATATGGGGTTTGCCCTGATGGGTCTGGCGTCTGGTACTGTCTTTGGTGTGCAAGCCATGCTGGTTTACATGGCGATCTATGTGACCATGAACATCGGCACCTTTGCCTTTATCCTATCGATGGAAAAAGACGGCCAGCCCGTCACCGATATTGATTCACTTAACATGTACTCGAAACATGACCCTCTGCGCGCAGTTGCTATGATGGTGTTGCTGTTCAGCCTTGCAGGTGTTCCGCCGCTGGTTGGGTTCTTTGGTAAGTACTATGTGCTGCTCGCCGCAGTTCAGGCCGGGATGAGCTGGCTCGCAATTGCCGGTGTGATCGCATCCGTGATAGGGGCGTTTTATTACCTCAGGATCGTTTACTTCATGTATTTCGGTGAAGAGGGTGACATGCTCGACAAGGCCAAGTCGCCAATTCTGTGGGGTTTCCTGATGGCATCCGCTGCAATCATGGTTGTGGGTGTCGTGAACCTGTTTGGCATAGAAGGCTTCGCGGCCGCTGCGGCAGAGACTCTTGTCCGCTAAACCCTGGCCTGAAGGGGTTGGTCGCCGCATTCTTCAGGAAGTCGACAGTACCAATGCCGAGGCACAACGTCTGGCTCCGACACTCTCGGGGCCAGAGTGGATTCTGGCGCATCGCCAAACCACAGGGCGCGGGCGGCGAGGCCGTCCATGGTCAAACCCGGTTGGCAATTTCACGGCAACCTTGGTTATGCAGCCCGGTGAAGCGCCGGACAAAGTTGCGCTACGGTCGTTTGTAGCATCACTTGCGCTGTTTGATGCGTTTGTTGCGGCAACAGGACGGGTTGCACCATTTGCGCTCAAGTGGCCAAATGACGTTTTGTTAAATGGTGGCAAGGTCGCGGGGATTTTGTTGGAAAGTGCCGGGGCAGGTGGCACGTTAAGTCATTTCTGTATCGGGATAGGTGTTAACCTTGTAGAGGCGCCCAGTCGTTCGGACGTCGACGAAAGCGCGATAACACCGGTTGATTTGCAATCGGAAACCGGCGCGCGCGTGACACCAGAGGAGTTTCTTGATTTGTTGGCTCCTGCCTTTGCAGACTGGGAAGCACAATTCAGCACCTACGGGTTTGCCCCAATCCGACAGGCATGGTTGAACCGTGCTGCCAAGATCGGGGAAGTGATTACCGCGCGGACTGGCAAGGAAAGTGTTGCCGGTACTTTTGAAACGATTGACGATACCGGTGCGCTGGTTCTTAAAACTGCAAGCGGTCGGCGGGTGATCTCCGCGGCCGAGGTCTTTTTCTAAAAGGAGGCGGCCAATGCTTCTGGCAATTGACTGTGGCAATACGAATACAGTTTTTTCGATCTGGGACGGTGAAAAATTTCTCTGCACATTGCGGACCGTTACGGAACATCAGCGAACGGCCGATCAGTACTTTGTCTGGCTGTCCACGCTTTTGCGGCATCATAAGATCGAGATGGACATTGACGAGGTAATCATTTCATCCACTGTGCCACGCGTGGTTTATAACCTTCGGGTGTTTTCGGACCGGTACTTTGATTGCCGACCGCTGGTCGTTGGAAAGCCGGAATGCCTGCTGCCTGTAGACGTGCGTGTTGATGAAGGAACAGCTGTCGGACCGGACAGATTAGTCAACACCGTTGCGGGGTTTGATTTGCATGGTGGTGACCTGATCATCGTTGATTTTGGCACAGCGACCACCTTTGATGTTGTTGATACCGACGGGGCCTATATTGGAGGTGTCATCGCTCCTGGCGTGAACCTATCGCTTGAGGCTCTGCATCAGGCCGCTGCTGCCTTGCCACACGTCGACATCACCAAACCTGAAAAGGTGATTGGCACCAACACAGTTGCCTGCATGCAATCTGGCGTTTTCTGGGGTTACGTTGGGCTGATCAACGGGATAAACGAGCAGATCAAAGCCGAACGCGGGTGTGAAATGAAAGTTGTTTCCACAGGTGGGCTCGCGCCCTTGTTTCAGCAGGGGCACGCAGAATTTGACTTTTTTGAGGATGATCTGACGATGCACGGTCTGACCGTCATCCACAAGTATAACAAGGATCGGGGCACTATATGAGCTCAAACCGACTGATTTACCTTCCCCTCGGCGGTGCCGGGGAAATTGGCATGAACGCCTATGTTTACGGCTATGGTCCGGAAGGAAAAGAAAGGCTTATTCTGGTCGATCTTGGTGTGACATTTCCTAATATGGATACGACACCCGGTGTGGACCTGATCTTTCCGGATGTGACATGGCTAGAAGAGAACGCTGACAGGCTGGAAGCGATTTTCATCACCCACGCACATGAAGATCATGTTGGAGGCATTGGCCACCTTTGGAACCGGCTCAAGGTACCGGTCTATGCCCGTACGTTCACCGCGAACCACGCGCGGCGCAAGATGGAAGAACACGGTGCGCCCGAAGACGAGGTGATAACTGCAGCGGCCTATCCGGAAATTATAAAAGCTGGTCCATTCAAGGTATCTTTCCTGCCACTAGCGCATTCCATCCCGGAAAGCAGCGGGCTCGTCATTGACACGCCGAACGGGCGGATCGTGCACACCGGTGACTTCAAGCTTGATGAAACGCCGGTCGTTGGGGATGCCTTTGACCCGGATCTTTGGGCCGAGGTTGCCAAGCCCGGTGTTAAAGTTCTGGTCTGTGACTCAACGAACGTGTTTTCCCGGCATCCTGGCCGCTCTGAAACCAGCGTTGCACCGGAAATCAAGGCGCTTGTAACAGGTGCCAAGGGCATGGTTGTGGCAACGACATTCGCCTCAAATATTGCGCGCCTTCAAACCCTGGCGGAAGCTGGCATTGCCTCCGGCCGCTCCGTTTGCCTGTTGGGGCGCGCAATGAAGCGCATGATCACAGCGGGTGTCGAATCAGGTGTTCTGACCAATTTTCCATCGACGATTACTGCGGAAGAGGCGCAACAGGTGCCACGGGAAAACCTGATGCTTATCGTGACAGGGTCTCAGGGGGAACGGCGGGCAGCCTCTGCTGGGCTTTCGCGTGGCAAGTATCTGGGTTTGTCCATGAAAGAGGGAGATTTGTTCCTGTTCTCGTCAAAGACAATCCCGGGAAATGAACGTGGCGTGATCAACATCATGAACGCCTATTCAGAAATGGGCGTTGACGTCGTTGACGACAGTACCGGGCATTATCACGTTTCCGGGCATGCGAACGGCCCCGATCTGCAGCGCGCGCATGAGATTTTTGCGCCGCAGATGGTCATTCCGATGCACGGTGAGCACCGGCATTTACGCGAGCATGTTCGACTGGCCGAAAACGGTGGCCGCGCGGCGGTTCTGGCCGTGAACGGTACAATGGTGGAGCTGTCGGGGAACAAACCGAAGATTGCCGAATACATCGAAACAGGCCGGACTTACCTGGATGGTTCTGTGCAGATCAGCGCGCTTGACGGGATTGTACGTGACAGAATTCGTATGGCGCTGAATGGCCATGTTGTTGCGACGGTCATCATTGACGAAGAAGACGAGCCACTGGGTGGTGCGTGGATAGAACTGATGGGGCTGCCGAAAACGGGTCGCTCCAAAGCGCCGCTTACGGATGTGCTGGAAGAAGATCTGAGCCAGATTTTGAACCGGATGGACGATAAAACGCTGCGCGATGATGACAAGTTGGAAGAAGCCATTCGCCGCGAGATACGCCGGTCTGCCAACGATGAAATAGGCCGTAAGCCAGAGGTGACGGTTGTGGTCAGCCGGTTGGTTGGTTAACTACGCTTTTCGGTTCGCAACAATGAAAAAGCCCCGGTTCTTTTGCCGGGGCTTTTTCTCATATTGTTCGGGTCTTAGTCTGTACGTCGTTCATCAAAGCTCATGGCGATGAAGCTCGGCAGATGGTCACCCATTCCTACAACCTTGTTGTTATCCTGTTGTTTTCTTGCAGGGCGGTCTTCGGATTTTTCACGGCGTCCCTTTCTGGGGGCCGCTTCTTTGGCGATTTCGGCTGCCGGGATCGCCTCGGGTTGTTGCTCTGTAACCGTATCTGCAGTCTGAGTCTCTGTTTCAGCAGATGTTTTCCTGCTTACGCGTTTTCTGCTAGGTCTGCTTCGTTTAGCAGCTTCAGGTTTTGGTGACGCCTCCACCTCTGCAGTGGGTGTGTCGACCGAATCTGCAGCGCCAGCAACACCTTCGATGCGCGGTACGGGTTGATTAACCAATCGTTCAATTGCAGCCAGGTTTTTTTCATCCTGCGGAGCACAAATCATCAATGTCTTGCCGCTGCGTCCGGCACGGCCTGTTCGGCCAATCCGGTGTACATAATCCTCGGCGTGGCTTGGCACGTCGTAATTAAACACATGCGAAACTTTCGGAATATCAAGCCCCCGCGCCGCGACATCGGATGCGCAGAGGAACCGCAGATCGCCTTCGCGGAACCGCGCCAGAACTTCCATGCGTTTGCTTTGTTCCAGATCCCCATGAATGGGTTCGGCTTCATAACCGTGTTTCTTCAGCGATTTTGCGACGATATCCACGTCGACTTTGCGATTACAAAAAATGATAGCGTTTGAACAGGCCTCGCCTTCGCGTTCGATCATGGCGCGCAGCAGATCGCGTTTTTCCTTTGCCGCCCGGTCCCGGCGTGACGCTTTGAACATCACGACGCCCTGTTCAATATTTTCGCCAGTGGTTGCAGCACGCGCAACTTCGACCTTAGCGGGGTTTGAAAGGAAGGTGTTTGTGATCCGCTCAATCTCTGGTGCCATCGTTGCAGAGAAGAACAGGGTCTGACGGGTAAAGGGGGTCAGGCTGAATATCCGCTCGATATCAGGGATAAAGCCCATATCAAGCATACGGTCAGCTTCGTCCACAACCATGATTTGCACGCCGGTCAGCAGCAGTTTGCCACGTTCAAAATGGTCAAGCAGCCGTCCCGGTGTTGCGATAAGCACATCGACGCCTTTGTCGATAAGCTTGTCCTGTTCTTTGAAAGAAACGCCGCCTATGAGCAATGCTTTGGTCAGCTTGGTATTTTTGGCGTATATGTCAAAGTTTTCAGCAACCTGTGCCGCAAGTTCGCGAGTTGGTGCAAGCACCAGCGAGCGCGGCATGCGCGCACGCGCGCGGCCCCGTCCAAGCAGTGTAATCATTGGTAAAACGAAGGATGCCGTCTTGCCAGTGCCCGTCTGGGCGATGCCCAAAACGTCACGGCCTTCCAGCGCTGGTGGTATAGCGCCTTCCTGAATCGGCGTCGGCGTTTCATAGCCAGCTTCTTCTACAGCATTCAAAACTTTTTTATCGAGTTTCAGATCGGAGAATTTTATCATTCTTTTCCGTATTCTACGGCTATCTGTGCCGTATCGGTTCCGGGGGTAGCTGACCCGAACGGTCAAACCATATCACTACATGGCCCCCAACGCGCCTGAGTTACTGAAAATATGAGCCCGGGTCAATCTATTGCCCATAATTCATGTCAATATGAGCGGCTTTCACAAAATTGTTTCTTAAAGGGAAACAATTCTTTTCCAATCACACCATCATTTCCTTGGTGGCAGACAGGGTCAGATCGGTGTGGTCCCGTTCAATTCTGTCAATATCCCACTGGAGGCGCGTCAGATACACAATGTCACCATCGTGGTCATGCGCAATATGGGCCTTGTTGGCGTTTGCAAAAGTTTCAACCGCTGCTTTAGGTCCGTGCACCCAGCGGGCAGAGGTAAACTGACTAGGCTCAAACCGAACAGGCAAGCCATATTCCAGTTCAATCCGGCTCGCGAGAACCTCAAACTGAAGCGCGCCGACCACACCAACGATGAAACCCGACCCGATCGAGGGTTTGAAAACCTTGGCAGCACCTTCTTCGGCGAACTGCATCAGGGCCTTTTCCAGATGCTTGGATTTCATAGGGTCGCCAGCACGTACGACCTGCAGCAATTCTGGTGCAAACGACGGTATGCCCGTTACCCTGATCGCCTCGCCTTCGGTCAATGTGTCGCCGATCCGCAGTTGTCCATGATTTGGAATGCCGATGATATCGCCAGCCCAGGCCTCTTCAGCAAGCTCGCGGTCCGAGGCAAGGAAAAGCACGGGGTTGGCGATTGTCATCACCTTTTTTGTACGCACATGGGTCAGTTTCATGCCGCGTTTAAAATGACCAGACGCGAGGCGCACAAAGGCGACCCTGTCCCGATGTTTTGGGTCCATATTGGCCTGTACCTTGAAGACAAAGCCAGCGACTGTTTTTTCTTCGGGGCTTACTTTGCGCGGTTCAGCGGACTGAACCTGTGGTTCCGGGCCAAAGTTACTGATCCCGTCCATCAGTTCTTTCACGCCAAAGGAATTGATCGCAGAGCCAAACCAGATCGGGGTGAGGGTTCCGTCAAGCAAGGCTTGCTGATCCATCGCAGGCATAAGTTCACGAACGAGTTCTATCTCTTCTCGCAGTTTCTCTAACAGCTCTGCTGGAACATGGTCTGCAAGCTTCGGGTCATCCAGCCCGTTGATCTTTACGCTTTCCGCAACCTTGTTACGGTCAGCCCTGTCCATAATCTCCAGCCGATCCTGCAACAGGTCATAACACCCAATGAAATCGCGCCCAATGCCAATCGGCCAGCTGGCGGGTGTTACGTCAATTGCAAGGTTCTCCTGAATTTCGTCAATGATTTCGAAAACATCACGGCTTTCCCGATCCATCTTGTTACAGAAGGTCAGGATCGGCAGGTCGCGCATCCGGCAAACCTCGAAAAGCTTCTGTGTCTGGCTTTCCACGCCTTTTGCGCCATCAATCACCATGACGGCCGCATCAACGGCCGTTAGCGTTCTGTAAGTGTCTTCGGAAAAATCAGAGTGGCCCGGAGTATCCACCAGATTGAAACGGTTTTTGCCATAGTCAAAGGACATTGCCGAGGCTGAAACAGAAATGCCCCGGTCTTTTTCCATCTGCATAAAATCTGAACGTGTGCGCCGGGCTTCGCCCTTGGCGCGGACTTGTCCGGCCATCTGAATGGCGCCACCAAAAAGCAGAAATTTTTCTGTCAGCGTAGTCTTGCCCGCATCAGGGTGGCTGATGATGGCAAAGGTGCGCCGCCGGGCAATTTCCGGTGGCAGAACTGGGGTGTTTGAGACGCGATCTAACATGGATGCGTCTATAGGCGAGGGGCGCGGAAAGGGCAATTGGTGACGGTGACCAATCAGGCGGATGAGGCGCGGCGCAAAATTTCCGCCGGATCATGGCCAACCAGCATCGCCTTGTCGACTTCGTAGCCAAGGTGGGGGCTTGATTGATGTTGCCCGAGTGCATGGGCAAGCATTTCAGCCAGGCCTTCGGGCAGCACCGCCGCTGTGCGGGTGTCAAGCAGCAGGCTTTCGGCGGCTATCCCTTCCGCATAGATGATCTGATGGCTATCAAACAGGATTTGAAAATAATCGATAAATCCACCTTCCTGTTCATAGATGGTGGTGCCATTCACGAGGTGCCGCGCTTGGACGAGTACTTCGGAACGACCAAGCCCGATTTCATCACAACGCTGGTAAACGAACAGACGGTGATTGTGGCTGACCAACAGGTTGTTTTCGTTATTCAACGCGCCTTTTTTGATGAAAATTGGCGCAAAGTCACCTACCGCACGTATCGTGTTTTGGCCAATCCAGCGCACGGTCTGTGGGCCATCGTCACGCGTCAGAACCTTGTCGCCGATGCGCAGGTTTTCGATAGGGCATTGTTCGCCAGAGGCCAATGTAATGCGGGTGCCACGACTAAAGCTGACACAAGCAACCTCGGCAAACAGGGTTTTTACGTTGCTTGTATCTACACCGATCAGGCAGTAATCGGTTTTTGGTCTTAGGTCGGCCATTGGAAGCAGGTAAATCTGCGTTACTGCGTCATCCGATGGGTTGGTTTCCAAAAGAATGATTGCTGAAAGCGTTTCACCATCTGGCGCCATGAATGTCGCAACACTGTCTAAGAACAAAAACGAGCCGGGCAGGCCAAGCTCTGAGCTTTCCGCGACGACAAAATCGCAGTTTGGTTTTGCCCGATTTTGGCTTGTGATGGTCAGACGCTCTTTCGGGGCGTCTGGTGACAGGCGGTATCTGTCATCAAGCGCTAATTCTGACGCCCGCATCAATGCATCACCCAGATTGGCACCGTCTGTAACAAAAAAATACTGCGCGCGAAAAACCTGCAGCGTTTGCCACGAAGACAGATGTTTATGATCGGCAGCAGTCATCCGGTAATTCGTCTCTTTGACAGTTTCAAAGGGCAAAAAAGCCTGTCTTTTCACCCTGCAGCCCCCACCGCCTGATTTGGGTTCACGTTACGAACAGTTGGAATTGCGGTCAAACTTGTCGGGCTTTGGGCCTTGGTTTCAGAGCGATTGTTTACCAAGTGAAAACAAAGACATAAACTTTTGGGGTTTTTATCGAAGTAAACCGGGTATCTACTAGGTCGGTCAGTTGGGTGCTGACGAATCGAAAATGGCCGTTTGGCGCTACTTATTAAACACCTGTTGCGTGGCTGATCTGGCTGATGCGTTCAAAGAAAGGACTTCGACATGGATTTGGGAATTAGTGGCAAGAAGGCACTGGTATGTGCTTCGTCACGGGGGCTGGGACGAGGTTGCGCAGAGGCGCTTGCTGCAGAAGGCGTCAATCTTGTGATGAATGCGCGCAGTGAAGGCCCATTGATGGAAGCCGCGAATGCGATCGCGGATTTATATGGTGTGACTGTGATTCCGGTGGCAGCCGACATCACCAGCGAAGAGGGCCGGGCAAAGGTGCTGGCAGAAGCGTCTGATGTCGATATTCTTGTAAACAATGCAGGTGGTCCGCCCCCCGGCATGTGGCACGATTGGGACCGGGAAGATTTTATCCGGGCGCTTGATGCAAACATGCTGACGCCGATAGCCCTGATGAAAGCACTTTTGCCGGGGATGATTGAAAAAGGTTGGGGACGGGTAGTGAACATCACCAGCCAATCGGTCAAGTCTCCGATCGCGCAACTGGGGCTTTCAAACTCTGCGCGTGCCGGTCTGACCGGTTATGTGGCCGGAACATCGCGGCAGGTGGCGCCAATGGGTGTGGTTATCAACAATCTGCTACCGGGGATTCATGCAACGGACAGAGCCGTTTCCCTTGATACGGGTGTTGCAGAGGCACAGGGTATAACGATGGAAGAGGCGAAGAAACAACGTGCAGCGACCATACCAACACGCAGGTATGGTACGGCCGAAGAATTTGGTGCGGCTTGTGCGTTCCTTTGCTCGGACAAGGCCGGATTCATTATCGGCCAAAACATCTCGCTTGATGGTGGCTCTTTCAACGCGACGATTTGATGGCTCAGGGTTTTAGCCTGAAAGATCAGCTGTTTAACGTGGAAAAGATCCGCTATTTGGCGGGTCTTTTTCGTGATGCTGATCCATCGTTTGACCATGAAGGGTTTCAGCGAAAGGTGATGGAGCGGCTGCTTGAACTTGAGCTCAAGCAGCGGATCGATTTGATAGCTGATGTCTTGTCAGGTTTCTTGCCTTCAGAATTTCTGAAGGCCGCTGATCTGATAGGTGCGGCACTTCCACCGCCGCTCGACGCCGAAAAATTAGATGATGATTTTGGTGATTTTATTTTCGCGCCCTTGGGAGAATACGTTGTAACTCATGGGCTTGAACGACACCGTGAACGTTCTATGCAGCTGTTTGAGCAGCTTACGCAACGGTTTTCAATGGAATTTGCACTGCGACCGTTCCTGAACCGATGGCCAGAGGAAACGCTCTCTGACTTAAAGGGTTGGTTGGATCATCCGCATTACCATGTCCGCAGATTGGCAAGTGAAAGCACACGTCCAAAATTGCCTTGGGGCAAGAAAATCGGATTGAAGCCTTCAGATCCGATCCCATTGCTGGATCGCCTTCATTCTGATCCGACACGTTTTGTGACAAGATCGGTCGCCAACCATTTGAATGATATCGCAAAAACAGATTCCTCTTTGGTTGTCCAAACGTTAGAAAAATGGCACAGTGAAGCGCGCCAGGACGCCAAAGAATTACAATGGATGACCCGCCATGCGTTACGCACGCTTGCGAAATTGGGTGATCCAGCAGCATTGGGCCTGCTCGGGTATCGTCACGCGGCGGAAGTGACCGTAACCAAACTTAAAGTTTCCCCTGAAACTCTGGCGATTGGTGAAGCTATGGATTTTTCGTTCGTGCTGAATGCAGATGCGGATGAACCATTGCTGATTGATTATGTAATTGATTTCGCGAAAGCGGGGGCCAAGACCTCGACCAAAGTGTTCAAATTGAAAATGCTTGTCCTAAAGGCCGGACACGGTTTGGAGTTGAAGAAAACACACAGGTTTAAAGGCGATGCGACAACATTCACACTTTATCCCGGCACGCATCAATTGGGCATTCAGGTGAACGGCCGCGTTCTGGCAAAGGTGCCATTCGAACTAACATCTGCGTGACAGCTGCGTTTACCTTCTTCACATTTTCGTTGGCAGGACAGTTGGCTCTAGCGGGGTCTGGCACTGGCTGTTACGCGCAAACTGGGTTTCACAGAGGTTCATGATGCAAACAACAGCAATAGTAGGCGTTTTCGCACTGGTGATCGTTGCCAGCTTGCTCGCCGCACCACGCCGTGTGACCGTCGATGGTTTTTTTAGCGGGCTAAACCCGAACGGAACGGCACCGGGTCTTTGGGTGCTGGTCCTGTCGCAGGTAACAACATGGATTTTTGCGCGCTCGCTCATGAATTCGGCGATTTTGGGCTACTATTACGGAATTGCCGGCACATTGGCCTATGCCGCCTATTACGGCTCTTTCTTGACTGGCGGATTTATTGTCGGACGTTTGCGTCAGGGTGGCGCGCGGTCGATGCAGGACTGGCTGGGCGCACGTTTCGGGACGGCAGGCACAACTTGTTATAATGTGGTGATCGCGCTTCGGCTGCTTTCGGAAGTTTTTGCCAATTTGCTGGTTGTCGGGCTGATCTTTTCGGCCGCTCTGCCAGAAATCGCAGGGGCCAAAGAAGGCTCAATCCTGATTGTTGCTGTACTGGGCCTTGCCTATTCCGCCTGGGGCGGGCTTTCCGCTGCATTGCGGACAGATGTCGTGCAAATGCTTTTGTTTCTTGTCGTTTTCGTAGTGGCGCTGGGCGCACTTGTATTGGCACCTGATTTTTCCCTTTCTGCGGTTTTGACCTCAGAAGGCGCCAGTGGCGCGCGCAACGGCTGGATTTTGCTATTGGTCGCTTTTTTGCAGGTCTTTTCATATCCGGCAC
>Ga0316204_10001429_pt1 | contig 64934 bp, 56 predicted proteins | sample 6monrhotite_MG_2_FD_205661 | JGI IMG/M metagenome (GOLD analysis project Ga0316204, IMG submission 205661) | Microbial mat bacterial communities from mineral coupon in-situ incubated in ocean water Damariscotta River, Maine, United States -... | ecosystem: Environmental > Aquatic > Marine >... | reverse complement strand
GACAGCAAACTTTCTTGCTGCGATGTACCAACCCTGGCAGGAGACAATGAAAATAGTGCGCTCCGAGACACTAACTCCGTTGGCTGGTAAGCCAGCGCATCATCGAGATTCATTAATGTCAACATATATGTATTCCTACCGGATCGCGTTTCGGATTACGCTTACCCGGACGCGGTCGCTTTCCGGATACTTCATAGTCATCACGAGCAAGCAATACACCATTGGTGAGCATGTCCAGCAACCTATCGTCTCCAACGTCGGTCAGCTTTATCTCCCCTATGCAGGCTTCTTCAATGATAGTCAAAAGTCCACGGTTCTTTAGCGCAAACCGTTCGGCAAAGGCTGCGTCAATAAGGGAAACATTTTCCTGAATGGCATACTCAAGGCATCGACTCAACCAGTCCTTGAGAATACCGACACATCCTGCTGACTTCTGATAGAAATAGTCTGCCTGTGCATCCAGCCGAGTTGGGATATACACGGATAGCTTTTGCTCCAAGAATCCAAGTACCTTGCGAAAATTTTCTCTGTCATCGCTGAGTCGCATGTCGTATCTGGGAAAGTTTACAACCTGACTACGGCGTGTAAGCTGACCGCTTTGATCTAGAATGTCTAGCAGACGATAAGTACCAACAAGTAAGATTGTGACACCGGTTTCAATGGTCAGAGATTTCAGACTTTCAAATTGACATTCCAAGCGTTGCTTGTTACCAACAAGCAACATGTGCTGCGCTTCGTCGATAATTAGGAGCTTTGTTTTTCGCTGGCGCAGACACTCCTCCATCGATCTCCGTAAAGCATCGCAGGTAGAACGCTGCATGACTCCTGTTTCCAACGGATGATCATGAAATAGAGAAGATTGTCTTGGGATAACTAGCTTGCGATCAACAAGAGGTTCATTTTGACCACTGAGAAGGCGAATATAAAAATCTTTCCAGTTAAAAGCATTACCATTAGGCGGCACTGCATTCACGGATACTACTGGGACGAAATCAGGCTCTTCAATCATTCTATCTTCGTAGTATTGCAGCAAACGATTGCTAGTTGCTTTAATCAACGTACTTTTTCCCACTCCCGTAGGCCCTGTAAGGATAATGATTTGCGGTGATGATGTAGACCCAAGAGCTGCCACAATATCTCTGAAAGTATCTTTGGCTGTTGGATGAGAAAAAACATAGTTTTTATAGTCAGCCAATATCCCCTCAACAGATTGTTTAGATTGAACTTGTGTTTTCATTTTAGCTCCTCAAAAGTTTCGATAGAAATTGGGGTTGACCATAAGCTGTTTTCGACAGGTGACTGATTACCCAGCGCAGGAGCTGTCTGTATTGGCGCAGGAGATTCATTAATACGACGCTCCGCATCTCTCCGTTGCTGCAACAGAACAGTTTCAGACTCTCTGACTTTAGCTACATAAGCAGCAATATCTGCTGCATTCACACTTCGCTGCACGTCAGCCAAATGATGCATGACCCTTATTTCCTGTGTAATGGCCGCAATTTCCCTTTCGGTACGCCGTTCGAATAAAGCTTGGTGTTCGGACCTACACAACACCCAGTTACCGCTGACCAACGCGTACGCACGCGAAACATCGAAAGGATCGTAAACAATGTGGACTTTCGTGCGAGTAACCGTTGGGTCTCGGAAGCTCGGATGCCAATAAAAAATGCCTTTGATCTTGATGCCTCGCCCAGTCCTCACTAAAGCTTTACCAGCAGTGGTGGTAGGCATGCATATCCGGATAAATTCTTCGGTATACGGAATCAGGATGTGGCTTCGACAACCTGTTATAGCAAGGCCTCGTGCCATAGCTTCTTTGGGAGGCATCCCCAAGGCTGGATGTTTGAGCCCTGCATAAGTGTCATCAACGAATTTTTCAAAGGCATCAGTTAACGCAGGCAGTGTCCAAACAGCCAAGGTGCGCGGATCATGGCTTGGAGACATGCTTCTGGGGCTCTGCAAAGATTGACTATTGCCCCTCAGGTTGTGAATAAAGGCTTGATTGCTCACCCCGAAGAAGCGCTCAATGACGGAACCAAATCTCCCTTTTGCTGCGGGACGCGATTTCTTGTGCGTTTCCAATCTAGCTAAGAGCACCTCAAAATATAAACCCTCGAAATCACTACCCTGATCAACCACGATGATTTTAGGGATTCTCCCATGCCGTTGGACAGCGTTGCGGATCACTGCCATACAACTGCGATAGCTTGGTGGGTCAAACGTGAGAAAAAAAGCCAGAACTAGCCGTGTATACGCATCAAGCAGAATTGTTAGCCATGGCCGCCTTAGATTTGCGCCAGTACGACTATCCACCAACTCCAAGTCAAGCTCAGTGTGGTCAATATGACCAATCTCAAACGGGCGCGCTCCATGGCGCGGCGTGGACTGATCAATATGCCATTGAAATTCAGTGATACTGTAAACTGCGCGCCGACCTTGCCGAGCTAACACTATCGACTCTTCAGTGCGTCGTTTAATTTCAGCACGGAATGTTTTTTCGGATGGAGGCAACAATCCGCGCTCAATACAAAGATTCCGCACCTTGCCGTAGCAGATTGATATGTTTGGCTGAAAAGCCTCAATAACATCGGCATCAATAACTTCATTCATCACCAATACGACTTCCGTATTGATTTTTCGCGTACGATTGCCCCGAGCACTGATCCTAGGAATGAGTCCAGCAAACCGATTGCCACAGGTTGCTTCACCTTCGTTTGCAAGCTTGCGCCAATAACTAAGCGTTCTCTGTGGTACTGAAACAACACCTGTTTCAACTGCATTGAGTGTATCGAAACGCTGGATGGCAGCTTCGAGATCAATTGGGGCCGCCCGTTTCATTATCTTCGCAGACAGTTCATGACGATGGTCTGCATTTATTTGGATGCCAGCAATAGCCCCACTTGCGACTAGGGTCTGAAATACCTCAAGTCGAACATTAGTAATATCTCTGTTTTCGTCCTCCAAAAAAATATCGCTTGAACCGACGTTCAGTATTCTCCAGGGGCGTCCATCCCAAACGATGGCCGTTCCAGAAGCCAACAAGATTGAATGTAGCGGAACAATGGTTTGAGTACTGGCACCTTTCTGCTGGTGCTGATATATCTGTGCGCTGAGACGATCTACACACACGTATGTGAAACCTGGCTCAGATAGCAGCTCGCTCTCCAAATCGACAAACAATATACCGAATGCAATCAGGATATAGACAGCGTCAGCATCTATCTCTGGTTGTTCTAGCAGTTGTCGCAAAAGCATCCATCGCTCACCAGAAAAATGCTTGGTAATTTCGCAAGTGCTTTCCTGAGATGGCGGAGGACACCTGCCCTGAAGGTAGTCGGACAGAAACTCAAGATTCCGAATTAACATCCAATTGGTTTCTTGAGTCGAGCGAACCTTGAAGCCTAGTCCAAACTGCGTGGCAAATTCCTCGCCTGGCGGGCAGCGCCAACCACCATTACCATCTGGCACATAGCGGTTGCTGCCGCCCTCAAACGATTCATTAAGTGCCTCTTCCGGCTTGCACTCAACCCAACCCATCCAGCATTCCTGAATCAAAAAATAGTCAGGGGTGGACAGATGCGATATGCGTCTGCCTCCTGCGTTTTGATAGCTAAGCTTTACTTTACTTGGCTGGTCGTAAAACTCATGAGTGTCAGGATCGTGTTCCCAATAATAGGTCGCAGGCAATTCCCCTTTATGGCTCTCGGCTTGAATGACACAGCCCATCTTGCGGCTGGCAAAACGGGTGGCAACATTGTGCGTCCCTCCACCAACTCGTCTTACTGGCTCGGACACCCTAATCGTATCCACGGCTTTACGTCCAATGAGTGGAATATTTTGCTGGATGTATAGATGTAACAGTTCGTTATCGGTCAACATGTGACTCTCCTTTTCGTGTTCAACTCCTTGGCAAACGCATAACTGAAGGCGAGTTATGCCAAACGGCTCTGATCCGCCTAGGAATAAAGTTGCTTTGGGACGCCCGTGAGGGCAAAGGAGGCTGGTGACTGTCACTAACTCTTGACAACCATCATCAGGTCGCAGAGAATTCACACATCGGGTTGCAATCTGATGAATTAAATTCTGTGAAAAGCTTGGGGGTGCAACCCCGAGCTTTTTGCGTTTCTGGCCTCTCAATTTTAACTTGGTGAGTATTAGGTCATTTTGTTCTCCTTTCTCTATCTTCAAAATACAAAAATATGGCTACCTCTGCGGAATCTCATTGGTTCCAAGTAACTCGCAATCTCAATCAATTCTTTGTTATTTAATCTTGATGCAGGTCATTCTGCGAATACTGTTTTGCAGTTTCCCTGCATTGAGCTAACCACGCGGCTACATCCTTCGCCAAAGCGTAATGCCCTCGGCGATTTGGAATTTTGAATACCAATACTGGCACTGTCTTTCTAGACAACGATTGCCGAAACGCCTCTGGAGAGGAATATCCCAATACTTGAACAAGAGTGGAAGAAGAAAGAATCATTCCAAATTTTGTTACAAGTTCTTTTTCGAGCTCCGTTGCAAGCGTTTTTTCCTGATGGTTTTTCATTGTTTTATCCCGTAGTTCTCTGTCACAAATGCTAAGTTAGTGGCATATATATCCACAAGAAGTAAAATCAACGTAAATCATTACTCTATTTTTACGATAGATGAAAAAACAACCTATTGATTCTTCAAGATTATCTTTAGATGAGTTCTGTTTTTGCAGCAAGTCTGTGAAAATTACCGCAAAAAAATCAGGCAAATTTAGAGACCTAATTGATGCGTTCAGAACGGTTTATTGGTTTCATAGCCTTCGTATTGGCATGAATGCCAATACGACATACCAGCTTGAACAGACACTTGAACCTGATGCATTTTGTGTTGATGCAGATGGTGGAAGCTACCGTCGAAATAAATGGGGTGCATATAGACTAGGAAAACACACACCCACACAAAAATTAATTATCAGCGTCAATGAAAGATGTGAAGGAGCACAAAGTGAATTTGAGCATGTGTTGTGGGATGCATTGCGAATATCCAATTCAGCAGCTCAGAATGCGGACGCATGGATACGGCGGATTGATCCAGATATACAAAGTATTTTATGGAGCAAAGATAAGAAAATATCTGGCAATCGTGCTCGCAATCGCCAGCTAGGCGCACTGCATTTGCAAGTAATCGAACGACGCGCCAGCCTCGATGCATTGGCTTGCCTTACTATCCTGCTTAGAGAGGCACATGAGCTCGGCCGTATGGAGCAGTCATTTAATATAGCCAAATCACTATGCAGAGTGTTAGTGATGATTGGTGATGTGTTGAATGGGCATGGCATTAGCCGCCCATTGTATGAATACTATGAAGAAGTAATCCTTCCTCTCGCTAGCTGGCAAGAAAAACGCTTCGGCTTTCAAGGAATCCATTTCATGACGCTAGTTGGGCAGCTTTACCACAGACTATATCATCTCAAAAATGTTGACCTACACCGCTTAAGCGAACAAGAAAAAGGACTATACAAGCTCAAAATACTCAACGGCGAATATGGCTGGGATTATATGTATCTGTTGAACCCAATTGAAATCTCAACAAAAAAGGTTATTGATTTGGATAGCAAAGAAGATCGTGAACAGCATTTTATTGACAAACGCAGGCAATGGGCTCTAGAGAACATTCTTACGAATGGGGGTGGTCATTCATTGCCCCCTATGTAGCCCCTCCTGTTTCTTAATCAACCTATTGATCACACTGAATCCGAAATAACTTTTAAGGAATGTCCATGCGACAAACACCTGTTTTTGTTCGTCTCCAAGTCCTCTATGTCGATGTACTAATTCTTTAAGCCTGCTGTTTATTCCGCCTTCAATATGATTCGTTGTTCGGGTGGTCGATGAAGGTAAATAGGTGTGGCAGTACATTACGAATGAGTGAGTGAGCGCGCAGCACGAATATTGCGGTGTGTGTACCACCTGGCGTAGCCAGCCCCTCTCGAATGTAAGGTTAGGGCCCTTATAGCGCGCTTGATGTTTGGTTCAGGGTTACGCGTTGAAGAGTGTTGTACTTTGCGCATCAAGGACAAGGACATTGATTTTGCTTCCGCAATCGTATCTGTGCGTGATGATCCTAACATCTATAACCCTATATCTCTATAGTTAAAATAGCTAGATCATTTTACGGAAAACACGCTAATAGCCAATTGACTTAAACATGTCCACCCACGCCTTTAAACTTCTCAACAAATATCGCAATTTTCTGGAACACGCTTTGCTTTTTGGTCAGGTATTGTGGATTAAGCGGGCTCATTTTGGGCAGGATTGCATTGAGCTCGGTGCCATTATCACTGGCATATTCACGTTTTAATGATGCAGTTATATAACGCTTGGCTGCGTCTGTATTCAGATTTTCAGCACTAATTAATTCTTCTGCCTCACGCTGTTGTTCAGCTTGAGCAAAGGCAAAGAAAGCATCAATAATGCTGGCTTTGTCGAGAAAGTTATCCAAATTGGTTTGGTTAATAAAATCGACCAGCAGGCTTTCTTTGGCGCGGTTGCCCAGGCTCGCGCGAATCACCCGGCGTACGTCTTCAACCAGTGAGGCTTTGTCCTTGACCTTTTTATTGTTCTCAAAAATCAATTCCAGAATGTAGTCCAGGTTGATCTCTTGTGACTTAAGCAGATCTACCTCAAACACCACGTCATCCCAATCAATGGTGGATTTATCTTTTTCATCGGAAGATTTTTCCCGACGCAGCCAGTCGCGAACATCGTTGTAGGTTGAACGGTAATCCTGAATTTTCCGTTCAGCCGGCATCTGGATCGCTTGCAGCGTTGCCAGGTCATCATCGTTTAAATAATGCTGCGCCTTAAATGCCTCAACCGCCTGCGGGTCGCTCATATCAACGCTTTGCAACGCTTTCAGGCTGGCGAATTCATCGTAGTTTTGCAGCACGTTCTCAACGCGCAAATATTCGCCAAATAATTTCGCGAAGGCCTTTTTGTCGGACTCTTTTTCAATGGCAGCAGGGTCAGGAAAGCGCTGCTCAAGCTCCCTCACAACCTCCACAAAGCCACGCCGCGCCTCACCGGTCACCAAATCGGTAAAGCCTTCCATGTATTCCTTGTAGCTTTTTTCCAGCACCACGTTTTTGGTGTTCGTATCGCCAAACAGGGTAATGGCATCAATTGTGGCCTGCTCCAAATCGCGGAAGGTGACGATATTGCCAAAGGTCTTGGTGGCATCGTAAATACGGTTGGTACGCGAATAGGCTTGCATCAAGCCGTGGTAGCGCAGGTTTTTATCCACAAACAAGGTGTTCAACGTGGGGGCATCAAAGCCGGTCAGAAACATGCCTACCACAATTAGCAAGTCGATTTCCTTGGCTTTTACTTGTTTAGCCAGATCGCGGTAATAGTTTTGAAAGCCATTGCTATCCACACTGAAGTTGGTTTTAAACAGCGCGTTATAGTCAGCGATGGCCGCGCTTAAAAACTCTTTGGCGCTGGTGTTCATGGCCGAGACATCGAAGCTTTCGTCCAGAATATCGCCCACGGCATCCTGTTCTTCATTGGCCGCAAACGAGAAGATGGTGGCCACTTTCAGTGGCTTGTGCATACTTCATGTTGTAGCTGCTGCAATGTTTCGTAATACAGCTTGGCGGCATCCACACTGCTCACGGCAAACATGGCATTAAAGCCTTTTGCACCAGCCTGCAGGCGATGGGTTTTTTGCCGGAAGTTATTCAAGATGTACTGTGAAATCTCCCGAATACGGTCTGGGTGAAGCAAAGCTTGTTTGTTTTCCGCTGCGCTGAGCTTTTTCTCGTCCAGCTCGCTTTCAATCGCTTTGAACTGCGGGCGCACATCGTTGTAATCGACCTTGAACTTCAACACCTTTTCGTCACGGATAGCATCGGTGATGACATACGAATGCAACTCACGGCCAAACACACTGGCAGTCGTTTCTGAACCAAGGGCGTTTTGCGGGAAGATCGGTGTGCCGGTAAAGCCAAACTGATAAAACTTTTTAAACTTCTTCTTCAGGTTCTTCTGTGCCTCACCAAACTGGCTGCGGTGGCATTCATCAAAAATAAATACCACTTGCTGCTTGTATACAGCTAAATCGCCTTCGCCTTTCATCAGGTTGTTGAGCTTCTGGATGGTGCTGACAATGATCTTGTTGTCATCCTTATCCAGATTGCGCTTCAACTCGGCGGTGCTGTCAGAGCCATTCACACTGTCCGGCGAAAAGCGCTGGTATTCCCTCATGGTCTGGTAATCCAGATCTTTACGATCCACCACAAAAAACACCTTGTCGATAAATTCCAACTCCGTCGCCAAACGCGCTGCTTTAAAACTGGTCAGGGTCTTGCCAGAACCGGTGGTGTGCCAGATAAAGCCGCCGCCCTCAAGAGCGCTCCAGCTTTTGGCTTGATAGGCACTTTTGATTTTCCACAAGATGCGCTCGGTGGCAGCAATCTGGTAGGGGCGCATCACCAGCAAGGTATCACTCACATCAAACACCGAATAATGCAACAGCACATTGAGCAAGGTGTTCTTCTGGAAAAAAGTGGCGGTAAAGTCTTTCAGGTCTTTGATCAGGCCGTTATCAGCCTTCGCCCAGTTCATGGTGAAGTCGAAGCTGTTTTTGTTGCGCTGGGTGGTGTTGGCAAAGTAACGGCTATCGGTGCCGTTGGTAATCACAAACATCTGCAAATACTTGTACAGCGAATGCTCGCCATTAAAGCTTTCTTTGCTGTAACGATGCACCTGATTGAAGGCTTCGCGAATCGCCACGCCGCGTTTTTTCAACTCGATCTGAACGAGGGGCAGGCCATTCACCAAGATCGTCACATCGTAGCGGTTGGCGTGGCTTCCGGTTTGCTCAAACTGCTTGATCACCTGCACCTTGTTGCGGGCAATGTTCTTTTTGTCTAACAGGTAGATGTTCTTGATGCGGCCATCATCAAACACAAAATCGTGAATATAGTCATCATGGATTTTGCGGGTTTTATCGACGATGCTATCACTGGGTTTATCCAGATAGGTTTCTACAAAACGCAACCACTCGCCGTTGGAAAACTGCATGTTATTCATGGCTTGCAAAGCTACGCGCACATTGGTCAACAGATTTTCGGGCGTGTTTAGATCGGGCACATATTCATAGCCCTGATTCTGCAAATCCTGAATAAACTCCCGCTCCAAATCGTATTCGCTTTGATAGCTTTCAGAAACCTGCAATTCCTTGGTGTATTTATCAAGGACGATAAAGTTGTTCGATTCAGCAACGGTCTTGTATTCGTACATGCTCTACCTCTAAATTCTGTTTTTCACTCGTTCCCACGCTCCCGCGTGGGAATGCATATCTTGCTACCATGCTGTACATACCTCCAGCAACCCAGCTAACCCCGCGTAATCTTTAGCGCTGGAATATCGCCAATGTACGGCTTCATCCACATATCCGCGTTTAACCGGGTTCTGGTGAATGTATTCACTCGTTCCCACGCTCCCGCGTGGGAATGCATACCTGCTCACCATGTTGTGCAAATCTCCAACAACCCAGCTAACCCCGCGTAATCTTTAGCGCTGGAATATCGCCAATGTACGGCTTCATCCACATATCCGCGTTTAACCGGGCTCTGGTGAATGTATTCACTCGTTCCCACGCTCCCGCGTGGGAACGCATACCTGCTCACCATGTTGTGCAAGTCTCCAACAACCCAGACAACCCCGCGTAATCTTTAGCGCTGGAATATCGCCAATGTACGGCTTCATCCACATATCCGCGTTTAACCGGGTTCTGGTGAATGTATTCAATTTTTTGCCGCATCATATCCTCGTTTTGAATCAGCTCTGGATGCACGCCTTCCTGCCAGAATTGATAGGCGCGATCATTTTTATGGGCTTTTTTGTAAAAAGCTAATTGATCCAGAATTTGCCTGACATTTTGTTCTGCAAGATACTGAATCAGGTTTTTGCCAGTCCATGATTTCAACCGAGTGATGTCATGATCCAGAGCATTACTTTGCAGAACAAAGTGACAGTGGTTTTCCAAAATCACCCAAGCATAAACCTTGAGGCCATCCTTGCTTAAGAAGCGCAGAGAATCAAGCAAGATACTGACGGCTTCCGGGCGCGTGAAAACCGGTATCCAGTGCAACACCGTCAGTGTGACGAAGTGCGGGGATTGAGGCTCGGTAATTTTGTAACGGCTTCTACCCATTATTTAAGTTCCGTATGCATTCCCACGCGGGAGCGTGGGAACGAGGGCGCGGGAGCGTGGGAACGAGGAGTCTCCCTCACGAACTTAAGCGCCGCTGGTTCCCATGCTCCTGCGTGGGAACCTTGTCCTGCCATTTCCGTTAGCGATTGACTCATACTATGGTTTTGTATTCGTTCATTGCTTACTTTCCTCTGGCTGAACTCTCATCAAACCTTGATTCACTGGAGACGCAATCCCTTTACTGCATTTGTCCCACGGCCTGTGGGACAAGTCAGGCACCCTATGCGCCTCTACCTGGGGACAATTTGTCCCTACCAACTTGCCCATACTATGCCACCACCTCTACATCTGGCGCGGGTTTGGGAAAGCTCAGCAGCAAATCGCGGTAATAGGCGTATTGCTTTTGGCGTAGCTCAATTTCGCGGGGTAAGCCTTCGCTGATGGAATTGGTCAGAGCGTCGAATTTATCGAGAATGGTGACGATGCGAGTTTGTTCTTCTTGCGAAGGTATAGGGATTAATATCTTGGCTAAATTATCAGCATTCACACGCCGTACTTTTGTGCCAGTAATGTATTGCTTTTTTTGTTTTTGAAATTGCTCTGTTTGAAAGAAGTAAGAAGCGTACTTCGGGTTTAAATTATGCCTATAAATGCAAGCATCGCTGCTCACTGCAATATCTTCACTTCCTATCTAGGCAACAGCCTTACAGACATCTTCATCGGTCTCACTTGTTGTAGCTATAATCAAATCGCCTGATTTGGCTTTACGAGCTTTCTTGGCAAACTCATTTGAAACACAAGTTTTAGTTTTGTCCGCGTAAGTGCCATAGTGCGTGTAAATTTGACCATAGTGAATGCAGCCAACACCCGTTTCAGTAAAGTCTTTCTTCTGTAACCCTCCGCCACGAATGAATTCCCCAATTCCTTCCTGCCCCATAGGTAAGTGATCCACTTCCCCCTCTTCAAAACTCAACAACTGGTCGCGATAGTAGTTGTATTGTTTTTTGCGGGCGGTCAGCTCGGCGGTCAGCTCGGCGGTCAGCTCGGTGAAGGTGTCCAAAATGCGGACGATTTCGGCTTGGATTGCTAGCGATTTTTCTGGGTTGTCTGGGCAAGGAATAGGGATAAGGATATTGTTCAAAATCGCTTGGGTCAGGCTTGGTCGCCCAGAGCCTGTATCGAGCGACATTAAGTCAATGGTTTTGACGAAATGATATAGATATTTTGGGACAACCTTGGAGACATTAATGTCCGTGTAGTAAATTGTGTCAACGTTCCAAAATGGCGTTTCGACGTAAAAAATATTTGTAATTGACCCCTTGCGAGGAATCAAAACGGTTGGTTTATCATACGAATGTGCATCGACATACCTCATGATTCCACCTGACCCATAAACAGGAATATCACCCGAATTTAAGCCTTTCCAATCTTTTCCATGCTTTATTTTGGCAATCTTCTCCAAAGGTTGCCATTCAACTCCTGAGCCATCCAGCAGCTTTTTCATAAAGTTCACGTTACTCATTTTTTATGGCTCTCTTCTTTGGCCAGTTGCTCCAGCGCCTTGAGCTGCTTATCAAAATCAGACTCATACAGTCGGTCTTGCACGATGCGGTATTTTTCAAATTCACTGATCGCGTGGGCTTGGGCAATTTCGGCGGTGACTTTTCCGGAATCCTGCAACACATCCCGATCCGTGGCTTCAATGAATCGATTCAGGCGGGTTTCCCAATCGGCCATGGTCATGGGTAATTGCCTTTGCGCCATATCCTCGGCGATATCCAGATAGGCGTTGACCAGACGGGAGAGCTGCGCCATCTCATGTTCGCTCAGGTAATTTTTGGCGACGACAACATCGAATTTCTGAATCTTGCCCTGAGGGGCATCCTTCCAACTGGTCAGTCCCATCTGCTCTTTGCCGGCATCGGCACGGTTGTAAACCACTTCGGCAGCCGTTTGCCCATGAATGGCCCAATGCAATTTGTTCTGTACCGTGGCGAAAAAACGTTTGGTGGCCTGAGCGGTGATGTCGTAGTCGATGGCCGTGGCGTAGATGTCGGTAACCTTCTGGTAAAATTTGCGCTCGCTGAGCCGTATTTCACGAATGCGTTCAAGTTGTTCTTCAAAGTATTTTTTGCCGAGGATAGTGCCATCATTTTTAAGGCGCTCATCGTCCATGACGTAGGCTTTGATGGTGTATTCCTTGATGATGTCTGTGGCCCATTTGCGAAACTGCACGGCACGCTCGGAATTGACTTTGTAACCCACTGCAATGATGGCCGATAGGTGGTAGTGGCTGGTGTTGTAGTTTTTACCGTCTTTAGCAGTTATTCGAAAATTTCGAATAACTGAATTTTCTTCCAGCTCATTATCCGAAAATATTTTTTTTAGATGATAGTTAATGGTATGGGTTTCTACATCATACAAAACGCCCATCATCTTCTGGCTGAGCCATACATTTTCATCGGCATAAATAGCCTCAATTCCTCCTTCGCCGCTGGCTGCGACAAACGTGAGATATTCCGCAGCCGATGAGCGAATAGTTGGCGCTGGGGGTTTCTTTTTGCTCATGCTTCGATCTCGGCCACGATGGCATCAATATCCGCCCGCAGCTTGTCAATCTTGGCGACGGTGATTTTTAGCTCGGCATTCAGCTCGGCAATATCCACCACTTCGCGGTTGTCTTTGGCTTCGACATAGCTGCTGACCGAGAGGTTGTAGTCGTTGGCAGCGATGGCATCAGAAGGCAGCGATTTGGCAAAGTGTTCAACATCGGCTTTGTTATCGAACACCTGCATGATGTGTTCGATGTGCTTTTCAGTGAGGATGTTGTTATTGGTTTCTTTTTTAAACAGGCCGCTGGCATCAATAAACTGGGTGGTGGTGTCGGTTTTGTGTTTGGACAGCACCAGAATATTCACGGCAATGGTGGTGCCAAAAAACAGGTTGGGTGCTAACGAAATCACGGTTTCAACGTAGTTGTTATCCACCAGATATTGGCGAATTTTCTGCTCGGCACCGCCACGGTAAAAAATACCGGGGAAGCAGACAATGGCGGCGCGGCCTTTGCTGGAGAGATAACTCAAGGCATGCAGCACAAAAGCAAAATCGGCTTTGGATTTGGGCGCTAACACACCGGCAGGGGCAAAGCGGTCATCGTTGATCAGGGTGGGGTCGTCTGCGCCTATCCATTTCACCGAATACGGCGGGTTGGAGACAATGGCATCGAAGGGTTTGTCATCCCCAAAATGCGGATGAATCAGGGTATCGCCCAACTGAATATTGAACTTGTCATAGTTGATGTTGTGCAAAAACATGTTCATCCGCGCCAGGTTGTAGGTGGTGTGGTTGAGTTCCTGGCCGAAAAAACCGTCTTCGATGATGTGGGCATCAAAGTGCTTTTTGGCTTGCAGCAACAGCGAACCGGAACCACAGGCCGGGTCATAAATTTTATTGACGCTGGTTTGCTTGTGCATGGCGAGCTGCGCAATCAGCTTGGATACGTGCTGCGGGGTGAAAAACTCGCCACCGGATTTACCGGCATTGGCGGCGTAGTTGGAGATGAGGAACTCATAGGCATCGCCAAACAGGTCGATGTGGCTGCCATCAAAATCCCCAAAGATCAGTCCGTCCACGCCTTTGAGCACGGCACCCAAGCGGGTGTTTTTGTCGACCACGGTGTTGCCGAGGCGGTTGCTGGTGGTGTCAAAATCGGCAAACAGGCCTTTAATGTCACCTTCTGATGGGTAGCCGTTGGCTGAGCTTTCGATGGCCGCAAAGATGGCGGCGAGGTCGGTATTCAAGCTTTCGTTGGTGTTGGCGCCTGCGGCAATGTTGGCAAATAACTGGCTGGGGTAGATGAAGTAGCCCTTGGTTTTAATGGCATCGTCTTTGATTTCCGGGGTGATAACCTCATCGCCGAGTTGCGCATAGTTGATGCTGTCGTCACCGCCTTCGATGTAGCTGGCAAAGTTTTCACTGATAAAGCGATAGAACAGGGTGCCGAGTACGTATTGCTTGAAGTCCCAACCATCCACTGCGCCGCGTACATCGTTGGCGATTTGCCAGATCTGGCGTTGCAGTGCGGCGCGTTGTTGGCTACTTGTCATTCCGTCATTCCTGTTTTATGTGTTGTTGTAAGCGGAGGTGTCTTTAATGTTTTTCGTGAATTATTATAACTTCAGGGCGAAATATAACAGGTACTAGAAGTACATGACCGCCGAATCCAGCACCAAAATACTTCTTGAACCATAAACTAAAATATTTTGTACATAGCTAGGTAATAAATTTCGAACTAATGAAATATGTTGTTGTGGCAAAGTTTTGGTTACGAAATGACCGGTTCCGCAAAATTATGCTTCTAGGACAGAAGGTATAAAACGGTAACTGTGCTGCAAATCCAACATAATTGGCAAGAATATGGTTCTAGACTGCGACAACAATATGATTCACGGGACAAATATTGACGTAAAATCCGTATCTCTCTGTACAGCTATGCTGTTTTAACCTCGCTCAATTAGGTTTGCAAATAAGGATTTCTGAAGATGGCTAAATCAACCCATAACGCAAAGCGCCCGCTTTTTTCTTGGAGCAACCTAATACGTATAGCGCTGAGCGCCGCCTTTGCTTTCTGGTTTTATCTAATCTGGAACAGCGTTGCAGATTTAAATAAAAACATGAATATTGTTTCAGCTCAATATGCTTCAGTGCATAACGTTCAGGTCGCATTTAAAACCGAAATTCAGGAATGGAAAAATGTTCTGCTGCGGAGCAACAACAAAACGACCTTAGACAAAAACAAATACACCTTTGAAGCGCAATACAAAAAAGTGGCAGATGAAGCTCAGCGCATTATAGATAGCAATGAGATACACGTGGTTAAGCAGCGCATGAGTGGTTTTGCAAAAGCACATGCGGAGAATCACGAGTTATATCAAAAAAGCATGCAAGTCTTCATTGAGAGTGGCTACGATGCTCACAAAGCGGATGCCACTGTTACAGGTATCGACCGTCCATTACTTGACTATCTGGAAGAAGCCGACGTGGCCATGCAAGATGAGAGCAAAAATATTAATGACAGATTACTCGCCAAAGCCAAAAATCAAATTGATCAAAGCTTGCTAATACTCAGTCTCATGGCTTTATTGGTGATATGGATGCCAAAGTGGTAAGCAAAATCGCCTACGGCTAAGCCCTATTCCGCTCACCCGTCTATAGCTCCCATTCAAAGATCAAGCTCAGACTCTTCTCGGGATGCGCGATAAGCTCATTCCAAGAAGGGGCTGCTATCCAGCCGAATATATAGGTATTTTTCAAAAAATCAGAACAAACTATCTAGGCAGAACTAGACCTTTTGGCATATTGTGCAATGTGGAATTTCGGACTAAAAGCTTTGATCTGGGATCTATTTAGCAGGCAAAGGGAGTAGCAAGTAATCTATCCTCTAGATCAGGCTTCCTCACCAAGTGAAACCTTGACCTTGCAATCATTTTTGTAGTTTACCCAGTCATGTCTATGTTGACCTACATCTGGGACTAGCAATTTCAGTCGCACGAAAAAAAACAGCAACAAATCTATTTTTTCAAGCATTTATTATATCTCCTCGCCACCTGCTCCACATACATGGACGTGGTCAACTTCCGCGATAGCTTTGGCCCTCTTAGCTCTATCTCAGGAATTAATTCACGCGGCAAGCTTGCGGCAATCGTAAATATTTTTTTGAATAAGCGGCTCCGCTCAAAAGCGGAGGTTTTCTCCAATAACAGATCATGAAAAATTTCAGTCCGATCCATATTTAGACGTGCCGAAACAGAAAGTATAGCTCGCATCGTTTGACTTGGATCTTGCAGCGCCACACCCTCTCTATAACGCAACAAATCACCATCCTTCACCAAACGAACTTTACTCAAGGAACTCACTGCATTCTGAAAAGCTGCGTTTCTACTTGAATAGATCCCCGCGTTAAAATCAGCAAAGCGAAACAGCATGCTGGAATAGCTTGTTGGATAGTCCAGGAGATAGGCCACACCAAAATACAAACCGCCTTTACGGCTGAACAACTCATTCCGCAATGAATTCTTAATGGGGTATGGATATGATCTGTTCGCCACATATTCATGAGCAAAATCCCAGCTGACCTGCATTGGTCCACCCGTACGCACAGGGTTGTAACTCGCAAACATTTTCTTTCCGAAAGGAATCTCGGAAATCATATCCTCAAAAAGTCGATCTATATCACTTTCGGTTTTAAGCGCCTCAATACGCTCCTTATAACTACGTCCATCTGGAGATTTTAACTCAAAACTACGCTCCATCACCCAACGCGGAATAAGGTATTTTTGCCTAGCTGCTTCCAACTCGCGTCTAACTATCGTCTTCAGTCCATAAACAACGGGTTCAGCTTGAAATGAAGACTCCTGCTCTATCTCTGCCAACACTGCGCACACGTTCTCTTTGTTGACAGGAATATTGATTGATTTAAAAGCCGTGTAAATATCTTCTGCCCAAGCACTTCGGTCTACCAATTCTGGCGCCAGCAAACTATTTACTAAAGCCAATCCTATTAATGGCTTTGGTATCGGCTTGAGTTTCGGCTTCGCTACTTTTTTATGCGGTTGTTTTTGTGGAGTTAAAGGCTGGGCGACTATGTCAGGTTCTGACACTTTGACGGGCTTGCTGGCACAAGCTGCCAAGGCTAGTGCCAATACAATCAGAAATAGACGCAAGGATAAGGTGAACATCAATTGATAGGCTTCTACTCAGTGCCACATACGCTCAAGCCCGCATCACAAACTCTCACTAGCTTGGCGCAATGGAATCACTCTTGTGCGGGGGCGAATTTGGATTCATACTTTAAAGCATAATTAGGTGTTCCGCCACTGCAGCCCACGACAGGGCTAAATTAAGGAGAGCAGTGGCATAACTCAATATCTCACTGGCACCCGCGCGGCTAGTGCACACAACAATTCATAACTTATGGTGCCTGCCGAGTGCGCCACCTCTTCCACTGACATCCCTTCGCCCCATAAGGTAACGCGACTGCCGACTTGCGCAGCATAGATGTTACTCAAATCCACACTCAACATATCCATCGACACGCGGCCTAGCGTACGGGTGCGCTGCCCATCAACCAAGATAGGCGTACCTGTTGAAGCATGGCGAGGATAGCCATCAGCATAGCCACAGGCGACGGTGCCGATGCGCATACTGGCTTCGGCGCGAAACACGCCAGCATAGCCGACTTGCGCGCCAGGGCGAATTTCACTAACGGAAATAATTTCACTACTTAGCGTCATCACAGGCCGCAAACCAAATTGGTGTGCACTCGTATCCGCAAATGGCGATGCGCCATACAGCATAATTCCGGGGCGAACCCAATCAGCATGTGTAGGCGGATAGCGTAGTATCGCGGCGGAATTCGCCATTGAGCGAGGAGAATTATAAGCACCAGTCAAACCGTTAAAGCATTTGAGTTGTGCCGCAACACCTGCGGCTTCATCAGCATGCGAGAAGTGTGTCATCAGCGTAACTTCACGTACCGCGCGGTGCGATTTCAGACGTTCCATCACGGCAGGTATTTCTTGCGGAAAGAATCCGAGCCTATTCATGCCAGTGTTCACTTTTAGCCACACTTGCAGTGCGCTGCAACGCGGATAAGCATCTAGCCAATCGACTTGCTGAGTATTGTGAATGACCGTGGCGAGATCATATTCGGCAAGCAGAGGTAACTCATCAACGGAGAAACAGCCTTCCAGCAACAAAATAGTTTGGCGACAGCCCGCATCACGTAATTGAATGGCATCTTGCAAGTCTAGCAAGGCTAACCCTTCCGCTTCTTCTAGTGCCCTAGCGACCTGAATTAAACCATGTCCGTAGGCATTGCCTTTAATCGCAGCCATGATACGGCTGGAAGTTAAATGACGAACAACGCGTAAATTATTTTTTAACGCGGAAAGATCTATGTGTGCTTGTATCGGACGAAACATATAAATGTCCATGCGGACTGAATATTAATTAGGCGAATGATAGCAGCCTACTTATTTTCATGTTATAAAACGCCCTCCTAAAAACAGCTTCTTCTGATGAAACGCGGCTTCCACACTATACTTGCAGCGCAATTTTTTTCCGCGCTCGCTGACAATGCCCTACTGTTTGCCGCCATTGCTCTACTCAGTCAAATGAGTGCGCCAGATTGGCAAACTCCAGTTTTACAACAGTCGTTCATCATTTCGTTCATCATTCTCGCACCCTTCGTTGGCGCGTTTGCTGATTCGCTCCCCAAAGGTCGGGTGATGTTCATCAGCAACGCGATCAAAATGTTAGGCTGTACCGCCATGTTGGTTGGTGTCAATCCTTTACTGGCCTACGGACTCGCCGGTTTCGGCGCAGCGGCGTATTCCCCAGCAAAATACGGCATTCTCACCGAGTTCCTACCCCCAGAAGAGCTTGTGCTAGCCAATAGCTGGATGGAGGGGCTGACGGTAATGGCGATCATTCTTGGTGCAGTCGTCGGAGGAATACTCCTCAGCCCGCATGTAGCCAGTACAATGCTGCATTTATGGGATGTGCCGCTGATCAATACCGGCATTGATACCGCACCGGAACTTGCCATCACCATCATCCTTGGGCTATACAGCATTGCGGCTCTATTCAATCTATACATCCCTACATTACCCATTGATCACAAACCGCTAAGCCGCGATCCGATTTTCTTACTTAAAGAGTTCATTCACTGCTTCAAGTTGCTTTGGAAAGATCCTCTGGGTCAAGTATCACTTGCTGTTACCACTTTATTTTGGGGAGCAGGAGCAAGCTTACGATTGATACTGCTAGCTTGGGCCGCAGTTGCCCTGAACTATGATATTAGCAGCGCTGCCCAACTTACGGCATGGTTCGCAGTAGGCATAGCCATCGGTGCTGTCCTCGCTGCCCGCTTTGTCAAATTAGAGCGCGCTGTAAAAGTACTGCCTGTGGGTATAGCGATGGGTTTGTTAGTATTGGTTATGCCGCTAATTACTAACCCGATACTCGCCACGCTACTACTGATTTGCTTGGGCGCAATGGGGGGATTTTTCGTAGTCCCGATGAATGCATTATTGCAGCATCGCGGTCACTTGCTAATGGGTTCAGGAAGCTCTATTGCTGTCCAAAATTTCAACGAAAACATTAGCATATTTGTCATGCTGGCAATTTATGCATTGATGGAAAAGCTGGACTTCTCGATCTATACAATTACCATTGTATTCGGCTTGTTAATGGCCAGCGTTATGGCAATGTTATACAAAAAACACGGCCACGATCAAGATGGCGGCAGTATGTAACTAACTGATAAAGCATTATTGTGTCCCCAGCATTCCCACCGACCAAGGAGAACGCCATGATCTGCCGTCTTGCCATCCTCTGCACATTCTTAATGCTTGCTGCTTGCGACTCTGCAAGCAGTGAAAAATCAGCTGCTCCAAAATTATTTGAAAAGCAAATTGATACGCTCGACAAGGCGAAAGCAGTTAATCCCGCGCTAAAGCAACAAGATGAAGCGCAGCGTAAAACAATAAAACAACAAACTCAATAAACATCAAAGTGTGAACTAGTTCATAACCCCTTAAAACGTTCAACGTTAGAATAAAGACTCAGGTAAGCATGAAAAGTATCTCTCCTCTCATTTTACCTGTTCTCCTCCTCTCAAGGCATCCTCGGATGCCTTTTTTTTGCGTCAAAACCTTGAGGGCTAAGCGTGCTTATCACGCCCACGTTGAATACATATTTCTGCAAAAACCGCTTCTAAAAAAGTGCAAAGAAAGCGCTAAGAAGTTACCATTCTACTGATGAGACAATACACTCATACTAAAAACTGTATATTTTTACTCCAAAAAATAATCATTAACATATTCAAACCAAAAAATCATGATTAATACCACGCAATATTTGCTCGACTCACTAAGAGAAGAAGAATTAAATGCCCTTATCCTCAGCGGGAAACGAGGAATATTTAAAAAAAACAAGATCATTATTGACGAGGGCGACTATTCTGATAGTGCTTATTTTATTCACTCAGGCAAGGTTAAAATCATCCTGAGTGATGAGCACGGCAGAGAGATAGTTCTTAGGGAGCTTACTATTGGGGAGTATTTTGGTGAAATGTCGTTAATTGACAAAAAGCAACGTTCTGCCACAGTAATGGTTACGGAAGATGCAGAGCTAACCGTCATTAGCCAGAAAGATTTTAGAAAGTGCATGCGCTCGAATCCCATTATTTCCGAACAGATTATGCTGGGGCTTATCACCAATATACGCGAGGCTAACAAAAAAATATCCAGCCTAGTCTTTTCGGGCGCGTACACACGTGTCATGAATATGTTGCTCTCCCTGGCAAAAGATCAAAATGGTCTATTACTAGTAGAGAAAAAGCCCACCCAGCAGCACATCGCAAATGTCGTCGGGGTGTCGCGAGAAATGGTTTCTAGAATTTTGAAACATATGTCCAATGATGGACATATCAACATTTCTGGAAAACGGATTGAAATCAATCGAAAAGCCGCTGAACAAATTGGTGCTGATCACAAATAAGGTTTAAAAATTGACAGTCGGTAGAGGGTGTCTTGGATTTTGTGTAAACGGAATTCATTAATGTTGCGGCATCCGTTCATCGAACTGGATAGTAAAGCGATTCAGCGCCGCTTTCCAGTCCCTTATAGGCATCGTCCATTTTTTGCTGATGTTCTTCATAGCCAGATAGAACAATTTTAGTAGCGCTTCATCCGATGGAAACGAACCACGGTTTTTGGTGATTTTCCTCAAGCTCATGTTCACCGACTCAATCGCGTTAGTGGTGTAAATCACACGACGAATCTCCGGCGGGTAATCAAAGAACGGCGTGATGCGCGCCCAGTTGCGCCGCCAGCTTTGCACAATGGATGGATAGTCTTCGCCCCATTTTTCCTCAAATGCCGTTAGTTGCTGCTCCGCCTCTTCAACTGTGGCCGCGGTATAAATGGCACGCAGATCAGCCGCAACTTCCTTATGCAGTTTCCAACTCACGTAGTTCAGGCTATGGCGCACCATATGCACGATGCACAACTGCACGGCGGTCTTTGGAAACACAGCTTCAATGGCTTCCGGAAAGCCTTTCAGACCATCCACGCAGGCGATGAAGATGTCCTGCACACCACGGTTTTTGAGTTCGGTCACCACTTGTAGCCATAACCAATCACTTGCTGCGGTTTGTGCAGCTTAGTGAGATGGCTAGTCGTTTCATCAGAATTTTGCGCCCTCGGTCTGGGCGATCCAGATGCCCAACAACTCCTTCTCACCATCCAGATTAATGCCCAGCGCTAGATACACCGCCTTGACGCAAACCGCACCGTTGTCACGTATTTTGACGTGAATGCAATCCAGGTAAACGATCGGGTACAGCGCATCGAGCGGACGGGATTGCCAGGCTTTGACCTCTTCGATGACCGCATCGGTCACGGATGAGATCAAGCTGGGCGAGACCTCGGTGCCATACATTTCCTCCAGATGACCTTGTATCTCGCGCACCGTCATGCCACGGGCGTACAGGGATAAGATCTTGTCGTCGAAGCCCGTCCAGCGGGTTTGATGCTTGGGGATCAGTTGCGGCTCGAAGCTGCCTTGCCGGTCACGTGGGATTTCTATGGGTAGTTCGCCAAACTCGCCTTTGAGCGTCTTGCGGCTGGCTCCGTTGCGGGTGTTGCCTATGGCATTGGCGACTGCCCCATACTTGTCATGCCCGAGATGAGCTGCCATTTCGGTATGCAGGGCACGTTCTACAACGGCCTTGGTAAGTTGTTTGAGTAAGCCGTGAACGCCCATCGGGTCTTCTGGGCTCTGGCAACCAGCCAGTAGTTGCTCTATTAAATCCGGCAATGCTGCTTTTTTTGCTGCGGTCATATTCACCCCCTTTTGAAGTTAGACAGTTTCCTGACAAATGACCGTTTACACAAAATTTCTTACACCCTCAGTCGGTCCCGCGCAAACAGCACAAAAAAACGCCCCAACTAAAACTGAGGCGTTTTTTTATTAGCTAACATCTAGCCTATAAGTCATTTCAACCATCCGCATTGATCGTAGCGACCAATACTTTCAACACCTCTTCTGCTTTATCATTTTCAACTTGGCAAGTTCCAGCATTTTGGTGTCCGCCACCGCCGTATTGCAGCATCAATTCACCAATATTAGTTTTAGAGCTACGGTTCAAAATAGATTTTCCGGTCGCAAAAACAGTATTCTGTTGTTTCACACCCCACAGCACATGAATCGATATATTAGTCTCTGGATACAAAGCATAAATCATGAAGCGATTACCCGCATAAATGGTTTCTTCCTTACGTAAATCTAACACTAGCAAATTACCATATACTGTCGCGCAACGCTCAATTTGACCCTCAAATTCGTCGGCATGATTAAAGTACAATTCCGCACGCTCTTTGACATCAGGCAACTGCATAATTTCATCGATATTGTGGTTTCTGCAATAGTCGATCAAATCCATCATTAAATCATAGTTCGAAATACGGAATTCACGAAAGCGACCAAGTCCTGTGCGAGAATCCATCAAATAATTGAGTAACACCCAGCCATTTGGATCCAAGATTTCTTCGCGTGAAAACTGCGCGGCATCAGCCTTATCCACCGCCGCCATCATGTCGTCCCACTCTGAGGGAAATACTTTTGCGCCGCCATAATAGTCATACACGACACGTGCAGCTGAAGGAGCATTGGGGTCGATGATATGGTTGCTATGCTCTCCCGTGTTGCGAATAGTTTCAGACAAATGGTGATCGAAGGCCAGATAGGCTCCGGCAACATAGGGCAAATTGGTCGTAATATCAGCTGAACCTATTTCGATCTTTCCGTCTTGCATATCTTTAGGATGCACAAACTTAATATCGCTGAGCATATCTAAATGTTTCAACAATACAGCGCATACCAGACCATCAAAATCGCTACGCGTCACTAAACGATATTTTTTGCTTTCCATAGTATCTCTCCTACACTTTGTATTAAATCCAATGCCCTACATTCTACTGCAACAACTGTACTTGTGTCAGGTATCAAATTTGCGAACTGAATTCATACTTAGGCACCGCATGGTCGAATCGAGAATTGCTAGGATAAAAACGAGGGGCGCTTGAACAGGATGTGTAGTGCAGAAAGCAATGCGATTCACGCGAGAAAGATCATAAGCAGCGTATGATCCTTCTCGCCATCCCATGTCTTTATCATTGCTGCACTGGCAGTCTGTATTGCTGATGTGTAAAGAACTAGCCTGAGAAGCCCGCATCAAAAGTGCGATTAATCGAATTATTTACAATCAAACCAATGCAGGCACAACGGGCAGCTACTACCGTTGTGCCTGCATATATTCCCCCCTTAGACTAAATTTTGAAATTATTTACCGTAGTTCGCATATCATCCGCCAACTCCGCAAGATGTCCCGCCGCATCCGCTGTTTGAGCAGCAGCATTACTATTCTCACCCGTCAGTTGCGCTACATTTTCGATATGCGATGAAATCTCGTGACTAGATTGGGTTTGCCCCTCCAGCGCAATGGAAATGTCACTCACTGTACGGAGAACCTGACTAGATTCTGATTTGATCTGATTAATCGCGTCTCCAGCCTGCTCCGCTAGCGCAACACCTTCGTCAACCTGCCCGACAGTTTCATTCATGCCGGCCACGGCTTCACGTGATGCCTGCTGAATAGTATCGATCATCTGCGTGACCTCTTGAGTCGATTGACTCGTTCGTTCCGCAAGCTTACGCACTTCGTCCGCAACCACTGCAAAACCACGCCCCTGCTCCCCCGCTCTAGCCGCTTCAATCGCCGCGTTCAGTGCCAGCAAGTTAGTCTGATCGGCGATTTCATTAATAACCTGCACAATGGAAGAAATCTGGGCTGACTGCTCACCGAGGTTCTCAATAGATACAGAAGTCTGTCGCACTGTGCCCGCTATTTTCCGCATTTCCTCAGCCGCACGTAAAATAATCTCACCGCCTTTTTCGGACAATTCACCTGAGCTCTGAGAAATTTTCAGCGCCTCTTGAGCCCCATCCGAAACTTGAGAAATACTGAGTGTTACTTGATCCACCGTTTCAGCCATTGCTGACGTTGCCGAACTCTGATTTATCGACCCCTCTGCGACACGTTGCGAAGATGCAGACAAGGAATGCGATGAGTCTGCCACTTTTTCTATCCCTTCTTGCATTTTGCGAAATGCCGTTTGCAAGTTCCCCATCAGTTCATTGAATGAACGCACGGTTTGCCCGATTTCATCTTCACTATCCACCACAACACGGCGAGTAAAATCACCAGTATTGCTAATCTCCTTAATCGCTTTTTTCATTCGTCCAGCCGGATCAGATACAAAACGATGCAAAATAAAATGGAACATCAGCCAAAGCACCAGCTGAAAACCGACAACCGCGAATACCGACACCCAAGCCAGTTCCTTTAACTCTGCATTATTAACTGATATATCAAGGTCCACGACAGACGCACCATTGTGATAACCCACTGGCACATCGTGACACATTAAACAATTAGTCCCACGAAAATTCTTACTTTCGGTATAAGGGACAATTCCATGCAACACATCCCCGCGCTGCTCAAAGAAGACTTTTCCGTCTTCTAAAGCACGGAGTTCATCTTCTCCTACGGGTTGCTCTTCTGGCAAACCCATACCATACTGTTTTTGTACTAATTTATTACGAATAATCCTCAGCGACTTTATATCTTCGCCGGAACCCATTTTTTTAATAAACAATTGTCTCTGTTCAACATCGCTAATAATGCCATTGAGCATCAGCATATTTGCACCGTTGATTACACCATCGGCCAATGCCTCAATCTTGCTCTGCGCGCCTCGTTCGTTCGCTCTACGCACGAGGTGATAGAAAGAAATTGCTGTTGCAATACTAACGACTAGCAGCAATAATTGGACGAACACCTGAACTTTAAAGGCGATACTTGATTTAAATAAATTTAACATTTCAATATGCGCTCCAAATTAGCGGGCAAGAATCCGAATAACGGCTCAGACTGTTTGCCCATTTAAGCTACTCACATCCACTAACTATCCACTTCCACACAAAAACGTGCACTGCCGACAGCCTAAACTTCACAGCGTCACTTTACTCTAACGGCATTTGTTTTGTTTTATTTAGAGAAATAGCGAAAAAATACATACTGATTCCAATTTATGAGCTAATCGGAGATTAAATATAATGCCAAAATAATTTATAGCAACCAAACGTTGAACAATATTGATAATAGAAATTAATGTGAGCCCAAAAGCCTGCCTTACTAGATGTTCGAGTGTGCCGGAACATAAAGAAAAGTTGAACAAGTTCGATTAAAGCTGAATCGTTTCAGTCCAAAGACCATTTACGCCCTAACACGAATGAAATGTGTATTAGCAGGGAGACTATAGAGGTAGTAAACCAGATGAATGACTATCGGAACGAATACTACAAAAACGTAACACGTTCCCCAACTCAACTTCAGCCTCGTTAAGAGATGGGAACCTACCTAAGAATAAGGTCTCATCATCATACAGACCTCTACCAGTATCAGGATCTGACGTAAGAAATATTTTGAGCATGATTACCTCCTGTGAAATTGCTACCACCAAATTTCATGTATATCGAGCTTGACTCTAAACCTATGCCGCGACTGTCTCGCGCGCTTGCTTCACTACAGGCATCGCAACCTGTGACAACAAACCATCTTTTTTATAGTCCGTAACCATATTGAGAAACAAGCTTTCGTCAAATTGAAAGCAGCACAACAACATATTTGATGCGGACATTTTAAGCATTTGAGCAGGTGAAAGTCCCGCCACCAAATCTGCCATTTCCTCGTTAACGGAGAAGCTAGACATAGCACTTTTTTTATCGCCTCGGATCATTTGCTGAGCAAGCGACATAAATGAAAGATTGATTTCTTTAATTTCTTCGTGGATTTGTTTAGCGTTCATTTTCATCTCCCTAGCAAGTAATTTGATTTCTCAATCGACAGTTGCATTGTGAGTGAAATGCTTTGCGGGATAAATCAGATGAAATCTATTTCTTGTGTAGGGAGGGTGTCCCATTCTGTTGTAGGAAAAGCGCTTACACAGACAAATGAGGGTGGCATGTGCATTATCAGGATATTTTCTAAGCGCAAGTAAATGAATAGGACAATATTTACACCACTATTCATTGCAATATATTCAATACAGAACGCTAGCAACATATCTAAGACATTGACAATACAGCGTTTGAGTAGTATTAAGTGAGATGTACACAGGTAGTTGTTTTAGGTATCGCCTAAAAACAGTCTGCCTACTTGGGAACGCTGCCATGAACGCGCTATCAGTAAGCTCGATCAGTAATAGTTTTATGCGAACTGCTGTTGCACAACAGCAGGTTGCGATTGATCGTGGAAACGTGCGGGAAGCAGAAGCGCAATTAAATGATTTCCAAACCAAGCTAGACGAAGACCTGACATATTTGTCTAAACTCCAAAAAAGAAATCACGAAATACAACACTTGGACAACAGTCAAGCTCAATCAACTGTTCTGAATAAAATCACCCAAAGCGCTCAAATTGCACAGCAAGCCGCGCAACAAGCTAGCCGCGCATTATCTTCCGCCATATCAACAAGCCCTTCAGTTGGGACTAATATCAACATCGTTGCCTAGCTTTTCGCCTCACTCTTACCCATAACAACTAGGTAAGCGGGAAAAACCGGAAGTTATTTCTGCCTCCATCCTTCGCATAATACATCGCCGCATCGGCACATTTCAGTAATGAGAACTTATCCGCCCCATGCTGAGGATAGAGACTAATACCTATACTGACCCCAATATTAGCTTGGTAGTCATCCAACATAAAAGGTTCTGAAATCAGATCAATTATTTTTTGAGCGACCAATGCTGCATCTTTCTCATCGTTGACATTGCTCAACAACACCACGAACTCATCGCCACCTAGGCGTGCCACCGTATCAGACTCTCGCACGCACTGCCTCAAACGCGTTGCAACACCTCGCAGCAACATATCACCCATATGATGCCCCATCGTATCGTTGACACCTTTAAAACGATCTAAATCAAGAAACAATAATGCCAAATTAGTATTATTACGCTTCGCGCCGGCAATCGTCATATCAATATGGTCATCCAACAAAGCACGGTTTGGCAAATTGGTCAGAGCATCATAGTGAGCCAGATGCTGAACACGATCGAAAGAGGCTTTACGTTCAGTAATATCAGAAAATAAGGCAATATAATTACTCACATCGCCTTGTTCATCTCGCACTACTGCTATCGAAAGCCACTTTGGATAAATCTCGCCACTCTTTCGCCTATCCATCACCTCGCCCTGCCAACTTCCTTCTTCCAACAAGGTTTTCCACATATCGCGGTAGAATTCTGGGCCTTGCTCACCTGACTTCAAAACGCGGGGATTTTTGCCAACCACCTCTTCAGACGAGTATCCGGTAATTTCAGAAAATGCCCTATTGACTTGCATGATGTTATTTTCGATGTCAGTAATAACAATCGCTTCGGCACTATTAATAAACACCTGAGCTGACAGTTTTAGCTGATCTTGACCCTTTTTAACCTCATTCACACTTTTCTGCAAACTATCAGCCAATGCATTAAAAGCATTCGCCATTCGCCCTATTTCATCCGTACCACGAATATCTGCCCGCCGCGAAAGATCACCATCTAGCTGCATTGAGGTCATTACCTCTTGAATTTTTTGCACTGGGCGAGTAAAGGAACGCAGCATAAAGTCAATAACGAAAAACAAGATCACTTGCAAAACAAATTGACCGAACCACAGCCAGCGGTTGACTGAAGCGATGATGTCTGTTTCGGCGGTCAAATCAAGTACAATGCTCGCAGCACCGTTCACGCTGCCCACCTCAACTTGATGACAATCCAGACAGTCAGTGCCTCTGAAATTATGGCTAGTAACAAAAGGAATCACCGCTCTAAGCGTGTGAGACTCACCTGATCTGCGCTCAAAATATGGTTTCCCCGTATCAAGAACAGCTTGATCAATCTCATCTTTTGCTTGCTCTGACGGCAGCCCTATACCAAACTGTTTTTTGACCTGTTCAGCACGAAATATGCGCAACTCTTTAATTCCATCAGACTTGCTCATTTTTTCAATAAACAATGTACGCACATCTGGGTCGCCTATCTGACCAGTTACCATCAGCATATTCATCCCGTTAATGACTCCGTCTGCCGCTTCAACGGCACGTACCTTAGCTGACTCGATAATCTTCGTTTCGAAAGTGGACATGACCCATCTTTGGGCAAATAACAAAACAAGCATGAGACTGACCTGAATCAGCAACGTAAGCTTGATTTGAATACCTAATGAAGCCCACCACTTATAAATCATTGTTATCATTTATGGGAGTACCCCTATGTCATTCTAAGCATTGTAGCGCATGGAGGGCACATCGCATTGTGCTCAATAGAAATAAGGTGTCCATCTGCTTATAAGAACGACAAAAAACCCGCCAAGACACATCAGGCGGGTTTAAAAGGCAAGCTGCTACTTTGCTTTTTTCATTGCCATAGCGCCATGGCTGGATGACTGACCAGTGACAGTCAATTCAGAACGAATTTTCTGTACCGTCTTGTCACCAAAGCCTTTGATATTTTTAAGATCATCGACACGTTTAAACTGACCATTCTTATTGCGATAATCAATAATCGCTTGCGCTTTTACTTGACCAATACCTTTCACACTTTCCAACTCACCTTTGCTCGCCGCATTAATATTCACGGCTGCAAATGAAATGCTTACAAATGCAAAAAAGACTGCAATAACCCAAAAAATTTTCTTCATGATTTTCCTCCGGTACATAGTTGGATAAAAACTGCTGCCTACTGGCAACGAAAAAAACTAACTAAGTTGAAGCTTTGAGCAAGTGATTCACATAACGACTTGTACCCTGCTCTACTGTCAAGAAAGCATCACTGTAACCCGCTGTACGCAAAGCCTGTACATCCGCTTGAGTAAAGCTTTGATACTTGCCTTTCAGTTGTTCTGGGAAAGGTATGTAACGCAATAATTGCTGCTGGTGCATTTCCGCCAGCGTCAATGCCGCATCACCTTTAGCCGCACGCAATGTATTGATGGTCGCCACCGCTACATCGTTAAAACTCTGTGCATTACCCGTCCCAAGGTTAAAGATACCGGATTTATTGGGATTATCCAAAAAAAACATATTTACTTTAACCACATCCTCTATAGAAACAAAATCCCGCAGCTGCCCTCCGTTTGCATAACCGTCGCACCCCTCAAACAATTTCACGTATCCATCTGCCTGATATTGGTTAAAAAAGTGGTATGCCACCGATGCCATACGCCCTTTATGCTGCTCACGTTGACCATACACATTGAAATAACGTAGGCCCACAATTTGCCCCGTGCGTTCATTCCAACGACGCCGCATTACCTGATCAAAGAGGAACTTTGAATAAGCATAAACATTCAATGGAGACTCGTGTTCACGACTTTCCGAAAAAACTGGCCCCATGCCATAGACAGATGCAGACGAAGCGTACAAAAATGGAATTTCTTCACTTTGACAATGATTCATCACATCCAGAGAATAACGATAGTTATTTTCCATCATGTATCGACCATCGCTCTCCATGGTATCCGAACATGCGCCCTGATGCAGCACACCCTTCAAGATGCCATCAAAAGAACCACCATTCACCTGCTCAAGGAAATCTTCCTTGCCCATGTAATCTGCAATTTCACAATCGACGAGATTCTTAAACTTGTCTGCGTTCTTAAAATTATCCACCGCAATGATATTCGTCTCGCCGCGCTCATTAAGCGCCTTGACTAGATTCGAACCAATAAAACCTGCTGCGCCAGTGACTACGTAGTACATATTTAACTCCTTTAAAGAGATAAGGGGGAAGGGTGACTCGCCGCCAGCGGCTCAAGTGAAACGTAAAATGCATGCAATCTCACGTTTCTCGTTTCACATTTCACCCAAATCTTTAACAATCTCATCGTGGCTAACCATCGCCGTACCCAATTTACCCACCACAATTCCTGCCGCACGGTTTGCAATACGCACAGCATCCCCCAGATCTGAACCACTTGCTAGCATCACTGCTAAAGTAGCAATCACTGTATCACCAGCGCCGCTTACATCGAACACCTCGCGTGCATAGGTAGGCTCATGCAATATCTTATTTTCTCGAAACAAGCTCATACCTTCTTCACTAAGCGTGACCAACAATGCTTCAAGTTGCAAATCTACACGCAACTTCTCTGCCTTCGCATTCAGTTCACTTTCATTACCCCAGCTTCCTGCCACCTCGCGAAACTCACTGCGATTTGGTGTGAGCAGGGTAGCCCCCTGATAACGCGCATAATCTTCACCTTTTGGATCAACTAGTACTGGCTTGCCAGCCAGCTTTGCCAGACGAATCATTTCAGCAATATGCGCCAAACCACCTTTACCATAATCTGACAACACTACCACATCACAATCCGGCAGCTTTTCTTTAAACTCTGCTAATTTAGCTTGCAACACCTCATGACTAGGCGGGGTTTCGAAGTCAATACGTAACAGCTGCTGCTGGCGTGCGACTGCACGCAACTTTACAATGGTAGAAAATCCATTATCTCTATGGAGAAAAGCATCAACCCCACCTTGTTCGGTCAGCAGACGTTGTAGGCAGCCACCTGCCTCATCAGCCCCAACAACTGACAACAAAGTACAGTGCGCGCCCAAAGAAGCGATGTTGCGCGCCACATTGGCAGCACCACCGGGACGCTCCTCTACACGACTCACTTTAAGTACGGGAACGGGTGCTTCAGGTGAAATACGATGTACATCACCAAACCAATAACGATCCAACATCACATCACCAACAACTAGTACCCGTGCATCTTTAAACGATGGCAATGAACTCACACCAACCCCCCAATTTCTTCAGCAATTTTATGTAATGCCAGCAAAGGATCTGCGGCTTGTGTAATTGGACGTCCAATAACCAGATAACTAGAACCATTTTCAAGCGCAGCACGCGGCGTCATGATGCGTGACTGGTCATCCGCTGCTGCATCCACCGGACGTATGCCCGGAGTCACCAGACAAAACGCTTCCCCAGCCTGCTTGCGCAACTGCACAGCCTCTTGCGCCGAACAAACCACCCCATCTAATTCGCTATCTTGAGCAAGAGAGGCTAAACGCAGCACTTGCTCAGCAGGCGTAGCAACTATCCCTAACTCTGCAAGATCCGCTTGCTTCATGCTGGTCAATACGGTAACTGCAATTAATTTTGGCGGCATTGAAAAATTCGCCAAACCTTCTCGAGCCGCCTCCATCATACGTCTGCCACCCGAGGCATGCACATTCACCATCCACACGCCCAATGACGCGGCCGCCTTGCAAGCCTGAGCAGTGGTATTAGGAATGTCATGAAATTTCAAATCTAAAAACACTTCAAAATCGCGTTGTTGCAATTGTTCGACCAAAGCCGGCCCCGCCACTGTAAACAACTCCTTGCCTACTTTGAGACGACACAAAGTTGGATCGAGTTGTTCAACTAAAGCCAATGCGGAAGCCGCATCCGAATAGTCCAACGCTACAATAATTCGCGCTTCGCTCATACTTCAATTCCTGTTTCTTCAGTACGTCTTGGCGAATAAGTTTCCCAGCCATGACATGCTGGGCAATGCCAATAAAACTGTTTAGCCTTAAAGCCACAACGTTTACAGCGGTACATCGCCAATGCACGGGTACGCTGATGTACCAGATTTTTCACTAATTCAATATCATTGCGACGCTCAGTTTTAATATCCAGCAAGGTCGCCTCAAGCAGCTTATTCAAACCAAGCAAGGTAGGATGCAGACGCAATTCATTACGCACCAATTTATAAGCTGCTTCCGCCCCATCGCGCTGCAAAATCGCATTAAACAAGACATTCATCAAATCCAAGGAAGGATAGGAGGCTAGATAATGCTCCAGCAAAGCAATGCCCTCATCTTCTTGCTCACACTGGCGATATGCATGCAAAAGCCGTTCTGCCACCAGAGGTAGGTATTGAGCATCTTGTTGCTCAATACGCTTCCATATCTCAATGGCTTGCAATACCTCTCCAGCTTCAAGCGCAATATCACCCAACATGATAGTTGCACGCACGCCCGAGGAATTAACTGCAAGCGCTTGCCCCAAGTGAACTTTAGCCGCAGCTACGTTCTTGCCGGCCAGTTCCATGGTCGCGAGTTCACAAAAAAAGAAAGCGGCTTCATTGCCATGCGCCTCACCATTCAATGCGGTCAAGCGTTGACTAATATCAATCGCCTTAAGCCAGTCTTTTTCTTTTTGGTAAATCTCTAATAGAAAGTCGAGTGCTTCTTTCGCATAGCGTGTAGCTTGTAGACTAATAAAAGCTGTTTCTGCTCGATCAAATATCCCCGCCTTGAGATAATCCTGAGCTAATTCAAACATTGCCTGCTGCTTTTTTTCTTCGTCAAGATCACCGCGTTCTACCAAATTAAGATGCATGCGTAATGCACGATCAACCTCCCCGCGTCGGCGAAACAAGCTTCCTAAAGCAAAATGTAACTCAATCGTCTGAGGATCTACTTTAACAACCTCAATAAAAGCTTCAATAGCCTCATCCTGTTGCTCGTTGAGCAAAAAATTCAGGCCTTGAAAATACGAACGCGGCAAAGCGCTTGATTCTGAAAGCAAATCTTTTATATCAATACGTGCAGCCAACCAACCCATGCCAAAAAACAAGGGGAAGACTAACAGCATCCAAGGTTCAAATTCCATAACTAGAAATGTTCAAATCAAGAGGGTTTAATAGGAGTATGTTGTACATCATCAATTTCTGATGTTTTTTGCTGCAATTTCTGGCGCAAAGCAAGCAACTCGCGACGTTGGCGAAACAAGCTACCAAGCATGGATAAGACTCCGATTAATATACCAAGGCCAAAAACACACAACAAAATAAGCAGCAGTGAAACATTCCACTCATAGCCAAAAAAATATCTCAGCATGACTGACTGATCGTTTTTCACTGCGAAACCCAGCAGCAGCAAAAACACTATCAAACGCAGAATCCACAGCAAATATCTCATCTTAAGCTACCCGTAACAATTGAGTGCAACAATACCATGAACTGAGCAAGCGAGAAATGCCACCAGTATGCTTCAAACGCAAAAAAATCAAATTCAACTACAAAGCATTGGGACATATTTAACACTGACAAAAAAATGGCGGCTTATCTCACGATAGGCCGCCATTCCATTTACTTCTTCTTCATCTTATGATGCAGGAAAATCTACCCGTTCACGTAGTTCCTTACCAGCCTTGAAGTGCGGTACATATTTGGACGGCACTTGAACTTTATCACCCGACTTAGGATTGCGCCCTAAGCGAGGAGGACGATAATTCAAAGCAAAGCTACCGAATCCACGAATTTCTATTCGCCCACCGCGTGACAAAGCGCCTGCCATACTATCAAGAATTACCTTAACAGAAAGCTCAGCATCCTTATCCTGCAACTGCGTATAGCGTTCGGCCAGTTTAGCGATAAGATCAGAACGAGTCATATTATTACTCCAAAATTAAGCGTCAGCCTTGCTGGAATCCATCTTAGCTTTCAGCAATGCACCCAGATTAGTCGTACCAGCAGAACTTGTATTTTCTGATGAGAATTTCTGCATAGCAGAAGCTTCATCAGCCTTGTTCATAGCCTTGATCGAAAGATTAATACCACGATTCTTACGATCCACATTTATGATCAATGCAGTAACAGAGTCGCCCTCTTTCAAGTGACCACGAATATCTTCTACACGGTCAGCAGAAACTTCAGATGCTTTCAAATAAGCTTCAACATCGCCTTCCAATGCTATCACAGCACCCTTGGCATCCAAAGATTTTACTATACCAGTAACAATCGCGCCTTTGTCATGTCCAGTCACATAGCCACCGAATGGATCGCCTTCCATCTGCTTAACACCCAGAGAAATACGCTCGCGCTCAACGTCGATAGCCAAAACTACAGCTTCCAACTCATCACCCTTCTTGTAGTTACGCACGGCCTCTTCACCTGCAACAGACCAAGACAAGTCAGACAAATGCACCAAGCCGTCAATTCCGCCATCCAAGCCGATGAACACACCAAAGTCAGTAATAGACTTGATCTGGCCTTGAACTTTGTCACCCTTCTTGTGGTTGATCGCAAAATCATCCCAAGGATTAGACTTACACTGCTTCATACCCAAAGAGATACGACGACGTGCTTCGTCAATTTCAAGAATCATCACTTCAACTTCATCACCCAAACTTACAACCTTAGAAGGATGTACGTTCTTGTTGGTCCAATCCATTTCGGAAACGTGAACCAAACCTTCGATACCTTGCTCAATCTCAACGAATGAACCGTAGTCAGTCAGGTTAGTCACCTTACCAAACATACGTGTACCTTGTGGGTAGCGACGTGCCAAGCCATTCCAAGGGTCATCGCCCATTTGCTTGATACCCAGAGAAACACGGTTCTTCTCTTGGTCAAATTTAAGAATTTTAGCTTCAACTTCATCACCGACTGTCAACACTTCAGATGGATGTTTCACACGACGCCATGCCAAGTCAGTGATGTGCAACAGACCATCAATACCACCCAAATCAACGAATGCGCCGTAATCGGTGATGTTTTTAACGATACCCTTAACAACTGCGCCTTCTTTCAGGCTTTCCAGAACACTTTCACGATCAGCGCCTAGCGTTGCTTCTAGCACAGCACGACGCGATACCACCACGTTGTTGCGCTTGCGATCCAGCTTAATAACCTTAAGCTCCATCGTCTTATTTTCGTATGGAGTCGTATCTTTAACTGGACGCGTATCCACCAGCGAACCGGGCAAGAATGCACGGATACCGTTAACCATGGCAGTCAAACCACCTTTAACCTTACCACTTACATAACCTTCAACAATGCGACCTTCTTCCATCGCTTGCTCTAGATCAATCCAAGCTGCCAGGCGCTTAGCTTTTTCGCGCGACAAGCGCGTTTCGCCGTAGCCATTTTCCAACGACTCAATTGCCACCGTAGTGAAGTCACCTTCTACAACTTCGATTGCGCCCGATGCGTCTCTAAATTCTTCAACGGGAATAAAACTTTCGGACTTCAGTCCGGCATTAACTACAACGACGTTTTGCTCAATGCGCACAACTTGCGCGGTGATCAATTCGCCTGCGCGCATTTCCTTGCGCAACAAACTCTCTTCAAACAGGGAGGCAAAACTTTCCATTTCTTCAGTGACTGCAGTCATTTTCGATTACTCTCAGATTTTCCCGCATAACGGGAGGTTAGTTAATCATCCTACACGGCGGAGAGCCAAGCAGGTCCTAGCTTAATGCACGGTAGCGATCCAGCACATATTGGACAGCCTGCTCTATATTCAGAGAGGTCGTATCCAGCAGGCTCGCACCTTGCGCCTGTTGCAGTGGAGCCACGCTACGTTGAGTATCTCTATCGTCGCGCGCCTGTATATCCTGCAAAAGGGCGGCGATATTAGCATCCATTCCTTTCTCTTTCAACTGCTTATATCTACGATCTGCTCTAGCCTCAGTACTAGCGGTCAAAAATATCTTCAATTTCGAGTCAGGAAACACCACTGAAGCCATATCGCGACCATCTGCAACCAACCCCGGCGACTGCCGGAAAGCGCGTTGTTTATCCAGCAATGCAGCGCGAACCAAAGGCAATGAGGCAATTTTAGATGCTGCCGAACCCGCCTCTTCTGTACGCAGCTCATCACCTACTTGCTCACCATCCAAGTAAATTTCTGCACCTTCAAAACGAATATCCACCTGCCCTGCCAATTCTGCTAATTTCGTTTCAGCATCCACAATGATGCCACGTTTTTGCGCCGCCAAGCCCAACAATCTATACAAAGCCCCGCTGTCCAGATAATGCATACCCAGCGCCGTCGCTACGCGCTGTGCCACAGTACCTTTACCGGAAGCAGAAGGACCGTCAATCGCAATGACAGGAACATTTGAATTAAGCACTGCAATCTCCTAAATGAAAAACCCGCAATTTATCACGCATGGCACATGCAAACAAAGTCTGCCACCGCAACTTGATTATTTATCCCGTACACGGCACGATGTACACCTCGCATTATTTCTGCATGCAAAATCGGGAAAATATTACGTGAAGCTAATTCATTCAACTTTCTTGCTTGCCGCCCTCCTCTCATGTAACGCACTGGCATCCGAAGATTTCTCAACGAACTTGCAAGGCCACTTAGGCATCTTTGCCAATGCAGCTTCAAGCTCCATCAGAGGCAACACCAAAAACAGCGCACTTCTACCCTATGCCTATCTCAACTATAAAAGGGTATTCAGCCGTATCGACACATTCGGCATCAAAACCCTGCCCATAGCATATGGACATCTAGAAATAGTTGCTCGAATCAAGCGTGACGGCTACAAAACCATCGACAACACCCAGTTGAAAGGCATCACAGACCGTGAAGATTCCACCCCTATCGGCATTAGTACTTTTCAATTAACCCCGCTGGGTGGATTATTTCTCTACGCCTTTTACGATGCCAACCGCTCGCATGGCAACATCTACGAAGCCACTTATGTAGCTAAATTTTCGCTAGGTGGAATGACTGTCTATCCGCAAATAGGTATTGAACATTTATCGCTCGACTACACTGGCTACTACTACGGCGTCTCTGCAAACGAATCTTTGGCGAGCGGCTATGCAGGCTACACCCCAACAGCCTCCAACAATCGCATGTTAAGCGCGCTTTTTGAAATCCCAATCAGTGATACAAATTGGTTCGCAAACATTTACCTGAAACGTAAATGGCTGGGAGATGCCATCACCAGCAGCCCGCTGGTAAGCACTCAATTTGAAGACAATGGATTCATTGCTATTACTTACCGCTTCGACTAGAACCCTCGAAAAGCTTCACCACAGAGACACAAAGAAAAGCACACTATCCTTGTCGCTCTCTTTAACAATCGGGCGGACAAATAAAGCTGCTTAATTCAGTTTTGAGTTTTTGACTTTCTCTGTGTCTCTGTGGTGAACGCTTTTAACCCCCTCTTCAACAACCGAAGAAAAACGTTCAAAATAATCCGGAAAAGTCTTTGCCACACACTTCGGATCATTGATGCGCACGCTAGAACCACCGAATGCGACCAACGAAAAACACATTGCCATGCGGTGATCGTCGTAAGTATCTATGGAATCGTGAAGGGGGAAGGGGGAAGGGGGAAAGGAAGAAGCCGCAGCTGGCGGCGTGACGCGGATGTAATCTGCGCCCTCCTCTACCGTTGCGCCAACCTTACGTAGCTCGGTTGCCATTGCCGCGATGCGATCTGTTTCCTTGACGCGCCAGCTTGCGATATTACGCAGCGTAGTCGTACCCTCGGCGAATAGCGCCGCTACAGCCAGCGTCATGGCTGCATCAGGGATGTGGTTGCAATCTAAATCAATAGCTTTGAGCTTGCCGCTTGCAGGTGCACTCGCCTCAATCCAGTTCTCTCCTAAGGTCAGCACGGCACCCATCTGCTCAAGTGCTTCGGTAAAACGCACATCACCTTGCACACTACTCGAACCCACCCCCTCCACACGCACCGGCCCACCTCCGATTGCGCCAACTGCAAGGAAATACGAAGCAGAAGACGCGTCACCCTCAACATAAATTTCTTGGGGAGAAACATAGTGACTACCCGCGGCAACAGTAAAACTCTGCCATCCATCACGAGAAACCTGCACACCAAAATGCGCCATCATCGCCAACGTGATTTCAATATAAGGTTTGGAAATCAGATCGTCCAGCACTTCAACCTTCACCGTACGCCCCAGCAAGGGCAAAGCCATTAGCAAACCGGTAAGAAATTGACTCGACACATCACCGCGTACTTGCGCGGTATCGCCTGCCAGCTTGGCAGGTGAAATTTGCAATGGTGGAAACCCTTCATTACCCGAATAACGGATGTCCGCACCGAGTTGGCGTAGCGCCTCCACCAGATCACCGATAGGACGTTCATGCATACGTGGCACACCAGACAACTCATAAGTTCCGCCCGCCAAAGCCAGCGCCGCCGTCAGCGGACGAAAAGCCGTACCCGCGTTACCCAAAAACAACTGAGCATCTTTATTCGGGAAGTCCCCACCACACCCCGTCACACGATAAGCATTGTCGCCAAGTGACTCCACCTGTACACCCAAAGTTTGCAAGCCCTCCAGCATGCGCTCGGTATCGTCGGAGTGCAGCAAATCGCGCACCGTCGTCGTCCCCTGCGCCAGCGCAGCCAATAGCAACACACGATTAGAAATACTCTTAGAGCCAGGCAAGCGAACACAACCTTTGGCGGACATCAATGGAGGAAGATCAAGAAAATTTTCAAAAGTCATTAGGAGATAAACCTTGCTGCGAATTAAGCATGAAAAAATTAAGAGCAGCATGATAGCGTAGAGGGGGATAGGATGCATAATTTGCATTGTTAGCCCCAAGTAGTAACGCCCGGTTTCTGCCAAATAGCAATGTCCGCTATTAATTAAACTCACTGCCACTAAAAATAGCGGCGGGTATTTTAAAAATAGGCAAACTGATGAGTCAAAAGGAAGCGAAGCGAGTAAAGGTGCTGGATATGTTAAATGAAGGCAAGATCGACCAGAAAAAAGCGTCCAAACGAATGGGTATCCGCCCCCGCCAAGTGCGCCACCTGTCCAAGCGTCAAGGTCAAGCACCTGTGGTGAATAGCAACTCGCGCAATGGGCGAGTGGACAAAGCGGTGGCGCAACACGGGGCACAAGCCAGCCGAAGATCATCCGTGGAGAAAAGTGCCTATCGGAAAATCCACGACCGACAGGCGGCGCGTGGTTGTATAAAAAGAGAAACAGGCAAAACCAGATGGTTGTGCTTTGCAGGAAAGCGGACATTGCTATTTGGCGTTGACAAAGAGAGCATGAGAGAAATTCCCCGCCTATTAGACTCTGCTTTTCCAGGGTCACTCTAAACTTTAAAAATCCCTTAACGCCTCAACTGCCTAAATGTTACTTAAAAAACACATACAAATATGAACGCTGATAATTTGGAGAATTTTCTTACCTTCAGATAAGAAAATAGACACAACTCGCGTTGTGCCTATTTTTTTAGTATTACCGACCGCTTACAAATGCCATACAAACATTCTAATTTCAGTCGGAATACGCTATTGGCGGAGCGGACGGGACTCGAACCCGCGACCCCCGGCGTGACAGGCCGGTATTCTAACCAACTGAACTACCACTCCTTAAACTATTAAAAAATACTGCATTTTGGTGGGTGCTGACGGGTTCGAACCGCCGACAATCGCCTTGTAAGGGCGGTGCTCTACCAACTGAGCTAAGCACCCTAAAAACGTAATTTTACAGCATCATTTAAATTTTTACCAGTACGAAATTAAAAAATTTTAACTGCAATGCTAATTATTTGCTATCAAGTGAGGCCATTTGCTAATTTACCCAATGGAATCAAATCAACTATTCACACAACCCTACTTGAAAGCTTTATTTGAAACTCTAAAACACCTGCATTTACTCTTAAACTCGGACACATTGCCCAAGCTTCTACTTCCCGCTTAATGTTTAATTGCCGTCGTAGTAACAGAATCTACTATAGCGGCAGGAGGCGGAGAATCTGCGGGTGAAACATCTGCCAATGCTTCCGGCTTACGCTCAAGCGCCAATTCCAAAACCTGATCGATCCATTTAACCGGATGGATGTCCAGCTTGTTTTTTACATTGTCTGGAATTTCAACCAAGTCCTTCACATTCTCTTCTGGAATCAATACTACTTTGATACCTCCACGTTGCGCTGCCAACAGTTTTTCTTTCAAACCGCCAATTGGCAACACTTCGCCGCGCAAAGTAATCTCTCCCGTCATCGCCACATCTGCACGTACGGGTATTCCCGTCAAAGCTGATACCATAGCTGTACAAATTCCGGCTCCCGCACTTGGACCATCTTTGGGTGTCGCACCTTCAGGAAGGTGAATATGCAAATCGTTCTTCTCGTAAAAGTTTTCTACGATTCCCAGTTTACGAGCACGGCTGCGAACTACACTCAACGCCGCTTGGATAGACTCCTGCATCACTTCGCCCAATTTACCCGTTGTGGTTGTTTTGCCTTTTCCTGGCAACACGGCGGTTTCGATTGTTAGCAGCTCCCCACCCACTTCGGTCCAAGCCAAACCTGTAACTTGCCCAACTTGATTATTCTTTTCGGCAATGCCATAGCTGTAACGACGCACACCTAAATATTTTTCTAGATTTCGCGCGCTAACTGCGACCTTTGTCACGCGCCCCTTTAACAACAATGCTTTCACAACCTTGCGACAAATCTTGGATAACTCACGCTCCAGACCTCGCACCCCAGCTTCACGCGTGTAGTAACGCAAAATATCGCGAATAGCACTCTCGGAAACAGAGATTTCATCAGTATTCAGGCCATTATTCTTAATTGCTTTAGGCAATAAGTAACGAGTGGCAATATTTACCTTTTCATCTTCTGTATAGCTGGAAACATGGATTACTTCCATTCTATCCAGCAATGGTGCTGGAATGTTCATGCTATTAGAAGTGGCAACAAACATCACATCTGAAAGGTCATACTCAACCTCAACGTAGTGATCGACAAAAGTATGATTTTGTTCTGGATCAAGCACCTCTAGTAATGCCGATGAAGGATCGCCACGGAAATCCATACCCATTTTATCTACTTCATCCAACAGAAATAATGGATTCTTCACCCCAACTTTGCTCATGTTCTGCAAAATTTTGCCAGGCATAGAGCCAATGTAAGTGCGACGATGCCCACGTATTTCAGATTCATCACGTACACCACCTAAGGACATACGCACAAATTTACGGTTGGTAGCGCGCGCAATAGATTGTCCCAGCGATGTTTTACCCACACCAGGTGGCCCAACTAGGCACAAGATAGGCGCTTTCATTTTATCGACACGCTGCTGCACGGCCAGATATTCGACAATTCTCTCTTTTACTTTTTCTAAACCATAGTGATCGGCCTCTAAAATATCTTCAGCATGTTTGAGATCGGTATCAATTTTGGTTTTCTTTCTCCAAGGCAAACCGATAAGAATATCTATGTAGTTACGTACCACTGTCGCTTCCGCAGACATTGGCGACATCAAGCGTAATTTTTTAAGCTCAGCTTCTGCCTTGATTTTGGCATCTTTAGGCATGTGAGCCGCTTTTATCTTCTTCTCAACTTCCTCAATATCCGCGCCATCTTCGCCCTCACCTAGCTCTTTTTGAATTGCCTTAACTTGCTCATTCAAATAATACTCACGCTGGCTTTTTTCCATCTGGCGCTTCACACGACCACGAATGCGCTTTTCCACTTGCATGATGTCTAACTCAGCCTCGAGCAAACCCAACAGGTGTTCAAGACGCTTGCTGACATCAAATATTTCCAATACTTCTTGTTTTTGCTCCAGTTTGAGAGGCAAATGAGCTGCAATAGTATCCGCTAGACGCCCTGCATCATCAATGCCCGCTAAGGAAGTCAAAATCTCAGGCGGAATTTTTTTATTTAACTTCACATACTGATCGAACTGGTTAATAAGTGTGCGGCGCATTGCCTCCGCTTCATTACCTGGTTCTTCATCGGGTGGCACTGCTTGTATCTCAGCGTCGAAGTGAGACTTGTCATCTAGCACATGGATAACTTTAGCTCGCTGCGTACCTTCAACCAAAACCTTAACGGTTCCGTCCGGCAGTTTGAGCATTTGAAGAATATTGGCAATGCTACCAATACGATACATATCCTCAATAGCAGGTTCGTCTTTGGCGGCAAACTTTTGCGCGACTAATACAATACTCTTGCCCGCTTCCATCGCAGCTTCCAAAGCCTTAATAGATTTAGCTCGTCCTACGAACAGGGGAATGACCATGTGCGGAAATACGACGACATCGCGCAAAGGCAACAATGGCAAAAAAGTGATTTCAGAAGTTATCGGATCGTGTTCAGACATGGCGTTTAATCTTTATAGTAGCGGTGTAACCCAAATTGGGGACGGATTAATAAAATTCAAGTGCAACTCAAACTATTATTAACACTATGCAGCTATAGGTGTATCCGCGTACATCACAATGGGGTTGATCTCACCAGAGCCATTTTCATCCAACACAACCTTGCTAACATTTTCCATTGAAGGCAAGTCAAACATTGTGTCCAACAAAGAATTCTCAAGAATTGAACGTAGACCGCGAGCCCCAGTTTTGCGCGCCAGTGCTTTCTTGGCAATCACGTTCAATACATTAGCACGGAATTCCAACTCTACACCTTCCATAGAAAACAGCTTTTGATATTGTTTAACAAGAGAATTCTTCGGCTCTGTCAATATTTTTATCAATGCTTCTTCATCCAGACCTTCCAGCGTCGCCACAACAGGCAAACGTCCGACAAATTCTGGAATCAAGCCAAACTTAATTAGATCTTCCGGCTCTACTTCGCTCAACACCTCACCGACATCCTTGTCATCGTTACGCTTAGACAGATTTGCGGAGAATCCGATACTGGCTTTTTCAGAACGATTACGGATGACTTTTTCAAGCCCGTCAAACGCACCACCACAAATAAACATGATGTTGGTTGTATCGACTTGCAGAAATTCGGTATTGGGATGTTTACGTCCACCCTGAGGTGGAATAGAGGCTTTAGTACCCTCAATCATCTTAAGCAAAGCTTGCTGCACACCCTCGCCTGAGACATCACGGGTAATCGAAGGATTGTCAGATTTGCGCGAGATCTTGTCGATCTCGTCAATATAGATAATACCGCGCTGAGCACGCTCTACATCATATTCACAAGCTTGCAACAATTTTTGGATGATATTTTCCACATCCTCACCAACATAACCAGCCTCAGTCAGCGTCGTTGCATCAGCCATCACAAACGGCACATTCAGCAAGCGTGCCAAAGTTTGCGCCAATAAAGTCTTACCTGAACCCGTCGGACCGACCAAGAGAATATTACTCTTAGCCAACTCCACACCATCTTTATCGGTGTTCTTTAAACGCTTGTAATGATTGTAAACAGCCACAGAAAGTATCTTTTTAGCTCGTCTCTGTCCGATCACATAATCATCGAGACGTGCACAAATATCGTGGGGAACAGGCAGCTCCTCTTTCTCAGGCTGTTCAGCACTGTCAAGCGCCTTAACTTCTTCTAGAATAATATCATTACACAAGGCAATGCATTCGTCACAGACGAATACAGAAGGGCCTGCTATCAGTTTACGTACTTCGTGCTGACTTTTTCCGCAGAATGAGCAATAAAGTAATTTATCACCTTTGGTTATATCCGATGCCATTCAAATCCCCATGTGTATATTTATTAACGGCTGGCCGTTGTTAGCTTTATGCGCGCTTGTCCAACACTTGATCAATCAAGCCATAGTCCAATGCTTCTGGAGCGGTGAGAAAGTTGTCACGCTCGCTATCACGGGATATTTCTTCAACGCTACGTCCTGTGTGCTCAGACATCAATGTGTATAGGCGTTCGCGCAAGCTCAAAATGTATTTTGCATGAATTTCAATGTCAGTAGCCTGCCCTTGAAATCCACCTAGTGGCTGATGAATCATAACTGTTGAATTAGGCAGTGCAAAACGTTTTTCTTTCGCCCCTGCTTGCAACAGAAATGCACCCATTGAAGCGGCCATACCAATACACAAAGTCGACACATCCGGCTTAACAAATTGCATCGTGTCATAGATAGCCATACCAGATGAGATAGAACCTCCTGGAGAATTAATATACAGATGTATATCCTTCTCCGGGTTTTCGGACTCCAAGAATAACAACTGCGCCACAACCAGATTTGCCATCTGATCGTTAATCGGGCCAACCAAAAATATCACTCGCTCTTTTAATAAGCGCGAGTAGATATCATAAGCCCGTTCACCGCGACCGCTGGTTTCAATAACCATTGGCACCATGCCTATATCCTGTGGCTCTATGTGCTGCGAAGAGGTGCTATGCAACATATTAGTTATTCTCCATCAATTCGCTTAGCGCTATTGGCTTGTCTGTAACCTTAGCGCCAGCCATCACCCAAGCAACGACATTATCTTCTAAAACCAAATTTTCTACTTCTTGCATACGTGAAGCATCCTCAGCATACCAGCGAACCACTTCTTCTGGCTTCTCATAACTCTGCGCATACTCTTGAATCATGGCCTTAACCTGCTCTGGCTTGGCATCCAACTTCTCAGTTTTCACCAACTCAGCCAAGATCAAGCCTAGCTTCACACGCTTGCTCGCACGCTCTTCAAACACATCAATTGGCAATTGCATTCCTTTAGGCACTTTCATTCCTCTGCCTTCGAGGTCGCGCAACGTTTGCTGCATCAAATTCTTTGCCTCACTATCCAACAAAGCTTTGGGGACTTCTAACTGCCCTACTTTCAACAACACTTCCATCGCATTATCTTTATTGCGCACTTTCACACGGCGCTGAGTTTCACGGCCCATGTTTTCACGAATTTCATTTTTAAGCTTCGCAACATCACCATCCTCTATGCCCAAAGTTTTAGCAAACTCAGCATCCACTTCCGGCAAACGTGGTGCGTCAACATTGTGCAGTGTAATAGTAAAAGTTACTTGCTTTCCAGCCACATCTTTACCGTGATAGTCCTCAGGGAAAGTCATATCGAAAGACTTATTTTCACCCGCTTTCATGCCAATAATTGCCTTTTCAAAGTCTGGCAGCATGCGACCTGCGCCCAACACAAGAGAAAAGTCCTTAGATTCTCCGCCATCAAAAACTTCGCCGTCTAACTTTCCGACAAAATCAATTTTCACCTGATCTTCATTTTCTACGGCACGAGTCACTGTTTCAAACACTGCACGCTGCTTACGCAGCGTCGTTACCGTACTTTCAACATCTGCATCACTCAAGGTGAAGGTTACACGCTCGACAGCCTCTCCATCCACTTTGCCGACCACAACTTCAGGATACACTTCAAAGGTCGCTGTAAATTCAACTTCAGGCGCACTCAAATCGGTAGTTTGAATTTCAAACTGAGGATAGCCTGCAACATGTAGCTTATTTTCTTGAGCAGCATCTGCAAAGATACTATGCAAGTTATCACCTAATACTTCTTGCTGAACTTGCTGACCATATTGTTGCTCAATAATTTTGAAAGGGACTTTACCTGGACGGAAGCCATGTACTTTGGCCGTACGACCTAATCGCTTCAAGCGTGATTCAACCTCTCCACGAAATTGGGACTGAGGAATGGACAAATTCAAACGGCGCTGTAATCCGCCTAAGGTTTCTACGCTCGACATACTATAAAGTTTCCTTGAAATTAAATTTATGCAATTAAAAGTGCTTGAAACCAATGAGTGTGCACTCGAATCGGACTCATCAAGCTGTAAGCAACAAGCACTGTAATGAAAGGAAGAGATATCCCAGAAATCGAACAATACTGAAGAATCACCAATAACCCAACTCATACAGACACGCGAATAATACCTGAAACAGGCAAACAGCACACCTACAAACCGAGAAGGACGGCAAGTTCTCCGCCCTTTTGATGCAGAAATATCAGCTCTTAGTTCAACTCAAAGTCTTTTGTTAAACTTGAGTATATCCCGCGATACTGCATAGCACTGGCTTGCCAACTAAAGTCTTTATTCATTCCATTCGACTGCAATACAGACCAGACTTGCTTGTCGTGATAACTTAACAACGCCCTTTTAATGCAAGCAAATAAATCATGTGATGTCATTTTATTGAACACAAATCCAGTGGCTTCGCCTCGTGCCAAAGTGAGATTGTTGCAATCAACTACCGAATCAGCTAAGCCACCCGTTGCATGCACAATCGGTGGTGTTCCATAACGCTGGCTATACATTTGATTCAAACCACAAGGCTCAAAACGTGAAGGCATCAAGAAAATGTCGATACCTGCTTCAATTTGGTGTGATAGTTTTTCATCGAAACCAACAACAGCTGCCATCTGCCCAGGATATTTTCGAGCCAAAGTCAGTGTTGCGGCTTGCATTTCTGCATCCCCGCTACCCAGCATAACAAGTTGCGCTTTAGCGGCAAACAGTTGCGGCACAATTTCAAACACCACATCCAAACCCTTCTGGTGCGTAAATCGACTCACAATGCCAAATAGGGGTATATCTGCGTCGACCGTCAATCCAACTTGCTGCTGAAGCTCACGCTTATTTACCGCTTTACCAGCCATTTTTTTGCTGCTATAGCCCTGTGCAAGCGCGGCATCAGAGGCAGGGTTCCACTCATCCTCATCAATGCCATTCAAAATGCCAGTCAAATCAGCATTGCGAGTTTTCAACAAACCTTGCAAACCAAACCCTAAAACATCGGTTTGAATTTCTTCCGCATAGGTAGGGCTCACAGTCGTGATGTGGTTGGCATAGTACAAACCAGCCTTTAGAAAAGACAATTTACCGTAATACTCAACACCATTAGGCTGAAAGCTTTCCACTGGCAAGCCCAGTTCTTCAAGCATCAGTGGCTCAAATACACCTTGGAAGGCTAAATTGTGTACCGTCATAACACAGGGTGCACCCCCCGGAGCAAAGTGCAAATAAGCAGGCGTTAAGCCTGTTTGCCAATCATTACAATGCACCACGTCCGGTTTCCATGCGATAGGTGATGCTTGCCCGCCCAGCATAGCCGCCACTTTTGAAAGCAAGCCGAAACGGATTGCATTGTCAGGCCAATCAAAACCCTTGGCATTCTGATAAATATTTCCCTCACGCTGAAACAGTTCAGGACAATCTAATACCCAAATCGGCACACCATCTGGCAATACGCTAGAGAACAGACGCGCGTCAGGAAATCCATCCACCCCTAAAATAAATGCATCTATCTTAAAGGATTCAAGTGCGCTCAATACCTGACGATAGCCTGGCACCAATACCCGCACATCATCTCCCAGACGACGCAAAGCAGCGGGAAGCGCGCCACTGACATCTGCCAAGCCACCAGTTTTAATCAATGGTGCGATTTCTGAAGTTACAAACAATACTCGCATCTTAATTTTCCCTTGCGCAAAACATCAGCTTCAAACTTGGTCTGCTGCGATTTGAGGCAAGTGCCAAATATCGCGGTTGTAATCCATAATCGTACGATCACTGGAAAACTTACCGCTGGCCGCTGTATTCAAAATACTCATACGAGTCCAATGCTCTGTATCCAGATAAGCTAACGCCACCTCACGTTGTGCTTGCACATAACTACGGAAATCCGCAGCGGTTAACCATGCGTCATGAGGATTATAAATAGACTGAATGATCGAATCAAAAATGCCTGGCTCGAAAAGATTGAAATGCCCGCTCTCCAAGAGATGCATCACCCGCTGAAAATCTTCATCTTCAGCAATAATGCGTGCCGGATCATAGTGCCCACGAGTATGCTCTACCTCATCAGCCGTCAAACCGAAGAGGAAAAAATTCTCATGCCCAACTTCATCGCGAATCTCGATATTGGCACCATCCAACGTACCAATAGTCAATGCACCGTTCATCATGAATTTCATATTACCTGTGCCCGAAGCCTCTTTGCCCGCAGTGGAGATTTGTTCAGACAAATCAGCACCCGCACAAATCACTTCCATTGCTGAAACACGGTAATCTGGGATAAAAGCTAATTTCAGCAATCCAGCAGTATCAGGATCACTATTAACCACGTTCGCAACTGCATTCACCAATTTAATAATGCGCTTTGCCATCTGGTAACCGGGAGCAGCCTTACCCCCTATTAGCACACAGCGGGAAGTCCAGTCAGCCGTATCTCCACGCTTAATACGATCATAGAGATGAATCACATGCAGCACATTAAGCAATTGGCGCTTGTACTCATGAATACGCTTTACTTGCACATCAAAAAGCGCATCCACATTGAATTCAACGTTGCAATCACGTAGCACCATTTCCGCTAATTGTGCTTTGTTGGCTTGCTTGATACTGCGCCATTGAGTGCGGAAACTGGTATCCTCAGCAAAAGTAGATAGCGCTCTCAATTTTGACATATCAATGAGCCAGCCTTCACTTGCCGCATGTCCAACCAGATTAGAGACCCAACCCTTTCCTTCAGAACCTAGTACATGGGTAATTAAATTACTCATTGACGGATTAGCCCACGCCATCCAACGTCTTGGTGTCACACCATTTGTCTTATTATTAAATTTCTTCGGCCACAACTCATAAAAATCATGAAATAAATGCTTTTGCAACAATTCGGAATGCAGCGCCGCAACGCCGTTCACAGAAACACTGGCAACAATTGCTAAATAAGCCATACGAATATGCTGCTCGTGGCCTTCTTCTACAATTGACATACGTCGTTGGCGCTCACCATCTCCAGGCCAGTGCTGCGCCACGACCCTCATAAAGCGGGCGTTTATCTCAAATATTATCTCTAACAACCTTGGTAGCAAGCGGCCAAACATACTAACCGACCAGCGCTCTAAAGCTTCAGGGAGCAAAGTATGGTTGGTGTACGCAACTGTTCGACTTGTAATACTCCAAGCTTCATCCCAGTCCAGTCCATGCTCATCCATTAGCAGACGCATCAATTCAGGCACGGCACAAGTTGGGTGGGTATCGTTTAACTGAAAGAAATTTTTATCGGCAAATTCGCTAAAGTCCTCACCGTAATTACTGACCCATTGGCGCAATACATCTTGCAAGCTAGCAGACGCTAAAAAATACTGCTGGCGCAAGCGTAATTCCTTACCGTTCTCGCTAGCATCATTTGGGTAAAGCACCATCGTGATATGCTCAGCAGCATTTTTAGATGCCACTGCATCGGCATAACTACCCGCATTAAATTCACTCAGGTCAAATTCTTCAGTCGCTGCGGCCTTCCATAAACGCAAGGTATTCACCGTACCATTGTGATAACCGGGAATAGGCACATCAAACGGAATCGCCATTACATCATTGGTATATTTCCAATAAGCACGCAACTTACCCTGTGCATCATGATGTAGCTCAGTTTGCCCACCGAATTTGACACGTGTTGTAAACTCAGGACGCTCAATCTCCCACGGATTACCATTGCGCAACCAATGATCCGGCTCTTCCAATTGGTAGCCATTTTCTATTTTCTGGCGAAACATGCCATATTCGTAACGCAGCCCATAACCCATCACTGGCAATTGCAGCGTGGCACAACTATCCAAGAAACAAGCCGCCAAACGTCCCAAGCCGCCATTTCCTAAACCTGCATCATTTTCCTGCTCAGCCACCTCTTCCATCTCGATTCCCAGATTTCTGAGGGCTTCGATAGTCGACGCTTCAATATCCAAATTTAAAGTAGCATTACCCAAGGCCCTGCCCATCAAGAACTCAAGCGAAAGGTAAAAAGTACGTTTGCAGTTTTGCGTACGGTATGCGGTTTGGGTATTCTTCCAGCGCTCCACCAAGCGATCTCGCATCGACACTGAGAGCGAGGTATACACATGATGCGAGACAAGATGCTTATTCTCCCAACCTAAGGTATAGCTAAAATAGCGTTTAAAATCATGAACAATGTTATCCGCATCCATGCCTAGTGCTGGCATATCTGTTTCAATCGCTAACGGGTTCTTAACAAAAAATGACTTGGTATGAATAATGTTCTCCAATGTTTCCAAAATTTACGTTTGAATATTCCACAATCCGCGATTGTATCAATCATCGCCTCATGCCGCCCCTACTAAAATCTCTCAATTATTGTGACGTTTCCTACAAGCCACTCAAGACTTTGATATGCGCCGTCGCACTACGTGCCAATGCGGGCAAGGCATAGCCACCTTCCAATACCGAAACAATCCGCCCTCCCGCGTGGCATAAAGCCAGCTTTTTTAGTTCTCCAGTCACCCACACATAATCCGCTTCGCACAATGCCAGCCCACCCATATCATCCTCACGGTGCGCATCAAACCCTGCCGAAATGAACAACATTTGCGGCTTAAAAGCTTCCAATGCCGGCAGCCATTTTTCTTTAACCGCCGCTTGAAAATCCTCCCCACAAGCACCCGCGACTAGGGGTACATTTATGATGTGCTCATTGCCGCTATCCGCTCCGCTATACGGATAATACGGATGCCGAAAAGTCGAACACAGCATTACTCGCTTATCGTCATGGAAAATATTTTCCGTACCATCTCCGTGATGTACATCAAAGTCGGCAATGGCTACGCGCTCTAAACCATACTGCTCTAGGGCATGAGCCGTCGCCACCGCAACATTGTTAAAAATACAAAAGCCTGCCGCCTGAGTCTTTCCCGCGTGATGCCCAGGTGGACGAATATTGCAAAAAGCATTCTCAGCCTCTCCATCCATCAGCATATCAACCGCCCTCACCCCCGCGCCTGCCGCAAACAGTGCAGCCTCTAAGCTATACGGATTCATCGCTGTATCACCATCCAAATACACCAAGCCAGCCTGCGGTGCCCGCGCAAAAATCGACTCCACATATTCTTGCGAATGCACGCGCAACAACTGTGCCATAGTGACTTGATGAGCTTGTTCACAAGCTAAAAACGGCAGCAAACCAGAAGCAATCAATTGATCCTCAATCACCGAAACACGTGCTGGGCACTCAGGGTGATCTGCACCCATTTCGTGCCTAAGGCTGCTTGGATGAGTTAGGTAGATTGTTTGCATAGCTTTGTTAGTGAAAAGTGAAAAGTGAAAAGTGAAAAGTGAAAGGTGAAATGTGAAACGTAGAACCGTTGCTTCGTTTCACATTTACAGCTTTACCTGCACTTTGCACAGCTTCATCCATTACGTTTCAATGTGAAACGTGAAAGATAAAACGCAGAACCGTTGCTTCGTTTCACATTTCACATTTCACATTTCACATTTCACATTTCACATTTCACAGCGTCATCTTCACATTTCACAGCCTCACAAAACCTTACGCACCGACTTAATATTCTCGTCCTCAGCACTTGTTTCGACTTTGAACCCCAGTCTATCCATAAGATGGAGCATATCTGCATTATTCCTCAGCACTTCGCCCTCAATCACTCTCAAGCCTTTAGAGCGAGCGGCATCCATTACTGCCATCATTAACTTCTGCCCCAGACCTTTACCGTGCATGCTGTCAGCTACCACTAATGCAAATTCGCAGCTTTCACCATCTGGATTGGTAGAAAAACGTGCCACACCGATTTCCACTTCTTTGCCATGCTCTTCCGTCACCGCTATCAACGCCATTTCGCGGCTATAGTCAATCTGCGTGAAGCGCACCAGCATTTCCTGACTTAATTCCTGCACACTATTCATGAAGCGGAAATAGCGTGATTCCTCGGACAGATTGTGTACAAAGCCCTGTACCAACTCAGCATCTTCAGGGCGGATAGGACGAATCGTAATATCCATGCCATCCGCTAATTGCCAATGGCTTAGTAAATGCGTTGGATAGGGATAAATTGCCATGTGCGCGTAACGATCCGCGCTAGGCTGCCTGAAATCAACTACGACTCTAGCATCGGCCGCCAGCACACCGTGCTCATCCACGATAAGCGGATTAATATCCATCTCCATCAACATAGGCAGTTCACACACCATTTCCGAGACGCGTAACAAAACGTTTTCCAGCGCCGCCATATCAGCTGCTGGCATATGTCTAAATGCTCCTAGCAACTTAGAAATACGCGTACCTTGAATAAGATCTTTCACTAGGAAGGTGTTCAAGGGAGGCAAAGTCACAGAGCGATCACCCATCACTTCCACCATCGTGCCACCTGCGCCAAAGGTAATAACTGGGCCAAATACAGGATCATTAATCACCCCGACCATCAACTCCCGACCATTAGGCTTGATGATCATCGGTTGAATTGAGATGCCTTCCATGTGCGCCTCAGGGCGATTGCGTTTAATGTTCTCGGTAATCTCATGGTAAGCCGCACGCACTGCTTGAGCATTTGCCAGGTTCAACATCACCCCACCCGCATCGCTCTTGTGTGAAATATCGCGCGAATTAACTTTCATCGCCACTGGAAAGCCGAGTTGTTGGGCGATTAGCAAAGCCTCGTTCGGCGAATGCGCTACCATTGTCTGTGCGACTGGAATATGGAAGGCTGACAACAAAGCCTTTGACTCCATCTCACTCAATACCTTGCGCTTATCGAGCAAAGCGCCTTCAATCACCATGCGCGCACCCTCCACGTCCGGTGCCAAATGATCGGACAAAGGCCCTGGCATCTGCTTCAACAATTTTTGATTTTTGTAGTATTCAGAAAGATATGAAAATACCTCTACTGCGGGTTCCGGCGTGCGGAAATTAGGCGTGCGCGCCGTTGCAAATGCTTTGCGCGAATCAGCCACCTGTGCCTCACCCATCCAGCATGTCAGCAAAGGTTTTTTATATTGATTCGAAAGCGCAATCACCGCTTGTGCAGCCTCCAGCGGTTTTGTCATCGCTTGCGGCGTCAAAATAGTCAACACCCCGTCCACATTCGGGTCTTCCAGACAGACCGTAACCGCATGCTGATACCTATCCACTTGCGCATCACCAATGACGTCCACCGGATTGCCGTGTGACCAATTTGGCGGCAACACCTGGTTCAAGCGCTCCATCGTTGTATCCGACAAACTCGCCATGACCAAACCCAAGTCTGAAGCCCTATCTGTCGCCATTACCCCCGGCCCACCACCGTTGGTCACAATCGCCAAACGATTACCAGAGGGATGAAAGCCACAAGACAAAGCTTTGGCTGCGGAAAAGAGTTCGGTCACCGTTTTAACACGCACCACGCCTGCACGACGCACGGCAGCATCAAAAGCATCATCTGACCCAACCAGCGAAGCAGTATGCGACATAGCCGCTTTGGAGCCTGCCTCATGGCGACCCACTTTAATCAAAATAACGGGTTTAACGCGTGCGGCAGCACGTAGCGAACTCATAAAGCGACGCGATTCACGTATCCCCTCTATATACATCAAGATATTTTGAGTATCAGGATCGGACACCAGATAGTCCAATATCTCACCAAAATCTACGTCCGCTGACGAGCCCATAGACACTACGCTGGAAAAGCCCACATCATTCATCTGCGCCCAATCTAGAATCGCCGTACACAGAGCACCTGATTGGGACACTAAGGCCAGATTGCCTACATTCGCCCCACCTTTGTTGAAGGTCGCATTAAGACCGATATTGGGACGCATCACACCAAGACAGTTCGGCCCCACCAGACGGATACCGTAGCGCTTAGCATTCTCCAACACTTGGCGCTCTAGCTCTTTGCCTTCCGGCCCAATTTCACCAAAACCCGCAGTAATAATGACCGCCGCTTTTACCCCATGCTTGCCGCACTCTTCGATAATACTGGGAACCGTTTGCGGCGGTGTCGCAATGACCACCAACTCAACTTTTTCTTCAATTGCCGAAATAGAGGCATAAGCTTTATGCCCCTGCACTTCCGCATTTTTAGAGTTAACTGGATATAGCGCCCCCTGAAACCCGCTTTCCAACATATTCTGGAATACAATTTGACCAACAGCATCGACGCGATCACTAGCGCCAAACACGGCCACGGATTTAGGCGCAAAAAGCGGAGTTAGGTAATGTTTTGACATATTTATGGCTACTAAGTTGATTCAAGGAGATAGTGTACAGACGAAATGTTAAAGTTAATCTACACGCGAATTAATTCTGCAAGTCAGACTATTATCCTCGCGCCTGATCAATACATCCACTATTTTAGCTAAGCGACATCTAATCTAGGCACAGCAAAGCGAGTCAAAACAATCAAAATATCGCAACAAGTTCTTATTTAGAACAAGCAATTAAAACTTACTCGGCAAATCAAAATCAGATTTTAAATCTATCTAAACAGCCATATGGCGTTGCAAATTACAATTAAGTTTTAACTTAACAACTCGTTCCAAGTGTTGAGCTGTGTTTTTTGCAGCAGTTTTTTACAGAATGTCAGCGCCAGTGCCAGATGCTCTTCAGCTTGAGGAGAAAGCCCCTCACCCAACTCAAAGCGCTCGCCGCGAATACACAAGATAAAAACTGCGGGTGGAGAGTCCTGATAAAGCTGTGCATACACTTTTAACAAAGCCTCTGGTGCTAGCGCATGGCTATACAGCACAGGAACATCATTGGGCTGAGCCAAAGAGAAAGTAAACGGCGCATCAGTATCCATCCCCGCATCAATGAACAGCACCAGTTCACGCTCTTGCATATCAATCGCATGCTCAATCTGCAACTGATATTCTTCAAGAAGCTCAACTTGACCAGAAAGCCCACTCTCCTGCAAGTAAACATTCAGCTCACGCAAGAGTAATAGCCCTAGCGCATCATCTCCGCGCGACTCATTACCAATCGCAAAAAGTAGAACAGGCGCAACCATCAGTTCAAATGACAAACAGAGCCATCACTGGAACGCGACAAAGCCGATAAGTGCTCACCTAAGTCATTCAGCACTTCAACTTCCAGAGGCATTTTACCCAAGGCATGCGTCGCGCAAGAGAGGCAGGGATCGAAAGCGCGTACCGCCACCTCAATATGATTAAGTAGCCCCTCTGTGATCTCATGCCCATGCAGATATTGTTGTGCAACTCGACGCACGGCTTCGTTCATCGCCTGATTATTATGCGTGGTAGAGACGATGAGATTGCACATGGTGACAAGATCATTTTCATCCACACGATAATGATGAATGAGGGTGCCGCGCGGCGCTTCTATCACACCGACCCCCTCATTGCCTCTCTCACCCGATGCCATCAACTCGCTACCCGTAATATCCGTGTCATGTAGCAAGTCTTTAATCATTTCAGCAGCATGCAACATCTCAATCATACGTGCCCAGTGGTAGCCAAGCGGCGCATGCATAGGCATTACTCCGCTGTATGCAATGAAATCTCGCCGTTCCACTTCAGCCAATGGTGTCGAAATAAAGTCACAATTCTGTATGCGCGACATTGGGCCAACGCGATACCAGCCCTTCTCTGGCCCCAATGATTTCAGGTAGGGGAACTTCATATAGCTCCAATTTTTCACCTCTTCGGCAATCAATTGCGTGTAGTTCTGATAGTCCACGCCGTCGAACATGATGTTGCCATTCTCATCACGCCCACGCAGATGACCATGGTATAAATCCAGTCCACCATCTAGCCCCACCATAGACATAAAGTTGGCACGAAAAGCGCCAAAACTGTTGTACAGCTCAGGGTTCTGGTGGTGCATTTGCTTAATCAAGTGCACCGCATCTCGACTCCAAGACACTATCTGGTAAATATCTTTTAGCAACTCGTCACGCTCAACAATACTCAAGGATTTATTTACGCCACCGGGAACCGCCCCTGTGCCATGTATTCTCTTGCCCGCAGTATGACGAATTACTTCCTGTCCAAACTTACGCAACAACACACCACGCCTAGCTGTATCGGGATGTTTTTCAGCCACCCCCACAATATTGCGTTTAGAAACCTCGCTATCAAAACCGAACAACAAATCAGGTGAACACAGATGAAAAAAATGCAGCGCATGAGATTGAAGTATTTGCCCGTAATGCATCAAGCGGCGCATCTTCTCCGCTGTTGGAGTTAAATGCTTAGCGCCGACGATGGCATCTAAGGCTTTACTGGCTGCTAAATGATGGCTCACCGGACAAATGCCACACAAACGCTGCACCATCACCGGCACTTCCCAATAGGGTCGACCTTGTATGAATTTCTCAAAACCGCGAAATTCAACAATATGCAAACGCACCTGATGCACTTTGTTGTTGTCATCCAGCAAAATAGTGACCTTGCCGTGGCCCTCCACGCGCGACACGGGATCAATGACAACACGTCGCAGATTTTCTGGCTGCGTAGCAGTTTCTAAAGAAGGCGACATAGGGATACCTTTAAAATCATAAAATATTATTTCAGCATCGTCATTCTCGCGTAGGCGGGAATCCAGTTGATAGAAAACACCCGCCTAGCGGGGCAACTTGAAGGTTTTGGCCGCTACGCGGAGTGTTTGCTTTGCTAGATTCCCGCCTACGCGGGAATGACGAACTTTCGGTCGACCAAGCTCTCTGCATTTAATCGTAATGTATTAAACCGTGGCCCAATTCCGGCTCTTTACCTGCCAACAAATCAGTCAACACTTTCCAAATTGCATCACCTGACGGCGGACAGCCTGGAATGAAATAATCCACCTTCACTACCTCGTGAATAGGATGCACATTATCTAAGGGCAGCGGCAATTCTGGGTCATTCGGTATAAAGCCATCCACCAAACCATGTTGCGCGTGATAGACCTCTTCCAAAATCATAGGCAATGACAAATGATTACGCTGAGCAGGCAAACCGCCGTTGATTGAACATGCACCGATTGCAATCAGTATTTTGCAATTGTCTCGAAATTCGCGCAGCACATGCACATTCTCAGCATTGCACAATCCGCCTTCAATAATACCGATATCGCAAGGGCCGCAATGCTTTATATCGGTTAGCGGCGAGCGGTCAAATTCGACGAGCTCTAGCAAATCAAATAAACGCTCATCAATATCAAGAAACGACATATGGCAACCGAAACAACCTGCCAGAGAGGTTGTTGCCACTTTAAGCTTTGGCTTAGCAGTCACATTCATCTCATGTCCCTTTCACGGTTGGATGCGGCGTTGCACTGATAGGATGCTCGTCAAAAGTTCGCTCGCCGATGGGTACAGCGAATCCGACACGCTTCTTAATAATCACCCCGACTGGACATACATGCGCCGCTTTATCCTCACCCGTAAAATCAGTATCAGCCAAATTGCCGGATTTTGCATTGACAATCAAATGGCTCTTAATACCACGCCCAGACAAAGAGAACACATGCTTTCCATCCACGTCACTACTGGCACGCACACACAAAGAACATAAAATACAGCGATTAAAATCTAGCAGATATTCTGGATGAGTCGCATCCAGTGGACGATCCGGGAAAAACTGATCGAAGTGCGGCGACATCATATTCAATTCGTAAGCAGTAGCTTGTAATTGACAGTTGCCGCTTTTTTCACAGGATGGGCAGAAGTGGTTTCCTTCCACAAACAACATTTGCAAGAGAGTGCGCCGTTCATCATTTAGTTCTTTGCTATTGCTCTCAACCACCATGTCCGGCTGCGCTTGCTGAGTACACGATGCGGTCTGCCTGCCATTGGCTTTCACTGTGCACAGCTTGCAAGAGCCATGTGGTTTGAATTCAGGGTTAAAGCACAAATGAGGAATGTATTCTCCAGCATCCATCGCTGCCTGAATAATGGTTTGCCCTTCTTTAAAGGGAATAGATTTACCATCAAGAGAAAAGCTTGTCGAGATGTTTTTATTTTGCGTCATGGCTACTCTCCAAGTGCGCGCCAGTGTCGTCACGCCCCGTCATTTGACGTGCTTGCAGCAAAGCACGATCTAGATCAAAAGCAGGGACAAAGTCTTTATGCGCTAAACGACTCTCATACGCAGGGTGGAACTTGGCGATCGTGTCCAATACCGGATTGCACGCCGAATGCCCCAAGCCACAATGACTGGTGGATTGCAGCAAGACATTAAGCTTCTCTATTTCAGCAAAATCATAGGGCGAACCATGTCCCTGAGCCAACTTGTCCATCATATTAGACAACAAAGAAGTGCCCACGCGACATGGCGTACAAAACCCGCAGCTCTCATGCGCAAAAAAATGTACAAAGTTTCGCGCCACTTCAAACATATCGCGGCTCGCATCGAACACCATAAATGCCCCCGCAGTTGGAATATCCTCAAAGGCAATTCGTCGTGAAAATTCCTTCGCCGCAATACACACGCCAGATGCTCCGCTGACCTGCACGGCTTGAACATCATGCGCACCGCAATCTTCCAAGACCTGCGCGACCGTCACGCCGAATGGGTATTCATACAAACCCGGACGCGCGCAATCTCCTGACACCGAGAGTATCTTGGAGCCACTAGACGTTTCAGTTCCAATACCCGCATACCAAGCACCGCCATTTGTCGCGATCAAACAAGTGGCCGCGAAAGTCTCAACGTTATTGACTACCGTAGGCTGATTAAGATAACCATTGGTTACGGGAAAGGGTGGGCGGTTGCGCGGCGTACCGCGCTTACCTTCCAAAGACTCGATCAAAGCCGACTCCTCCCCGCAAATATAAGCCCCGGCGCCAAGATGAATCTCAATATCGAAATCAAAGCCAGAATTCCCAAGAATATTGATACCGAGCAATCCCTGCTGGCGACGACGTTGCAAAACCGCCTGCAAATGATCCAACAAATAACGATATTCACCACGTAAATAGAGATATCCTTGTTTCGCACCGATCACTCTTGCGCACAGCGTCATGCCCTCGAACACCATATCCGCGTATGTATTTAACAACACGCGATCTTTAAACGTACCCGGCTCGCCCTCGTCAGCATTACACACCACATAATGAGCATCACCCAACGCATTGCGACAAAACTCCCACTTCATACCGGTAGAAAAGCCCGCACCGCCGCGACCACGCAATTTTGAATTTTTTACCTCGTTCAATAGCGCATCCGCACCGCGACGGGATAACTCTGTCAGCGCCGAGCCAGACACAAACTCGCTGCCCAGTAAAATATCTTTGCGATGAATATTATCTTCGATGGAAAAAAATGTTAAAGGCCAAGAATTAACAGGAACACGCTCGCGTATCAACTCACAAATCGCGCTTACCCGCTCATGCGTCAAGCGGTTAATCGCAATATTGTTAACCAGCATAGCTGGCCCTTGATCGCACAAGCCTGTACATGAAGTAGTCGCGATACTGAGTAAACCATCCTCTGAAACCTTATCTGCTTCTACCCACAACTGCGCACACATACTCTCCATCAACTCCACATTTCCCAGCATGCGATCAGTGATGTTGTCTGAGAACAATACGCGATATTCGCCGCGTGGCTGCAAATATAGAAAGGAATAAAAACCTGCTACCCCTTCAATATTGGCACGCGGCAAATTTAATTTTTCAACGAGATAGTCAATGGCATCACTATGAATATAGCCGTAGTACTCTTGCGCCTCTCGGAGTATCTGCAACAAATCATGCTGATTATGCTGATGACTAAGAAGAATCGGATCTAGATATTTAGAATGCATATTGACTTGACCGCCCATGAGAATTTTTTCAAATTAGTGTGACAGATTCTACGAAGTTCAACAAAATTCACGCCCCGTTCTCACAAAGTTGAGTCAATGATGCACTAGATTTTCAAGCACGTGAATTGAAACGCGTGACATCATTTATAACATTACCCTTCTCCGTATGGAAGGTACACCCTTATAAATTTTCACTGAATCGCAAATTCATCTTGCCCGCACGATATGCCGACACAGAACTTACACCCCATGTTTTACTATCCGTAAAAAATAAATCAGCTTGAATAGGCGTATCGACATTTATTTCATTGACTGCCATTTCTATCAATACATGATCAATCTCTTCGAGTTGAGTAAGAATATAACTCATGATATTTACTTTCCAATAGGCTAAAAAAGCTATGTCGAAATTGGATGAATTTCACGCAAGGTATTTGCTGCTAATTGCAGTGCACTTTCTGTCACAGGACATCTATTTAGCTAAGCATTCAGAAAGTATCGAGAATTAGCATTTTTCTCTTAGGAATAAAACAAAATCACTCAGCATTTTCCTAGTCGGGGCCAAGGCAATCCTTAATGGCTGCGCCAGACTGCTAATGAAGCACTGATTAAGTCTGGTTTTGTGGTTCCCGCGAAGGCGGGAACCCAGTCAATTCAAGGCACTGGATTCCCGCCTTCGCGCACTACTGTCTGGGATAATTTTTTATGATCGCTTGAACGTGTTGCAGTGCAAGGCCATATTGGTTAAATACTGAGCGCCGACTCAACATCCAAGCCATGTAATATGTGCCATTCAAGCAAGATTCGCAGGTGGGCAAATGAGGCCCGCCGCCGAAGTTTAGAAGACCCTCATTAACACCCCCGTCATCCCCGCGTAGGCGGGGATCCAGTAGTTATATAGGCTCTGCGTAGCAGACAGTATGTCTTGTCTCGCTACGCGAGGATGCTTAAATGACTGGAATTCCCGCCTGCGCGGGAATGACGAATTAATCAGGGTCTCCCTAATATTTACTGGCGCTCAGCAATGAGCTTACTCAAGGCATGATTTATCTACGCGACAACATCTTATTAACAAGCGCCACATCCAAGTCAGACAAAGCCCCCGCTGCTGCCTTAAGTTTGAACCCTTGAAACAAGGTGTCATAGCGAGCCTTGATCAAATCGCGTTGCGCAGCATATAGCTGCTGTTCAGCATTCAGCACATCAATATTCATATGAATGCCAAGTTTATAAGCTGCCGAATTGCCATCAACTGCACTTTTTCCAGACTCCACGGCAGATTCCAGAGCCTTAATCTTCACCTGTCCATTTACAATTGCAGCATAGGCTTTTTTCGCATCCGTAGCAGCCTGTCGGCGCGCCACTTCAAGTTCGGACTCAGCCTTATTCTTATTTGCAACGGCCTCAATCACTTTAGAACTGGTCGCCCCCCCAGCAAAAATCGGCACTGTCAATTGAATGCCCAGTTTAGCGCTGTTACTGCGCATTTCAAAATCACTCGGTGTACTCACACTTCCAGAAAAATAATTATTTCCATACGATGCCTCCAAATCTACTATAGGTAAATGTCCCGCGAGATTTTTCGAAATCTCCGCTCGCGAAGCAGCTACCGCCGCGACTGATGCCAATACTGCGGGATTGCTTTCGCGTGCTTGTTCCACCCAAGATTGAACATTGTCAGGCTGAGGTCTAGGAATGACCACTGTAGATTGAAGTGCGTCCAATGCCTTGGGCGCTTGCACGAGCATCTTCTCTAATTCAGCCTGTTTAACCTCCAGTTCATTTAAAGCTGCAACATGCTCCGCCTGCGCAAGGCTAGCTCGCGATTTTGCCTCGTACACATCCGTAACGGCATTTATACCTGCATCAAAACCATGTTTAGCTAACTCCAATTGTTCGTCAGTCGAACGAATTTGGGCCAGTGCAACATCAATATTTTCCTGTGCCACAAGAATATCAAAATAAGCTTGAGCAACCCGTAATATCAAATCCTGTTCGGACTGCGCAAATTGTGCATGAGCTTGAGTAACCAATAGTTCCGCAGCACTGTATGCATAAATATTTTGCATGCGCAGCAAGGGCTGAGTCAGCTTCAACGACCAATTCCAAGCCTTTACATCGCGATTAACCTGAGGGGTATTGCTAAACTTAGATTCAGCTTTCGTCTGATTTTGACCACCGATCAAACTTAGTACTGGCAGCAAACCTGCTCGCGCTTGTGGGATTTTCTGACGCACCGACGCATATGCGTAACCCGCTGTCTTGTAAGTCGGATCAAAATCATGAGCCTGCCTATAAACCTCTAACAAATCAATACCAAACGCAGACAAAGGCTGAATTAACATGCACACAGCCAACACGTAAGCTCCCCAGTTGCCGAATATTAATACAGGCATATCATGCGCTCGATTGCCGACCATCACCTTTCGTGCCCGCTCTCAATGAAAGTTTTGCTGACTGTGGAAAACAAATACTGCATCACTGTACGACTACCCTGATTGATTTCCGCCACAACCTGCATCCCAGCAACCAGCTTCAATTGCCGTCCATCTGATTCAAGAAACTGCCTATCAAATGAAATAATTGCCTTATAAACAGATGGTTGTATTTGCTGATTATTTTTTGCAGTATTCTGTATCGACTGAGCATCGCCACTGTCGCTATCCGTGTTAATACGGGTGACATTGCCGTCGAGCATGCCGTATTTTTCAAACGGATAAGGAGCTAGTTTCACCTTGACCTTTTGCTGTGGGTAGACAAAACCAACATCATCATTCTTGATCATGATCTCGGCCACCAACTGCTCATGCTCTGGCACGATAGACAGAAGTACCGTACCGGGTGAAACCACTGTGCCGACCGTGTGCGTCGCAAGATCTTTTACAATTCCCGCCTGCGGTGCCTTAAGTTCCAGCAACTCAGTTTTATGTTCCTGCTTGACCCAATCCTGCTGGAGTTTACGATACTGTAATGCTACATCCATGCGCTCATTCAACAAATCACTTCGGTACTTGGACGAAATCTGGTCAATCTGCTTTCGTGCCTGATTGACCGCCGCCTCAAGACCCGCAACAGTCGACTCCTGAGCATGCAAATCCCCTGACTTTTCCAGATATTCGCGCTGTTTGTCATGCACCATCACTTGCGAAACATAGCCATCTTTGCCCATATTGGCATAAGCCTCTGACTGCTGTTTTAAAATCGGAGTCACATCCCTGAACTTCGACAATATCTCACTGGCGGAATCATATTCACGCTGCGCTTTGATTAATGTATCCCGTGCCTGTTCAAGTGAATCCCTATACGATTTGCGATGTGCAAAAAACTGTAGCTCCACCTGCCGAAACCTTCCCACCGACTCACCACGCTTCTTACGCAAAGGTTTTTCGGTCAACTCTGCATCAATGCGCCGCAATTGCATGGCTCGCATGGTCAACTCACTGCCTATAGTCTTTGAATCTGCTTCGGCAAGTTGTGAATCCATACGCATCAATACCTGACCTGCTTTAACTTTTTCCCCCTCCCTAATCAATATCTCTTTAACGATACCGGCATCAGCAGGCTGCACAATTTTCACATAACTCAACGGTACCAGTTTTCCTTCCGCACTGGCGATAATATTGAGCGTACCGAAAAATGCCCAAAGCAAAAGAATCAAAAAAAGCGTGCTTACCGTATACATCACTGCACGTGGTAGCCTCGCTGGAGGGCTCTCTTGTATAGACAACAAACCGGGAGCAAAATCCATCGCCTCTGGAGAAAGAACCCTAGACTTACTATCACTCATAACTTGCCTCCCGGCTGACGGCAATTTTGCAAACTGAAAATTCCAACTTGTTTATTTTTCTGAGATTAAATTCATAGCCAATGACCTTGGCGGGGCGAAACAAAACTTGACTAAATAGATCCGTCAGCACACCCCGCTGCCTAACACCTACATTAATCACAACGACACTGCCCCCCCTGACTGTCCCTGCCATGAACGTAAAGACTGAGAATGATTACCGAATTGCGGATCATTAATGACAGTCTGCGCAACCGCGAGATTCACATTGGCAAAATTGCCATTCGCACCATATTGTTGCGCAAGATCACCTCCTAGAGCCTCGGTATTACTGGAGGACAAATGGGCGCTAAGCAAGGCGTTCATAGCATTCCAACGCTCACCATGCTCCCCCTCTGATTTTCCATGCTTCGATTGATCGAAACTGTTTACAATAGCAATAAAATCAAACTGCTGAATTGCATTTCCGCTCATTACGCCGACTGAAGAGGTATTGAGACTAGATACGGCATCGTCCACCATCTGAAGTGTGAGCACACTCTTGTAATTGGCACTTGTGTTATACCAATCAGTCAACGTGATCTGTTCACACTTGCCCAGTGTCACCACCAAATTGTTGTCGTCCTTAGACAGCGCCAAGTCTGTATAGCGTATACCGCCTAAACTCAGCGTATTGTCAGTGCCGATGCCACCGTTGATGACATCTTTGCCGTCTCCCCGATTAAATGCAATGATATCCGCACCACCTCCGGTGTTAATAACATCCTCCCCTTTTCCCCCCACAAAAAATTCATTGCCGGCGCTCCCAGTAAGACTATCGCTACCGGAACCGCCGTCCAGTAGATTATTTCCACCGAAATCCGACAATTTGTCGTTGCCCTCGCCACCCTGTAAAACATCATTGCCTGCCCCGCCTCGCAATGTATCGTTGCCAGCCATCCCTTGCAGCAGGTTTGAATTTGCATTACTACTTAGAAGGTTGTCCAGTTCATTGCCGAAACCGTTGATAGCATCATTACCAGTTAACACCAAATTTTCGACATTTGCACCCAGGCTATAACTAATACTTGAGCGCACAGTATCAATTCCGCCGCTTGAGTCACTATTCTGCTTACTTTCACCATCTGACTTTTTCGCATGTTGAGTCTCTTCTTTACCAAACTCAACAACGCGATCATTCACACTTTCCACAACGTAAGTATCGTCGCCTTCACCACCTATCATGGTGTCCCCGCCCAAACCGCCATCCAATATATCGTTACCCCCCAAGCCCGTCAGCACGTTGTTACCGCTGTTGCCTGTAATAGTGTTATCCAGTTCATTACCGGTCCCGTAAAGATCCAAACCACCTGTTAACACAAGGTTTTCGACATTTTCTGTCAATGTGTAATTGATGCTAGACAGCACCGTATCAATTCCATTGAGAGGGAGAACGACCAGTTCTTCGTTCGATCTATCCTCGAAATCTTTTGATTTTTGCTTGTTAGGCTCATCCTTCTCTTGCTTCTTGTCTGCAAGTTCAACGACGATATCGCCGACATTGTCCACCACATAAGTATCATTACCTGTACCACCCAACATCGTATCCGCACCCGTACCACCATCGAGGCGGTCATTGCCTGCATTGCCAATCAAGCTGTCCTGACCCGCCAGCCCCATCAACACGTTATTGCCGCTGTTGCCGATAATCACATTGTCCAGCACATTGCCTGTACCGTTGATGTCGGCAGCACCCGTAAGCGTGAGGTTCTCGACGTTGTCTGTCAGGGTG
>Ga0316204_10001428_pt1 | contig 64962 bp, 56 predicted proteins | sample 6monrhotite_MG_2_FD_205661 | JGI IMG/M metagenome (GOLD analysis project Ga0316204, IMG submission 205661) | Microbial mat bacterial communities from mineral coupon in-situ incubated in ocean water Damariscotta River, Maine, United States -... | ecosystem: Environmental > Aquatic > Marine >... | reverse complement strand
CGCATCAAAGCTTGTTCGCCAAAGATAGCAAAATAGTGTGGGCAGAGCTGCTAAAATCTTAACAAAAACAAGCATGTTACTATAAAATGGTGGTTCAGCGAGCGCCCCATCGAAATTGGGTGCCGCGTAGTAGTGGCAGATAAATAAAGGGAATATGGGTAGGTTTTATGGCTGTAGCGAAAAAAAATAGCATTAATTTGATGTGCCAGCACTGTGCGACGCCTTTTGGGTGTCCCTTATCCTGTATTTGCCAATAAATATTTATTTGGCCTATGTTTAGGTCAGTTCCTTAGTTTTTAGATTTCATTTTCACGATTTACCCATAATTTAACCGTGCGTCGTCTATTTTAAGATGCCGGAATTCAATAAAGAGGTTGGATGAATGTCCCAGCAATCGCAGTTACCTGATATCGATGCCATTGAAACCCAGGAGTGGGTGGATGCCCTGGAGTCGGTGATCGAAAACGAGGGGGTTGAGCGCGCTCACTTCCTGTTAGAACAGATGATCGACAAGGCGCGCCGCACCGGTGCCAACCTGCCTTATTCGGCTAACACCGCTTATGTAAATACTATTCCGACCCATCTTGAAGCGCCACTGCCGGGTGATGCAGCGATCGAAGATCGCATCCGCAGTTACATCCGCTGGAACGCGATGGCGATGGTGGTGAAAGCGAATCGCAAGAGCGCTGAGCTGGGTGGGCATATCGCGACCTTCGCATCGGCGGCGACACTTTATGATGTCGGTTATAACCATTTCTGGAAGGCGTCGAGTGACGGGCACGGCGGTGATCTGATTTTTTCACAGGGCCACGCCTCACCGGGTACCTACGCACGCGCTTTTCTTGAAGGGCGCTTGAGTGCGGACCAGCTCGATAAGTTTCGTCAGGAAGTGGATGGTGGTGGTCTATCGTCTTACCCGCATCCTCATTTGATGCCGGACTTCTGGCAGTTCCCAACGGTATCGATGGGCCTTGGCCCAATCATGTCGATTTACCAGGCGCGTTTTATGAAGTACCTGCAACATCGTAATCTTGCGACTACCGAAGGGCGTAAGGTGTGGGCATTTATCGGCGATGGTGAGTGTGATGAGCCTGAGACCCTCGGTGCTATCTCCCTCGCATCGCGTGAAAAGCTCGATAATCTGGTGTGGGTGGTCAACTGTAATCTGCAACGTTTAGATGGCCCGGTGCGCGGCAACGGCAAAATTGTGCAGGAGCTGGAAGCCAACTTCCGTGGCGCTGGCTGGAATGTGATTAAAGTGTTGTGGGGTAGCTACTGGGATCCACTGCTTGCCAAAGATAAAGATGGCCTGTTGCAGAAGCGCATGATGGAAGCAGTCGATGGCGACTTCCAGAACTACAAATCAAAAGATGGCGCTTATGTGCGTGAACACTTCTTTGGTAAGTACCCTGAACTGAAGGAAATGGTGTCGAAGATGTCTGATGAAGATATCTGGCGTCTCAACCGTGGTGGCCATGATCCTCATAAAGTCTATGCGGCCTATCATGCAGCGGTTAACCAGAATGGTCAGCCCACCGTGATCCTTGCCCATACGGTAAAAGGTTACGGCATGGGCTCTGCCGGTGAAGGACAGATGCGTACCCATTCACAGAAGAAACTCGATAACGATGACATGGTTGCGTTCCGCGACCGTTTCAATATTCCACTGGATGATGAAGCGGCCGCCGCAGGTGAATACTACATGCCAGCTGCAGACTCGGAAGAGATGCAGTATATGCATGCGCGTCGTAAAGAGCTGGGCGGTTATCTGCCGACACGCTCATCAAAAGTCGATGCGTTAGAGATTCCACCGCTCTCTGTTTTTGAGCCGCTGTTAGTCGGTTCTGGTGATAAAGAGATGTCGACCACGATGGCGTGGGTACGCATGTTAACGCTGCTATGTCGTGATAAAAAAATCGGTAAACATATCGTACCGATCGTACCAGATGAAGCGCGTACCTTCGGTATGGAAGGGATGTTCCGTCAGCTCGGCATCTACTCTTCGGTGGGGCAGCTTTACACCCCGCAGGACAAAGAGGAAATCATGTTCTATAAAGAGGACAAGAGCGGTCAGATTCTGGAAGAGGGCATCAATGAAGCGGGCGCGATGTGCTCGTGGATTGCGGCGGCGACTTCATATAGTTCGCATGGCGTCAGCACCATCCCGTTCTACATCTACTACTCAATGTTTGGTTTTCAACGTATCGGTGATCTCGCATGGGCCGCGGGTGATATGCAGGCGCGCGGTTTTATGATTGGTGGAACCGCCGGTCGTACCACGCTAGCGGGCGAAGGTCTGCAGCATCAGGATGGTCATAGTCTGGTTATGTCGGGCACGATTCCAAACTGTGTCAGTTACGATCCCACCTTTAACTACGAGATGGCAGTGATCATTCACGACGGTATGCGCCGTATGTATGAGGATCAGGAAAATGTTTTCTACTACGTCACCGCGATGAATGAAAACTACACCCACCCTGCAATGCCGGAAGGTAGTGAAGAAGGGATCATCAAAGGGATGTACCTGTTTAAAGAGGGTAGTGGTTCAAATAAAGTTCAACTACTGGGTTCCGGTACCATCCTGCGTGAAGTGATCAAGGCGAGTGAGTTGCTACAGAGTGATTGGGGTGTTGCCTCTGATATCTGGAGCGCCACCAGTTTCACCGAGCTGTCACGTGAAGCACAGGCGGCTGATCGCTGGAATCGTCTGCATCCGAGTGAAGCAGCGAAGGTTCCTTATGTCGCTGAAGCATTGGCGGGCCGTGAAGGGCCGTTTATCGCCGCGACTGATTATATTCAGAGCTATGCGGATCAGATTCGTAAGTGGGTGCCGGGCAAGTATGAGGTGCTGGGTACTGACGGTTTTGGCCGCAGTGATACCCGCGCGCAGTTGCGTAAACACTTTGAGGTGAACAGTCACTATGTCGTGGTTGCTGCGTTGAAGGCGTTGGTAGACGAAGGCAAGATACCGGCTGAGAAGGTTGCTGAAGCGATTGCCAAATACGGCATCAACCCAGAAAAACCAACCCCGGCTTCTGCCTGATCGACTAGGAGAATATTGAGATGGCAATAGAGATATTAGTTCCGGACATTGGTGACTTCGACAGCGTTGAGGTGATTGAAGTATTAGTGGCGGTGGGTGATACCGTGCAGGCCGAAGATTCACTGATTTCAGTGGAGTCCGATAAAGCGGCGATGGAGATTCCAGCACCACAGGCGGGTGTGATTACTGAGCTTAAAGTTGCGCTGGGTGATCAGGTGGCAGAAGGCAGTTTGATTATGATGCTTGAGCCTGCCGATGATGTGCCTGTAGCAGAAGCACCCGCTACGTCTGCACCAGTGGCTAGTGCGCCAGCAGCGGCACCTGCTCCTCAGGCGGCACCACAACATACGCCACGTCGTGCAGCGCCAATGGCGCCAGCGAAGATTGATGAAACCAGCTTTGCCAAGGCATACGCGAGTCCATCTGTACGTAAGTTTTCACGTGAGCTTGGGGTAAACCTCGGTAGCGTAGTGGGTGGTGGTCGTAAGGGTCGCATTACACTGGAAGATGTTAAGGCGTTTGTTAAAAACGTCATGATCCACGGCGGGCCAGCGACGAGTGGCGGTCTTGAAGTGGCACCGATGCCAGAGATCGACTTTGGCAAGTGGGGCGAGGTTGAGAGTAAGAAACTCACCAAGATTAATAAGCTCACTGGCAAGTTCCTGCACCGCAACTGGGTAACCATTCCACATGTGACGCAGTTTGATGATTCCGATATCACCGAGCTGGAAGCGTTCCGTAAAACGATGGTGCCTGAATACAAAGAGCAGGGCATTCGCATTACGATGTTGGCCTTTTTAGTTAAGGCTGTCGTAGCAGGCTTAAAAGAGTTTCCTCGTTTTAATAGCTCGCTTGATGCGAGTGGTGAGAATCTAATTTACAAGAGTTACTACAACATCGGTATCGCAGTTGATACGCCGGATGGCCTAGTCGTACCTGTGATTCGTGATGCAGATAAAAAGAGTCTGGTCGAGATCGCTACCGAGATGGGTGAGATCAGCATTAAGGCGCGTGACAAAAAACTGAAACCTGCTGACATGCAGGGCGGTTGCCTGACCATCTCAAGTCTGGGCGGTATCGGTGGGACTAAATTTACCCCGATCGTTAATGCACCAGAGGTTGCGATCCTTGGTGTGTCGCGTGCGAAGATTCAACCGGTATGGAACGGCGAAGGGTTTGATCCTAAGCTGATGCTGCCACTAGCACTATCATATGATCACCGTGTGATCGATGGCGCAGACGGCGCACGTTTCACCACCTTCCTTAGTAGTGTGCTTGCGGGCGCGCCTGAAGAATTGCTGTAACAGGAGAGTATGACGATGAGTCAGATAATAGACATTCCTGTTCCCGATATCGGTGACTTCGATGCAGTCGAAGTGATCGAGGTGCTGGTGAGCGCAGGCGACACGATTGAAGCAGAAGATTCACTGATCTCTGTGGAGTCAGATAAAGCGGCGATGGAGATTCCAGCACCGCAAGGTGGCGTAGTTAAAGAGGTACTGGTTGCGATTGGTGATCAAGTCTCTGAAGGCAGCCTGGTGATTAAGCTGGAAGTGGCTGAAGTCGCGGCTAGTGAAACGCCGGCTGCTGCAACACCGGTTGCTGAATCTACACCATCATCAACACCAGCAAGCGCGATAGAATCGGCACCAGCGCCTAAAGCAGTAAGCTATAGCGGTGATGTTGATAAAGAGGCAGAACTCGTTGTGTTGGGTTCCGGCCCTGGTGGTTACACCGCGGCTTTCCGTGCGGCAGATCTTGGCAAAAAAGTGATCCTGATCGAACGCTACCAAAACATCGGTGGCGTTTGTCTTAACGTTGGTTGTATCCCGTCGAAGGCGTTATTGCATACCGCGCAGGTGATCAACGAAGCAGAAGAGTTTTCTGATATCGGTGTGGCGTTCAACAAGCCAGAGATCAATATCGATAAACTACGCGCCCATAAAGAGGGTGTCATCGGAAAGCTAACCGGTGGTCTAAAAGGACTGGCCAAGCAGCGTAAAGTTGAGATCGTTCACGGCTACGGTAAGTTTACCTCGACGAATACGATTGAAGTGGAAGCGGACGATGGCACAAAGACCGTGATCGGTTTTGAGAACAGCATCATCGCCGCCGGTTCACGTGTTACCAAGCTGCCATTTATTCCATGGGCCGATCCTCGTGTAATGGATTCAACCGATGCGCTAGAGATTGCCGAAGTACCAAAGCGTTTACTCGTTGTGGGTGGCGGTATCATCGGGCTGGAGATGGCAACGGTTTACGATGCGCTCGGTTCTGATGTCACCATCGTTGAACTATCACCGGGTCTGATTCCTGGTGTGGATCGCGATATAGTGCGCCCACTCGAACGCCGTATCAAAAAGCGTTATGAAAACATCTTCCTGAATACCAAAGTCACTGCAATTGAACCGTCGGATGCAGGCATGGTCTGTTCGTTCGAAGGTAAAGGCGCACCAGCGCAGGATACTTTTGATCGCGTGTTGGTCTCGATTGGCCGTACACCGAACGGTCTGTTGATCGATGCGGATAAAGCAGGCGTTGCAGTTGATGAGCGTGGCTTTATCAATGTTGATAAACAGATGCGTACCAATGTGAATCACATCTTCGCGATTGGTGACATCGTTGGTCAGCCGATGCTAGCGCATAAAGCGACACACGAAGCGAAGGTTGCGGCGGAAGTGATTGCAGGCATGAAGACCTTCTTCGACGCACGTACCATTCCTTCTGTCTGTTACACCGATCCTGAAGTCGCGTGGATGGGTAAGACTGAAGACGAATGTAAAGCCGAAGGGATCAAATATCAGAAGGGTGCCTTCCCATGGGCCGCGAGTGGTCGTTCACTTTCAATCGGGCGTGACGAAGGGATGACCAAAGTACTGTTCGATGAGCATCATCGCATCATCGGTGCCGGTATCGTCGGTACCAATGCCGGTGAGTTGATTGCCGAAGCCGTGCTGGCGTTAGAGATGGGGGGCGATGTGCAGGATCTCGCGTTGACCATTCATCCGCATCCGACATTATCTGAAACGCTTAACTTTGCTGCGGAAGTGGCGGAGGGGACTTGTACGGATATTTATTTGCCTAAGCGGAAGTAGTAACTCGCTACAAGTCAGAAATTTAAAAGCCCGGCAATGCCGGGCTTTTTATTAGATGTTTCATGTTGATTGCTGTGCTTTCTAACAGTTGATGTGCTTAATTTGGCGTGATAGGTTGGTGCATTATATCTAAGGTATCTCTGATTAATTGTCTTATCTGTCATTGCGAGCGAAGCGCGGCAATCTCGACTCTATATGAATCATTGAGCTAAGAGATTACTTCGTCGCTTCACTCCTCGCAATGACAATTAATCAGAGGTTCTTTAAAGTAAGTGTTATGTTTTGTGTGGGTGAGATGGAGCTGACCGTTGGAGCTAGATTGACTAGATGCGTGTAGCCACATCGCGATGAAGTGTGTTGTTTAACAAGATACTTGCTCCTGATGACAGAGTGCGCTTCATGACTATAAATTATTGAAAGGTAAATATTATGGATACGTATTTTGAGTATCACGTTAAAAGTGGTGATTCGTTATCTGCGATCATGCTTAAGATGTTTGGGTATGCGCCACGTGATTCACGCTACGCAGGCGCGTTAGCGCATGTCATGTCACTTAATCCGCAGATCAAAGATCCCAATAGAATTGTTGCAGGAGATATGTTGCGCCTGGGTGTCATTCCACAGGAAAAAATGGTTGCTAAACCTTCACCGATTATTACTCCTCCAAAAGCCCCAACCTTTATTACTAAAAATGTAGCGAAAGAAGATCTTGATAATTATTGGGCATTATCATGGCTGGAGCAGAATGCTAATTTCTTAACGATTCCGGGGAGTGTGGCTGCCGGCGCAACTGGGAATCTAATGAGCCCTGCGAATATAAGTCTGCTGAAAGAAGTTGGCGATCTCTACGCTGAGTACAAAAATGGAAAAATCACGAAAGGCCAGTATGATTACCGCCGAGCGTCAGTTTTAAACAGATTCAAAAGTAATGTTGGGCCCGTGGAAAAAATATTGTTTGGTAATAAAACAACACACCAAAGCATTCGTATAGCAAAGGGAGGCGGTCTTCCAGCGACGGCGCATATCGCCAGACACTCCGGCAGGCTCAATAATTTAGCAAAAGTTTCCAAGGCTGGAGGGATCGTTCTGATTGGTGTCGGCTTAACAGCCTCATGTATGCAAATAGCCAGTACTGCTAGTAGCGAGGAGAAAAATGAAATATTTGTTGAAACTATAGCGAGCACAGCCACAGGGGTTGTGGCTGGTATTGCAATCGGTATTTTTCTAGTTTCAAACCCTATAGGTTGGGGCACTGCATTGGTGTTGGCAACTGGTAGTACCGCTATTAGTTATGGCTCAGGGAAACTTGCTCGGCATGCTTATGATATTTCTGGTAGTAAAGTTGATTTTGTTTCTGGTGCTGGGGTAGATAAAGTATGTCGATATTAACTATCGGTTTTTGGTTTAATGTGTACATGTTACTTATTCTAGGCGTTGGTTTGACTGCCTTTGCTATTCTGGTTATGCATTTTCTTATCCCAAAGGGTTTGATTGAAAGGTACTTTAAGGTGCCTTATTTTAGGGCGGGGGAATGCGCAATGTTTTCAGGTTTTCCTTTTTCAGTTATGCGTACCATTATGTTTATGAGGGTAGTGGGCTTTCCAAAAAGTGGTGAAAAAAGAGGGTTAACAAATGCATATAAACTTGCACCACGATGGTATAAAAATATTTCTAGAGTTATCATTATTTTAGTGATTGTCTTGATGATTTCGATGTTGTCAATTACTTTCGGGTTTTTCATTCATTACCTTGTCTATGCAGAATGAATGTCCGCTAATGAAAGTACGAGCATTAGATTTTATTATTGTTTTTTTGGTAACAAGGCAGATTTAGTTTCTGGAACAGGCATAGGTAAGATATGTCAATAATGAGTGGGGAGTTTTGGTTTGTTGTTCTCATGCTGCTTATTTTAGCCGAGGGTGTGCTGATTGTTACCGTTTTAGTTATGCACTTCCTGATGCCAAAAATAGTGCTTGAGCAATATTTCAAGTCACCCTATTTTAGGGCAGGGGAATGTGAAATGTTTACGGGGTTCCCTTTTGCAATCATGCGTACAGTTATGTTTATGCGGGTGCTTGGATTTCCCAAAAGTGGCGAGAAACGAGGTTTAACAGAAGTCTATAAACTCGCGCCTCGTTGGTATAGAAAAATTTCAAAGGTCATTGTTTTTCTGATTATTTTTTTAATATCATCAACACTGCTGATTGCTCTTTGGTTTTATCTTTATATCCTTATTTATCCAGTGTGAGTTTTTGATATTAGGCCTCGGATGACCGTTGAAACCCGCGAAATCCGGATCAGAGAGTAATATATTCGTATTTCATGAAATTAGCTTCATCGATAAAAAAATCTTCCGATGAGACGTGATTCACGAATACCAAAGTCACTGCAATTGAACCGTCGGATGCAGGCATGGTCTGTTCGTTCGAAGGTAAAGGCGCACCAGCGCAGGATACTTTTGATCGCGTGTTGGTCTCGATTGGCCGTACACCGAATGGGCTGTTGATCGATGCCGATAAAGCAGGTGTTGCGGTTGATGAACGTGGTTTTATCAATGTTGATAAGCAGATGCGTACCAACGTGAATCACATCTTCGCGATTGGTGACATCGTCGGTCAGCCGATGCTAGCGCATAAAGCGACACATGAAGCGAAGGTCGCAGCGGAAGTGATTGCAGGCATGAAGACCTTCTTCGATGCACGCACCATTCCTTCTGTCTGTTACACCGACCCTGAAGTGGCGTGGATGGGTAAGACCGAAGATGAATGTAAAGCCGAAGGTATCAAATACGAGAAAGGTGCCTTCCCATGGGCCGCGAGTGGTCGTTCACTTTCAATCGGACGTGACGAAGGGATGACCAAAGTGCTGTTCGATGAGCATCATCGCATCATCGGTGCCGGTATCGTGGGTACCAATGCGGGTGAGTTGATTGTAGAGGCAGTGCTGGCGTTAGATATGGGGGCTGATGTACAGGATTTAGCGCTGACCATTCATCCGCATCCAACGTTATCTGAGACCTTAAACTTTGCTGCGGAAGTAGCGGAGGGGGCTTGTACTGATATTTATTTGCCTAAGCGGAAGTAGTTAATCGCTTCAAGTTGTGATTGGAAAGCCCGGCAAGCCGGGTTTTTTTGTATGTGCATCATAGCCTGACGAATCCCTTTTTTTCGCTATCAGCGAATTAATATTGACGGTTAGCGAACCTCGTGTTTTAATGATCGCGTTGTTTGGATGAGATTGATTATTCACCCGATGTGCATTGAGATGAGTAGCCTCATCTTGCGGGGATTTATCCCTACCTGATCCACAGGCACAATTGTTACTCCGAGTGTCATGCGTTTGAATATCAGACGTGCCGATGTGGTATCCCTTGGGTGAGACCAAGGGATATGTAGTACAGGGTTTACTGCCAATAACTCTCATTCTCCGAGTTGGTGAGAAGATTAGCTAATTCAGCTGGTCTATAACGCGGAGAAAAAAAGTGAAATATTTTGCAAAAAGAACAAGCAACTATTGGCGGACACTTAGAAAAAAGGATTTGAGTTCTAGAAGTAAAAAGGTGCTGTGGTGGGTAATTAGGTTGTTATTGGTTGCCCTTCGATTTTTGAGTAAGTTGATAAACCTTTTTGATGGCTCTAATGCTGGTGACTAAGTGGCCCCTTGTATAACTACTTTTGATGGGCATTGTTATGTTGAACGAAGCGTTAAAGCAAATAAGGTTATTTCATCAGTTAAAGCAAGTCGAACTTGCTGAAGAGTTGGGGATATCTAAATCTTATCTTTCAGAGCTTGAATCTGGACGAAAGGCGATATCAATGGACTTGCTGCATAAATATGCCGAAGTATTTTCTGTTCCCGCTTCTTCTTTATTGATGTTTTCAGAGAACTTGGGCGCGGTAAAGTCTTCTGACAGCTTGCGTATAAAATGCGCGGGTAAAATAATAAAAATCATGGAATGGGTTAACGCAAGACATGAAGTCAGTAGTAAAGCGTAGATTCAAACCCCGTATTAAATCTAAAAATAAGTCCTATACTCTAAAGGATTCCGCGCTATATAACTTGTCCACGAAAAAAAGATTGGAAACGGTGCTGGGTAAAACCGTCAGTGAACTTAAAAAATTGTCTAGTGATGATAGTTACCGTGTTTTTTCTTTAGAAAAAGAAGGAAAGAAACCACGAGAAATCCAAGCTCCAAAATTTGATTTGGATGTTGTTCATACTCGAATAGCCACCCTTTTGGTGCGTGTAGCTATGCCTGATTATGTTCACTCTGGCGTGAAGGGGAAGTCTAATATTACTAATGCATATGTTCATATTGGTGATCATCCTGCACTAACGATGGACATAAAGAACTTCTACCCGTCAATAACCAAGAAGTCTATGTTTCATTTCTTTAACGGCGCAATGAAAGCAGCACCTGATGTTGCTGGAATATTAGCTGAGTTATGTTCGTATGAAGATCATATCCCGACCGGAAGCAGGTTGAGTATGCCACTTTCATATTGGACGAACTCTTCGATGTATTCGCGAATTTATTCACTTTGTGATCATAAGGAGGTGTCGATGTCTATTTTTGTTGATGACCTAACTTTTTCAGGTGCTAATGTGAATGGGTTGCTGAAAAAGAATATCGAAGAGATTATTGAATGTTCTGGATTGGCTGTTCACCCAGAGAAAACTCGATTTTATAATCGAGAAACTCCCAAGCTAATTACCGGTGCTATTGTGGGGAAGAGTGGAATGAAGGTAAGAAATAAACATCATAAGGATATTTATACTTCATTTTCTGATATGAAGTTATGTAAGGATGATGCTGAGCTAGAAATTATTCAAAAGCAATTGGTTGGCCGGTTAAATGCGGCTGCTCAGATTGACCCATTATTTAAGCAGCGTGCAGTAACATATCAAAAGAGAGCTGGTTAAGGGAGTAGTGGATCAAAGATCCCCATCGAAATAAACCTAAATGGAATGCTCAATATAAATGCTGGCATCTCCCTAAATCCTAGTTTGATGATTTAGCCTCTCGTTCCCTTCAACGCTTCAACCGTACAAAAAGCAAGAAAAATACGCCCCTTCCTGTTGCACGCAAAAGGCTACGAATGCCAATGCTCATGCATGGAAGAGAATCACGGCTCATGAGGCTCGAATGGAAAGTGGTTTGTAGTATCAGAAGCATTCGCAGCGCAGTCGCATGAAAAAAATCAGCCTGTAGGCTGATTGTAAAAAAGAATAGTTTAGAGTCTGAATCAGAGCTGCCATAATTTCGTGTATTTTTAAAAAATAAAAAATATTTTGTGTGTAAGAAATTTAAGATGCTATTTGTAGTTCGTAGTTTTGATAGTAAATCCCTCAAGTAATCACAAGTGATTGATTTTTATTTATTTATATCGATTGAGTTACGTTAAGTAAATTTTGCATTTCAATTGAAACCCATATAAACCCCTTGAGCTTAAGAATATTCTGGTTAGGTGGAATAGGTTTTTACTGTTAATAATAAGCGCATAAAAACCAACTAAGATGAGGTTTCATTATGTCAGTACTCAAGAAACTCAGGGTTGATATTCCAATATGGTTGTTTGTTTTCACGGGGGCGTTTTCTTCATTATCTTTTGCAGATGACAAAACTCTTTGTGAGAGCTTGCCTTATTATGACGATTTAGATAAAAGCTTTAGTTCTATTAGTATTTATATGGATCAGGATCTTTTAGTATCGAGTAAAAAAAATTCTGATAGAGATTATACTATGGGGTTTGAGATCTCTATAGGTGGTGATTGGGTATATAAGGCTCCAGTATATTGTCATTTTTCGTATGCTTTAAATTCAATAAACAAGACATTCTTAGGTGGGCTCAGTGGTGTTACGGATGGTGCCCTGTATATTCGATCAGGTAGTCTAGGAGACATAGCATTTACTCCTGATGATCTTAGTAACTCCAGTCCAATAAGGGATGATCGTCCTTATGCTAATCTTCTATATGCTTCTGTATCTGAACATGTGGTTTATGAAAAAAATGAACATGCGAATGTCATAACGAGCAAACTTACCGTGGGGTTTCTTGGGTTAAATGTTGGAAGGGCTGTTCAAACCTGGATTCATGAGCATGGGAGTTCTCCGACGCCAAGGGGGTGGGATCACCAAATTAGTGATGGTGGTGAATTGACGGCATTATACTATCGCCGAAAAATGAGAAATTATCCTACCGAATCACCGTTAGGATGGACGCAACCAGAATTCGTTACGTATTGGGATTATAGCCTTGGTTACTATATTGAGGCTGGTGCCGGTGCGCGTGTGAGATGGGGTAATATCAATTCACCTCTCTACGTTCATGTCTCTGATCCTATGGGAACGGGGAACCATGCTGCCACTAAAGGAAATGATTTCTACCTGTTCATCGATTTAAATGCAAAATACAATGCATATAATGCTCTTTTACAGGGGCAGTTTAGGGATAGCGAAGTGACATACTCGAGTAATGAAATTAGACATTTGTTTGGGCAGGTATCGCTTGGAGTTGTGAAAAGTTGGGATTCACACTCATTAAGTTACGTATATCACTATCGTGGGTCAGAGCTTGAGAGTGGGGCTGGTGATAGAGCTCACTACTTTGGTGGCCTTTATTATTCATATGTTTATGAGTAAAAAATGAATTTGAATCCTGGCTCTCCAATATCTGGTAGTAAAAAAAGACCTGGAACACTGCTGGCATTCTTTCGGTCGAATGAGAATATTGATGACGTGTATTTGGCCAGTGCAGGCCATGTGATAAAACCTGATTTTCAGTATCCTAGTTATACTAATATTTATTATGGCGATTCTGTAATTGGTAGGCATGAGCGAGGATGTCCTGCAGCTAAGTTATCTAATGTAGATTTTCTCCTGGCCAAAATTAATAATCAGGATGAGTGGAGTAATGAGGTGCCTTCTAACGGTACTGCTATCTCAAGAATCTTATCGCCTAATATTGGCCAAGAAGTAAATCTTTTTGGCCGACACACCTCTACCTCTGGAAAAATTATTGATGTTGATAAAGAGGGCGTTGGTATGTATAACTTTCTTATTGAGTTTATAGGAGAGTCACCTCGAGAAGGAGACTCTGGTGCTCCGTGGTTTACAGATTCAGGTGAGCTTGTAGGTATGCATTTAGGCGTATTACGTGGAAATAGTCGTGTGTTAAGAGCTCTGTATTTGTCTCCGCTTATTGAATATTATGATATTGAATTGATGTGAGAAAAGCATCTATCGGGGAGATATGGGGCGGGTCGGACCCAGCTAAGCCTCTAATACTACTCAACTATCATCCAATAAACAGTCCTTTTTTAAGCTTAAATGGCTGTTTTTGACCCCGAAATGGACATCGTAACCTGTGTCCGACCCCTCCCCGCGTATTGAGAGTGAGCTTCACCCATTTTCGTTTGATTTGAGAAGTCGAACAATGACCATTCCACGAACTAACAAGAAAGAACTAACAAGACACCCAAGAACTAACAAGAAAGAACTAACAAGAAAGAACGTAAGCGCTCAACAAACCCCATTTAGATAAATTCATTTAATGACGGTTGATTCCAGGCTCACATTCCAGGGCAGGAGTGCCTCAATCTCCTCAACACTCGCCGCTAAGGGAAGCGTTTTAAAAACATGTCGAAGATAAGCATAAGGTTCTAATCCATTGGCTTTGGCTGTCTCGATCAAGCCATACAGGTTGGCGCTGGATTTCGCACCCCTGACGCTGGCGCTGAATAGCCAGTTTTTTCGACCAATGACGAAGGGGCGTATCGCATTCTCTGCTGGATTATTATCGATCGATAGCCGCCCGTCTTGTGTGTAAACCGTGAGCTTTGTCCAGTTCTTGGCCAGGTATGATAAGGCCTTGCCCAGCAACCCTTTGGGCAGTGAAAACCGGGGTCAGATCACAGTTAATGCTAATATACTAGCTCAAATAGTAGATCGCTCCATTTTCTTCAATACGTGGACGTCCTGATTGCCCGGGCCGCACCTGTCGCGAAATCATCGCCTCAATTTTATCTTTAAAATCCTCTCTACCCAACACAAGCTCTTGAGTGAGTGCTTCCCGAATATCATGAACTGTTTCAGCGTCGATGCTGTATTTGAATAATTGACGATAGGCATACTGTCGATCCTCATCGTTTTTCCCTAGTGCCAGATACTGAGGGTGAGGTAGTAATCGTTTATCAGTCGTTCCTTGTGCATTGGAATGGTAACTTGACCAGTGATACTCAGCAGGGTGTTGAACCATCGCAGCACGCACTGGGTTAAGTTCTATATAACGCATACAAGTGAGAAGGTAAGCTTTACTATCGATCAGGCTCGCTTTGAAGCGGCCTTCCCATAGCGTGCCCGAGCGCTGATAGGTGTGATTGATATAACGAACAAACTTGCGCCCAATATCTTGCATCATATGACTATTAGCGTGTTCATGACCGGGAGTGGCGAGTAGATGGACATGATTAGTCATCAAGACATAGCTATGAATAGCCACAGAGTTTTTCTTGGCGGCTTCCTGCAATATTTCAAGATAACGCAAGTAATCTGACTCTGAGAAGAAGCAGGGGTCACGATTGTTGCCGCGTTGAGTAATATGCTGAGGAATACCCGGAATCGTAAAACGAGGCTTGCGTGCCATTGACCACCTCCGTGTGGTTAATGAATAGGTTGTATAAGGATAATGGGTTAGCTATTTTAGCATAAACTGTGATCTGACCCCGGTATCTCCGGTTTCCCAAGCTCCCCCAGTTTAGGAACACGCGCGTATATATTGCGCAACCACTGCTGCATCTTTCAGTTTGTCGTCGTTGAATTATCTTTGGACATTGGTGTGCGGGAGTCCTATGCTCAGAATATGGGATATGAAGGAGGAGGGTTAAGATGATTAGGCATAGTGCAAAGCAATGCTCGCGATTACCTTACGGTTTTATTACCTTGATGTTCATAGCCGGTGGCCTGCAGGTCTGGTGCTCAACGGCTTCTGCGCAAAGCATTGCGCAGATTGATGCGGTGGTGATCGATGAGATGGCGAAGCAAAACATTGTAGGGATGGCTGTGGGGATTGTGAAGGATGGGGTGGTATACCACGCCAAAGGTTATGGTCATGCGGATCTGGCGCGTCGGAAACCGATCACTGCGAGTACTATGTTTCGCTGGGCTTCCATATCAAAAACACTCACTGCGGTATCGGCGTTGAAGTTAGACGAACAGGATGCCGACTTTAACTTGGGCGATAAAGTAACGAAGCATGTGGGCTATTGGCCCAGTGATGGGAATAAGCGCAACATCAGGATCAGGCATCTATTGTCAAACCGTAGTGGGATTATTCATTACAAAAATAAGGATGACTGCCCCGATAATCGTTCCCCCGGTTTTATTCGGAGTAACCATACTAGCAGTGCCTACAACGCTGAACAGGGTGTGGCGGTATTTGCGGATGAGGGGCTCTGTTTTGCGCCCGGTAGCGCTTATAAATATTCAACTTTTGGTTTTAGTCTATTGGGCTCAGCCATTGAAGGTGGTGCCGGTAAAAGCTATTCCTCCTGGGTGGATGAGGTGATCAAAACTCCACTGGCAATGACTTCCTTACGCCAGGCCACCGGCACACGAAAAGGTTTTGATCAGACATGCCAGACTCTCAAGGAAGTTTCCGTGACGAACGCGGCGTGGAAACTACCTGGGGGCGGGTGGGAGTCTAACATTCGTGATTTGGCGAAATTTGCCAACGGTATTCTTCAGGAGAGTCTGCTCAACAACACCAGCCGTCTCTGGACGACCGTTACCGGAAACAATACCTACGGCTATGGCATTAATCATGCCGTCAGTAAAACCCGTGTGTGGCACGGTGGGGCCCACGACAATACGCGAACGCTCTTATATCTCTATCCTCAGTCGTCCAGCCGTCTGGGGATTGTGTTGATGATTAATGGACGCCATGCTGATCCCATGCGAATTTCCCATCACCTTGCCGATCTGTTTGGCCAGGGACACAATGATAGTCGCGATCCAGTGGTGGCAAACTGTGATAGCAACTGTTCCGGAAAATACTCTGCCGTCTGGCGTAAATCGAATCAGGATGTATTACTGCGTCGTGGCTATAACCATGATGATTTTTATGCTGAATGGAAGTTTTTACGTAAGGCGGGCTACTACACAGATGACTTTGAACCCTATGTCTCCAGGGGGAAAGTCTATTGGGATGCGGTTTTCCGCAAAGGTTCTGGTGATAATGCCATGTGGCGAAACTTTGATTATGATGGTTTTAAAACCAGATGGACAGAACAGTCCAGCAAGGGTTACCGTCTGGTGGACCTTGAGACCTACGTGGTCGGTGGGAAACGGCGCTGGGCGGGTCTATTTCGCCCCGGTGGCGGTAAGTATGCAATGTATCGTGGTCAAACGACCAGCCAGTTTGGGGGGCTTCGTAAACAGCTGGCCAATGACGGCTATCGCCTGATCGATATCGAGGCCTATACCATCAATGGTGCCCTGAAGTGGGCGGGCGTGTGGCGTGCCGGCAAGGATGGCCCTCTCAATCGAGGGTACTCGACTAAGGACTTTGGAAATCTACGTACGGAACGCTTGAAGGCGGGCTATAAGTTGGTCGATATTGAGACCTATACTTCTGCTGGAAAACAGCGTTGGGCGGGAGTCTGGGAAAAGAGTTCGAGTGGTGAGCACCTCAATCGTGGTTACAATTTTTGTGGTACTCAGGATGATTCGGGTGGTTGGACCAAAAAAGGGATCACCAATCGACACAATCAATGGCGTCAACAAGGTTACGTAATAGCGGACTGGGAACGTCATTAGACAAACTGGCGATATCCGGATATGTGTCGGATATGTTGATTGCTGAAGCAGTACTGGCGTTAGAGATGGGCGCTGATGTACAGGATCTAGCATTGACCATTTATCCGCATCCAACGTTATCTGAAACCTTAAACTTTACTGCGGAAGTGACGGAGGGGACTTGTACGGATATTTATTTGCTTAAACGAAAGTAAGTTTCTTCTTAGAATCTGTCATTTGAAAAGCCTAGCATTGCTTGTAGTGGCATAGTTAGACCCTGTAAATAATTCTGTGTAACTGCCGGTTTTAAATATAGTCCGCTAAGCGGTCTTCAAACTCAATCATAAAACGATTTAGTGCAGGTTTCCAATCTCGAATGGGCATCGTCCATTTCTTAGAAGCAGCTTCGATAGCCAGGTAGATCACTTTTTTAGCCGAGTCATCGGTGGGGAACAGCTTGCGTTTTTTGATCGCTTTGCGGATCACACTGTTGAGCGACTCAATCGCATTGGTGGTGTAGATCACCTTTCGGATGTCTTCCGGGTAGTTGAACAAAGTATTGAGATTTGTTCAATGGGCTCGCCATGAGCGGCTGATCTGCGGATATTTATCATCCCAACGCTCAGCGAATTGATCGAGCGCCAACAGTGCTTCTTCTTCGGTGACTGATCGGTAGATCTGTTTCAGATCAGCCGTCACCGCCTTGTAGTCTTTCCACGGCACGTACTTCACCGAGTTGCGTACCATGTGGACGATGCAGAGCTGAACCTGAGTCCGGGGGAAGGCCGTAGTGATCGCATCAGGAAACCCCTTGAGGCCATCGACGCAGGCGATCAGAATATCTTTGACGCCGCGATTTTGAAGCTCTGTGAGCACGTTAAGCCAGAATTTAGCCCCTTCGTTTTCAGATATCCAAAGGCCTAATAGTTCCTTGTGGCCTTCGATATTCACACCCAGCGCCAGGTAAATCGCTTTGTTGATGACTTGTTTGTCCTGGCGAATTTTAACGACGATGCAATCCAGGTAAACGATGGGATACACGGCATCCAGCGGCCTGGACTGCCACTCAATGACTTGATCGATCACCGCATCGGTCACTTTAGATATCAAGGCGGGTGAGACATCCGCCCCATACATCTCTTTGAAGGTGATAACGATCTCGCGTGTCGTCATGCCTTGTGCGTACAAAAAAAGAATTTTGTCATCCATTGAGGTGAAGCGGCGCTGATACTTTTTAACCAGCCTGGGTTCGAAGCTACCCGCTCGGTCACGCGGTGTGTCGAGTTCGAACTGTCCGTCTTCTGTTTGCAGCGTCTTGCTGGAATAACCGTTGCGATGGTTATCAGTGCTCGTTTGTTCGTGCTTCGCAAAGCCAAGGTGCTCATCAAGCTCAACGTTCAACGCCGCTTCAACCGTGATCTTGGTGAGCATTTGACGGAACTCATTGAGGTCCGCTTCGGTCTTGATATTTTTGGCTGCCGCCTGGGCAATCGACTGGAGTTCTTCTTTTTTCATTGTTTTCCTATCCTTTCCCGTTTGAGGGTTAATGATAAGCAGTTACACAGATTTCAGTACAGTCTCCATAGTTAATTTGCCGGATCCGGATTTTATCAGGCACCAATTAAAACGGCTCACTGTCAGATCAGGCCTGAGCTACTACAACTGATGTGGTCAAGTGTACTCAGCTACCTCAATTAAATTTCATCTTCCCTTTGTCGCATATAATCATCCCATTGCGCATCCCAAAAGGGTGAAAACGTATCGATCATAATCTGCATGGCTTGCTCTAAGGTTTGGCCATGATAAATTTTAGTGCCGTTATGCGTTACATGCCCTGTACTATAATTAACTTCATAAAAGGGAATCACTCCCGAATCCAGATCCTTTTTCAACTCAGCACGTTCCGCGCCGACACTGTAGAATTCACTATCAAGGTTTTTATACGAGGTCCCCATTAGCCCTGGACCAAAAGTAGGGTCGAATTTTTTTCCTTCACGAACAATAAAGGCTTGATTCGCGTAAAAATCAAGAAACCCATCCTTATTTTGTGCTGTGGTATAACTCTTCAAGGTTCTCCCCCAGCGGGCTGTGCTTATTGGCACAACCCTTCCTGTTTTACCTGAAATGGCCCCCTGAATAACATCAATAATTTTTCTGGCTTTTACAGGATTCTCAATCATTGTCTTCAATAGCTTGCTATTGACGGTGTTGATACCTGTATCAATGGCCTCTTTATTCTTCTTCGCTTCACCCTTGTTATAAGAACTACCAAAACCTCCCTGAGTCAATTTCCCATTGTCTTTAAGAATCATTTGGTTGTAACTGAGGACATTATCGGCATCGATCATATAAGGTTGGCCATCGTCCCAAAAAACGTTTTCTTTATGCAGGTCGTCTAGTCCCGCTAGAAAAGCAAACACCAAAGTCTCATGGAATGCCGGGGTCATTGGTTTATCTGCGCCACCAAGATCTTCAGCACTTGTACCCCTTACTTTTTCTACCATAGACCCAAATTGATGATCGCAGGCCATTCTAATCGTCGACAACACCTCGCCTGGATCGCTGAGCCCAACAATTTCATTTATTTGGTTTGCAGCGCTGTCAGCTTCATCCCCAAGCAAGCTTGCTTCCAGGTTTTTGTCCTCGGGTTTGATCATCACTTCTACTTGTGTATCAGCAGAAAATTTACTTCCATCTGGCCCCAGGGGTTTCGTAAATTTGACCTTCATCACGCCTAGTCCTTCTTCGTGCAAATCACTTTTTACAAATGTGACTTCATCGTATGTTACGTCGTTCGGTCTGTCTCCATGCAGCCATCTTCTCCAATGGTCAAGAGAATGGGCAACATATGTTGCCCCCGCGTTGATCCTGGTCAATTTATCTTCTTTAGAGCAAAAACCTGTCGCAAAAGTCGCAATGCCAGCTTTTCCCCAGGCATCAAATCTGAGCGCTTTGTCAAGCAGCCAGGCTATGTTCTCATTTTTATTGAGATGCCCACCTAAACCAACGTGAAGAGCTTCCGCATCAACCAGGCTCACTCGAATTCTGTCTCTTAAAATTTGCTCAAAAGAACCCCCTGTTAGAGTGGCTCTTGAACCACGGATGTAGCCTTGTTGATCGGCAGGGACGTCTGTTATTTGAGAAGTTGGGTCTATGTTAAGGGCCGGTTTCCATGTGGTTTTAAGTAACCGTCCTGTCGTTTTATTATTCGCAGCATTGTCATCAACTAACACCTCTGAATTGGCAGTGATCGCAGGACCAATCTTTGTTCCCCACACCTCATCGGCACGAAGATGAGACTTACTACCAATTGTTGCAGGCTCGAACTTTCGTTGAATCAAAGTAGAATGCATGCCTTGCATTGGCGGGCGAAAAAATCCCATCTGCCTTTGTGATATAGGAGGAAATGTATTGGCGATTTGCTTGTGTTGTACGGTCATACGCAGGCTTTGATTGATGTTGTTTTGAGTGGGATCAGGGCTAGATATTCTGTTTTCTACCGCACCCTCGTTACTCACCCGTTGCAAGGCCTTAGCACCCATCACATCGGCCTCTTGCTCCAGTCCACTGTCATCATTGACGAGAACGCCTTCCTTCATCTGTAAGGTCGGCCTGACCCTACCCTGTTTCTGTTGCACAACATGCCAGGCTTCGTGCGGCAGGTGTTTCTCCTGGCCTGCACCTAAATGAATATCTGTTCCTTGCGCATAGGCGTGTGCATTCAACTGAGCTGGCTTGTCAGAATTTCGGTGCACTTTAACATCATCCAAAGACATCCCTGATAAGTTCTCTATTCCAGATTTTAGATTGTCAGGCAAGCCGGTGGTATTTTCATTTTTCTGAACAGTGTCCGCTTTCATTTGAAGCGCTTCTTCTATGCCATGTTTTTGTACTGAGGGAATAGTGTGAGCATGAGCCATCGCCTGAAATTGAGCAGTCTGTTTTACTTGTGGGCTGTTATTAGCCATTTCCTGAATGAGCTTAAACTGCACTGCCCGTGGATTATTGTTTGCGGTCTCTTGTAATTTTCTTTGTGCAATCGCTTCTGGTCGGATATCTAAAAATTGAAAAGTAGACTCGCCACCGCTCTGTTGTTGAGAAAGCTCATTGGCATTAGCTTGGCTTTTGTTTTGTTGCCTTTTATCAGCGTGAGTATTCAAGATTTTTCCTTTTCATTTTGCGGGTGTCCGGAAACACGATACATATTTCGCCGCAAATTTTGATAGCGCTATCGCAAATAATCAATAGTGGACGCTCGGGATGAGCGATATGACCAGGATTGTGGAGTCTAGAATATCTCATTACTTTATAATCGTCGAGGAAGCCTGGGTAAGATACTAGAGAGCAATATTTTATAACAGGATTAACCATTAAGGTTAATCATTCCTGTGAACCGAATTGTGGCATCAGGGTAAATGAAACAGGTGCTCATGACTTCGTGACGATAAAACAAATCAGCCCTAATGAGGAAATAACTTTCGACTATGCGATGAGAAATTATGGCGTTGATTATTTTCCAATGAAGTGTAGGTATGGTGCCAGTGAATGCCGACACACCATTACAGGCTGGAAAGATTCGCCAAGAAAAAATAAAAAAGCGTACGAAGGCTTTGTGGCTCCTTATCTTATTGAATTAGACGTCAAAATTTTTAGCGATAAAGGGCACGGAAAGCTGTTGAAATCCGCTTCAGCGTAATTGTTTCTAAGGAACCCCTGATTAATTGTCTTATCTGTCATTGCGAGCGCGCCCAAAGGAAGTGCCCTTGGGGTAAAGCGCGGCAATCTCGACGCTATAAGAATCATCGAGTGATGAGATTGCTTCGTCGCTCCGCTTCCCGCAATGATAATAAATCAGAGCTTCCCTATGTCATTTATTCTTTTATGACTTTGGTTATACGAAAATAACATTTCACGTGACGGGCTATGGTTAAGTATTCTTATCAGTGAATGCGATTGCGATAAAAAGCTTCAGAGATTATCTCTCTGCGTTCATTGCGATTCCTGATAGTGAATGGCGAAAAATTGAATTTTTTTAAACCCTGTTAGGTATTAGAAGGGGTAGCGATATTTTATCGCTGGGCAAGACTTGTCAGCAGATGCTGTTTGTTGTTTTCGGTTTAGCGCGTGCCTATTATCTTTATGAGGATGATCGTGAATTTAACTGGTCATTTCATTTTAACGATGAAAATATCAATCCGACCAATCTGTTTTTGCTTGATTACGCAAACTACATTACCAGTTAGCCTGTTATCTTGAACCTGAGGTATTACTCAAGACATCCCGAAAATAGTTTGTTTAGCCTCAGCTTGCCAAACGGCTATAAATTGTGAGGCGTTGTTTGGTTTCTTGATTAGAGTACTAGCCGTTCCTGAAATTCGGCTATCCGCACGTCGGCCTGAAAATCTTGTCTTAATCGTAACGAAAGTTGTTCCATCGCTTCTGGTTCACCATGCACCAATACCACGCGCGGTCGATTTTTAAAATGGCCATACCAGTCTACCAGCCCTTGTTGATCGGCATGGGCGGAGAGCCCGCCAATCGTGTGCACCTTCGCCTTCACATTTATCGCCTCTCCCCACAGCCGAATCCGCTTGGTGCCATCTACCAGTGCCCTGCCTAACGTTCCGCGTGCCTGAAAGCCGACAATCAATAGATGAGTCTCTTTGCGCCACACATTATGTTTGAGGTGGTGTTTGATGCGCCCCCCACTGCACATGCCACTGCCCGCGATAATGATCGCTCCGGAGCGGATCTGATTGATCATCATTGAATCTTCACTGCGTTGTGAGAGGTGTAGATTAGGCAGCTCAAACAGCGCGCCGTTTTGTGATTCAAATTCACGTGCATGGCTATCGTAGAGCCTGGCATGTCGCTGGTAGACTTCTGTCGCATTGATAGCCATCGGGCTATCGAGAAATACCTGCCATGCCCCCAGCCCCCACTCATCGAAATAACGGTTGAAGACATACAGCAGTTCCTGAGTACGACCTACCGTAAAGGCCGGAATCAATATATTGCCACGCCCCGTGCGAACACTGGCGAGGATCTCCCCCATCTCCTGCCAGGTTTTATCCCAGGGGCGATGCAGCCTGTCACCATAGGTGCTTTCCATCACCACCAGGTCGGCGTCAGTCAGCAGCTCCGGATCACACAGGATCGGTGCACCACGATGACCAAGGTCGCCGCTGAAAATTATTTTACGTGTTTGTCCCTGATCGGTAATCGTCAGTTCAACAATGGCAGAACCAAGAATGTGCCCAGCGTCATATAACGTCAACACCACCCCGGGCAGGATCTCCTGCTGTTGATGATAGTTTACTGGTTTGAATTGTTGTTGTGTTGCACGTGCATCAGCACGACTATAGAGCGGCTCGAGAAGTGGCAGTCCTTTGCGTTCTCGTTTACGATTCTCAAACTCCACCTCTCGTTCATTGAGATAGGCGGCATCTTCCAGCATGATCGCGCAGAGGTCCACTGTGGCACAATGAGTATAGATGGGGCCATTGTAACCACGTCGTACCAGTAGCGGTAAACGTCCCGAGTGATCGATGTGAGCATGCGTCAGTACCACGGCATCGATCTCAGCGGGCTTAAATAGAAAAGGATCGGCGTTCTTTTTTTCGTGTTCGAATCCACCCTGAATCAGGCCGCACTCCACCAACAGTTGATAATCGCCGATGCGTAGCCGATAACAGGAACCCGTTACTTCTCGGGTTGCGCCAAGAAACTCAATCTCCATGCGCTATCCTCTTGTTGCACTGCAATCAGGACAGTGATTAATTTCAGATGGGCAGGTGTTGCGGCAGGCTCTCTCTTATCTCCGCAAGATCATGTTGCACCAGATTTTTGTCGACCTCCAGTGCCACCATCTTCATCAGGTTTTGATCGATTTCGGCTCGCAGATGTCCCAAAAATTCAGGTGCTGCAATGAGCGCCAATTTTGAAAACTCCCCTTTATCATGATGCTGTTTAAGATACGTTGAAACCTCTCTGGCAAAGAGAATTGCCTCCTGATTTTTCGGACTCTCCATTGCGTGTCGTCCCTCTCCAGCACTATCGAAACTACGACCCGGTCGGTCACTGTTGAGGTCAGTTTCATGAAGACGGCTTGCTGAATGTATTAGATCTTCGACCTCAACTAAAACACTGTTGGCTGAGGCCGCTGAAAATAGTCGTGCACGGCTGCTATCTGCAACCACTATCCATGTAGTAGATTTCATAACTCATCTCCTTCTGCTATTAACCATCACACGTACAGCTTATACCTATCATAACGGCAAGGCCAGTAACCCGTTAATTGTCTCTATGTTTGTCATCAGCATTCAAATGATTGCCTGTGATTCATTTTAAATAACCGATAAAACTAATCTGTCTTTGCTGTTGCTGCTGGCTGAATATTACTTCGTTGATGTCCCAATAAAACACTTAAATTTGACTGCTTGCTTTATCTGAAAGTAAGGCATACGCTTAACTAAACACTACAAAATAAGGGGTATTTTTGAAGTAGCATTAAATTAATACCAACATTATTCATCAAGGAGGAATCATCATGGCTTTCATCTTTCGTGGCTCTTTATGCGCCAGTGTCTGTGCAGACTGCACCCTGCCACTATCCAATGTTCTGGTAAGACTGTATCGTGCCGAAGACGCTAAACTTACGGCCGCCGCGCCGAAATTGACCCAGCGAATATTGAGTGAAGCAGAAGTCGCTGCGAAAGCAGATCGTCTCATTGGCGAAGCGCATACGACAGCCGATGGCGGGTACGAGGTCATCGTCGATCAATCAAGTGATGAATCAAATTATGATGGCGGACCGATCGAGATCGATGTCCGCTTCATCGCGTCAGACCTGAGTCAACGGGATGGGGTTGACGGCACCCTGCAGGTTTCTCTTACCGTACTACAGCCGAACTGGCGACAGCGTGAGCAGGGGTATATCTCCGTCTGGGATCACTGCCTGTCACAACGCTTCTGGTGTCAGCTGCTGGAACAACTGGATCTCTGGATCATCTGCGGACAGATTACGGATTGTGAAACACAACAGCCAGTCACAGGCGTCAAGGTAGAGGCCTATGATGCAGACTGGCTACAGGATGACTATCTGGGTGTCGCCACGACTGTGGGTGGCGGACAGTTTCACATCTGGTACACTCGTGCCGATTTCGAAACGACAATCTTCCCTGCCATCGATCTCGAACTGTTTGGTGGGCCGGATCTTTATTTCAGGGTCAGCACCCTGGGGGGAGTCCCGCTGCTTGAAGAGTCCCAGAGTGATGGGCGCGCCAGCGGCCGAGAGGACGTTGGACACTGTTTCTGCGTCAATCTGTGCGTTGAAGAACCCGTCGCTCCATTTGAAAACCCCTATTTCTATCAGGTCGGTGACTTCAATATCGCTGCGGACATCGATGCAACTACAGGGCTGACCTTGCATAGTAAAGGGAGCCATGCAGGGCCGAATTATGGCTTTTTCAGTGCGGTTAAGCTAAAGGGCTATTGCCCCAAGACATTACCACTGGATCCCAGCCAGGTGATGCACTACCGTTTTCTTTATATTGATCCGGCTGCTCCCACTGTCGAGGTACCGATTACCGGCGACCTGATCGGCACCGCGACTCAGGAGGTGGTTGTGGGAGCAAGAGTGGTGCCGTGGGATCAGTTTGATACCGGGCTAACGAACACTTACCAGGATATCGTGATCCGCGGCAGTGGCACCGCATCAACGCCGGACGTGGCGCCCCCTTTCCCCGGCCCGCCACCTCACGGCCCGATTCCTCCGCACATCCTGATACCCGATGCCGACGGTTGGGTGCGGGTAGATCAACTGGCGGTGGACAACGGCTTTCAGGGATCATTGATGCGCTTCCGCACCAATAAGGCCTTTCCGGATGGCTCTCCTGTCGATGCCGGTGATACGGCCGGTGACCCGCCAGCGGCACCGCGTAATGGACGACTGGTCACGATTATCTTCGAGACAGCCACCGATCCGACAGATCCGCTAACCTATGATCGACAACTGCTGGAAGGCAAGATCTATGTGAATAACTGGCGCGAGATGCGTCTGTTAGACCTGCAACAGTTTGTCGTCGGTGTCTCGGGAAGCTGTACCCCTATCAGCAGCGACGTGAATATCAACTACACGGTGGATCATGAGCTACTCCATTCATGGGGGCTTAGTATCATCTCTGCTGCCAGCCCGACCGTGCCACCATTGCCGAGCGGCACCGGTCCACGCGGTGCGAACTCAGGCATACCGGGTTTTCATATAGACGTCAGCGATAGCACCAACTGGCCGAGCTGTTCCTATTCGGTGATTTTAACGGCGCGTCGTTCGCTGACGACTGGCGAAACGGATGATGATGCAGACAATACCCGCGTAACGTTCTGTAAATAAATAGTCCAGCGATGATTCGAGGGATGAGGCCCCATCGGTCCTCATCTCTCGCCTGCATTGCCAACACTATCAGCACGACTGCTGATATTTCCGAGCGCCTTTGATTTTATTGCACGCCCATTTGTTCAGCGCACCACGCCTCAATTGCCTTGCGTGTTGCTTGTGGCATCTCCGTCAATAACCAGTGGTTTGCATCGAATACCCTCACGTCGGACTTGGGCAGCGCTGTTAGATGCTGCATCAGTTTATCCCGATCACTAAGCTGTTCACCCTGCGATAGCAGCGCCAGTATCGGTAATGTCAATGATTCCAGCGGCGGCAGTGGACTCATTAACGCATGCCAGTCCTGAAGATAGCTGACAGTGGCAACATATTTAAGATCAGCGAGCGGCCGGGCGTAATAGCGAGCGATATCTGTATTCGGGTCGGCGCGTATCAGTGCCCGCATGTTCTGATCGAGTTGATAGAGGTCACGCACGGGGATATTGCGACGGTGTAACCCGAGGCGGTTGGCGAGACGCACCGTACCGATCAACAGGCGTAGTAACGGTCTTAATCGAGTTAACACTGCCGCTGTGGGCAGCAGACAATCGGGCAATACTGGTTCAATTAACACCAACCCTCTGCTCATCTGCGGATAACGATGTGCAAAATGAATCGCTACCTGGGCACCGAGGCTGTGGCCTATCACTATCGCCTGTTGATACCCTTCGTGTTGCAACAGCGCCTGTAGATCGCTCGCCCATAATTGGTGACTCTGCCGACAGCGGGTAACAGAGGCACCGTGGCCACGCAGGTCAACAGCGATAAAGTCCCACGTTGGCCTGAGTTGGCTATGCTCAATAAATTCCGACCAGCGGCTTGAATTACTCGCCAGCCCATGGATCATCACTAGTGCAAAGGTGCCTCCGCCGCGTCGAAGCTTGTGGTAAGCTAGCAAACTGCCGTCATGTTTAAATGATTTTTGCTCAACCGTCATCACAATCGATACTGTCCTTGGGCCTGTTTCGGCTCACCAGGTTCAATTATCCCTTTAGGTCACGGCCCACTTTAAGTATTAAATAAGGCAAAAAAATAACGGCTATACCTACCGACACCAGCATCACCAGACCCACAGTCTCCTTACCGGCCAGTGCCATGTGTCCTGCATGGCCGATATAGCTATAGGCAACAATCCGCGGAAAAATGCACAGGGCGGTAATACTTATCAAGGAGAAAAGTCGTATGCTGGTAATACCCAGGGTGTAATTCAGCAACGCATAAGGTGCCCAGGGAATCAGCCTCACCATTAGGACAAAGCGCTTTCCCTCTTTCTCAATACCCCGCTTCAGGAACCTTAAGTTAGCCGGTATATTTCGTTCAACCCAATCGGCAGAGAGGTAACGGGCTAGCACAAAGCAAACTGTCGCTCCAAGGACAGCACTTATTTCATTATACAAACTTCCCCACAGGGGACCGAACAGTGCGCCACCCATCAACGCAAGCAGGATACTTGGGAAAAACAGCGGTACCAGAATGGTGTAGATAGCAATAAACAGTATAGGCGCTGTCGTAGGGCGTGCCGCCAGCCAGGCCTCTAATCCGGCAATATCGATTTCACTACGAAAGACAAAGAGTCCCAATACAGTTGCGAAAAATAGTGTAGCAACAAAGTAGCGGAATAGTTTATAGAACGGCATGTTGTGTGACTGCGGTCAGAGGCATGTCCGTCATTATGCTGCATAGCGTTATGATTGGGAAATCGATTATGAATGCTATTGATTAATGTCCCCGTGTAATTCAGTACACTTCAGCAGAGATATCACAGGCTGGCTACAGTGAGGCCTGTGGCTAGAATAAAATAAGAGTTCACCTTGAGCCGTTAAACTGGATGATCTTATCCATTCGAATAATAATATCGATTCCAGTGAATTAGGGAGCCTCTACCATGCCATTTCAACACAATAGTGTTGATGATTATAAAATCCTGTCTCGTGAAAAAGAGACGACGTTGATAGATATTTGTGATCCGTAGGCGTTCGCAGCTGGACATATTGACGGTGCCTTAATCTTTATGCCAAATCTTTATGATGAGTGTCTGTATAGCGCGTTTACAAGGGGTATCAGTTCAATGCCCAGTTTGGCAAAGTTATTACGCACCTGTGGTGTTGCGGTAAAGACGGCCCACTCATAACTGGCACCGCTGAGGTACGCCGTTAAGGTGATGATTAAGGCGCGCGCACCGCCGCCATGTGAAGAAGCAAGGCTGCCGATCTCTATGATGCGATTACGATCGGTTGGACGCGATGCCTTTTCTGCCAGAATATTTTCAATCGGTTTGTCCAGATAGCTTTCCAGGAAAAGGGTTTCGTCTTTGGCAGGGCGTAATCCTAATGCAGCGAGGATTTTTCCATCCTGTCTCATGCTCAGCAGATGAGGTGGGAATTGATTGATTCTGGCGCCATAGGCGCGACGAAAAACGCACTGGATAAAACGTTCGATCTCTTTGCGTGGTTTTTCGCGTTTGCTGACCAGCGTAATCTCAACGTAATGTTGAGTGCCTCTGTTTTCGTGGCCATTGAGTGTGATCTGGGCTGTTGATATCGTCATCGTTCCTGTCTCCGTTCCGGCACCCTGTGTACCTGGCGTGGGGACAATGTAACAAGCGGGCTGTCAAGCCCGCGTCAAGCAGATGTTAAGATTTCGTTAAGGGCTTAAAAAAAGTGTGACCTGGGTCTGATTTGAGCTCGTGAGGTGTTGGCGGGGTTGAAGCCTATGAATGGCTGTATAGTGAGTGAAAAGTCGTGGAAGCAGAGTTTAATGACGCTGAAGTTGGACTGGCTCTTTCGGCCAAAAGCTGCCATTTGTATGTTACTCTGAACCCAATTATTTGACCCCAATTATTCCCTTTCATTAGGCACCAATCTGGCTCTTATCACCACTGCTTCCAAAGTTCAACGGCAGCATCCAAGAACTGTTCACATTCTTCTGCTCGCCAAGTGACTGGAGAATCTTCAAATAATAGTAAGTACTGTTCATTGGCACATACAAATTTAGATCTATCCGCGTCCAGAATCCAGTTGATCGCATTCACGAAAGTATCTTCATAGCTATTTCCGAATTTATCGTTCGGTACGTTATACAGTAGACCTTCAATATAGTATGACGGCGCAACACCGTTCCCTAACATACCTTCAGTGATTAGCCGGCTCCGCATGTTTTTTAATATTCGAGCCATTGGTTTGAACCATTTTGATGTGCTTTGATGCATGTAAGTGAGGTTTTCTGAATGCTGTTTCGGATAGTTGGCAACCTGGATCCCAGATCTTGTGTAAAAGCAGATTCCCTCATCGTAGGTCTGATCTGATTTGGATATAAATTTGTGGTAACGGCGATACTGTATTGCAGCGATAATGTCAGATTTTCTTCGACCCCCTGATGCTGCAATGGCGATTGCCTTTTCTCCTGAATCGACATCGCCACCATATTTGGTAGAAAGCACACTGAGAACATCTTCTTTAAAGTTCTTGTGCGTATATTTGGCGTCACCATGCGAACTCTTGAATGCCTCCAGCTGTTCTTCGGGTAGTTGTGAGAGATCATGCTGAAAACAATCATCCAGTCGGATTACGATATCGACATCGCTTTCGCTGTAGATGTTTGTGTCATTCCCATATGACCCTTGGAGAAATATTTTGTAGCTCTTCCCTGAGTAGGGCGTGTCTGCTGCTTCGAGTGTTGTCTTTATAGCATTATAAGTATTGCTTGACTGTGTAATTGACCCTTGATGGGACCATGTGTCGAGTTGCGCTTCAGGAATTGCCACTTTTGCCTCCGATTCCGTTTTGCCTACATCAGAAATGAACGGATATCCAGCTCACGTGAAGCGAAGGATTCACTGCCTCGCTGACGTAGGATGTTTAGTTTTGTAAGATCATGCTCCATCAAATCTGTGGCCATTTCCGGTTTTTCAAATGTATCGCTTATGCGAATCGTGTTTACGTCCTTAAATAATATTGCTCGTAGCTGATCCATCGATTGAGTATTTATCTCAAGCGTTTTCTGAAGAAGCTGAACGCTTAAAAGATATTTTTTGGCGAACCACATGGCTAATCCACGTGGCCTTGGTTCTGGATATGTGCCAACTCCGATGCTAAGAACGCGCAGATCGGAGCGTTCTTTCTTCAGTGCTGCGATTGCATCTGCAATCGCATATAATGTTGGATTGTTCGCGCAATATCCGCCATCTATTAGCTCTACATCATCACCCGCGGCAGTAGTCACAATTTTTCTGTTGAAAAACGGGTAAGCAGAGCATGATGCTTCAACCGCATCTGCGATGCAGACACCAAATCCAGGCATAAAGGTACCCGCACGTCCGTGTGCCTGAGCGACATCACCCTTAAATATCATCGGACGTTCAATCATCCACTTTGTGGCCACGATTCCAATGCCTGTCCTGACATCAGCAAATGTTTTCGTGCCGAATATTTCGTGTGCTAACTTTGCAAGTGCTTCGGTTTTTTCATTCGCATTGGGTGCGCTCATAACAGAGGGGACATGTTTTTTATACATTTCATGTATCGCATCTATTTCATAGCCGAGTGCGATTAGCGAGGCTATTATGGCTCCTGTACTTGTCCCGAAGATCAAGTCGAAGCGTTTGTATAGCGGGCAACCGAGCATGGCCTCGATTTCCTTTAGAACTCCCAGAGTATAGAAGCCCTTAGCGCCACCTCCATCGAGACTAAGAATTCGGCATAACCCATCTTTTTCGTACTCAGTTGTGAGCTGGGAAGATTCTCCCTGGATCAATGCCTCTTCAATAGTCATGGTTTTCCTTTCTGTCCTTTTCCAAAAAATGTTGCTTTCAAAACAATTTATAATCTCATGCTATCGTAGCGCCACATTTGTCCGAGTTGAATGCTTTTGTTAGATTTCATCTATCTTATTGAATGACGATATTTGTGAATATAACTCGTCAAACGTGATAACTGATACATTAGAACTAAGGGCTCCTCTATGAATCTCGAAAGACTTTAGTTTTTCTTCATCTTCGTAAAGTTCTTTATCCAGCCTTCCCGTAATAATGAAACATCTTGGACTATGAACCTCAAACTTTATTTCTGACTTATGGACTTTAGAATAAAAAGAGGTCATTAACTCATTTCTCTGAATAAGCACTTGCGCAACGCTTCCAGACAAATCACGTGACAAAGGATAGGCTCCTCTTCCATAGAAACTACCAAGTAAAGGAGTATCTGGGGTTTTAATTTCTACAAGTGTAATATTTTGAGTGTTCTTGTGTTTGAATACAAAATCACTAACCTTTGAGCCTCGACCCTCAATATCAGTAGCACCACAGTTTGGCTTATCAGTAATAAGAAATATATTGCCCCCAAGAACTCGTCCAAGTACCTCAGCGTTATTTGATAATTCCCCTTGCCAAAATGATTCCTGATTAGACTTGTCGCTATCTTTGTGTTTATTCCATGACTCAACCAACTCTGTTATTAGCTCGGCATATAGGCCACGCTCAACCAAAGGAACAATATCGTGTCGAACCCGGACGTAATTTAGAACACTTATCCACTTAAGCGTGGCTGTAGCCAACTCAAACTCATCATCCATATAACTGCTATCATCAAAGAGACCCCGCATTTCCTGAATTTCTTTTATCGATGACGATAGATTATACATATACAAACGATCATCTGGGTTTTCTTCAAGAAATGATTTAAACTCCTCCTTAGTTAGCTTCTTTAGCTCCTTGCCCGTCACCAAAGCACCAAGTGCTTCTTTCATCTCTTCTTCAAATTCATCAAAGTACTCATAAAACTCACTACTATCGTAGTGATCATAGGAAAGTTTAATACCGATAGCCCTTTGTATCTTGGATAAACTAGCTGAGCGAGCTTTCTTTAAGTCTTTTGATATTTCAGACAACTCTAATATTTCATCTAAAAAGTTATCTGTAATTTGAATCTCGTTAGACACTAACTATTCCCCCAATGAAATCTAACTTATATTAGTGGGAAATATTAACTCGATATGATTCTGATGAATCATCCATATTTCCTCTTTTAATCATCAGCATAATGCTCCTCTCTTTTAAATATTGAGTCACGTAAAGAGGAATTATTTCCCTTTTGCCTGATTTCAATATTAAAGCTCGAATGACCGCTGCGGGTCGATAGTACGCGTTCACCTTCAACTATCAAACTGCTACTTTCGGTCAACAGTTGCCGTTCAACGCCACAAATAACGTGGCGGCGGAAGCGTGGTTTAATTGTGCCAAAATGAGTGAATGCCAATGCACAATTAAAGCACGCTTTCGACGAACACTGTTAATTTGTCTTGTTAGACTTAATGCCTATCGACCTTTTGACTACTTGTACTGCTCCTACCTAACATCGATATTAGGTTACTAATCATGTCCTTATTCTCTATCCTTACTTCCTTAATATACAGTTTGGATTCAAATGAATATTGATACTTTATATAAAGCTCTTCGAATGCAAATAATGTAGGTGGACCCGCCATGCTTTGGCCGATAGTTATTTGGTTTTGAGGAAAAACATTAAACGTCTCATAGGACAAGGTACCAGAGTTATCCACTAGCCTTGGATATTTATTTTCTTGAGCAATATCAATTGATATTTCCTCTCGCTCATTAAAAAACTCACTACTACCAGCTAATAAAGTTATTTGTTTGTTATTTTCATGTTTTGCGATTAAGAATACTTTAAAATTGTCAAATAGGGAGTTCTTGGTCTTAAACAGTGTGAGATCCATATTAAATATTTCACTTCCATGGTTTGAAGCCGCATCACAATGGAAAAACTTTACCTCCGAAATATACATATAATTTAGTGATGATTTAGAAAATTCCAAAAGTGATGCTATTAACCCTCCCATAAATATCGCGCCAATAACCCCTTGAATCATTGAAAGAGATTTTCCTATAGGATGTAACGGAGAAATATCTCCATACCCAATTGTCAATTGCGATATAAAACTGAAATACAAATAATTAAGCGTGGTATGGGGAAAATCAACACTATAAAACTTAGCATCAAATACTTTATTGTTTACCAAGTAATCCAACCCAAAATAGAGCAATGAAAAAGTCACGCCTACCAAAAAAAATCCAATAAGCAAAAAACCCAAATTAAATATACGGGGAATAATGTGTACTAATATAAACCTCCTAAATAATATAAGTACTATAAAAAAACCAAAAAATAACAATATTGAAATAATTGCCATAGCTTTCCTTTAAGGCTAACTTATATTAGTGGGAAATAATAACTCGATATGATTCCGGTGAATATTCTGTATTCCCGTTTTCAATCATAAACATAATGTGTCTTTCTTTTAAATATTGAGTCACGTAAAAAGCAATTATTTCCCTTTTCCCTGATTTCAATATTAAAGCCCGAAAGTCAGCTATGGGTCGACAGCCGCCTCTGACTTACTATAACCGAAAGATCACTTAGTGTATCAAGCAGATGTTTGGTTGACTGCTGTTTCTACTTGATTTTGATCTTCATTATCTTCCAAAGGGGGTAGCTTATGCGCGCGCACAAATTCAGGCGGACGATGGTTCCCTGGCTCACCGTACTTTCGATTTCGATATACCACTGTTGCCGCATCGCAGATGCATTTTACAATGAACTTAAGGGGCGGAAGTCTTTTCGGACACGCCTATTCTAATGCAAACAGCATTTCTTATATTTCTTGCCACTACCGCAGGGGCAGGGATCATTTCTACCTGTCTTTGGTTCATCGCGCACAATGGGGTGGCCTTGCTGTATTCGTTGCGCCAGAAAGTGCTGGTATAACTCGCGCACCGCAGGTTCGATGGCCTGTTGGTGGTGTGTTATCTCATTGTCATCCAGCCCTTTACGTCGATCAAAGCCACCTTCGGTGGCAAACAGCCGAACGGGTTCAAGCGCTTTTTCCATGATATTGACATCCGCTGGAGGCATCGGCCCCCAAAGATTGATGCCACGCAGAAAACCTTCACACCACTCATCGACGATAGTATAGGTTCGACCGTTAACCTCCCGAGTCATGAACATCGCTTCGTAGTGGTCTTCGTTCATCTCTTCCATGACATGGTTGTAGAAGCCCATGATCAGTTCGTTGAATGTTCTAAATTCCTTGACCGATTCCCATTCGGGGCTGTGTTGTTCTCCACCCCAAATACCAGGCATCCAGCTCGATGGCATGATGGTGTGCGGCGCGCAGGCCAGGGCGGCGAAGTAACCATCCAGTTCAGATGCATTCAGAATGGATTCCTCGCTGCCGTAACGCTCCAGATAGTCGTCGATGAGTTCAACAACACTGTCATTGTCATCCGGGCGTGGCCTCTCTTCTATACCGAGCATATCAAACGGGGTCGGTTTGGGTGTCGAACGCTCGCTGCGAAATCCCAGTTCGATCTCAACCTCTTCCAGGTCACCAGCGCAACTGATATCGACGCACTGTTGATTGAACAGCGCACGAACTTCGTCGATGAGTTCTTTTGCATCCAGATCAAGGAGGCAGCATACCAGTAGGCCATTTAATGTCTTAACGGATGTATCAAGGTGGAGGAGGTAATGTTTGTAGTGTGTAATGACCTCATCGCGAAGTGCAGGGTGATGTTTGGCTATTTCGCACAGGCCATCCACCGCCATCACGCGGGAAAACTCACCATGATCCTGTTCAGCGATATAGGTAGCCAGCGGTTCAAGTGCTGCTTCACCAATCATGCCCATTACTTTGGGGAGTTCGCTCAGTGCCCAGTCGTCTTCAACAAGTTCATCAAACAGTTCGAGGAGAGGTGGCACAGCGGCATCATTGCGGAGCTGCCCAAGGGTGCGCCATGCGTGCAGAGGAACCCATATCTGCATGCTATCGCCGGGCGCGGTATGCAGCGATTGATCGGCGACCAGCTCAAGCAGTGCAGGCACATCATTTTGGTCAAAGCCGTGTTGAAGATAATTGGGCCAGTCATTACGATTTCGCTTTGCTTCACCTAGCGTAAAGAGGATGTCGGTTTTATTTGAGGTGTTCATATCGGTATGAGTATTCAAATTATTCGGTTGATAAGCGGTAATTATACTGGATTGAAATCAAAAATTGATTGCACTATGTTTTATGAGATAAATCCAGTCGAACTATCGTTCCCTGATCCACCTGGCTCTCGATTTCGATCTGCCACCGTTGCCGTTTGCAGATGCGTTTTACAATGGCGAGACCAATGCCGCTGCCGCTGATCTCAACTTGACCATTATCGACAGTGATGACAGCCACTTCCTCATGGGTAAAGGTTAATGCGTTACAACGCGGACAATCTGGTATTATTCACAAATATCCACGCTTAATCGATTTTAATCTATACCCAGTAAGGAAATATGGAATGCAACGATTAGCTATGTTAGTGGCCTTTGTGTTGTTATTTTTAAGCGCCTGTGATCAAACGGATTCGTCCAAATCCGAAATCGAGGGTGACTCTCTTAGTCGAATCCAGAAAGCGGGAGTCCTTTTATGGGGGGCTGATGTTATAGGTGGCGTCCCTTATGTATATGAAGATTCCGATAATCCTGGCAATTATATCGGTTTCGAAGTGGATATCGCACATGAGATTGCGAGAAGCATCGGAGTAAAAGCAACTTTGGTGATTAAGGCCTGGGATACTTTGATTCCCGAGCTCCAGCGAGGCAGCTTTGACCTGGCATTAAATGGCATAGAGGACACCGAAGATCGAAAAGTATTTGTGGATTATTCATTGCCCTATTATGTGTATGCCCAGCAGATTACTGTACGCAAGGAAACCGTAGGCATAAATAATATTGATGATCTTAAAGGTAAAGCCGTTGCGACACTTTCAGGGACGGCGGCGGAGGATATCTTGCGTTCGATGTCGGACATCACGGTAACCATCAATCCTGAGATTATCTATAGCTATGAGCATTTGTTGGCAGCGAAAGTGGATGCAGTTGTTCTGGATACGCCTATAGCAGCGGCGTATGGCGCTAGTAACCCCAATCTGAAAAATGTTGGGAAGCCCTTTGGCGAGGGGCATTATGTCATTGCTTTCCGCAAGGAGGATAATACACTTCTCGAAGCAGTTAACAGAGGCATTAGTGAAATGAAAGAAAATGGCACAATGACCGCCATATATAAAAAGTGGGGGATTATGAATCAGCATCAATCCAAAATTGGGATTAAATGATTTCCCTGGGTTTCACAGTTGGCCTCTCAAAAAAACCTTAACTATGTAATTGATGGCAGTCAATCTCTGTCCCCGACTTCAGTGAACCCTTTACGCATGGGCAAGGTAACGGTATCGTTTATAACGATTGCGAAAAATAACTGAAGGCGATAAGTACAGCACAGTTTTGTATGTGAATGTGGTAAAGCCGTTTTTTTCGACGCTCATTGAGTTACAGTTTCACAACAGCTTGAAGGCTGTAATAATTTATTTGCATGAATGAGGGGTCGTCTATTGAACCAATGTCTGGACTTTGGTGCGGTTGTGTAATGAGTGGATATAATCCAGTTATGTATGTGGTACGAAATATACCTTATAAATGCGCTAATAGATGAGCGCTTGAACATCATTAAATAATTAATTTATTGCGTACCCGAGAGTAGCTTATGAAAAAACTGGGGATTCGGGGAAGACTGATAGTTATCGTCGCAGGTGTTTTGATAGGCGCTATCAGCATAGCTGCGGTGATGATACAAGACCTGGTATACGAGAATATCATCAAGCAAAAAATAACCATGGTCGATGTGCTGACAGCCTCTATAGTCCACGACATAAAATATGATTACGACACTAATAAAACAGATACTATTGACAATGTGTTGAGTAAATACGTTAGTTATTATCGCATTATAAAAAAAATGCAATTTGTTGATGAAAACTTTATTAGCATTTCATCATCACAAAAAGATCAGCTTGGTCAATTGATAAAAGACGAAGATATTGTAATGGCTATAAGTAAAGCCAGGCCGAGTATCAGGGTTGTAAAATACGATAAAAAATCGCTGAGTATTCGATCTGTTGCTCCCATATTTCTTGGTTCAAAAATCTTCGGGGCTATTTCTATCGATGTATCGATTGCGGACATCGAAAACACGCTGGCGGTGATTGAAAGGCGCATGAGTACCATCATAGTCATTACGGTATTGCTGGCTTCCTTGCTTCTCTTTATTGTGTTGCGTTCAACTATATTATTACGTTTAAGCCGCTTAATGAGTTTAACTCGAGAGATTGCGGCGGGAAACTACACCATTAAACTGGCCGATGGTCGAGCGGACGAAATTGGTGAGCTGTCACGGTCATTTGATCAAATGACCGACCACTTAAACAAATCACGACAGGAAATAAACAAACATAATGAGCATTTGGAATACAAGGTCACACTAGCGACGCAGGAGTTGAAGCAAGCCTATGAAGACCTTAAGAATGCCCAGAGCCAAATTGTACTGAGCGAGAAAATGGCTTCATTAGGGGTGTTGATCTCCGGGATTGCGCACGAAATCAATACGCCGGTGGGTGCTATCAGCAATGTTTCGAGAAGCTTAAGTAAAAAAGCAAAGGCATTACCAAAACTGCTTGTTGGTTTTTCAGAAGAAAAACTAGATTGCCATCGGATGGCAGCATGTATTGAGGAGATTGTTACGCAGTCGCAAACCATCGCCAGGCCACCATCCTTTAAGCAAGTCAAAGCATTAGAAAATTTATTAGAAGAAAGAGGTCTGAAGCATTGGCGCGATATTACAAACGTGCTGATCAATTTGAATTATTATGACTTAGATAAGGTGGAGTCAATTCTGGACTGTTGCAAAAGTAAGGTGTTTGTCGACCTGGTCGAAATTTTGGGCGGAATTATGCAGGCGGCAAAAATATCCGAAACCAGTACCTCGAAGATTCAGAACATTATTAAAGCTTTAAAATACTATGCATACACTGATAATGATAAAGTCGAAGCTATATCTATTAATCAGTCAATCCAAACAGCATTGGTGTTATTGGAAAATAAACTTAATCATAGCGTCAAAGTAACGACAAGTTATGAAGATAATATTCCACTGGTTATGTGTACCAGCGAGATTCATCAAATATGGACAAATTTGTTGACCAATGCAGTTGATGCCATTGAGGAAATGGGTGAGGATTACCAGGGGGTAATAACGATAGAAACAAGCTTTGATGCCGATAATATTAAGATTAGTATCACCGACAATGGCAGTGGGATACCTGAAGAAATATGGGAAAGAGTTTATGATCCATTTTTTACTTCAAAAGACATTGGAAAAGGTACGGGTTTAGGCTTGTCAATTGTCTCCGGTATTGTGAAAAAACATCATGGAAGTATTTGCTTTAAAAGTCAGCAGGGACTCACGGCGTTTAACATAAGTTTACCGCAGGATAAAAGCATCTTGTAAATGAATCAGGTTGTTAGACAGGATTAAACTATGAACGAAGTAGGTCGTACATCACAAGTTCAAGATTCCCATGTGATATTTGTTGATGATGATCCTGGTTTTTTACAATCCATGCGCTTTGTGCTGTCTGATCATTTTAGCGGCGATCAAGGTGTCTATTACCGATTTAATTATATCGATAACCCACATGATGCATTGACTACTATTTGGGAGCTTTTGAATGACGGTGAGGTAGTATCGCTGGTGGTAAGCGATCAAAAAATGCCGCAAATGAAAGGAACGGAATTCCTGAGTCATGTACGGGAAATCTCACCGAATACTATTCAAGTATTGCTAACAGGATATGCGGGCCTGGAATCTGCTATAGAAGCTATTAACAACAAACTATTAGATAAATATTTAACCAAGCCAATCGAAGATGAACATGACTTTATAGTTACCATAAATCACTTGCTGCAACGTTTTCAGATGAATCAAACGATTATTCAGCAAGATAATATAATAAGTAAGTTGTACGCATTCTCCAATAGATTAAATGCATTAAAAGAACTCAAGCAGACTCTGGTCTATTTGATGGCGTTTATTAAACAGACTTTGTCGTGTGATCGCGTGCAAATTTTACTTAATAATGAGTTGCAGATCTATGCTTATGAGTTTAAATCTGAATCAATAAAAAAGGTTATCATTAAAAAAATCGCTGAAAATACACTGAGTCTTGGTCAGTTGAATGGTGTGAGGCAAGCACAAGTAGTGAATAACGTAAACGAGATGTTGCCAGTCGTTCAGAAGATGGCTGGTGACAGCGTCGACAACACGCTTACTCATGAACTTCACGTGGGATTGGTGTCAGGGACTCAACCTATTGGCATTATTCGGGTTTGGGATAAAACCGGTGAACTAGTATTTAATGAACGCGACATAAGTAACCTGACGTATATTGCAAATACTGCCGCAATCGCGCTTCACAATCAGCTCAACCGTCAAAAATTACATATCGCTTATATGGAAAAAAATGCAAAGGCCGCTGCGCTCGAATATCAAATGACACATGATTTGTTAACGGCTTTACCCAATCGAACCATGTTGCAACAACATCTGTACCAGGCGCTTGATAAAAGTAAAATCACTCAAGCGCCAGCATCACTCTTAATTATGGATATTGATCGGTTTAAAGAAGTAAATGATTCAATGGGTCACCATAGCGGTGACCTGTTATTGCAAGAGTTAAGTAGGCGATTAGTCAAAATACTTGGGGACGGAATCGTGATCGCGCGTTTAGGTGGGGATGAATTTGCGATATGGCTGGAGAATTCAAACCGGACAAAAGTCCTCGCAACACTGCAAAACATATTTGACTGCCTGAAACCGTCATTTTTTCTGGAGGATATCGCAGTCAAAGTCACTGCCAGTATCGGGGTGGCGGAATACCCTTTACATGGCGAAAATCCCACGCTGTTAATGCAGCGCGCTGAGGTGGCTATGTATGAGGCGAAAAAAAGTGGGAGGGAGTATGCGATTTATGATCCTGATTATGATCAATATAATATCCGCCGATTGTCGTTGATTAATGATTTACAAAAGTCGATCGAACAAGACCAATTGGTTTTGTATTATCAGCCTAAAATCAATATGGTTACAGGGCACGTGATCGGTGTGGAGGCGTTGGTGCGTTGGCAGCATCCAGTTCATGGACTCATGCCGCCAGACCAGTTTATTCCTTTGGCGGAGCAAACCAGCCTTATGAAACCACTTGCCATGTGGGTGTTTAATGAAGCGATAAGGCAATGTAGTCTTTGGAATAAACTTGGGCTTGTCGGGCCAAGCATCAGTATGGCGGTCAATTTGTCCGCCAATAATTTAATTGAATCCGAATTGCCAAATAAGGTGGATGGGCTACTTAAAAAATGGGATGTTTCACCGAGCTTATTAGAACTGGAAATAACGGAAAGCTCTATTATGGCCAGTCTTTCACTGGCAATCGAAATTCTTACGCAATTAAGTGATATGGGAGTAAAGCTGTCTATAGATGATTTTGGCACCGGGCATTCGTCCTTGGCTTATTTGAAATCGCTTCCAGTAGATAATATTAAAATTGATAAGACCTTTACTAAGGGCATTAGTCGTAATAAGGATGATGTGCATATTGTGCAATCTACCATCGAGCTTGGACATAATCTTGGTTTTGTTGTCATTGCAGAAGGCATTGAAGATTATGAGACACAAGAGCTGTTGAAAGAGTTAGAATGTGATGTGGTGCAGGGGTTCTATTATAGTCAGCCGCTTTCTGCGAGTGAGTTTGAAGAGTGGGTGCTTCAACGAGGTGCACTTAACTTGACGTGTTCAAAAAGAACCTGAACTAAACCTGGTCCGAAGAAAGCCCGCGTTTTCAACGCGGTCAACTTATGTTTTTATGCTCAAATCCAGACGGACGATGGTTCCTCGTCCCGCCTCGATCTCAATCTGCCACCGTTGCCGTTCGCAGATGCGTTTAACGATGGCGAGCCCAATGCCGCTGCCGCCACTTTGGGTGCCGCGGTAGTGGCGTTGAAATATCTGCTCTAACTGTTCCGGTGGGATACCGGGGCCGCTGTCTTTGACTTCGACCTGGCCGTTATCAACCGTGAGTACCACTTCGCCTTCGTGGGTGTAGGGGAGGGTGTTGCGTATTCAGTCAGAGAAAAGAGTGGGGTGTATGACGTCGATTTTGGGGTTTTTGGGCCAGAGGGGCCTATGGTTTGAGCAACCCTACCCGTAAGTCATGAGCTTGATAAATCACTTCATTGTTGTGAATTACCTGACCATCCGCGATGCCCATCGCCATCGGCCTTGAAAAGATACGCTTGATGTCGAGGCGGTATTGAATATCACCTGCATCGGGGTAGATCTGCCCAGTGAATTTTACTTTACCCACACCTAATGCACGTCCCTTTCCGGGCAGGCCTGACCATCCCAGGAATACGCCCAATAACTGCCATAGTGCATCAAGCCCAAGGCAGCCAGGCATGACGGGATCACCCTTAAAGTGACAGTCAAAAAACCAGTGGTCTGGTTTTATCTGTAATTCAGCGTCGAGCGAGCCTTTGTTATAAAGGCCGCCGCTGTTTGAGATGTGACTGATTTGATCAATCATCAACATCGCAGCGCTGGGTAGCTGTGCATTGCCTTCGCCAAAAAATCCACCTTCAGACATGGCGAAAATATGTGCATTAGAAAAACTGGCTGTATTGGATGGTTCTTTAAACGGCATTGAGTGTCCTCAAAAACAAAAAAACCAGTGTGGCAGCTTAGTGTTATTGAGGATTGGATAAATCGGACATGAAGCGATTTGATAACGCGCGAGGGTTTAATCGTAGGTGACGTTTATATTCTCTGAGTAAGTGTGCCTGATCAAAAAATCCGAGTTTCTCTGCGACTGTTAGTGATTGGCCGGGTTGTTGATAGAGCTGCTTGCAGGCACTTTGAATGCGGATTATCTGTGCGAAGGCCTTGGTACTAAGCCCGGTGTGTTGTTGAAACAGGCGATTAAGATGGCGACTACTGACACCTGTTTTTTCGGCCAGGTGATTAACTTCAATGTTGCCACTAATGCGATAGATTAACGTAAGAGCAAGATCAAATAGCGTGGGCGATTGCGGAGCGTAATGCTGTAATAGCCACTGTTCACAAACCCGAGCTCGAGTGTGAAAATCGTTGTGTTGATAGATTGTCTCGTTAAGATAAGCAAAATCATCGCAAGGGAAATAGTGGCTATCGACAAACTGTCCGGTGATCTCTGACAGGTTTAGCTTAAAAAAATGACGCAGTGCACCAGGATAAAAGCGGATACCAAAATAATCGCCGGGCTGTTGAATTTGCATGTCCAGTGACTGCGGCTGGATGCCGCCTACCCGTATCGAACCCGCGCTGATAAATACGGCCGGCATTCCGTCGGGGATTATTGGGTAGGGTGTTGGTTGCGGTGTGCTTATTTGCAGGTAAGAGTGCACGATGCCGGCAAGTCTGTGGGTTGCTGGCGCTTGTTGGGCTGTGAGCGCAAAGCGTTGTTGTCCGCTGACGGTTAGTAGTGGTTGGAAGGGTTGGTACAGTGAGTTCATGTCGGTAGCATATTTCACCTCCACTGATTACCGCAAGCTGATTGATCTCTGTGTGGTCAGATGCGCCTGCGGTTATTCACCGAGTTCGGTGATAAACCCAAGGCTGGTTAAGCCCGCTTGTTGGGCGCTGGCCATGAGTGTCACCACGTGCTCATAGTCGGTTGTTTTATCGCCTCGTATATGGACGGGTGGCTGGGGTTGTTGTGTGGCCGCCGCCTCCAGGCGTTGTGTTAATGCGGGTGTCTTGATCGCTTCTTTGTTCCAGAAAAAATTACCGTTAGCATCGACAGAGAGGGTGATGGTGTCGGGGGTTACCTGGCTGGGGGTGTTGCCCACTTTAGGCAGTTCAATGTCTACTGACTGGGTCAGTACGGGCACCGTAATCATAAAAATAATGAGTAATACCAGCATCACATCCACCAACGGTGTCATGTTGATCTCACTCATTTCAGTGTCGTCATCATAGTTGCTGCTAAAGGCCATTGGATTGCTCCGTAGATGAGGCGTTTGGTTTTGACGAGGCACCGGAGAGGAAGTAGGGGTGTAACTGGTGTGCAAAACGGTTGAGTCTACCAACGACACTGCGGTTGCCACGCACCAGCGCGTTATAGCCGAGCACGGCGGGGATTGCCACGGCGAGGCCAAAGGCGGTCATGATGAGTGCTTCACCGACCGGGCCCGCCACCTTATCAATACTCGCCTGCCCTGAAAGGCTGATGCCGACCAGTGCGTGGTAGATCCCCCAGACGGTGCCGAACAGGCCGATGAATGGTGCGGTTGAACCGACCGATGCCAGTATCGAGAGGCTGCGTTGCATGTGTTCACTGCCTTCATCAATCGCACCGCGAAGACTGGCAGTTAACCATTCGGACAGCGGCAAGTGGCCATGTAGATCTTCTTTGTGGCTGGCGTGATGGATGAGTGCATCCTGCCCCTGGTCGGCTAAATAGCGAAAGGGATTGTTGCGTCCTTCGTCGCCGAGGGTCTTTAATCCTTCATCAAAACTATGTGCATGCCAGAAGGTGGGCGCGGCTTTGGCGATGCGTCGTAGTTTCATCAGGCCAACCGTGCGCAGAACGATCACTGTCCATGATGCGATCGACATGATGAGCAATAAAATGGCGACACTCTTGATCACCGGATCGCCCTGTTGCCACAAGGTTTCAATGCTGTAGGGATTGCTTTCCATCTTTATATCCTTCTTAAATACTAACTTTTAGTTCATTGAGAAATGAACAGGCTGTTCATAACGATAAGCGATTGTTTTATTACCCTGAGATGCCGGGGTGTAACGCCACTGTTTAACCGCCTTCATAGCGGCCTTATCAAGTCGTGGGTAGCCGCTTGATACTTTTATCTCTACTTCATTCACCGTGCCATTTTTGTTGATTAATAGCTGTACCAGCACCGTTCCCTCTTCACGTAGTCGTTTAGAGAGTCGCGGGTATTTTGGCGGCGGATTGTTGTGTTGATAGGCATCAACGCGCGGTGGCACCACTTCAGTCATCACCGTTTCGAGTGGCGGCGCTTCAGTGGGTTGTGCCGCTATTGGTTCTGTTATTGGTTCGGGTTGCTGTTCAATTTCCGCTGGTGTTGTTTCTTCGGGTTCGGCAGGCGCTGGTGGTGGCGCCTCAATAATCGCCGGTGCCGTTTCGGCTTGCTGCTGCTGAACCAGCGGTTCTGGTTTGGGTTTGGGTTCGGGTTTTGGCTGGGGCCTGGGGGTTACCTTTTTCGGTGGTGCAGGGGTCGGTTCTAGTTTGGCTGGTGGCGTTGCCGTGACCAACATGCCCTGTATCACAGGGGGTTGAACCGTTTGTTGAGTTATTTCTGGGGATTGCCCAATCATCAATGATAGTAGTGCGAGATGCGCAATCATAACGACTGCGATTGCTAGCACTGCTTTACTATTCGGCACGAACATCGCCTTTAAACCTTATGATAAGTGTGTAACCGCCAGTACAGTTGTACCGGCGGGGCCTGTTTCAATCTTTTTTAGGGTAAAGATTAAAATTCATGCTTCATGCCGATTGAGAGCGTGAATGGCTTGTTAGGACGTGCGCCGTCCGGTGTGCGAGAAACAATCTTCTGCTCGTCGAAAACATTTTCGGCTTTAACAAACAGATTCACATCCTGTTTCAGCGGGTAGTGACTGATCAGGTCGACTACCACCAGCGACTCGGTTTCATCGAAAGCGCTGTTGGCGGTGTTGCAGCCGGTTGTCACGCATGACTCCCCAATGTATTTCGCCACGGCGTAGTTGTTCCAGCCACTGCTATGCTCGAAGCCGGCGCGCAGGCTAAGGATATTTTCAGGCACTCCTTTCAGTTTGTCGCCGCTGCTAAAACCACTGGTGGCACTATCTTCGCTGATCTCGGCCTGGGTGTAGGTGTATGACAGGTGTAGTGGGATGGCGAATTCACCCTGGGTTAGCGTCGTGCCGGTCTGAAATTCAAGCCCGCTGACTTCAGCCGCGCCGGTGACAAAACTGCCGGCAGTATCGCCATTACTGCAAGGTGCTGCCAGTGAGCAATTTTCTGTTTTGTTAGAGAAGTCGCTGTAAAAACCGATTGCCTCAACAAACAGATTGTCAGTCTGATAGCGAATACCCGCTTCCCAGTTGTCACTGGTTTCAGGTTCTTCAGTTGATTTAGCACCGCCGCCGAGTGGTGAGAAGCCCTGATGAAAACCGGCGAGTGCCTGCCATTTTGAATCGATGTCGTAGGTAAATGATGCGCCGGGTAGTAGCTCGTCGCTGTCGTTATTGCGGGTGCTGTCAACGATAGTACGTGCGGGGTCATCATATTGGACGCGGCTTGAGCTGACATCTTCATAGCGCAGTGCCAGGTTAACATTCAGTTGCTCGCTCATTTGCCAGTCATCGGTTAGCCACAGGCTAGTTGCTTCGGCCTTCTCGATGCGGTTGTTGCTGCCAGTTGGTGCGGTGGTCGACTGGTAAACCAGCGAGCCATTGACCTGGTCGAAGACATCAGTGTTTTGAAAGCGATCCATCTCATCTTCATGCAAGCGTGTACCGACACTGATCAAATGTGCGCCAGCGACCAGGTCGACATTCAGCTGTAACCCCTCTGATACATAGGCGCGATTGTTGTGTTTGTAGTTTAAGCCAGTGGTATCGATGGTGCCGTTGAGAATACCCTGTGCGTTGGCATCGCCACCATTTGCCGCGCTGATAATAGAGCCGCCACCACTCAGTTTGTACCAGTCGCGACTAAAGGTGTTGCGATAAAGGGTTGCGGTTGAGGTGATGTTATCGTTCCACTCTTTGGTATGTGTCAGTACTGTGCCGTTATGGTCGTTGGTCATCTGGTCAATGCTCGACAGGCCGTAGCGACGGTCGGGGTTTGTTGCAAAATCGGTGTCGGTTAAGCCAAGGTAGGTCTCGTTGGAGGTCTCTTCCGAGTACTGTTTTTTAAGTAGTACACTCTGGCCATTGCCCTGCCAGCCAAGTTTAACCACATAGTCGGCAATATCAAAGCCTGAGCCATTATTACTGCGGTCAATATCCTTAAAGCCTTCGCCGTCACGCTGCACGGTTTCGGCCAACCACGACCAGTTGCCCTGTCGAGCACCATAATGCAGATGAACGTCGGTCGAACCGCGCTCATCTAGCACCGTGGTTATTGCACCACTGTTGCTTTCAGGAATCGGTGTTGAAACCAGATTAACCACGCCGCCAGTTGTCTGTGGGCCGTGACGTAATAATGGAGCGCCTTTCAGTACTTCAATGGCTGACATGCGCATCGCGGTTGGGAAGTAGTACGCAGCAGGGTTTGAATAAGGGGCGGGTGCGGCGAGCACGCCATCTTCCATTAGCGTGATCTTTTCACTGCGTTCTGCGGTTGCCGCGCGGATACCAATATTAGGTCTCAGGCCGGCACCATCCTCTTCCTGAATATAAATGCCAGGGACTGTTTTTAGCACCTGATTCACATCCGTGACCACTTCTTGTTCGATCTGCTCTGAGTTTACCACAGCACCCGAGCCGGGAAGGCTTTTCACTTCATCGTCGGTGCCGATAATGACCACTGGCGCTAACGTGCCTACATCCGCCGCCAGCGCGCTAGCGGGAGAGAGTGCGGCCGCAACCGCGAGAGCTAAGAGAGAATGCTTGTACATTGGTAAACCCCTTGAAATCCGTACTTGTTGATAATGAGATTGATTATCATTTGCGATGATAGCGTGGATCTTAATGAGAATTATTCGCATTGTCAACGTTGGAATAAGAAAATATTGGGGTGGGATAATGGTGGTGTACACGCTGGTAGCTAGTCGGGTCTGGAAATGGGGTGTTTCAGTAAGCAGGGGAGTGCGTGTAAATACTCAGGTGGGTAAGAGGTCGTTGTTATTGGGTGCAATGGCGCAGGTGTTAGGGGCACGATCATTGATCATAATTCTTATTTTGTCAGGCATATTGCTAATAAAATAGAGTATTGTTTTTTGCTATTCAAAGTGTAACTCGAATTTTTTTCGATCATTTTAGTTATGTTATTAAAACTGATTAGGCCTTCGCACACGTACCGTAGTGTTAGCTCTTTATTGCATAAATCATTTTCAAAGCAAAACCCCCATGAGTTATAGTGTTGCTCGAAAGGGGTATAAATAGCTGATAATTCTATTATTCGCAATTCATCAATGTCATCCTTGTTAAGGTTGGGTAGTTCCTTTGATAGTTCTTTTAGTGAATTTGTTAGTGATTCATCCCCTCCTGCAAGTATTAATTGAAATACAGCTTCTTTTTTAGAAAGATCGGCGGCCCGGTCCTGTATGACGAGTCCCCATACGGCAAAAGCTACACCAATTACCACTGCTACAGCTTGAATCCAATCAGTTTTGCTTGATTTCATTTTTTATTCTCTTACGATATATAAATAGACCTTAGCTCTGTGCTTAAGCGTTAAACGCCAATCGCACGGTTGTCCCCACATCAACCTCACTCTCAATGCCAATCTCCCACCGCTGCCGTTCACAGATGCGCTTAACAATGGCTAGCCCAATGCCGCTGCCACCGCTTTGGGTGCCGCGATAGTGGCGTTGGAATATCTGATCTAGCTGCTCGGGCGGGATGCCGGGGCCGCTGTCTTTGACTTCGACCTGGCCGTTATCAACCGTGAGTACGACTTCGCCTTTGTGGGTGTAGGTGAGGGCGTTGCGCACTAGATTGCCGAGTACGATGGCGACAACGGCGCGCGGTGCTTCTATCTCGAAATCATGGATGATGTCGCAGCGCAGGGTGAGTGTTTTACCGTGCGTTAGAAAACGGTGTTGGTCGCTGATTTCCATGCAGGCTTCTTTCAGATTGCAGCGTTCTTTTTTATCGTCGCTTTCATCGGGTGATGGTTCACGGGCGAGTAGCAGTAGTACCTCGACCATTTGTGATATGCGATTACCGGCGCGCGCGATGCGCTCAATCTGGCTATGGACACGTTCGGATAGCTGAGGATTTTCGAGTAGTAGTTCCGCCGCGCTATTGATGACGGCCAGAGGGGTGCGCAGTTCATGGCTGGCATTGGAGGTGAACTCCTGTTCGCGCTCAATAAACTGCGCGAGTTGATCGAGGTAAAGATCAAAGGTTGCGGCCAGCTGACCGACCTCATCGTCGGCAAACGAATTGCGCTCCTGTAATGGAGTGTGGTTACCCGGCTTGAGTCCGGCTACCTGACGTGCAAGGGTTGATACGGGTGAGATGATCTTTCCCGATAGCCAGCTGCCGAGCCACAATGCAATTAGAATGGCGGCCACAACCGAGGCGATTAATGCGGTATGGATAGCGACTTCGCGCTGCTCAAAGTTTGTCGCGTTACGCACCATATAGACTGTGCCGTGATGATTATCGTTGGCAACGAGGACATGAAACAGCTCCTGTTCTAACTTTAGATCGTGATGCCCGTTAGCCAGTGCTCGAATGTTTTCGGGTACGAGTTTTTTTTGTTCATCATCGACATAATAGAGTTCAATCTTTGAGCCCAATTGATGATGCCCCGGTGACGGTCTATCTTCCTGGTTTAGAAAATAATCAAGCTCAGACTGCAGGCTCTCTTCAACTAGTTCAACCTCGATATCCTCCACGGCAAAGTAAACGCCAATGGTGATGGTCAGGCTCAACAGTGCGCCAAAGAGTATAAATGAGAGATTGATGCGGTGACGCAGACTCTGCTTATAGTTCATCGCTATCTACCAGACGAAAGCCAATGCCGTGAATGGTGTGGATCAGTTGTTTCTCGAAGGGTTTATCGACTGCGGCGCGCAGGCTGTGAATATGGGCACGTAGTGCATCACTATCGGGCGGGGAGTCATGCCAGATCTCTTTTTCAATGTCCTGTCGTTTAATGACATTAGGCGAACGGCGGATTAAGAGTTCAAGAATCTTTAACGCGGTGGGGGTAAGTGTGATCAGCTTTCCCTGTCGATGGACTTCAAGCGTGTTGGGGTTGAAGTTGAGATCGGCCACCTCGATCAACTGTTTATTGGCATCCTTTACCTGACGGCGGCTTAGCGCCGTGACACGAGCCAGCAGCTCTTTTAATGCAAAAGGCTTGACCAGATAGTCATCCGCTCCGTTTTCAAAACCAGCCAGTTTGTCATCGAGTGTGTCTCTTGCGGTCAGCATCAAAACGGGGGTGGCACTGTTGGCCTCTTCACGCAATTTCTTGCAGGCGGTCAGGCCATCCATGCCGGGCATCATGATATCCATCACGATGACATCGTACTCATTAGTGATGGCGAGGTGCAGGCCGGTAATGCCATCGCCTGCGGAGTCGGGCTGGTGGCCTTTGGCCTCAAAATAATCGTAGAGATTGGCCGCGAGGTCGCTGTCGTCTTCAATGATTAAAACGCGAATAGGGGTGGTTGTGGCCACTGGGTTAGGTTCCTTTCAAACGGGCGGTATTAGCCCACCCATTAAAGCGTAGAAAGGTTGACGATTGCAATTCCTGCGTTAACGCAGGAATTGCAATGGTATTAAGGGCGAGATGGGTGTTGTATTTAATCTAATCTAAGAAACCTTTGATTAATTGTCATTACGAGGAGTGAAGCGACGAAGTAATCTCCTAGCCCAATGATTCATATAGCGTCGAGATTGCCACCCTAAAGGATTTGGACTGCCAGTCCATCACGCATTACCCCAAGGGCACTTCCTTTGGGCGTGCTCGCAATGACAGATAAGGCAATTAATCAGGGATTCTCTAATCTAATCGCGCCACATCGGCTCGCTTGACAGATTGTCGTGGTGTTCTGAATTGAAGTGGGTGATGCGCACGATGCTGCCGTGTGATAAATCAAGCGGCAGACGTTCGCTAAAACTTGCCGTGGAGGATTTAATATTACGGCGCATGTAGTTGATATCCGCAACCTTCAAGGTGTTGCCTGCCGGATCAATCAAGGCGACATGCAGGTGACCGATAATTGGGCCGCGTCCCATCAGGCGGCGCTTCACTTCGCCTCGTAGTGAAAGAAAACCGTCCTGATAGGTTAGGTAGGCGTTGCTAATAGTTGCCGCATTTGAATCAATGCGCTCAATGGTAATGCCGGTCTCTTGTTGTACCGTGTTAGTGGTAGAGCAGCCACTCGCGATGAGTAACATTGAAAGGACAAGTAACAGGCTGAGTGGCTGGCGCTGTTGTCTGTTTTTTAACATGGCGAAATCTCCTTGAGAGGCGAATTGGCGGTTCTGTTATTCATCTGTTTTGTTGTTCAGCTGTTCTGCTTCACGGGTGGTGGCTGGTTTAGCATTTTCCGGTAGGCGAGGCGGTACAGCACCGGCAGCACCAGCAGGGTTAGAATCGTGGATGAGATAATCCCGCCGATGACTACGGTGGCAAGTGGCCGCTGTACTTCTGCCCCGGTACCAACATTCAGTGCCATTGGGATAAAGCCGAGACTGGCGACTAATGCAGTCATTAATACGGGTCGTAGTCGTGTCAGCGCGCCTTCGATGATCGCCGCTTCCAGTGCGACCCCTTTGGCGATTAAGTCGCGAATAAAGGAGAGCATCACCACGCCGTTTAACACGGCAACGCCAGAGAGTGCGATAAAACCAACCGCGGCGGAGATCGACAACGGTAAGTCACGCAGTGCCAGTGCGGCGACACCACCGGTCAGTGCGAGTGGAATGGCGGTGAAGACCAGCGCGGCATCTTTCACTGAGTTAAAGACCATAAAGAGCAGGCCAAAGATGATCAGCAGTGTCAGTGGCACCAGGATTGAAAGACGCTGTGAAGCCGAGATAAGCTGTTCAAAGGTGCCGCCATAGCTAAGCCAGTAACCGGCGGGCAGGGTGACCTCCTGCGCAATGGTGTTCTGTACCTCGCTGACAAAACTACCGAGGTCTCGACCGCGCACATTGGCGGTGACCACGATGCGGCGTTTACCATTTTCACGGCTGATCTGGTTGGGGCCGAGGGTGATCTCGATATCGGCAACTTCCTGCAGCGGAATGGTTTTGGGCGGCGTGTTGGTCGCGTTTTGCCAATCGCTATGATCTCCTGTCGCTGCCAGAATAGCCTGCGCAGGCAGTTGAATCGGCAGGCGTGCCAGTGCATCAAGATCGCTGCGTAAGGTCTCGGGCAGGCGTACGACTAATTCGAAACGTCGATCACCTTCAAATATCTGCCCGGCAACGGCACCGCCAATCGCGATGCGTAAGGCCTCCTGCACCGTTGCTACGTCAAGCCCGTAGTGGGCGAGGCGTTCACGGTTCGGTACGATGGAGAGCAATGGCAGACCCGTTACCTGTTCGGTGCGTGCGTCGGCTGCACCGCTGATGCCTGATACAACGCCTTCAATGTTTTCCGCCAGCGCCACCAGCGTATCGAGATCATCACCGTAGACCTTGACCGCGAGGTCTGAGCGCACACCGGAGATCAGTTCATTAAAGCGCATCTGAATCGGCTGGGTGAACTCATAGTTGTTGCCGGGAATAGTTTTGGCGACCGCCTCCAGTTGGGCGACCAGTTCAGCTTTTGGTTTGCGTGGGTCGGGCCATTCGCTGCGTGGCTTCATCATCACGAAGGTGTCGGCAACGCTGGGTGGCATCGGATCGGTCGCGACTTCGGCTGTACCGAGTTTGGTAAAGACGTGCGACACTTCTGCAAACTGGCTGAGGCGTGTTTCAAGCAGGGTCTGCATCTCAACTGCCTGGGTCAGGCTGGTACCGGGAATACGCAGCGCGTGCAGGGCGATGTCACCTTCGTCGAGGCTGGGCATAAACTCACTGCCCATACGGCTGGTTTGAATGCCCGATACAATCACCAGTATTACCGCCATGGCGACAACCGGCAGGCGATGGCTTAGTGCCCAATGTAAGGCCGGTTGATAGACGCGGCGTGCCACACGCATGACAAAGTTTTCTTTTTCATCGACGCGACCGCGTACAAATAGTGCGACGGCAGCGGGTACTGCGGTGAGTGAAAGAATCAGTGCGGCGGCGAGTGCCATGATCACGGTGAGTGCCATCGGGTGGAACATCTTTCCTTCGACACCGCTGAGGCCGAAGATGGGGATGTAGACGATCATAATAATGATGACGCCGAAGACACTGGGGCGGATCACTTCTGCGGTTGCTTTGCGCACAATCGACAGGCGCGTAGCGAGATCGGGCAGCGTGCTGTGTTTGCGTTGATAGATGGCGAGATGCCGCAGGCAGTTTTCGACGATGATCACGGCCCCATCGACAATCAGGCCAAAGTCCAGTGCACCAAGGCTCATCAGGTTACCAGAGGTACGAGACTGCACCATGCCGGTGATGGTCATTAACATGGCGACTGGAATGACTGCCGCAGTTATTAGTGCGGCTTTCCAGTTGCCGAGTAACAAAAACAGAATGACGATCACCAGTAGCGCGCCTTCGGCGAGATTTTTCTGCACGGTGGCGATCGCTTTGTCGACCAGTTCGGTGCGGTCGTACAGCGGGGTGAGCACAATGCCTTCGGGCAGTGATGGTTTGATCGCCTCAAGGCGTTCGGCAGCGGCGCGTGCCACCACGCGACTGTTCTCGCCCATCAGCATAAAGACGGTGCCCAGCACGACCTCTTTACCATTTTGAGTGGCGGCACCTGTGCGCAGTTCACTGCCGAGGGTGACCTCGGCGACCATTTCCAGTTTTATCGGAACTCCATTGCGTTTGGCAACGACGATAGCGCGAATCTCTTCAAGGTTGGCCAGCTGGCCGGGTGAGCGCACCAGGTATTGTGCGCCAAAGCGTTCGATGTAACCGGCACCACTATTGAGGTTATTGCGTGCGAGGGCGGCCATTACCGCTTGCAGGCTGAGGTCGTAGGCGAGTAGTTTGTCCGGGTCGGGCAGCACGTGAAACTGTTTGCTGTAGCCGCCAATGGTGTTGACCTCGACCACACCGGGTGTCTGGCGCAGTTGTGGTCGTACGATCCAGTCCTGTACGGTGCGCAGTTCCATGGGGTCATGTTCTGCGCCTTCTTCACTGGTGATGGTGTACATGAAAATTTCACCCAGTCCGGTTGCGATGGGTCCCATCGCGGGTTCGATGCCATCTGGCAATGCGCCTTTCACCTCGGACAAACGCTCGTTGATCAGTTGACGTGCTAAATAGATGTCGGTGTCATCTTTGAACACAACCGTGACCTGTGATAATCCGTAGCGTGAAACGGAGCGGGTGTAGTCGAGAAAAGGGATGCCGGCCATCGCGGCTTCAACTGGAAAGGTGATGCGCTGTTCCGCCTCAAGTGGTGAATAGCCGGGCGCTTCGGTGTTGATCTGCACCTGTATGTTGGTGATGTCGGGTACTGCATCAATTGGTAGTTTTTGATAGTTGTATAAGCCGAGGGCGCTCAGTGCGATGACAGTAATCAGCACTAACCAGCGATACTCGAGTGAAAAGGAAATCAGGCGGTTTATCATCTCAATACATCCTAATGATCGTGACTAGCGCCGGACTTTTCGATGTCGGCTTTAATCAGGTAGCTATTGTCAGTGACGTATTCGGTACCAGCTTTCAGCCCGCCCAGCACTTCCACCCAGTCGTGGTCGCTGCGGCCTAATTCCAGCATGCGCACTTCATAGGTATCATCAAAGCGGGCAAACACGACCTGAAAATCACGAAAGCCCTGAATCGCAGATTGGCGTACCGCGAGTGGTACTGCATGTTCGCCAGTGATGACACTGCCGCGTACAAATTGCCCGGGTCTGAATGCCCCTGTCGGGTTTTTGAGTGCCACGCGTGCCTGAATACTTTGGCTGGCATGTGTCGCCATTGGTGATAACCAGCTGATGGTGCCGTCAACCGATTGCCCACTAAGGGTTTCTATTTGCACTGTTTGGCCTTGCTTAACTCGCTGCAGGTCTTTGTCGAAGAGGTCCAGTTCGATCCATACCTCGGATAGATCAACGATGGTAAATAACGCTTCGTTGCCAGTGGCTTCGCCAACCTGAAGATTGCGCTGCATAATGATGCCGCTGATAGGGGCCTTTAATGTGTAATTTTGCAGGCTCTCATTACTCTGGATATGTGCCAACAGATCACCACGGCGGACAGGCTGGCCTAGCGCTTTCTCTATTTTTTTCACTACGCCAGGAAAGCGTGCCCGCACATGAGAGATGCGATTGGGGTCGACCTGAACCTCACCGGTTAAATTTAAACGCTCTTTTATATCGCGTGGGCCCGCTTTACTGGTTTTAATTTGGCTTTCGATCGCAATTTCGTTAGCAATCTGAACGCGTCCTTCATATGTCTCAAATTGCCATTGATAGTCTTTCTCCTGATAGCGGGCGCTGACGGTGACATCGAAGGAGTGCGGTTCGGTGACCACGCCATCGCCACGCAGATAGTCACCTTTAGGTTTAAAATTAAAAATGTCGACCTGCCCGCCAAGGCGTGCGAGTCTGATTTCGAGCGAGACATCGGAGGGTGCGATGGCTTTATCATTGAAGTATGAATAGACGTGAAATTCCGGTGGTATGCCTTTTTCAAACAGTGTTATCTCAATCGAAAAGCCGTCTTGTTGAAGTAGACGGCCACCCATTGGGCCTTTGGCTGTCTGCTCTTTTTCAGCATCGAGATGGCCTTGATGATCATCGTTACTGTGATGAACGGGTGTGATCAATAGCCAGGCAGCAACGAATGCGCCACTTAGTAGAATGAAGAATGTGATGATTATGTTTTTATTCACGGCTTAACTCCTAGGTGCAATTGAGTGCCGGTTAAGCGTTCAATCTCAATTTGATAGCGGTGGTAGCTGGCGGCAGTGATGACCGTTTCAAGGCGGGCATCCAGCAATATGCGTTGTGATTCGTTCCATTCGAGCAGTGAAAATCGACCCCGTTTGTAACCTTGTTCATAGTCACTGACCGCTAGTTCGGCTTGCGGAATGATCTGCTCTGTTAGCGTTTGATAGGCCGTCAGTGCATGCAGCAGTTCCTGATAGGTTTCATAAAGACGGCTATACAGCGCGAGGCGTTGCTGTTCATGCAGTAGCGGGTCTTGCTGCGCCCGGTATTGCATCTCGTCTATGTATGGTTGGGCACGCGAGGTTGATCCCAGTGGAATGCTGGCTGAGATAAGGAGTGCGGCATCTCCCGGGGCGTTGAAGTGACGCACCCCAGCGGACAGTGCCAGGTTGGCACGACCACGGCTTTGGGCGTGGCGTAGGCGCGCCTGTGCGAGTCGTTTTTCGGTGGCAAAACGAATCAGATCCGGGTTATCTGCTAGCAGTGTTTCAAGTTGTTCAAATGGTGGCGGTACCGTTAGTTTAAACAGTGCTGCATCTGCTGTGGTGAACTGCGGTGCAGTGCTACCCCAGTTGCTACTGAGCCGTACGCGAGATGCAGAGAGCTCATGTTCTGCATGTTCTAATTCAATCGATGCCCGTGCTAGCGCAATTGCCTGGCGGCGTTGTTCTGCAATATGACTCCTGCCAGCGTCGACTCGTTTTGTGACTGTTTCCAGGGTGCGTTTTACCAGCGCGAGCTGGTCTCGTGAAATCTGCAGGCGATGCTGATCCACCACCGCGTGGATGAACTGCTCTGCTACTTTGGCCAGAAGATCGAGTCGCTGGCTATCCTGTTGATTGAGTAGCAGGTTGGCGCGCTGCTGAGCAACGGCGCTGCGTGAGGAGCGCTTATCACCTGTCTCTAATATCTTTGCCACACTGAGGGTGGTCTCAAGCTGGCGAGTACCGCTGTGTTCACCGCTGCCGGCAAAGTCTTGCAGTTCTAATTTTATTTCAAGCGGTCTGTTTTGCTGCGCCTGCTTAATACGGCTGATGATCGCTTTGGCGGCGTAATCATTGGCGCCAAGTTGAGCGTTGTTTTCCAGCACCTTAATGATGGCCTTATCAAGTGTGATTGAGCCGGGCGCAGTGGTTTCTGCCGCATGAGCAGCGGGCAAAGTGCCTAGCAGCAGTGCCAGGGGTATCCAGTATCGCATTGTTGTACCTTGTCTATATGACGTCACGTAGCAGTGCTAATAGCATCGGCTTATGTGGTTCACAGTAATAGTAAAAGTGGGGTAGCGCGCTCTATACAGTGCTCAATGGCACGGCGCTGGCGTTTCAGTGGTGAGGGGTTTAGCGGGGTGGTGCGCGTAGCTGAGGCGGGAGTGCAGTATGCCAGCGAATCAATGGGTTTTCGTTGTTGAGGCGTTTTAGCCACTGTGTTTGGCTCTGCCGAGAGAGAACGATAATCAGCAGTGCAAATAGTGCAATGGCCAGCACTACTTTGGAGAAATACTTGCTTAAACCATCGGGGGTGATATCGATGACAGCTGTTTCACCCTCGGAATGCTGGTGACCCTGGTTATCGTCTACATCATGAATGTTGCCTAAGTGAGCGGTGTGATGGTCGCTCTGGTGGCTATGCTGCTGTTCATGATCATGTTGATGATCGGTGTGGACGTGCAGATGAAGTTGCATCGTGAGAACAAACACCAGCGCCGGTATCAGCGCCGCAGCCCAGATAATCGGATTATGTTTGATGATTTTGCGAAGCCGTTGCATGTCGGCGATTAAAACCGGGATGGGCGATTCTTGTCAAGTAAATTTGGTCAAGCGAATTTGCGATGCTCCGTTCGACTGGCTGCTTATCGTCGGTCGGATGTTAGTGTTCTCCAGGGCCCTGTATGCCAATGGCTGCCGCAATGCAGATAATGGTGATGAACAGTAGTGCGTCAAGTGACAGCACGCGCTGAAAGCGTCCGCTTGCGGCAGGTTTGCCTGCCATCGCAGGAATAATGATGAAGCGGTTACTGGCGCCGATTGCCATCATCATCGCGACAAAACCAAGTTTGATGATTAACGTGATGCCGTAGTCTGTTTGCCATAACTCTTCAATTGTTTCGAGGCGATGCCATGCGTTGAGTAGCCCGCTACTGATCACGAGTGCAAGTGCGACAGTGGCGAGTGACGAGAGGCGATCGGCACTGCTGCAGATGGTGTGATGCATCGCATCACCTTGCTGGCGCAGGCGGGTGATGATCATGAGATAGGCGATCACCGCGCCGCCCCACAGGCAGCCGCCGATGATGTGGGCACTATTAACAAGGTTGTCGAGTGTGAATAATCCTTCATCGCCTGCGTGGCTAGCGGCACTAATATAAAAGGCGATGATGGCGCTGCCACTGAGCAGTAGCGCACAGCCAAATGGAGGTGTCTTTTTACGGATGAAAAACCAGACCAAGATCATCGCGATCAGTGCGAGCGCTCGTCCTGTCCATAAACTACCGAAGTGACTTTTTTCGATCACTTTCTCTACAAACGGTAGCGCTTCCTGCAGTGGAACATCGGCCATGGTGGCGGTGCGCATCAGCAGTACCAGTGCGGTAGTGATGAACAGTGTGATGAATGCGCCGTCGAGCAGGATGCGTAGTCTGGGTTGAACTAAGGTGAGGGCGTCGCGCTCATTGAGTAACCATATGAGCGCGGCACTTGCCCCGATGATGATGGCGAGCGACAGACGGTCAAGCGCAATCAGGCAAGTATCGAGTAACGAGAGCTCCATTGAGGAAGAGTGACGTTATCTATTTAACGCTGAAGTGGCTCTTTCCCTTGATGCGATGACCATCATGCGCCACGATATTCCATTTGATTTTATAGTTACCCGCCGGCAGGGGTTTTAGTTTGACTTTAAGCGCCTTTGCATCGTTATCGATGTGGCTTATTTCACCCTCATCCATGCGTGTGCCATCTTCGCTTTTGACCTCAATTTTACTCCAGTCAGTCTCGACCCCGCCGCTGAACCAGAGTTGCAGACTTTCAGGTGCGGCTGAAACTGCTTCACCTTTTGCGGGAATGCTTTTGTCCAGATGCACATGTCCCCATGAAATGAGCGGGAACATCAATAGTAATAGCAGGCTGCTACAGAGGGACGCTTTTTTAGTAGTGTTCATCGCAATGTCCTTTGTATTGGGTCTCTTCATCATATATCGACATGACTGAAAAAACATGATGTTTCTAGTTTGACCATCCGCGTTTCAATTAGGGAATCTCTGATTAATTGCCTTATCTGTCATTGCGAGCGAAGCGCGGCAATCTCGACCCTATATGAATCATTGAGTTAAGAGATTACTTCGTCGCTTCGCTCCTCGTAATGACAATTAATCAGAGGTTCCTTAGTTGCGTTTGTGGTTGAGGTGAAGTTGTCCGCTTTCTCGGAATTTTCCCTGTACCAACATGTAATCAAAGTGCTCACCATCTTCATTAAGGGTGCCAGCGCCATCGGTTTCAATAAAGCCATCCTGCAGTGTGAAATAGAGTGTGTCGCCACTTATGGTGCCGTACATCTGTTTGGTGGCCATGCCAAAGCCGTTGAAACCGGTTGAGATGAACTTGTTGCCTTTCTGTATCACATCAAACTTAGTGCCGCTATCATCGTACCAGATGCCACTGAGGTTGATGGTGGCGGGTTGAACGGGATCTGGCAGGGTGACGGATATTGTCGGTTCGCTGACTGTAGACGCTTTAGCGGCTGGAACTGGTGCGGGTTCTGCTGTTACGGCAGCCGTCTCCTGTGATGTTGTCGCGGGCGGCGTGGCAGGTTCGTCATCAATGAAAAGGCTGGCGGTCACCAGCAGCATGGCGACGACGCTTGCTGCAATCAGACTATTTTTTAAGCCATTGCTTTTTGCTGGGGCTGGCTCATTGGTTGGGCTTTCATCTGAAGGGGTGATGTTGCTGTCAGGCATTTAAAAGGTTCTCAGGTTGATGTGTATGGTTTTTTACCGTCAGCACGCATATGTTGTTTTGTTAATTAGGTGGTGCTATATGGTACGTTGTAGCTTGTTAAGCGTGCTTGATGGTAAACGAATGAAAAAGCGGGGGGAAGGGATGAGGTTAAAACTAACCGCGATATGGGGTCTGCTGGTTGTAATGGCGCTGTTGAGTGGTTGTGCGACGAATTCGATATTTAGTTCGTATCCTTCGCAGGTCGAAAATATCAAATTACAGGTATCTGTCGGTGATTTTAGTGGTGCGCAGGCAGCGCTGGCTAAAAAGAGTATGGGTGCTGACAAAATGCTCTATTTGATGGAGCGCGGTCGTATCTCTCAGATGGCGGGCGATACTGAAGCGAGTATCCAGGATTTTCAGGCTGTTTTAGATGAATTTGAGGCGAAAGAGGAAGCGGCGAAGATCACTGTTGGGGGTGTCGCTAGTGGCGCTGGTGCGGTGATGCTGAATGAAAATGCGATTCCATACGAGGGCGAGACCTATGAACGGGTCTTTGTCCATAGTTTTCAGGCACTGAATTTTCTTGGCGAGCAAAACCTGGAAGCGGCAGCGGTTGAGGTAAGGCGCGCTAATCTGGAACAAAAATTGGCACTGCTTGATAACGAAGATGAGTTGTTTGAGGCGCAGGAGGCAGATGATAAGGCCCAGATTCTAAATCGAAACAGGGGGTATGAAGCTAAGTTCTCATCGTTAACAGCGATGGCGTCTACGGTAAAAAATTCGTTTCAGAACGCCTATTCATTTTATATCTCGGGGTTAATTTATGAGATCAATGGCGATGCGAATGACGCCTATATCGATTACAAAAAGGCGTTAGAAATTTATCCTGACAATAGCTACCTGAGAGGTGATGTGGCGCGTCTGGCAAAGCGCCTATCAATGACGGAAGATTTTGAGCAGATAAAAGATTCTGTGGCACCCGAAAAAATGGCCTTTCCCGCAGAAGGCGAAGGTAAGCTAGTGGTGCTCTATGAACAGGGGTATGTGCCTGAAAAGCATGAGATCAATATTCTGCTTGATTTGAGGGGGATGCCGAATAACATGGTGTTTCCCACCTATTTTGAACATGCGCTATTGAGGCGTCCTCTGGTGATTGGCCTTGGTGGTGAGCGTCTCGGTGAGACTGAGACCGTTGTGCGCCCCTCAGCGATGGCAGCCAGGGCACTATCTGATCGTATCCCGGCGATGATTGTCAGGCAGGGGCTGCGTATCATTGCGCGCGAAAAAATGCACGATAATCAGGGTAATGGTGGCTTTGGTGCATTTGGTGCGCTTGCAGGGCTGGGACAGTTACTGTTGAATCGTGCGGATCTGCGCAGTTGGTTGACGTTGCCTGCAGAGGTGCAAATTATGCATGCCCCCGCTAGCAGCGGTGAACAGACGTTAACGCTGCACAATGGTGGTATGAGTGCAGAGGTGGTGATTAATGTGCTGCCTGGTCGAACCACGGTGGTGCATGTGATTGAAGCGGGTGGCCAATTGCATTCGCGAGCGGTAACGATTTAGAATGAACTTACATCAAGCTGTGTTGCATGATCGTGGAGAGGGAATATGAATAAATACTATCGTTTAAATAAAGTGTTTGGTGCGATCTTGTTGGCAGGGCTGCTAGGAGCCTGCAGTACCTCGGGTATTGAAGCCATTGGTACGCCAGATGACCCTGATGTTAAAAAGCATTTATTGATTCATAATGATGCGCTCGCCAATAAAATCACTATTTCTGAGATGCGCAGTCGTACTGTGCATGGAGGGGATATGCTGCAGGTGAGCTTAACCCTCTCTAATTTAACCAGCAGCGATAAAAATGTGCAGTATCGTTTTAGCTGGTTTGATAGTGATGAGTTTGAAGTGGAGGCGGATGCTGATGGATGGACGCCGGTAAGTTTGCATGGCATGGGGAGTGTTCGCATTGAAGGGCTTGCTCCGAATAATTCAGTGAAAAGTTATCGATTAAATGTAAAGGAGCAATAAATGTTGATGAAAAATCGTCCGGCCGTATATGGGGTTTCATTGATGGTGGCTTCGTTGCTGCTGTTGCAGGGATGTGCCAATAAAGTTGCTTATCAGGGCGCGACTGATGTTGAAACAACAACTATTGATTTTGGTTCGACTGATCTGCAGCAGATCGCCGCGAAAATGGTTGATTCCGTGCTTTCCTTTCCGCCGATTGTGGAGGTGACTAATAAGGGTCGCCCGGTGATGTTTGTCGATAAGATTAAAAATAAAACCACTGAGCATATCGATACTGAATCGATTACAGATTCGATCTCCAATCGCATTTTGCGTTCAGGGAAATTCCGCTTTGTTGATATGACAAAAGTTGCAGAAGTTAGCGAGCAGATGGCATTCCAGAACAAAAGCGGCATGGTGAATCAAGACACCGCGGCGCAGATTGGACGCCAGATTGGCGCTGAATACATGATGTACGGTAATTTGAGCAGCATTGTGAAAAAGACCAATAGCGTGAAAGATGTCTATTACAAATTCACCCTTAAGGTCATGCATCTTGAAAGTGGTATTATTGAATGGTCAGATGAAAAAGAGATTCGAAAAACACGTGAAAAATCGCTATTTGGGATGTGATGAAGATGATTAATTTTAGAGATGTCGCTCTGGTTGCTGTTTTGCTAGTCCCTTTGGCTAGCAATGCCGCGTCTGATATTAAGGTCAGTCATACTCAGGAAGGGCAGGGAATGGCCCCTTATATTGGGATCGACCTCGGGAGCGCGGATTACGATCTGGGCAATGATAGTTCGCCTTCCTTTTCGATTTTTGGTGGCATGGCGTTAAATGAACTGCTTGCTATTGAGCTGGGTATGGTTGATTTTGGCGATGCCACTAGTGCTGGAGTAAAGAGTGAGGCAAATGCTTTTTATGGGAGCGTGATAGCTAATGGTGCGTTGTCGAGCGAGGTAAGCGCCTTTGCTCAGTTAGGTCTGGCGAGCTGGGATTACGATGTGGCAGGCGCGAGCGATTCCAGTGTTGATGTCTTTTATGGTGTTGGTTTGAATTATGAAATTGGCCGCGGTCTGGCGGCACGCGTAGCGATTCAAAAATTTTCAATCGATGCCAGCTTTTCAGGGGCTTCAGCGGAAGAAGATATACTCAATGTGAGTGTGGGGCTGATTCATCGCTTTTAGTGAGCATGCTATGTTGTAGAGGTGTGAAACGCACCGCTACAGCATAGCGGAGCAAAGAGAGTCTTGCGTGATTTCGGTTGTGAGCTCTTCTTTTTGTTGCTCCTGGTGCCATTCCTTATAGTCAGCTTCTGCAGTCTCAACATTGGGATAGGTCCAGACAGAAGTGCCATTCTCTAGCATCAATGTCGCTGTTTTATTTGGCCAAACTTGAATGTAAAAATTCATCTTTTTCTCCTTTGTGTTATATCAGATTAAGATATTAAGCCGTGACTGTGACGGTTCTATGAAGGAAAGATGATTTTTTAATGAAGCCGGGATTAGGATGGTTGAGTAAATTAATGCTCAACTGCAATGCCAGCTGAAAAAGGGGGGTGATTATGGGGGAAGGAATGCATCATAAAGTTGTGATTATCGGAGGTGGTACCGGCGGTATCGCGGTAGCAGCCCATCTGCTTAAAGAGGTCGAGAGCCTCGACATTGCGATTGTCGAGCCTGCGGATACCCATTATTACCAGCCTGGCTGGACCTTTGTGGGTGCCGGCATTACTAAGCCTGAGAAGACGGCACGGAGCATGCTTTCAGTGATCCCAAACGGGGTTAAGTGGATTAAGGATGGTGTCACTAGTGTGGATCCTGACGGGCGTGCACTGACGCTGGCATCCGGTGGTCAACTGGGTTTTGATTTTCTTGTGGTCGCGGCCGGTATCAAAATCGACTGGGACGGTATTCCTGGTTTAAAAGAGAGCCTCGGTAAAGATGGCGTTGTCAGTAATTACGATTATCAACAGGCACCGAAGACCTGGCAGACGATTCAGGATTTCAAGGGTGGCACGGCGATCTTTACCCAGCCACCGCCGCCATTCAAATGCCCAGGTGCGGCGCAAAAGATTTTATACCTTGCGGATGACGCCTTTCGCAAAGCCAATGTGCGAGACAAGAGTCAGCTGATCTTCTGCTCCGCAGCACCGGGTATTTTTCCGGTGAAAAAATATGCAGCGGCGTTGAATAAAGTGATCGCACGCAAAGAACTGGATATGCGCTATCAAACTAAACTAGTCGAAATTCGAGCCGAGACCAAAGAGGCCGTGTTTGATAAAGGCGGCGAGCAGGAGGTGATTAAGTACGACATGATTCATGTCACCCCGCCAATGAGTGCCCCCGATTTCCTTAAGGGCAGCGCGATCAGTGATGCCGCTGGTTGGGTGGATGTGGATATGCATACCTTGCAGCATAAAAAATATGCCCACATCTTTGGGCTAGGTGATTGTACCAATACGCCAAACTCCAAGACCGCTGCTGCGATTAAAAGTCAGACCCCCGTTGTTGCGAGCAATGTCGTCGCGGCGATTAATGATCAGGTGGGTAAGGCTGCTTACGATGGTTACGCCTCATGCCCATTGGTGACCGGATACGGCAAGCTGGTGCTGGCAGAATTTGATTACAACATGTTGCCGAAAGAGACCTTCCCGTTTGATCAGGGGCGGGAGCGTCGTAGCATGTACTACCTTAAAAAGTACGCGCTACCCAAATTTTACTGGGATGTGTTACTTAAGGGTGGTGACTTGAATGTGGGTGGAAGCTAGCAAAGCCTGGTTTTAACATGGGCTGGTTTTAACAAGGGACTGGTTTTAACGCGGCCACTAAGCAAGGTGCTCAATTTAGTTTGAGCGCCTTTTTTATTGTTCGGAAATTGTACGCGCAGCTTCTTTGGTGATGATGTTGCAGTACGCTTCGTCGTGGTTGTAGGCAATCACCACATCACCGTTTTTTAGCTGTCGCATCACCTGCTTGATTTTGGTTTCCAGCGAAACCTCAATGTCACCGTAATCGGTGCCGTTGCGGGTCACGAAATCTTCAATGAGGCCGCGTAGGGCATCAGGGCTGAGTTGTTCGAAGGGAATAAGCATGGGCTAGCCATTATAGGGTAGTTACCTGCTGAATAGCGGTTATTACGCATAATTATCCTGATTTGACGAGTGTGTGCTGGGTGCGACAATTTGTCACTTCCGGTGCCGCAGCACAAACATTAAGCTTTTTCCCTGATTTCGAAAGGCTATTTTAGAAGCGTGAATGGGGGCTGTGATGTTGAAAGAGAGAAAGTGGGGAAAGTTACGCTGGTTAGGGGTTCCGCTGGCAGCAGCATTACTGGCGGGCTGTGGCGACGATGCCGCGCAGCCAGCTAATAATACCAGTGACGCAACGACTCTGAGTGGTTCTGTATTTGCCTCATATGTGAATGGTGCGAGCTGTCAGGTGGCGGATACCAATGGCAACGTGATTGCGGGCTCTTTTACCACCTCTGCCAGTGGCGGTTACAGCATACCGCTGCCTGATTCTCATCTGGCCGAGAATCTTGTGGTTGAATGTACTGGCGGTACCTTTACCGATGAGGCGACCGGCACAACGCAAACTGCTGGTGATATGAAGGCCTATATTGCGGGTGGTACCGCAAGCGTGGGGACCTCTGTCCATGTGACGCCATCAACCACGATTATCACTGCGCTGATTGAACGTCATGGCATGTCTGCAACAGTGGCTATCGATGCCTTCACGTCTGCTTTTGGTTTTACCCCTGATTATGCGGTTGCCCCTACTGATGCGACCAACCCTGCGGCGGATGCCAGTGAGGCGCGTCTGCTAGCTGGTTTAAGGGCGGCGACCTTTAGTCAGTTGACAAAGGATCTGGTACTCGGTCCTGCCGAGCAATTTGCGTTGTTTGAGGCTCTGGCTGATGACCTGGCAAATGGCGCGTTAGATGGTCAGAGTG
>Ga0316204_10001426_pt1 | contig 65054 bp, 63 predicted proteins | sample 6monrhotite_MG_2_FD_205661 | JGI IMG/M metagenome (GOLD analysis project Ga0316204, IMG submission 205661) | Microbial mat bacterial communities from mineral coupon in-situ incubated in ocean water Damariscotta River, Maine, United States -... | ecosystem: Environmental > Aquatic > Marine >... | reverse complement strand
CTTAAAAAATGCAGGAGAGAATTACGAATTGAATGTTCGTAATTTTGAGGAAGATTCCATGTATATCATGGCTTGTACATTTATTATGAATTACTATTATGGCTATTCTATGGATGTAAAAAGACCTTTCTTCTTTGATATTCCTGATCAAAACTCTGGGATTACTAGACATTATAGAGCAGCATTTAATGGAGACTTTTCGGAAGTTACAGCAACTAAAAATGCTCCTAAGATTACCGAAGAAGATTATAAAGAATTATTAGATAATTTTGACAATCTGGAAGTATGGAAAGAGAAGTTTCCGCCTAATAGTTATATATTCAAAGGGTTTGGAATCATCAATCTCTTTGATGTGACAGCAGACGAAACCATTTCTTCAATACGAACTAATTTATTAAAAAGTGGAGACAACCTAAATCAAGAGTTGCAGCATAATTTGCGCGAATTCTTTGCGATTAAGGATTTGATGCTTGGATTTTCTGTTTTTAATATTAGTAATGATGCGAATAAAGCAAAAATAAAGATCTCTGAAAGTATTCTATTTAGCAATACAGCGGCTGTATCTTGTTCAGATTACTTTTGCCATCATATAATAGGAAAAATATTTAATGAGTATGAAACCGTTGCCATTTCTGATGTTGAGAAATATGGACGCATGTCTGGTGAAAATCCTTTCTATAAGCAACTAAAAAATGTTGGAATTGGAAGTATCATTTTGATTCCAATTAAAGCTTCTAATGGTGTAGATCTTGCCATATTAGAGATTGCTTCTCCTAGACCTTTTGAATTGAATTCTATTAACCAGAACAAGTTAAAAGATATCCTTCCTGCTTTTGAAGCAGCTGTAGAAAGAGCGACCGAAGAAATGCAAAATGTGATTGAAGCTACAATTCAAGAACATTATACAACACTGCACGAATCGGTAAAATGGCGATTTATAGAAGCGGCTGAAAAATATCAGCAAGAGCTTCAAAATCATAAAGAAGATATAAAGCCCGATCAGATTGTCTTTAGTGATGTATATCCTTTATATGGTCAAGCCGATATTAAAGGTTCTTCCATGGCGAGAAATGATGCTATTAAAGAAGATTTGATGACCCAACTTACATTAGCAATCAATGTTTTAAAACACGCTTGTGAGACGGAAAATTTACCTATTTACAAAGAACTGATGTTTAGAGTAGACAGTTATTTATCAAACGTTAAAGACGGATTAAACGCAGGTGATGAGATCGGTATTTTAGATTTTCTAAAAAGAGACATTTATCCTGTTTTTAAACATATAAAAGAGCTCAATAAAGCACTTGCTAATGAAGTAGACATCTATATGGAGCGTTTAGATAAAGACCTACATGTAGTATATGAAAGAAGGAAAGCATACGAGGATAGTGTTTCATTATTAAATGATAAACTCGGCAAGTTTATTGACACCAAGCAAATGGAAGCTCAGGAAATGTTTCCACATTATTTCGAGCGCTATAAAACGGATGGTGTAGAGCACGACATGTACATTGGTCAATCTTTAGTAAAAAACAAGGAGTTCGATCCATTGTACTTATACAATTTACGATTGTGGCAATTACAATTGATGTGCGAAATGGAAAATGTTGCCTTTGCCATCAGGAAATGTATGAGTCATGATTTGCGTGTTGCTTCTTTAATTTTAGTACACAGCAATCCTCTAGCCATTCGATTTAGAATGGACGAAAAGCAGTTTGATGTAGATGGTGCTTATAATATTCGATATGAAATTATTAAAAAACGAATAGACAAAGCACATATCAAGGGTACAGATGAACGTTTAACAGTGCCAGGGAAAATTTCTATCGTATACTCTCAGGATAAAGATGCCATTGAATACTTAAAATATATCAAGTACTTACAATCTAAGAATTTCCTAGGTGAAGTTGAACAATTGGAATTAGAAGATCTTCAAGGAGTATCAGGCCTAAAAGCGTTACGTGCGGAGGTAGTATATCAAGAGAATTTTGACGAATCAAATACCATTACACTACAAGACCTTATTAAAGAAATTGCGTCGTAACTATCTCGATAGCATTTGCCGTTTTTTCTTGCATCTTAAATGAAACAGCAAAAGCGATTACAGAAGTTACAATTCCTATAATGAAAACAGTATACGTTACTCGTAGAATGCTATATTTTCTATTCAGCACTTTTCCTAAAAAATACAGGTCCTTAGTCATAGAGCCATATAAGTAATCTTTATCTTTCATCAATTCATTCATCGCCCATTCGAATTCATCCAATCTCATCTTATGAAAATTTCCGAAGAACAATAGATTCACCTTCTTATTTTCAACGTCTTGTTTTGTAAACTTACCGCCTGTAACATTAGGTCTGGTTGCCAATACTGAGAGTATCATGGAGATGATAGTAAAAAGCACAAAAATGATAGTAGGAACAATCAAATAACCATTTGATGGATTATCTAATTTAGGAAGCAAATTAGATAGCGCCAAGGAAACAATAATTGCATTTACCGACAAGAGAATATTCGCCTTTGTATCCGCAATATCGCTCAATGTAATATGGTTACGTAAAGTAACACGGAACATAGTCTCAATTCCTCGTTCAGGTAATTTTGCCTTATTCTTTTTCAGCGCCAATTCTTCAGCTTGTTTTTTTGCTTTCTTTTCCTCTTTCTCTTGTTTTGCTAATGACTTAAATAAACTTGCCAGGTTCTTATCTTTTCCCGATTGCCAATTCTCTAAAGCAAAATCTGTATAGAAACGATGGTGTTTTGTAAAGAACGAGATATTCTCTTGTACCCATTCAGTATTAGAATACTCTTTACTTTGTATAACTTCCCATTCATGTCTTAACAACTCGCTAATCTCAGAATAGTTCTTTTCTGGGAAGTGAGAACAATCCGCATCTCTGATGATTTTTTCCAGAGCATTTAATGGTTCATAACCCATTTTAGTTGCCATAATTAAATGAGATATCTCATCAATAAGCGCATCAGACGCATTATGTTCTTTCAAAAATGTTTTTGCAATCGCAACGCTCGCTTCTTCATGATTATCTTTTCCTTTCGTATAACCCGTATCGTGAAACCAAGCTGTCAAAATCAATTTATGACCTTCATCTTCCCCTATCTGCTCTCCTTCAATTATTTGTTTTGCGGCAGCCACTACTCGCTGCGTATGACTCAAGTTGTGATACACAAATTCACGTGGAAGATTGTCATTTAACAATGACGAAACATATTTTTCAGTTTCTAAAATAAGCTGCTCCATAAAAAAGTATTTATGCTAAATTAAAAATAAATTATTTGATAGTTTCTATATGTAAGGAATCAGGGTCTCTAACGTCTAAAGTTAGGTTAATATTGCCACATTTAATTAGTAACTTAGTATAAAACAAAAAGTATATGATTACCTGGAAAAACGTCATCGATTATGCTGTGAATGGCAACCCCATTCCATCTCGAAGAGTTGAAAAGACAGAAGCTGAATGGAAAACGCTACTAACACCAGAACAATTTAGGATTACGAGACTTAAAGGGACCGAAAGACCTCATACAGGAGCACTGTGTTCTATCTTTGAGGAAGGCATCTATCAATGTGTTTGTTGTCAGACAGCGCTGTTTGATTCTACTATTAAATTTAACTCAAGTTCGGGATGGCCAAGTTTTACCCAACCCATAGAAGAGAACGCTATCCAATACATAAAAGATACTTCTCACGGTATGGTGCGTGTAGAGGTTTTATGTAACACTTGTGATGCTCATTTAGGGCATATATTTCCTGATGGACCTGAACCAAGTGGATTACGTTATTGTATCAATTCTGAATCCATGACTTTAAAAACCGAAAGTAATGCCTAGAAATACTCAAATAGCCACTTTAGGAGGAGGATGTTTTTGGTGTACTGAAGCTGTTTTTCTAGAAGTTAAAGGAATTGATAAAGTAGTTTCGGGATATTCTGGAGGAAATGCTCCAGGAAAACCAACATATAGAGAAATTTGTTCTGGATTGACAGGTCATGCAGAAGTTATTCAGATAACGTTTGATGCTGATATTATCTCTTATGAAGATATATTGATCATATTTATGACTACACACGATCCTACGCAATTAAACAGGCAAGGGGCCGATGTTGGCACACAATATAGATCTGTTATTTATTATCATAACGATCAGCAAAAAATGATAGCTGAAAAAGTAAGTACTGCACTTGAATCTGTTTTTGAAGCAAAAATAGTGACTGAAATAAGCCCACTAACTATATTCTATGAAGCAGAACAAGAGCATCAAGAATACTACAAAAACAATCAGGAGCGAGGGTATTGCAGTTTTGTGATTACACCAAAATTGCAAAAATTGAGAAAGCTACATGCAGATAAATTAAAGTAATGGATATTACATTATATGGAGCGGATAGATGTCACAAAACACAACATTATATCCGCTTCTTTCAAGATCGTGATCTAGAATTCGTATTTTTAGATGTAGAGAAGCATGAGAAACATGCCGCAGATTTACGACGTTTATATACAAATGGAAGGTTAAATTTTCCAACGATTACATTAGATCATAAAAAACTAAGAAATCCATCAGATTCTGAATTATTAAAATGGATTGATACATTAACATGAAACTAAATATTAAAAATACATTCATAAAAGAGCTCCCCTCCGATCCTGTTTTAGAAAATACCAGAAGACAGGTTTTGGAAGCGTGTTTTTCTTATGTGACTCCAAAAAAAACCAATGCTCCGAAATTGATACATGTTTCAGAAGGCATGATAGAAGCATTAGGAATCTCTCGGAAAGAAGCAACAGAAAAGTTGTTCTTAGAGGTAATGACTGGCAATACGGTCTTGCCCGAAACTCAGCCTTTTGCTATGTGCTATGGCGGGCATCAATTTGGTCATTGGGCTGGTCAGTTAGGTGATGGAAGAGCCATCAACCTAACTGAAATTGAATATGATCATAAAACATGGATGCTGCAGTTAAAAGGTGCAGGAGAAACTCCTTATTCCAGAACTGCGGATGGTCTAGCTGTATTACGATCTTCGATAAGAGAATACTTGTGTAGTGAAGCAATGCACTATTTGGGAGTACCAACCACCAGGGCACTGTCCTTAAGTCTAACGGGGGACCAAGTGTTACGCGATATCATGTACGATGGAAATTCAGCCTATGAAAAGGGAGCCGTTGTATCTCGTGTGGCCGAATCATTTTTGCGTTTTGGGAACTACGAAATCTTCGCCGCTAGAAATGATATCAAAAACCTTAAAATACTTATCGATTATACCATTACACATCATTTTCCCGAATTAGGAGCTCCGAGCAAGGAAGTGTACATCGCCTTTTTAAAAGAAGTTGCGAATAGAACTCTGGATATGATTATTCACTGGCAGCGCGTTGGATTTGTGCATGGCGTAATGAACACAGACAATATGTCTATCTTGGGATTGACCATAGATTATGGTCCATATGGCTGGTTAGAAGGATTCGATTTTGGTTGGACGCCCAATACTACGGACAAACAACATAAACGTTATCGATATGGAAACCAACCTAATATTGGATTATGGAACCTATATCAATTGGCAAATGCACTATATCCTTTGATTGAAAAAGCGAAACCTTTAGAGGATATTTTAGAATTGTATAAAGTCAATTTCGAAAAGCAATCTCTAGCAATGATGCGATCTAAATTAGGGCTTGTATTTCATAACGAAAATGACCTTACGTTGATTCAAGAATTAGAAGACACATTGCAAGTCACGGAGACTGACATGACTATTTTCTTTAGAAATCTTTCCAGTTTCAAAAAAGAACAAAATGTTGATTTAGGGGTGATTCAAGAAGCTTTCTATGAAGAAACACTTTCGGATGCTATTACAAAAAAATGGACCGATTGGCTTAGTAAATATAAAGAACGTTTGCAACTTGAAAGTATCGGTGATATAGCACGTCAAAATAATATGAATGCGGTGAATCCAAAATATGTGTTGAGAAATTACATGGCACAATTAGCCATTGATGAAGCCGATGCAGGAAAATATACACTCATTGATGAATTGTATCAATTACTTAAAAAACCATATGACGAACAGCCAGCGTGTGAAAAATGGTTTGCTAAAAGGCCAGATTGGGCAAGAACTAAAGTAGGCTGTTCAATGTTATCATGTAGTTCCTAAGAATATGAAAAAAATTGGTTTTGGTGGGGGCTGTCATTGGTGTACAGAAGCTGTTTTTCAATCCTTAATTGGGGTAGATAAAGTAATGCAAGGATATGTTGCTTCGAAAGAAGATGAATCTTTTTTTTCAGAAGGCGTTATTATTGAATTTGATTCAGCAATAATCTCAATAGATGTTTTAATAGAAATCCATCTATTAACACATAAAAGCACCAGTGATCATTCTATGAGAGCTAAATATAAATCTGCCATTTACACCTTTTCAGATTGTCAAAAGGAAGAAGTTAAAAATGTAATGGAAATCTTGAAAAAGAACAGTAAAGCGACTATTATAACAGAGATCACACCTTTTCATCAATTTAAAATATCACGTCCCGAAATTCAAAATTATTATTACAGTAATCCTGAGAAACCATTTTGTCAAATGTATATAGATCCAAAGATCCGGGTTTTACAAACAAAATTTTCGAAGCAATTGAACCAAGAAAAAATAACTCACTTATTAGAAGCAAATGAAAAGTCTTAAGCTAAGTATCCAAAATAGAAAAGGAATAACGCTAAATGCGCACCTAGAACTGCCCGCAAATCAAAGACCTAATTACTATGCTATTTTTGCACATTGTTTTACATGTAGTGCAAGCTTATCTGCGGTAAGAAATATTACTAGGGCACTTGCCCAAGATGGTTTTGGAGTAATTCGATTTGATTTCACCGGATTAGGAAGAAGTGAAGGGGAATTTGCAGACAGTCATTTTTCTTCTAATGTGGATGATCTTATTGATGTGCACAACTACATTGCCAAAACATATGATGCGCCATGTTTACTTATTGGCCATTCTTTGGGAGGTGCAGCCGTTTTAGTCGCCGCTTCCAAACTAGACGATATAAAAGCTGTTGCCACCATAGGCGCACCTGCTAGCGTAAGTCATGTAAAACACTTATTCTCTCACGGTGTTGATGAAATTCCAGAAAAAGGAAATGTAGCCGTAAATATTGGTGGACGACCTTTTAATATTAACAAAGATTTTGTGGAAGATTTTGATAAAACAGATCTCCCGACAATTGTAAAAGAGTTACGAAAACCACTGTTGATCATGCACGCACCGTTTGACAAAACGGTAGGTATAGAAAATGCACAGCAGTTGTATATAAGTGCTCACCACCCTAAAAGTTTTGTATCGCTGGATGGGGCCGATCATTTGTTGACAGATCCTATAGACAGTAGATATGTCGGAAATATTATTGGCACTTGGGTGCAACGTTATTTTCCGCAACAAGAAAATAAATTATTAGACATGGAAGGTGAGAAATTGGTGGGGCATCTGAATTTATTGGAAGATAATTTTACCACTTTTTTACAGACCACAAATCACTCTCTCGTCGCAGATGAGCCCATTGGTATTGGTGATGATTTTGGCCCTTCGCCATATGATCTTTTAAATGCTTCCTTAGCAGCTTGTACCGTAATGACTTTAAAAATGTACGCTCAACGAAAAAAATGGGAACTACATGAAGTGTTTGTATATATTACAAATACCAAAAAACATAGTGACGATCTAGATATAGAAACAGAAAATCCAGGATATTTAGATCACATTAGCAAAAAACTAAAATTTGTTGGTAACTTAGATGCTAGTCAACAACAACGATTAAAGGAGATCGCTTCTCGATGTCCTGTACATAGAACTTTAGAAAAAGGTGTTATTTTTGATACCGAAGTTATTGCATAAATACTGGTTTAACCATCGACTAACATTATGAAGTATTTTAAAAAAATATCCTACGCTACAATTGCACTGTTACTTTCTGCATGTGCAAGCTATGAGGCTCAATTTGCAAAAAAAGCGACAACCATTACAGGCATCTCAAAAGAGGTTTCTCATACGTTTTACCTTATAGGTGATGCTGGAAACGCTCAAATGAATAAAAGCACCAAAGCATTAGATGTTTTATCAAAAGAAATAGGGCAAGCCAATAAAAATGCAACATTACTTTTTTTAGGAGACAATGTCTATCCTTTAGGTATTCCTCCTAAAAAATCTAAAGATTATGCGCTAGCTAAGTACCGAATGGAAACCCAAACAAATATTGCAAAAAACTTTAATGGTAAGGCGTATGTAATTCCAGGAAATCACGATTGGTACCACGGATTAGATGGTTTAAAAAGGCAAGAAAAGTTGGTAGAGAAAGCACTTGGAAAAAACACCTTTTTACCAGAGAATGGTTGCCCTTTAGAACGTGTAAAAGTTTCAAAGGATATTGATATGATTGTTATTGACACCCAGTGGTATCTCACAAATTGGAATAAACATCCTAAGATTAACGATAATTGTGAAATAAAAACGAGGGCGAAATTCTTTGATGAACTGGAAGGTCTTATTAAAAAGGCCAGAGGTAAAACCACCATCATCGCGATGCATCATCCAATGTTTACGCAAGGTCCACATGCAGGAAATTATTCTTTTAAAAGTCATATGGGTCCAGCTCCCTTTCTAGGTTCATTAAAGAATGTATTGCGAAAAACGACAGGGGTATCCAATGCAGATCAGCAAAACAAACGATATAATGAGTTAAAAAAGAGGATAGTTACGTTATCGCAAGAGAATGACAAAACGATTTTTGTATCTGGTCATGAGCACAGTTTGCAATATATGGTTCAGGATAATATTCCGCAAATAGTGAGTGGTTCAGGATCAAAAACCAGTGCTACAAAACTTTCTAACGGAGGTCTCTTTTCTTACGGAGAGCAAGGTTTTGCCAAATTGATTGTATATAAAGACGGATCGTCTAAAGTGCAATTCTTTACCTTAGATGATACCAATCCAGTCTTTGAAAGCTATGTGTTAAAAGCTAATAAGGCACAAACCTTAATACAATACCCCACAAATTTCCCAGTGACTGAGGCCGCTTCTATTTATACAACAGATGAAACTACCAAAGGAGGCACTTACAAGTTTTTCTGGGGAGATCGCTATAGACCTTATTATAGTACAAAAGTAAAGGCACCGACCGTTCGATTAGATACACTTTTCGGGGGATTAAAACCTGTCCGTAAAGGTGGTGGTCATCAATCTAAATCATTACGATTAGAAGATGCTCAAGGAAGAGAGTATGTAATGCGAGCATTACGCAAGAACGCGCTACAATATCTGCAAGCAGTTGCATTTAAAGATCAATATATCGAAGGTCAGTTTAACGACACGTATACCCAAAAATTATTACTCGATGTTTTTACAGGAGCACATCCATATGCGCCTTTTACCATTGGAACCTTATCAGACGCCGTAGGAGTATTCCATACGAACCCAGTACTATATTATGTTCCTAAACAAGAACAATTAGGTGTATTTAACAATGAGTTTGGAGATGAGCTATACATGATTGAAGAACGTGCTGCCTCTGGTCATGGAGATAAGAAGAGTTTTGGCTTTTCTGATAAGCTAGTAAGTACTGACGACCTTTTAAAGAAAATTCATTCTGATGAAGATTATCAAGTTGATGAAAAAGCATACATAAGAGCGCGTTTATTTGATATGTTGATTGGTGATTGGGATCGTCATGAAGACCAATGGAGATGGGCCGCTTTTAAAGACAAAAAGAAAACAACATACAAGCCAGTTCCAAGAGATCGAGATCAGGCTTTTTCTATTATGGCTGATGGATTCTTGTTGAATTTTGCTACGAAAGTGATTACCAACTTATCATTGATGCAATCTTATGATGAAGACATAAAAAACGTAGCTGGATTTAACTTGGAACCGTATCCTTTAGATATGGCATTAATTAACGAATCGACTAAAGCCGATTGGGATGCTCAGGTATCTCATATCGTCACAAATATGACAGACGATGTCATCGAAGCTGCATTCGCATTTTTCCCTCCAGGGGTCCAAGATGAAACCATCAATGAGATTAAAAGAAAGTTAAAAGGAAGAAGGAAAAATCTACAGAAAATATCAGACACTTATTTTAAACATATTAATAAGTTTCAAGTCGTTAAAGGAACTGACAAAGATGATTGGTTTGATATAGAAAGAATGCCAAATGGCAAAACCAAAGTTACCGGATACCGTATAAAGAAAGGTGAAAAAGCCGACATCTTTCATCAAAAGACCTACTCTCGAGAACACACCAAAGAAATTTGGGTGTACGGACTAGACGATGATGATATGTTTGTTGTAAAAGGAGAAGGAGATCATATGATTAAGGTGCGAATTGTTGGGGGTCAGAATAAGGATACTTATAACATCCAAAATGGCAAAAAAGTAATCTTATATGATTTCAAATCAAAGAAAAGCGAGTTCTTAACCAACAAAGGTAGAAAGCGCATGACCGATAATTATGAAACGAACGTATATGATCATAAGAAGTTAAAGAACAACGCCGTGCAGTATTTACCTGCCATTGGTAGTAACCCTGATGATGGATTGAAATTGGGTATGACCAATACCTTTATTGCACATGGATTTGAAAGGAATCCATTTACTTATAAACATACTATTGATGGGGCTTATTATCTAGCAACAAATGGATTTGAGTTAAATTATGCTGGTGAGTTTGCCAATGTTGTTGGGCGTGCAAACTTAGGTATTAGCGCATCTTTTACCAGTCCGAGTTTTGCTGCAAACTTCTTTGGTTATGGAAACGAATCTATCAATTTAGAACCCGATAATGATGCTATTGAAAGAGATTATAATCGGGTAAAAATGAGGCAGCTTCGATTTGGCACTTCACTAATATGGAAGGGAGACTTAGGTTCTTTAGTTAAAGTATCAGCGAACTTTAAAACTGTTGAAGTAGATAACACAACGGGAAGATTTGTAAGCATTAGCCCAGAACTTCCTGCGCGAGTATTTACCAATCAAAACTTTTTAACTGGAGAGTTGAGTTATCATTTCAAAAACACAGATAATACGGGCTTCCCTACATTGGGCATGGAAACTCATATTGCGATAGGTTATACATCTAATCTAGATGCTTCAACAGGGTTTGCATATCTAAAACCTTTATTGTCTTTTGACTACAAGTTATCAAATAATGGTCATTTGGTCTTTGCCACAAAATTTGGAGGACAGCTTAATTTTGGAGATGATTTTGAGTTTTATCAAGCGGCTAGATTAGGTGCAAAAAATGGACTTCGAGGTTATCGTTTTGATCGATTCTTAGGAAAGAGTTCTTTTTATCAAAGTTCTGATATTAGAGTAAACGTCAAAAAGGTAAAAACTGGTTTAGTACCGTTAAATTTAGGGGTTTTTGGCGGATTTGATTATGGTAAAGTATGGATCGATGGATTTACTACAGGTGACTGGAATACTTCGATTGGAGGAGGAGTATTTTTCGATGCCGCAGATATGATCTCCGCAAGACTTTCTGCTTTTAATGGTGATGATGGCTTACGAATAGCCTTTGGTGTTGGATTCGGATTTTAAATAAGCAATATGTATAAAATATTACACAAAAATAGGTTTATCATTTTCTTTGGTACACAGCTAGCCATTTTGTTTGGGTCTTTGATTTTTCATACGACTCTTTTTGCTGAAAAGATTGTTCCCGTGTTCTTTTTAGTAAATATTGCCAGTGGGATTTTAATGATCTCACATAAAAAAGTTCTTACTTGGTTTTATGCAGCTTTATTCATTCTATCCCTTGCTTTTTTTGGCATGGATCTTATCAATGAAAGTGGTATCGGACCCAATCTAACAAAACGTTTTATCGTTTATCTTTTGTTCTATACCTCCATTACTTATGGCATCATTCATCAAGTATGGAAATCAAAAAAAGTGAATACCAAAGTTATTATAGGATTAATAAGTGGTTATATCTCCATTGGGTTCATTGCGTTCTTCCTATTTTCAACATTAGAAATTTACGACTCAAGTTCATTCGTTGGACAACTTTTTACTTCTGACTTTGGCTTGGCTGAAAAATTGGACGCCTTATTATATTTTAGCTATATAACCATTTTAACCATTGGCTATGGCGACATCATTCCAGGAACACCCATTGCCCAAAAAGCCGTTGTTTTGGTTGGTTTAGCTGGGCAGTTCTACACATTAATTGTTACTGCTGTGGTTATCGAAAAATACATTAGGCACTCTAGAAAAAAATAATATTTCTGTATCTTTATTGAAAACCCAAGTGATATGAGTACCACGAGTCACCATGATGAGCGCGTTGCAAAAATGTCCTTTGCATCCGTATATCCTCATTACGTTACAAAAGTTGAGAAAAAAGAGAGAACGAAGGAAGAGTTGCATCAAGTTATTGAATGGCTGACGGGATATAATGAGGAAAAATTAATGTCTCTCATAGAAGAAAAAGTAAATTTTGAGCAATTTTTTCAAAATGCCACCTTACACCCAAATGCGCACCTCATCAAAGGTGTCATCTGCGGATATCGCATTGAAGATATTGAAAACACCACAACCCGAAGGGTTAGGTATTTAGATAAATTAATTGATGAATTAGCCAGAGGCCGTAAAATGGAAAAGATATTACGTATTCCAAAAGATTAGCAACATTCATATGATTTAACTCATAAAGTATATGCTGGATATCTAAGATCTTTATGTTCAGAAAATTTCACAAAACTAAAAATGAAAACAGCAGCACTCTATCATGATCTTGAGTACAACTCTAAAAGGCCTCTTGTAAAAGTTTTATTGGACACTTCGTTTACAAAGGAAATACGAATTACCATGCAAAAAGGAACGTTAATGAAAGAGCATAAGACTGCCTTTCCAATTGTTGTTCAGGTTGTTGAAGGCAACATCGATTTTGGAGTCCGAAAAGAAGTGTTGAAAATGGAAAAAGGTAATTTAATTGCTTTGGAAGGCAATGTACATCATGACCTAAAGGCTAATGAAAATAGCATTATACGTCTTACTTTAACCAAACATGACACAACTGACAGAGTAAAGAATGTGATTGAGAAAAAATAACTAGAAGATTATTTCAGGTTTAGCTTATATAAATTTCTACCACCATGTCTATCCTCTTCATCTGTTAAATAAAGCGTTTGGTTATCTCTAAAAGTAATAGATTCTTTCTGAGATTCGTGTCCAAAAACATATTCTTCAGCACCTCCCGAAAAGAAGTTATCTCCTTTAAAATTAGTAAAGATCCAAGCTGACATATGATTTGATAACACTACTTTCTTTCCATCAGCAGAAATATCTGCTGAGGTAATCCAGCAGTTTTTTTCTGGGCAAGTAGTGAAATCAGCTATTAATTGAGCATCAAATACTCCATATTTTTTTGCAGGTTTATAGTCTTGAATATTGTGCAGTTTGTAAAGGAAAGTCTTTCCTATTTTATTTGTAACTCTACTCTTTGTGAAAATGTAAAAACTACCTTGCCATTCAAAAAAAGCTTCAACATCATAATAGCGCTTTTTCTTTTTGGGAGGATATTTCTTCTGCTCAGGGAATGAAAAATAGATTTTTTCCACCTCAATTTTTTGATCACTTTCTAAATCTTCTTTCTTAACTTTTAGAATGTGTAAATCTTTTCTATTATTCGCATTATTACCAAAATCACCTATATACAGATTCCCTTCAGCATCCATTGTGAGATCTTCCCAATCTGTATTTTTTGCATCAATCTTCAACTCTCGTAAGATGACACCTAACTCATTAACCAAATACACTGAAGGTTTATTTCCACTGTCGTTCAACATCCAAAAAGCAGCTCTCTTTTCATCATACTGAATCCCAGAAACTTCTTCCAAAATTTCAGGTAAGTGCGCTTTTATTTCTAACTGCCCATAATTGGTGCAGCTTATGAAGCAGTATATTCCAATAAGTAATATTATTTTTTTCATAAAATCTACCAACTTCCAGAGGCTCCTCCTCCGCCAAAGCTTCCACCGCCGAAACCTCCACTAAAGCCTCCGCCACCAAAACTACCACCTGAAGATCCTCCACCAAAACTTCCACTACCAAAACCTCCATAAGTACCTCCTCTATATCCTCCTCCACCTCCAAAACCAGTACCTCTTCCTCCTCGGCTTATGAAAATAATTATCATAATTATAAAAATAATAAAGGGTACAAGTTTTGAATAATCTGCATTCGATCTATTAGATCTGTTTTTCCTTTTTCTAGTTTCCTTAAATTCTCCATTCAAGACCTGAAAAATACCATCCGTACCTTTATCTAGTCCTTTAAAATAATCGCCTTTCTTAAATTCTGGTATAATGCGAGATTCAATAATCCGCTTTGCCATAAAGTCTGTAAGGTTACCTTCCGTTCCTCTTCCTGCTTGAATGGCCACTTTACGATCATTTCTTGCTAACATAAGAACCACCCCATTATCTTTTCCTTTTTGTCCTATTCCCCATTTTTCTCCCCAGTTCGCAGCTAAATAATTAATATCTTCTCCTTTGGTTGTTGGGATTATAATTATCACAATTTGGGTAGATGTCGAATCCGAATAACGAATTAGTTTTCTTTCTAAAAGTTGTATTTCACTTTCAGAAAGCACTTTGATTGCCAGTTGATAAATACTAGTTTGTTTCTTGGGTACTTCGGGTATTTCGTACTGAGCATTTGTAAAATGAATGCCCGATAAAACTAGCAAAATCGTTAATACTATCTTTTTCATGAGCTTTTTGAGATTTCATTCGACAATTCATCTTGATCATCTTCTTGATATGGAAAATGAGCTTTTAATTCCAGCCCTGCCTTTAAAACTCCTTCTATGATACCAGTTTTAAAATGTCCTTTTCGGAAATGCTTTTGCATAATATCTTTGGTCGATTCCCAAAAGTCATCAGGAACAGCCTTATTAATGCCTTCATCACCTAAAATCACAAACTGATGATCATTTACGGCAATATAGATCAACACGCCATTTCTCAATTCAGTTTTGTGCATTTCTAACTGTTGAAAAACCTTTAATGCATGCTCGAAATGATCTTCATCCGTATGTGCCTCTATATGCACTCGAACTTCTCCAGAAGTATTCTTTTCAGCCTTTCCTATGGCCGCAACAATTTCTTTTTCATCCTTTTTTGAAAGGAATTTTTTTAACTCTGACATTATTCTTTCTTATTAAAATCAAAATTAACATCTGGTGCATCCTCTGCTCCTTGCTTGGCTTTAAACCTATCCATTTCTTCAAACCCTAGCATTCCAGCTAATAATGAAGCTGGAAATTTTTTGATGTGTTTATTATATGTATTAACCCCTGCATTAAATCGATCTCTGGCTACATTGATTCTATTTTCTGTTCCTTCCAATTGGCTTTGCAACTCCAAAAAGTTTTGATTGGCTTTTAGTTGAGGGTATCTTTCTACAGAAACTAGAAGTTTTGACAAAGCTCCCGTTAAACCTGTTTGCGCTTGTTGAAATTGAGCCATGCTTGCGGCAGTTAAATTACTAGCATCAATGTTTACAGAAGTTGCTTTCGCTCTTGCATTGATTACATCCGTCAATGTTGATTTCTCAAAGTCTGCAGCTCCTTGTACCGTTTTAACTAAATTACCAATGAGGTCGCTCCTTCGCTGATATGCACTTTCTACATTAGACCATGCTGTCTTTGCATCTTCTTGATTTACTACTGCTGTATTATTAACACTTTTAAACCAACTATATCCAATTATCAGTAATACTATAATAATTATAAGTGGTAACCATTTTTTCATAATTTCTGTTTTTTAAAGTTTATTTAGTTCTATTTATGTTCATTTATAATGATGTCCCTCCATCCAAGGTAATTGTCTGCCCAGTAATAAAACGTGTGCTATCTGAAGCTAGCCAAACCACGGCTTCAGCAATTTCAGAGGCTTCTCCATATCGTTGCATAGGAATAATCCTTTTCAATTTTGAATCCATATCTGGTCTTGTCGCCAGTAATTGATCTAACAATGCAGACTCTGTATATCCAGGACATATTGCATTGATTCGAATGCCAGTCTTTGCATATTCTAATGCTGCTGACTTGGTCATCCCCACTACTGCAAATTTACTTGCTGTGTAGGATATATTATTTAATGATGCCTTTAAGCCTGCCAATGAAGCAATATTGACAATGTTTCCAAAGCCTTGTTGTATCATCTGTTTCAAGGCCAATTGCATACCATAAAATACTCCTGTTTGATTCACAGCAATCACATCGTCCCAATCTTCTAACGTATATTCAGCAGTTTTCAACATTTGTTTCGGTCCGATTCCCGCATTATTAACCAGTACATCTAACTGACCATAAGCTGTTACCGCATGTTGAATTAAATTTTCAACCTCTTCATAGTTCACAACGTTTGCTTTTATAGGTAGCGCTTCTCCGAAATTTGTTACAATCTCTTCTGAAACTTTCTTCGCTTTTTCTAAATCAATATCTGAAACTATTACTTTCGCTCCATGATAGGCAAAATGTTTGGCCGTTGCTTTTCCTATTCCAGAACCTGCTCCCGTTACGATGACTACTTTATCTTTTACTTTCATAATTATTTACAAAAAATTAGACGTGAGTCTGCCAAAGCAGATGCTCTTAACTCTCGTGGATACTCTTTTAACTGTAGTAATTTAAAAAACTCATCTTTCGATGCATATTTTACGATCATTACCTCATCCCATAACTTCTCATCAGGCGGGCCCAATATTGTGCCCATAGGTTTTCCTTTAAAAACAATCTCAGCATCAATATGTTCAAAAAAAGGCATAGCGGCTTTTAGATAATCAGCATATGTTTCTTGTCCCGTTTTTCCTGTTTCTTCAACAACTTGTTTATAGTTCAAATAATTCAGCATAAAAACGGGGCGATCTTCTGGAAAAGTTTTCAATTTTTCCAAAATCTCATGATTCACATTTTGACTGTTTTTGCTCATTTTTAATCAATTTTGTTCGTTTTTATCGATTTTAACGCCAAATTGCAGCATAATTCCGCCGCTTTGTTCAAATTAGCGAAACGCGGATCGGTCGTTAATCCTTTGCTATATCGATAATATATTTGCTGTGCGATTACCGCTATTTTAAAGAGTCCAAAAGCGTAATAAAAAACAATATCTCCTAAATCTCTTCCTGATTTTTCAGCATATAACTCGGCAATCTCACTTCTAATAGGATTTCCCTCAAAAATGGTAGGAGAAGGAATTCCTTGCTTTACAAAATCCATATCCGTAGCCACCGTCCAATATCCAAGAGATGTTCCCAAGTCCATTAATGGATCTCCTAATGTCGCCATTTCCCAATCTAATACGGCAGAAACCTCCTTCCATGAATCGTCTTTAAACACAATATTATCGTATTTATAATCATTATGAATCAAGCAGTGTTCATATTCTCTAGGTTGATTTTTCTCCATCCATGCCATCACTTTTCCTGCAGCAGAAATATCTTCTGTAGCTGCTTTTAGGTATTGTTTCCCCCAATTGGTTACTTGACGCTCTACATAGCCTTCGGGTTTTCCCAGATTAGATAATCCAACTGTGTTATAATCTAGTTGATGCAATTCGACAAACGTGTCTAACCATGAATTTGCAATAACCTTATACGCGTCAGGAGCAATCGCTCTTTTTTGTGCTTCTTTAAAATTTAAAATGATGCCTTCCACTTTTTCCATGATGTAGAATTCACTTCCCAACACAGATACATCGTCCGTATAGGTAAACATCTTAGGTACTTTTGAAAAGCCTTTTTGAACACCCGATTGCACTTTGTATTCACGACTCATATCATGCCCTCTTTTGATAGCTCCAAAAGGAGGTTTTCTCAGTACGAATTCTTTGCCTTCAATAGTAAGTAGATAGGTAAGATTGGAGTATCCATGCGTAAATTGGTTTACGAATAATTCGCTTTTTTCAGAAGAAATTAGCGCATTTTGTAGCAAAAACGTTTTCAGTTTTGCTTCTGGCAACTCCTCTCCTTTTCGCACTTGTTGATTTGACATATTATTCCTTTCCGTATTTTTTGATGCAACTTTTTCCAAGTTGATACATGTGTACTTCATCAGGTCCATCAGCCAAACGTAGCATTCTAGCAATCGCATAATAATGTGCCAATTGGGTATCCGGACCTACTCCTTTACCTCCTAAAATTTGAATGGCGCTATCAATCACATTCATTGCCATATTTGGTGCTACAATTTTAATCATAGCGATTAGATCTTTAGCTTCTTTATTCCCTTTTTTATCCATCTTATCAGCGGCAGATAATGTTAACAATCTCGCCTGCTCAATTTCACATTGAGATTTTGCAATCTCTTGACGCATACTACTATAATCATAGAATTTTTTTCCAAAAGCTTCTCGCTCTAGAGTTCGTTGCGACATTAGTTCTAACGCGTATTGAGCCATTCCCACCAAGCGCATACAGTGATGTATTCGTCCAGGTCCTAGTCGTCCCTGTGCAATTTCAAAACCTCTTCCCTCTCCTAAAATTAAATTTTCTTTAGGAACTCTAACATTCTTCAATGCAATCTCTGCATGCCCTTCTGGCGAATCATAATAGCCTAACACCGATAAAGGTCTAACAATTTCTAGTCCCGGAGTATTCATTGGAACCAATATCATACTTTGTTGTTGATGACGAGCCGCATTAGGATCTGTCTTTCCCATTACAATGGCTACCTGACAATGTGGGTCCATCGCACCTGATGACCACCATTTTCTTCCATTGATTACATATTCATCGCCTTCTAAAACAATAGAGGTCTCAATATTGGTCGCATCCGATGAAGCGACTTGAGGTTCTGTCATTAAAAAGGCTGAACGAATCTCTCCATTCATCAATGGGTTTAACCACGCTTTTTGTTGTCCCTTACTTCCATACTTCGCTAATACTTCCATATTTCCTGTATCTGGAGCTGAGCAATTAAAGATCTCACAAATCCAGATCCGTTTTCCCATAATCTCGGCTAATGGAGCATATTCTAAGTTTGTTAATCCTGGACTCAACTCACCATAATCTTCAGGCAAGAATAGATTCCACAAACCAGCTTCTTTGGCTTTTTGTTTAAGCTCTTCCGTTTTTGGCCAGCGTGTCCATAAATTCTCCGCGTTTTGCTGAAATGCATAAAACTCATCTTCTACAGGAACTATATGCTTTTCTATAAAAGCATTGAGCCTTGTTTGGAGTTCTAACGATTTTTGTGAGTATTCGAAGTTCATAATTTGTTTTGTCTGGTTGAGCTGTCATTTCGAACCGAATGAAATGAGCGTGAGAAATCTCAGATTCCTCGTCGCTTTGCTCTGTCGGAATGACATTTATTCATCATTCGTAATTTATAATTAATTATCCTGCAATCATATATCCACCATCAGCGGTGTATACTCCACCTGTCATATAAGATCCAGCATCTGAAGCCAACAAGCATGCAAGTCCTACCATTTCTTCTGGTTGCCCCATACGTCCGCTTGGTATGGTCTTCTCGATTTTGTTCAATAGTTTTTCATTCTGCCATAATGCAGCGCTAAATTTTGTTTTGATCAATCCTGGACAAATGGCATTTGCTCTAATTCCATGTTGTCCCCATTCTTTGGCTTGATTTTTCGTCAACATTAAAATAGCAGCTTTACTTGTGCTGTATAATCCTAACCCAAAACCTGGTGTTAGCGCTTCCACGGAAGCAATATTAATAATACTGCCTTTCTTATGTTGTTGCATGTGAGGTAATACCAAATTAGATAATGTCCATGGTGCTTTTACATTTACATCCATAATCTTGTCAAAAACGGTTGGATCTACATCTTCAATGGGGCCAAATACTGGATTTATTGCTGCATTATTAACCAGTACATCGATTCGCCCGAACATTTCAATAGCCTTATCTACAAGGTTTATGCGTTGCTCTTCTTTACCAATATGGCATGCTATCCCAATTGCTTTTAACCCTTCTTTGGAAAATTCATTTACAACTTCATCACAAGCTTCTTGGCTTCTACTCGAGATAATCACCTGTGCTCCTTTTTCTGCCAAACCTTTAGCCATGGCCTTCCCAATCCCTTTGCTAGAGCCTGTAACAATGGCTACTTTACCTTCTAAATTGAAGCTTTCGCTGAACATGTCGAGGTGTTTATTTACTGTACTCATTAGTTTATAAATTCTTTTTCTTTTTTGATAGTCACGGTTTCCGGGTTCATTAATATCTCTGCAAGCCCTGTCGTTTTTGGAAGTTCATAGGCATAGAAATATTTCATGGTCTCAATCTTACTTTGATAGAAGTCATTAGAGAAACTGGAAGCATTATCTTGTATGGACTCATGTGCATTCATTCCAATATCTAACCAGGTCCAACTCATTAACACCAAGCTCAAGAATTCCATAAAAACAGTTGCATCTGCTAGGTATCTTTCATAATCACCTTTCATAGCAAACGGCATTAAGGTTCCCAATACTTTCTGCGTCAATTGTAATTTCCCCCCCAATACCTGAGCATGTGATTGCAACTCAGGATAAGCACTTGCCTTCTTGATGGTTCTCATAATCTCTTCCGACAAGAGCTCTAGTCCTCTTCCATTATCCATAGGTACTTTCCTACCAAGCAGGTCTTGTGATTGAATCCCTGTGGTTCCTTCGTATAAAGAAAAGATTCGAATATCTCTATAATATTGCTGCAATATAAAATCTGTACAAAATCCATAGCCTCCCAATACTTGCACACCATTATTTACCGCCTGTAACCCCGCCTCAGAAGGATAGGTCTTTACAATAGGAATAATCATTTCTAGAAGGGTATGATATTTCTCTTTTTCTTCCTTGGAAGTAGCTGTTTCTTCAAGATCGTAATATTTCGACGCTAACATTACCAGACTCATAGAGCCTTCGACTACTGATTTTTGATGTAGTAACATTCTACGAACATCTGGATGGTTAATAATCAGCGTCTGATCTTCTTCTAAATTCTTAGTTCCATCAACGGATAATTTTCTTCCTTGTGCGCGTTCATTGGCATAGTTCAATGAGGCATAATAAGCTGCACATGCAATAGCTGATGCTCCTCTTCCCACAGCAATCCTTGCTCCATTCATCATTAAAAACATGTAATGCAAGCCCTTATTAGGTTCGCCTACTAACCAACCTCGGCAATCATCGGTGTCTCCAAATCCCAGATGTGTGGTACAGTAACCGCGCTGTCCTAATTTTTGAAAATCTGCAACTGTGGTCACATCATTAAATTCTAAATCTCCATTACCTGAAGGTCTGTTCTTAGGAACTACGAACAGAGAAATCCCTTTAGTTCCTTTAGGTGCACCTTCTATTCTAGCCAATACCAAGTGCACTATATTTTCTGTAAAATTATTATCACCTCCAGAAATAAATATTTTTTGTCCGCTAATCTTATAATAATCATTGTCAGTTGGAATCGCTTTGGTAATGATATCCGACAAAGAACTACCTGCTTCAGGTTCCGTTAAACACATCGTTCCACTCCAATTCCCTGAAAGCATATTGGGTACGTATGTTTCATTGAGTTCTTTGTTTCCAAAATGTATAATCAATTCGGCAGAACCTGATGTTAATGCCGCATATCCCGGTAAGTGATTATTAGCAGCATCAAGCATATAAAAGGCAGCTGTTTGCGTCATCAAGGGAATTTGCATTCCGCCATCTTTATAATCGAAAGGAGCGGAAATCAATCCTAACTCTCCTCCTTGGTACATTATTTTCTTTACTTGATCGTGTACAAATACTTTTCCATCCTTATGATATGCAGGATGTTCGTCCATCTCTTTAAAATAGGGGAACAATTCTCTATCGGCAAACTCTTTTACAGAGTCTAAGAACATATTCAACGATTCTTTGTCGTGATCTTGAAAACGTTCTCTCGGCAATAAATCCTCTAGTTTGTGCACATCATAAAGCATGTATTTTAATGTATCTACATCTACATACTTTGCTGACATTTCGGGAATTTTTTAAAGTTGATTCTTTATTTTGATTAATTCGGCTTTTACTGCTTCTAATCTACTAATTATTTCGTGATTATTAACAATGCCTTCTGGGTTTTTCTTCAACTTTTGTTTGGCACCTTCTAAGGTAAAACCTCTTTCTTTAACGAGGTTGTAGATTAATTTGAAATTCGAAATGTCGTCTGGAGTAAAGAGTCTATTTCCTTTAGCATTCTTTTTGGGTTTGATAATATCGAACTCCTTTTCCCAAAAACGAATTAATGAGGTATTTACAGAAAAAGCTTTCGCTACTTCTCCAATTTTATAATATCTTTTTTCAGGTAGGTCTACGTGCATATGGCTTAGTCGTAAGATTGCCCTTCTTCTTCTGCAGCAATCTGCATAGCTAAGAACTCCTCTGGGGTTAAGTCACCATAATAGTAATAAATTGGATTCACCGCTCTACCATTTTTGTGTACCTCGTAATGTAAATGCGCAGATACAGATCGCCCTGTGTTTCCAACATACCCGATTAAATCTCCTCTTTTTACTTTTCTCCCTCTTCGTGTTGCAATTTTACTCATATGCGCATAGATAGTTCTATAACCATATCCATGATCTATATACACTACCTTACCAAAGGTAGGACTTCTTCTAGCCAGTGTTACTTTACCATTACCAGAAGCATAAATAGGTGTTCCCTTTGGCGCGGTAAAATCCATTCCTTTATGGAACTTTCGAATTTTTAAAATAGGATGCATCCTGTATTTAAATCCAGAAGCCATCCACATTTTATCATTCTTTTTAATAGGTAAGATCGCTGGTATTGAAGCCAACATCGTTTCCTTTTCTTTCGCTAAAGAAACTATTTCATCTAAGGATTTAGATTGTACCACCATTTGTTTTGATAGTACATCGATGTCTTTGGTTAATCTTTTAATCATAGAAGAGTTATCAAACCCATCTAAATATTCGTATCTATTTACACCTCCAAATCCAGCTTTTCTTTGTTCATCCGGAATGGGGTTTGCTTCAAAATAAGCACGGTAAATGTTATTATCTCTTTCTTGAAGTTGCGTTAATATCTTAGAGCTTTCTCCCACTCTTTTAGTCAAGAGCTCATAATTTATTTTCAAGTTCTCTAACTCCCTGTCTTTTACTAATTCATTAGGAGTTTTTAGAAATTGACTAAATACTATGAATCCAATAAACATCAAAAGTACGCCCGCTAATAGCAATAGAATAGTATTCTTATAGATATTACCTTTCTTCGCTTCTATCTTTCTATAAGATAACGTATCCGAATCGTAATAATATTTTACTTTTGCCATACCACTAAATATGCTACTTTTGTGCTTTTAAACTGGTTAAAACTATATATAGTTTTAACTAATAACTCACAAATCTACAAAATGTTTTATAACTCATGTAGTTCGTGATTTTTTTTAAACAGTATTTAACAAGTACAGTTTTAGTATAAAACGATATATATTACATGAAATCTCAAGAAATTCGCTCGCGTTTTTTATCTTTTTTTGAAGAAAAATCGCATGATATTGTCCCATCATCACCGATGGTTTTAAAGAATGATCCTACCCTGATGTTTACAAACTCTGGGATGGCACCTTTTAAAGAGTTTTTCTTGGGAAATGCCATTCCTAAAAACAATCGTATTTCTGATAGTCAAAAGTGTTTACGTGTTTCTGGAAAACACAATGACTTGGAAGAAGTTGGTTATGACACCTATCATCATACTATGTTTGAGATGCTGGGTAATTGGAGTTTTGGAGATTATTTTAAGGAAGAGGCTATTGCTTGGGCATGGGAACTTCTTACGGAGGTTTTTAAAGTAGACAAGTCTTCGTTGTATGTAACTGTTTTTGAAGGAAGTTCGGATAAAGATAACTTACCTATGGATCAAGAAGCATATGATTTTTGGAAACAAATTGTTCCAGAAGATCGCATCTTAATGGGTAACAAAAAAGATAATTTCTGGGAAATGGGAGAACAAGGTCCTTGTGGTCCTTGCTCAGAAATCCATGTAGATATCAGGTCAGAAGAAGAAAGAGCAAAAGTAGACGGGAAGTCTCTGGTAAATATGGATCATCCGCAAGTAGTGGAAATTTGGAACTTAGTATTCATGCAATACAACCGAAAAGCTAACGGTACATTGGAAGATCTTCCTGCGAAACATATAGATACAGGAATGGGGTTTGAGCGTCTGTGCATGGTATTACAAGGAGTGCAATCGAATTATGATACCGATGTGTTTACTCCCATTATTAGAGAAATAGAGACGATCACTTCTAACCACTACGGAAAGGATGAGCAAAAAGATATTGCAATCCGCGTAATTGCAGACCATGTAAGAGCTGTAGCTTTTTCTATTGCTGATGGCCAGTTACCAAGTAACAATGGTGCTGGATATGTGATTCGTAGAATATTGCGTAGAGCAATCCGCTATGGATTTACATTTTTGAACAAAAAGGAACCTTTTATTTATAGGTTGGTTGATGTACTATCTAAGAAAATGGGGAAAGCATTTCCTGAGTTAAAAGCGCAAAAGCAATTGATAGAGAATGTTATTCGAGAAGAAGAACACTCATTCTTAAATACGTTAGAGCAGGGACTAGTTTTACTGAATAGAATTGTTGAAACGGCTGACTCTGATACTATTTCTGGTGAAAAGGCTTTTGAATTGTATGACACTTATGGTTTTCCAATTGACCTTACTGCATTAATTTTAGGTGAAAAAGGGCTATCATTAGACGAAAAAGGATTCCAAACAGAATTAGAAAAACAAAAAGCACGTTCTCGTGCTGCTAGTGAATCATCCACGGATGATTGGACCGTTTTAACCGATGACGTTGAAGAAGAGTTTGTTGGATATGACCTTTTAGAAACAAATGTAAAGATTACGAGATACAGGAAGGTTTCTTCTAAAAAAGACGGAGATATGTATCAGTTGGTTTTCAACATTACACCGTTCTACCCTGAGGGTGGAGGTCAGGTTGGAGACAAAGGGTATATTGAAGCTCAGAATGGCGATGTTCTCTATGTGTTAGATACTAAGAAAGAGAACAATGTGATCATTCACTTTACCAAAAACTTACCGAAGCATTTGGATCAAACATTTAAAGCGGTGGTCGATGAAAAGCAACGTACCAGAACGGCTGCCAATCATACAGCTACGCATTTATTACATCAGGCTTTAAGAGAAGTTTTAGGAACACATGTAGAACAAAAAGGATCTGCTGTGCATTCTAAACATCTTCGTTTTGATTTCTCTCATTTTTCTAAGTTAACAGTAGAAGAATTAAGAGATGTGGAGAATTTTGTCAATGCTCGTATTGAAGGGAAACTACCATTGGTAGAAAAAAGAAATACACCCATTAATGAAGCTGTTGCTGAAGGCGCGATGAGTCTTTTTGGCGAGAAATATGGTGATACCGTCCGATCTATTAGGTTTGGACAATCTATCGAGTTGTGTGGAGGAACACATGCGCAAAACACTGGAGATTTATGGCATTTCAAAATCGTTTCTGAAGGAGCAGTAGCGGCTGGAATTCGTCGTATTGAAGCAATTACGTTAGATGCAGTGAAAGATTTCTATTTTGAAAATAATCGTTCTTTCTTTGAAATGAAAGATTTACTGAACAACACTAAAGAACCTGTAAAAGCTTTACAACAATTACAGGATGAAAATACTACCTTAAGAAAACAGGTAGAATTGTTATTAAAACAAAAGGCTCAGAATCTTTCTGGAGAACTAAGGAGTCAATTACAAGAGGTTCGGGGTGTTCAGTTTTTAGCAACTAAAATTGACCTTGATCAGAATGGTATAAAAAATATCGCCTTTGCATTAGGGAAAGAATATGATAATCTATTCTTATTATTTGCTACTTCAGTTAAAAAAGATAAGGCAATGCTGACCTGTTATATTTCTCCTACGTTGGCTGATGCTCGTGGGTATGATGCTGGGAAGGTAGTTAGAGAATTAGGAAAGTTAATACACGGTGGTGGTGGTGGCCAAAATTTCTTTGCAACTGCAGGAGGTAAAAACCCAGGAGGCATCCCTAAAGTATTGGATAGAGCAAAAGAATATATCGTCTAAAGGTAAAGAACCTACTCTATTGTAGGTTTTTTTATCTATATTTGCGTAGTTGACTACATAAATATGAAAAACGATTATATCAAAAACCTAGAGTATCTTGGATTCGCGACTCGACTCAAAAGAATAAGTGATGCACTTATTCATGATGGGCGAAGGTTGTACAAAGAGTTAAATATGGATATTGAACCTAATTGGTATCTGATATTTAACCTCCTTGAAACAGAAAAAGAATTGAGTGTTACCGATATTTCGGACATTTTGCAGTTTTCTCATCCATCTGTTATAACTATAACAAACAAAATGGAAAAAGCAGGCTATCTAATCTCCAGAAAGAGTGCGACAGATAATCGAAAGCGTGTTTTAAGACTTAGTGACAAAGCAACTAAGGAGCATGAAAAATTTGCACCTGTTTGGGAGGCAGCTACCCAGGGAATTACGGAAGCATTAGAAGGTTTGGATGCTCTCAACTTTCTAGACCGTTTAGAAGATAGACTGCAAACCAAAGACTTCAAACAAAGAGCTATGGAATCCTTAAATAGAAACGTATGACCTTACAATATTTAAAAAGAACATTTTGGTGCGCTTTATTCTTAACCACATCGATCTTCGGGCAAACAGATCAGCAAGTACTACAAAAGATTCGACAAGCGTCGGATAGTTCTTCATCTGTTATGAGGACTGTAAGCTATCTTTCTGATGTTTATGGCCCTAGACTTATGGGGACCAAGAATTATTATAATGCAATAAAATGGTCTGAGGAAGAGCTGCGCTCTTGGGGTATAAAGAATGTTCGCAAAGAGTCATTTCACAATGATCATCGAGGCTGGGAACTCCTTAATTTTTCCATCGACATGCAAAGCCCTACTTATAGCCATATTAACGCATATCCATTAGCCTTTAGCTCTTCAACAAATGGAACTCAAATAGGAGAAGTCCTTATTATCGAAACCAACAAAGACATCTTTAAACTAAAAGGAAAATTAAAAGGTAAGATCTTATTACTTAAACAATACTACAGACCAAATAAAAATATCGAGTATGTCCCATCGAAAAAATTAGATTCCGAAACTTTAAAAAAAGCGGAAGCAAATCCAGATCCGAATGATGTTATTATTGGGTATCATTCCAGAAGATCTATTAATGATGTTTTTGAATTCAGGGCTCAAACAAAGGAGTCCATGTCAAAATTCTTTGCTTTTTGCAAGAAAGAAGGAGTTATTGCCCTTATAGAACCCAGTAATGCTCCATATGGTGTCTTACATGCTGATGGTAATAGAAGCGTACCTTCTTTTACTCATAAAAAAGATACTGAACCCCTGCCTTCTTTCTCCGTCAGCAATGAACATTTTGGAAGATTGGTACGACTTGTCAATCTAGGATATACACCAAAACTAAAAGTAGCATTAAACACGAAATTCATTTATAACCCCAAATACAATGTAAATCTCATTGCAGAAATTCCAGGTACTGATCCTAAGTTAAAAGATGAAGTTGTTATTATAGGCGCTCATTTGGATAGTTGGCATGCTGGAACAGGTGCTGTGGACAATGCATCAAACTGTGCTGTTATAATGGAAGCGATGAGGTTATTGAAATCAACCAATATTAAGCCCAAAAGAACGATTCGCATGATCCTATGGGGAGGAGAAGAACAAGTATTTGCTGGATCTAAAAAATATGTAAATGACCATGTTGGGAATCTTAATTCCCACACATTTAAAAAAGAACATCGTAAAATCTCAACATACTTGAATCTGGATAATGGGGCAGGAAAAATAAGAGGTATTTATCTAATGGGAAATTCGGCTGTTGCACCATTCTTTTCCGAATATCTCCAGCCCTTTCCAAAAAGCAAAACACTTACTATCCAAAACGCGAATCAAACGGATCATGAGCTATTTGATTTTTTGAATATTCCTGCGTTTCAGTTTATACAAGATCCATTAGACTATATTCCAATGACACATCATACTAATATGGATGTATATGAATATGTCCCTACTAAAGCACAAAAATACAATGCTGAGTTAGTCGCTTATCTTTCTTATAAAGCCGCCCAAGAATATACGTTACTACCTCGCAAGAAATTCAACTCTCAAATACCAAGTAAGGAAGGTAATGCGCTATTCACATTGTCTGGTTTTAAAGATGCCGAAAAAGTCTATTTAGTAGGAGATTTCAACAACTGGAACATGATAGGCACCGCATTATATAAAACAGAAAAGGGATGGGAAACCAAGATTGAACTCCCTAAAGGTAAATACTACTACAAATTTATCGTGGATGGCTATTGGACTAGTGACCCTTCTACCCTAAAAAATCAACTCGTAAAAGATGGCAAAGGGCATGGTGGATTAACGGTTTTTATCGTCAAATAAATACATTACATTTGAAAATATTTATGAAGCTACAAACCCAATTACCTATTTCAAAAGAATTTAGAAATCCTATTTCTTATGATTCTAAAATCTTATCGTTAGGGTCTTGTTTCTCAGAAAATATTGGAAATCAACTTTCATTTTATAAATTTCAATCTGTTCAGAACCCTTTTGGAATCTTATTTCATCCTAAGGCCATTGAACAATTGATTATTGATGCCATCAATCAAAAGAAATATACCGAGCAAGATGTTTTTCTTATAAATGAACGTTGGCATTGTTTTGATGCACATTCTAGCCTGAGTCATTCAGAAAAAGAAACGTTGCTGACAAATCTGAACGATGCTATTTTGTTAACACATCAGCAGTTACTAGATGCTACTCACGTTTATATTACTTTAGGTACAGCCTGGACATATAGGCATATTGAAAGTGACACTATTGTTGCTAATTGCCATAAAGTTCCTCAGAAAAAATTCTTAAAAGAGTTGCTTTCCATATCCGATATTGCAGCGTGCCTAGAAGCTATCGTTACATTAATCAAGAGCGTTAATAGGAACACATCCATCGTATTCACCGTATCTCCTGTTCGTCATTTAAAAGATGGATTTACAGAAAATCAACAGAGTAAATCGCACCTCATAAGTGCAATACATCAAGTGGTTGACGGTGGAAGAACTTCCTCCTATTTTCCATCTTATGAGATTATGATGGATGAGTTGAGAGATTATCGTTTTTATGGAGAAGACATGATTCATCCTAACAAAACAGCCATCCAATATATTTGGAACCGATTTACAGAAGCTTGGATTTCTTCAGATGCAAAAGCTACTATGGAAGAGGTTGAAAAGATCCAAAATGGGTTGTCCCATCGAGCTTTTAATCCAAATTCTGACGCGCATCAACAATTCTTGTCAAAGATTCAAGATGACATAAAAACACTTCAAAAAAAGCACCCTCACATCACAATCTAAAAATACGTCATTTGGCGTATTGATTTAATTTTCTGATTTCTAGAGTTTTGAACTATCACTTTTAAAACTTAAAGATCATGGAAAAACAGCATGAACTATTAGCATATTGGCAATACGATACCAGAATGTGGGACGAATTTGTAACCATTGAAAAGGGAAATAAAAGAGAGGATAACATTTATTTTGGTATCGGTATTGTCATCATCGGAACTGTTGGACTCATGTTCTTACGCGGTACTGGTTTTTGGATAGGGCTTCTATGTTCAATTCCACTAGCTATTTTGATTCCTTGGCTTCGCATGACATTTAGCTACAGGTATCTTAAAAAAGGACTTAAGAATCCTGAAGTAAAAATATTTCGTGATTTTTTATTAATAAACAACAAGAAAATAGAACTCACTGGTAATCGAAAAAGAATTAAATCTTTAAAAGTTATCGATGCAAAAAGAGGATTAAAACTGTTAGAATTTGATGTGCAGTGGGTGACGGCAAAAGGCCCAACAAACGACGAATTTCGAATTTTGATCCCGGAAGAAAAACTAGCAACAATAGACGAGCTCATTCAAAAAGTCTATTAACCCCAGATGTCTCCCCAGGAAAATACGCCATATGGCGTATTTTTTTTTATCTATTTGATAATGAGATTTGTAACATAATCTTAAACCTATAAAAAATGAGTACTTTAAAAAGAATGACGTATTTGCTCCTAGTGATAATCACGCTATTTTCATGTACGTCCAACAACGATGAAACTGATCCAAATGGTGGAGAAGATTTTTTTACTGCCAAAATAGATGGTGTCGATTGGGCCGCCTTTACTGGGCCGCCAGACACGGTAGCTTGGAATGAAGCACATCCTGGACTTATTGTAATTCAAGGAAGTGACAGTAATGGCCATGCAATAACTATGAATATTATTAACTACAGTGGTGCTGGTACATATGATTTTGCAACGGCTGGATTTATTCAACTCGTTGAAGGCCTGAATGGGGCGTGGGCTTGTACTCCCGTATTAGGAACTACAGGAAGTGTTACTATTACCTCGGATGATGGTGATGTTATTGAAGGCATAGTGAGTTTTGTTGGGAAAAATGCCAATGACAACAGTACTAAGAATATAACTGAAGGTAGTTTTAGAGCCAGCAAACAATAAAGTCGTGAGCTTCAAAAATCAAAAATACGTCATTTGACGTATTTTTTTTTATCTCTCTATTAATGAGATTTGTAACATAATCTTAAACAAATAAAAAATGAAAATATTAAGAAAAATAAGCTATATCATTGCAGCAACATTACTAGTTACTGCTTGTACTACAAATAATCAAAATACGTCTGGATGTACTACTGAATGCTCATACACTTTAGCATCTGGAGAAACGGCAGGAACAGCTCCAACCTCTTTAGAAGGAACACACAACTTAACCTTTGCTTTTGCACAAAATGGCGCTCCTTTTACAGATGGAACAGCAGGCACATTCACTTTATTAAATAACGAGTTGACCATAGAAATTGATGGTCAGGATTGCATCACTTTAAAAAACCCGGTTCAGACGAGCCCAAGCGAATACACATTTAAAGATGACTGCAGGGACAATTTATCTTATGCCGTATCATCAAATCAATCTGGCGGATTAAATGAAGTTAATGTACAATCATTATCTAATACCTGGTTTGGCCAGTTCAATTAAAATCTAACGGTTGTTTTTTAGGGTTACAGATGGTTGGTGTTGCTAAAGCATAAGCCAGCCATCTCCTTTAAAACACCAAAAAACTAACCTTAAAAAACAACTCTCATGAAAAAAGCACTTTACATCTTCATTGCTATGATTATGACGACTACTCTTGGATTCAGCCAATCTGATGAGTATAATGTATCTTCTAGAAACTTAAACAAGAAGGTCAGAAAGACAATTCAACACTATTATACTTATGATAAGAGCAGTAGTGGATTCGTGAAAAAATCTGTATCCATTAACTCTTACAATGATGATGGTTATTTAACGGAGTCTTATTACTTGTATAACAGTTCCTATTCTGATGGTTCTCCTACCAAAAAGCGATATAACTATAACGCTAAAAATCAAATCATAAGTATTGACAATATAAGTCCTAAAAAAACTAAATATTCCACAGACGTGAAGTTTAGCTACAACAGTAAAGGACATGTAACAAAAAAAGAAACCATTTATCCAGACGGTAGTAAAGCGGTAGATAATTATAAAACAGACAACAAGGGAAGAATTGTAAAAAAGGAAAGCTATACATCAAAAAATCAACTTTCATCGGAAACCGAAATCCGATACAACGGATCAAAAAAAACAGAAATACGCACTAGTTACAGTACTAAAGATGGAAGTATAAACGGAACATACACCACCGTCTATAAGAATGATAGAAGCATTAGCTATGTTTCAGAAAGTAAATGGAGCAATAGTACTTCTTCTTATGATTACGATAATAATGGTAATCTAATTAAGAGTATTAGCAAAGGGGAAAAAACTTATGAATATGACTACAATTATGTATATGACACTAAAGATAATTGGGTGAAAAAACACTATAAATCTACTTCCTATGATTCCTTTTACTTCCGGGAAGTCATCTTTAAAAATGGCAAAACAACTGGTGCCACAGATTTTGACAGAAACTTCATTAATAGATATGCTAATTATGACAACGTAGCTGTTGTTCCATTAAAAAAGAAATCGAGTACAACTACCACAAAAAAAAGAACTAACGACTACATGCCTTCTTTTACATACAAGAGCTGGACATACTCTTTTATTAATATGAATAAGAAAGTGTCTAGTATTTCAGGAACGGTAAAATTAGATGTTACGGATAATGATAGAATGTCTATAGGTTCTCATATCAAACTAAGAGTTAAAATAGACAGCAATCAAGAAACTTCTGGAAAGTACGAGGTGGTAGATTATAAAGCTCAAACAGATCAACATAAATGGACTATTAGATCGGTTACCAAGAATGTAAATTCCACCCTTTACATCTTTAAAGAAAAGAAGACTGTTAAAGGTATGGACATTCTAGGACTATTGCTAATGGGAAGTGGAGAAAAACAAATCACATTTTATTTGATGTAAAGAATGCCGACATATATAATAAACTATCCTCTATCTCTACTCCTTGTATTTAGCATTTTCACATGCGGACTCATTCTCTTGTTATATACGTCATTCTTAAAACTCAAAAGAAAGGAATCTCAACGAATATCTATGATTTCATCGGAATTAGAACTTGAAAAAAACATTTCAGGAAAATTAAAATCAGCTACTCTCCAAATTCAGAAAATGGAGCATGAGACAGATCAAAAATTCTTAAATATTCGTGTTACACTGCTAAACATACATCACACCCTTTGGGAAATTTTTACCTGACCTATTTCCTTTTAATCCTAAAAAACAAAACCATGAAAAACACATTATATATATTCTTATTTGTAATGCTTTTTGCATCTAATACACTGCATGCGCAAACAAAACTTATTGATAGTCTAAAGACATCACTTTCAAAAGTAGACACAAATGCTAAAAAGGCAAAGATCCTTGGAGACCTCACTTGGTATTACCGAGCAATTTCTACAGATTCTTCTTTAAAATATGGAAATCAGGCTTTGGAACTTTTGAACACTATGAATGACGAAAAAGCGTTGGCTCAACAGTTAAGTGATATGGGAGCTGTATATCTTTTCAGAGGTGATATCCAAGCTAGTAAATCTAGTTATCTACATGCCTTAAGATTAAGAAGGAAAAACAAAGATACTTTAGGAATTGCAAAAATAAACGCCAACCTAGCTACCATCTATCAGCAACTTCAACAAATCGATTCTGCTATGGTTATGAGTATAGATGCTATGAAATTTTTTGAGGAGAGAGACATGATTGGTAATGCGTTGATTATGAAAAGTAATATCGCCAACATGTACAGTTCGATAAAAAACTACGACAAAGCCATTCAGTATCATTTAGAAATTTTAACCGCTTACAGACAGCAAAAAAACACTTTTAGACAAGCAAATGAGCTGGTTAATTTAGGAAAAGCATATCTCTTTGTGAAGGATACGACCGCATCTATTAGTAGTTTCGAAGAAGCCATTCGACTTGCCGAAACGGTTAAAAATAACAGAACTTTAGGTGTTGCCTATTCCAATCTTGGAAATATTTATTTTATAAAGAATAAAAATAAAGAAGCTATTCGATTACTCAAAGAATCTTTAAAATATAGAAAAGTTTTAAACTCTGAATCTGAAATCGCCAGTCTAAATACCTCTTTGGGTCTGTTATATCTAAGAACAGGCAAAATTGCACTATCTAAAAGTCACTTTTCTAAATCTACAGGGTACTATGAGAAAAATGATATCCCTGACAAGCTTTCTTATATTTATCAAGGGCTCTCCTTAATTAGTGCGTACGAAAAGAATTTTGACAAAATGAATTACTACACAGCAAAAGGAGAGGGTCTTGCTATTAGCTTTTACTCAAAAGAAGTAAAAGAACAAGTAGTGGAGTTGGAAACAAAGTATCAAACAGAAAAGAAAGAGAAAGAGATCTTGCAACAAAAAGAACAGATTCTAGCCAATGAACTATCCATTCAAAATCGAAATCTATATATCATTTTAATAAGTTTTGTTTTACTCTTTGTGGCCTTACTATTCTATGGTATCTATAGAAGAAATCAATTCAAAAGAAACCAATTACAAAAAGAATTAGATCTAAAAGACGCATTGGCGACTATTAAAACTCAAAATAGATTACAAGAACAACGCTTACGGATTTCAAGAGACTTGCATGATAATATAGGTTCTCAGCTTACATTTATTATTTCATCTATAGATAATCTTAAATTCATTACCAAAGATGCTACCCCTTTATTAAAAGAAAAACTTTCAGGAATTAGTACATTCACTTCTGAAACCATATTCCAATTGCGTGACACCATTTGGGCGATGAATAAAAACACGATAAGTATTGAAGATTTACATACTCGAATTCTATCTTTTATCGAAAAAGCTAAAGATGCTGTCGACAGTATTGATTTTCAATTTAATCAAGAAATTGAGGAGAACCTCGAGTTCAGTTCATTAAAAGGAGTCAATATTTTTAGAGTTATTCAAGAAGCAATAAACAATACTATTAAGTATGCAGAGGCGTCTATCTTGGAGGTAACTATTTCTAAAAAAAATGACAACCTGATTATCTCTGTTATGGATAACGGAAAGGGATTCGATATAGAAACTGCTTCTTTAGGGAATGGATTAAGTAACATGGAAAAGCGCATGAGCGAAGTTGATGGTACTACAAAAATCGATACAACTTTGGGGAAAGGTACCTCTATTCAAATAATTTGTAAATTGTAGCGGATGTTAATCTCAATTCATGAAAAGAATCTCTGTTATTGTTCTTTTTTTAATTTGTCATATTTGTCAATCACAAACTGGAAGCTATTTAGATAGTATTTCTAGTTTAGAGGATCGATTATCTCAAGAACAATTCTTACAAACTATTGTAAATATTGACTATGATAAAGCATTAACGAACTCAAAAAAATACTTAGTATTAACTCAAAAAGCAGAAAAAATAGCATTAGAATTGGGGAATCAAGAGTTCCTTGCAAAAACATATGCAGCACTATCACTGGCATATCACTTTTCTTCTAAGTTCGATCTAGCTATTGAGTACACTTTGAAATCTGCTAAGCTTTATCAAGCGCTAGGAGATATTGAAAATTATGCAGATTCATACATCTCATTAGGGTGGAAAATTAAAAATAGAGATTTTGAAAAAGCCATTTTTTATATGATAAAAGGGATTCGCATCCTTGAAAAAGCTGACGCAGGTTCTATAAAACTAAGAGGTGCCTATAACAATTACGGTGTATTAAAACAGCGTCAATCTCAGCTAGACAGTGCGTATTACTATCATAAAAGATCGTTGGACCTATGCATTGTAAACAAGGATAGTATTGGTATTCCTTTTGCTCAAACACACATAGCAGAAATATACATGAAAAGAAAAGAGTTTCGCCTGGCAGAAAAATATTTGAATAATGCCTTAGAGATTCGTAGAAGTAGAAATGATATCTATGGAATTACTGATAGTCAATTGTATCTTGGAGATCTTTATTACGCAAAAAAAGATTTTGAAAAAGCCATTTCTTATTTTAAAAAAGCAGAAAAAATGGCTGCCGAAAACCACTATTTTCCGTTGAGAAAATACGCTTTGGAATACTTATCTAAGAGTTATGATGCACTTTCAGATACCAAAAATGCCTTTTTTTATTACAAAACATACACCTCCCTAAAAGACAGTGTTCTAAACAAAGACACCAACGCTAGAATTGCCTCTTTAGAAATTCAGTTTCAAACTGCCGAAAAGGAGAAAGAGATTTCGAAACAAAAAGAGCAGTTGTTAGAAAATGAACTTACTATTAAGACTAGAAATCTATATGCTCTTTTACTAGGATTCGCCTTTATAATTTTAGCAATTATATCATTTGGACTCTACAAGAGAAATCAATTCAAAAGAGTACAATTTCAAAAAGAACTAGAATTAAAAGATATTCTTGCAACTGTAAAAACTCAAAACAAGCTTCAAGAACAACGTCTGCGTATCTCCAGAGATCTTCATGACAATATTGGTTCACAGCTTACTTTTATCACATCCTCTTTAGACAATCTAAAGTTTGTCTCTAAAGAAATGAGTAAAACAATGCGCGAAAAATTAACAGACATCAATGATTTTACTATTGAAACCATAGATCAACTGAGAGATACCATATGGGCAATGAATAAAAACGAGATCTCTTCTGACGATTTACATAACCGGATGCTTACTTTTATTGATAAGGCTAAAAATGCAACATCTAATATTCAGTTTAAACTAGAAAACAACATACATTCTTCCGAACCTTTTTCCTCTGTTTTCGGAATCCACATTTTTAGAATTTCTCAGGAAGCAATTAATAATGCTTTGAGGCACGCAAATGCTTCAAAAATTACTATTTTTTTAGAAGGAAATGAGGAGTATTTTAAGATGAGCATCGTTGACAATGGCCAGGGTTTTGATCCAGAAAACTCACAGACAGGCAACGGGCTTCATAATATGAAAAAAAGAGCTCAAGATGTTGGCGGTACCCTCTTAATAAATTCAAAACTAAACAAAAGCACACATATTATATTGAACATCCCTCTGAAAAATACGTCAAATGACGTATAAAATAGAACAACGCAAAAGCATATATTTAACCAACTAACTCTTCTTTTATGAAACTTAAGATTTGTATTGCTGAGGACAATTATTTTTTAGTCAAAACCATCAAAGAAAAACTGTCCTTCTTTGACAATATTTCTATGAAATTTCATGCAAATAATGGCGCCGAACTATTAGGGAAATTAGAAGACAACAGCAACGTTGACGTTATTCTAATGGACATTCAAATGCCCGAAATGGATGGGATCAAAGCCACTGAAATTGTAAAAAGAAAGTATCCACAAATAAAAGTGGTCATGCTTACTGTTCTTGACGACGACAACTATATATTTGAAGCCATAAAAGCCGGAGCAAATGGATACTTACTAAAAGAAGTAAATGCAGAGAACCTCTATAACAGTATTCAAGAAGTAATGAATGGAGGTGCTCCAATGACTCCAAGCATAGCATTAAAAACCCTAAGACTTTTGAGAAACCCTATCATTGCTACTCAGAAGAAAGAAGATATTGAAGAGATCAAACTCTCAAAAAGAGAAACTGAGATTCTAATTCAATTGAGTAAAGGGTTAAATTATCAAGAAATTGCCGAAAACCTTATCATATCGCCATCCACAGTCAGAAAACATATTGAGAATACGTATAAAAAATTACATGTTCACAATAAATTAGAAGCTGTTTTAAAGGCTCAAAAAAACAAATTAATTTAAATTAATTTTGTACATTTAAATCCCTTTAATTTAGATTTATATGTTACTAAAAGTAGGAATAGGAATTTTAACAGGTGCGGCTATTGGTCTTTTTATGACCTCTTTTTTCTTGTCAGTGGGTACGCCCATGGTTGAGATCTTCTTAACCAAGATTACAGCTACCTCTATGGTTACAGGTTTCTTTTGCGGAATTTATGCTTTCTATTCTAAATCTAAATTGCAAGTTTTTTTAATTTCCATTATGATTGGAATGGCCGTATTCTTCCTAAAATATTTGATTACAGGTCATAACTTTGACCCTCTTACGATGGGTGCATTTACAGGCGCTTTAATTGGTGGTGTTTTTGCCGTAGTTAGAAAAGTAACATACTCCATTAAAGTATATAGACGACTTGAAAGATTAAGGAAGTCTGGATTTAACAATTATTCTTAGATATGTCGTGCCACATTTTGCCACGGACCTCCATTAATAACATCCAAACCATTGTTTGATAAAAATTCTTGAGCGGCTCCGCTTCTACCTCCACTCTTACAAACTGCTATAATCGGTTTTTCAAGAGATTTAATCTTATCTAAATTTTCAGGGATGGTATTCAGCACAATGTGTTGAGCTCCTTCAATATGTCCTTCGTTCCACTCCATTAAAGTTCGTACATCTAAAATGATTGCTCCCTTTTCTAAATATTCTTTAATTTCTTGTGAATTGTCTTGTCGAAACATATTGATCTGATATTGGTTAACAGTATTACTCTGTATTATACAGATTGCGAATTTACATATTCTTAGTGAAGTCTTAAAATAACAGAATGTAACATTTTCGTCTTTTTCGCTACTTATATATAGTAACCTTTAAATCAAATTGCTATGGGTTTTGGCGGAAGTGCAGGTGCTATGTTAGCTAGTTTAAAAAATAATAAGAGAGCTAGACCTAGTGCCTTTAAAAAATTAAAAGAAAGTGGTGTAGCGTACTCCACAAAAACGGAACTTTACTTTGACAAAAAATCGACACCTGCTCAATTAAGAGCACTTCGAAAACAGATCAAAAGAGAAAATGATAGTGCTTTTATTAAAAAAGCCATTATTATAGGAATACTACTCGTGGTTATTATCCTTGTAGTTGGTTTTATCAAATTCTAAAAAAAAAGCTCTGATGTTTATCAGAGCTTTTAATTATAGAGGGTACTATTTTTTACTTTTCAAGCGCATCTTCAATTACTTTCATTGCATCCATTGCTTTTGATCTCTTCGCTAAATCTAATGCAGTTAATTTACTTCTGTCAGATTTTGCTTTAAGTTTTGCTCCATGTTTAATCAAAAGCTTTGCAATTTTTGCTTTGTTGTGTCGAGCCGCAAACATTAAAGGAGTCATTCCATTTGATTTTTGATTCACATCTGCTCCAGCTTCAATTAAAGCTTTTACGGCATCATATTTACCCATTTGGATTAATTTACAGAAGTTATTCACTTTGTATGAATAGCTAGTAACTTCTTTACTTGGTACATTAGTCGTTGTTGCATTCGCTGTGCCAAATGCAAAAAGACATACGATAATTGGTAGAATTAATTTTTTCATGATTGTAGGATTTTAAGTTATTTGTTATTTTATACATAGTAGACTACAGAAAAAAGATAATGTTTCACATTAAAGCCGCAATTAACAAGCGTTTAACAGTTTCTTAATAGTATTTGGCAATTGATTCTTAAAAAGTGTTAAGAAAATCGATTTCGTAAAATTATTTTAACAGAATCCTTTCCTATACCAAAGCTTTGGTATCTTTATCGTTTAATTTTTTTCTATGTCCAAGAAAGTAATCTTAATGATCTTAGATGGTTGGGGAATTACCCAAGACCCAAAAGTATCTGCCATTTATAATGCTAGAACACCATATATTAACTCCCTTTATGACAACTATCCTTCTGCCGAGTTAAGAACTGATGGTGAACATGTAGGTCTTCCTGAAGGACAAATGGGAAATTCAGAAGTGGGACATATGAACTTAGGAGCTGGTAGAATTGTATATCAGAATCTAGCCAAAATCAATATTGCAGTCAGAGAAAAAGAGTTGGCTAAAGAAAAAGAATTGGTCAAGGCATTCGAATATGCTAAAAGAGAAAACAAAAATGTACATTTCCTTGGTCTGGTATCTAACGGAGGAATCCACTCTCATATAGATCATTTAAAAGGATTGTTGGATACCGCAGCAGATGCAGCGCTTCAAAATGTTTTTGTCCACGCCTTTACCGATGGAAGAGATTGTGACCCAAAATCAGGAAAGTACTTTATTAATGATCTGCAAGATCATCTAAAAAACACAACCGGAGAGTTAGCTTCTATTACAGGTAGGTATTATGCCATGGATAGAGATCAACGCTGGGAACGTGTAAAGCTTGCATATGATGCTATCGTAAATGGAATGGGCACCAAATCTGCAAACGCTGAAAAGAGTATTCTAGACAGTTATAATGAAGGTGTTACGGATGAGTTTATAAAACCTATCATTATGGTAGATAAAAATAACCAAGCTAAAGCAACAATACAGGATGATGATGTAGTCATTTTCTTTAATTTTAGAACAGATAGAGGGAGGCAACTTACCGAAGTCTTAAGTCAAAATGATCGTCATGAGTATAATATGCACAAGCTACCCTTGTACTTTGTAACAATGACCAATTATGATCAAACGTTTAAGAACATTCATGTAATTTACAATAGCGACAATATAGAGAATACGCTGGGAGAAATTTTAGAGCAGGCAGGAAAGTCTCAAATTAGAATTGCAGAAACAGAAAAATACCCACATGTAACTTTCTTCTTCTCCGGAGGTAGGGAACAAGAGTTTGATGGAGAAAAGCGGCTTTTATGTCCTTCTCCCAAAGTAGCTACATATGATTTACAACCTGAGATGAGCGCTTATGAGATACGAGACGCTATTATTCCCGAATTGGAAAAAGGCAATGTAGATTTTGTATGTTTAAATTTTGCCAATGGAGATATGGTTGGTCATACTGGTGTTTTTGAAGCCGCTGTAGAAGCTTGCGAAACCGTGGACATATGCACCAAAGATGTAATCACGACTGCTTTAGATAATGGATACACTACAATATTAATTGCAGATCATGGAAATTGTGAAACTATGATTAATCCAGATGGTACACCACATACCGCTCATACAACAAATCCAGTGCCTATTATATTAATTGATCCAGAACTGAAAAACATAAAAAATGGTATCTTGGGTGACATCGCTCCAACAATTTTGGATTTGATGGATGTTGAAAAACCTTCTCAAATGACACGACAAACACTTTTGTAATATGAAAAAAATGCTGCTTTTAGTTGTCTTTTCGTTCTGCATATATACTATGAACAGTCAGAACAAACAAGATAGAAATGGAAATTTAATCGGGTATATGCAAAAATCGGATCTTATGTCTCCAGATTTCAAAAAATGGTTTGAACCAAATTTTAATGCATATCAACCAAATGAAAAGGTCGTTAAAAAAATAAAGAAGAGCTTAAAGAATGTTACGATTAAATCATTTGTGGGGACTTGGTGTCATGATAGTAAAAGAGTAATCCCTCGATTATACAAAATTTTGGAAGCTGCCAATTTCGATTTTGATCGTAATGCAAAAATGGTAGGAATTACAAGAGGCAAAAAGACTCCAGATAATTTACAAGAAGGCTATAACATTAAACACACTCCAACAATTATTTTTTATAAAAATGGGAAAGAGATAGGTCGATTTGTAGAACATGCGAGGCAAACTCTTGAAAAAGATATCCTTAAGATCTTAAAAGGTAAAAAGTATAAGCATTCTTATCAAAAATAAAGTAGAATCTAACTTCTTTCACAAACCTTCAAATTTCGCTCGTAAATAAAACAATCAATAAAAAATAGTATCTTAGACGAGATTGTTTTGTCATACTACATATTCATATTTGTCATGACATTTCGAAAATAACGCAACATTCATTATTGTAAAACTTGTATTATGAAAAACATCTTATTTGTACTGGCATTGAGTATTACTTGCTACACATCAGCTCAAAAAAAACAAGCTGTAAAAAAAGATAAATACGGAAATTTGATCGGTTATGTTAAAAAATCGGCTTTTCTCGATAAAAGTTATAGTCAATGGTTTACAAAAAACTATGATTCCTATAAGACCGAAGAGGCTATTATTGACAAGATTCGAAAAAAGATCAATAAATGTAAAATTGCAGGATTTATGGGTACTTGGTGTGGTGATAGTAGAAGAGAAGTTCCTAAATTATACAAGGTCTTAGAACAAGTAGATTTCAATATGGATAATCTGGAAATGGTTGCACTTGATAGGAGCAAAAGAACACCAGACAACCTTCAAAAAGGATATAATATTGTCAGAATTCCAACCTTTGTTTTTTACAAGAACGGTAAAGAAATAGGCCGGTTTGTAGAATATTCTAGAGAGACTCTAGAAAGAGATATTTTAAAAATACTGACTACTAAAAGTTATAAACACTCGTATCAGAAGTAAATATGATCCCAAACAATCATCTGATCATCGCCATTGATTTCGATGGAACCATTGTAGAGGATGCCTATCCAGATGTAGGCAAGCCAAAGATTTTTGCACTGGAAACTATTAAACGATTACAAGGAGATGGGCATCGCTTAATCTTGTGGACGTATCGAAGTGGAAAAAAACTTCAAGAAGCTGTCGATTTCTGTGTGCAAAATGGTATAGACTTTTATGCCGTTAACAAGAATTATCCAGAAGAAGAGTTTGACCATAAGATTAGTAGAAAGATTCATGCAGATTTATTTATTGATGATAGAAATATTGGAGGTTTTATTGGTTGGACAGAAATCTATAAGATTATTTATAATCACGAACCAGAAGTACCGAAAAGAAAAAAAGGCTTCTTTGGTTTATTCAAGTAACATCTAGTACCACGTTATTTTTAGAATTTAGAGTATCTTTGCGCTTTTATTAGACCTATGATTGTAGTAAAAACTAGAGAAGAAATAGAATTGATGCGCGAGAGTGCTTTAGTGGTATCCAGGACATTAGGAATATTAGCCAAAGAAGTAAAACCTGGTGTAACTACATTATATCTAGACAAACTTGCCGAAGAGTATATACGATCACAGGGCGCTATTCCTGGTTTTTTAGGATTGTATGATTTTCCAAATACCCTATGTATGAGTCCAAACGCTCAAGTAGTACATGGAATTCCAAATGACAAACCGCTTCAAGAAGGAGATATTATTTCCATTGATTGTGGAGCTGTTAAAGATGGGTTTTATGGAGATCATGCTTATACATTTTCCGTTGGAGAAATTGCTGAGGAAACTCAAAAATTACTCCAAGTAACCAAAGAGAGCTTATACGCTGGTATCCGTGAGTTAAAAGCAGGTAATCGCGTTGGCGATGTTGGTTTTGCTATTCAGCAACATTGCGAAAAGTACGGTTATGGTGTTGTAAGAGAGTTAGTTGGTCATGGTATAGGGAAGGTGATGCATGAGGATCCAGAAATGCCAAACTATGGTAAACGTGGTCGTGGTAAAAAATTTGTAGAAGGAATGGTTGTTGCTATTGAGCCAATGATCAATCTGGGAACACACCGTATTAATCACTTAAGTGATGGTTGGACCATCTTAACCAAAGATGGAAAACCAAGTGCTCATTTTGAACACGATGTAGCCATTGTTAACGGTAAGCCAGAGTTACTTTCTACATTCCAATACATCTATGAAGCACTGGGTATTGAAAGTGATGAGGAAAATGAATTTAGACAAAATCAACTCGTTTTATAATTGTTTAGTAAAGACATTCAACAGATAAACCCAAAAGAGATCATTACAGGGTTCAAAGCTCGCTTTGTTCATTCCGACAATATGACTGTGGCGTATTGGGAAGTTGAAAAAGGTGCAGAACTTCCGCTGCATTCCCATGTTCATGAGCAAATAGCTATGGTCACAAAAGGGTCTTTTGAAATGACTATTGGAGGCGAAACCAACGTATATAAACCAGGAGAGATTGCTGTAATTCCATCTAATGTTGAGCATTCAGGGAAGGCACTAACCTCCTGTGAAATTACTGATGTATTCTCTCCTGTAAGAGAAGATTATAAATAGACTGTGAAACTTTTCAAGATCATATTAAATACGATTCCACGACCTCTGTTGATTAAACTGAGTTATATAGCTCGACCGTTTATTGCTTTTTATTTAAAAGGAAAAACATATACGGACCCAATAGATGGTAGAAGCTTTCGAAAGTTCTTACCTTATGGGTATGGCACACAAAGACCTAACGTTCTCGCTCCAGGGACATTATCTTTAGAGCGTCATCGATTAATGTGGCTATATCTTCAACAAGAAACAGACTTCTTTTCTAGTCAAAAAAGAGTATTACATATGGCTCCTGAGCAATGTTTTTTAAAACGATTTAAAAAACTAAAGCATGATTACATAACGGCAGACCTTTATTCTCCAATTGCCGATGTAAAAGCCGACATCACTGATCTTCCCTTTAATGACAATTCTTTTGATATTGTTTTCTGCAATCATGTTTTAGAGCATATTCCAGATGATACAAAAGCGATGCAAGAACTATATCGCGTGCTAAAACCTGGAGGTTTTGGTATTTTTCAAATTCCGCAAGATCTTAGTAGAGCAACTACTTTTGAAGATAACTCGATTACAGATCCAAAAGAAAGAGCTAGAATCTTTGGACAATATGATCATGTGCGTGTCTATGGCAGGGATTATTTTGATAAACTCCGATCCATTGGCTTTACTGTTAATGAAGTAGATTACACAAAAAAGATCTCACCTCAATTGAGCGAAAAGTATCGTCTAATGAAAGGCGAAATATTACCTGTTGTTTTTAAATCTTAAAAGATTTATTTGTTGCTTTTTAGCACATTGAACTTTTTTTGTACACTATCTTTCTTAATAACAAAACCTTTAAATGGATATTCATCTATGTAAGGATTCTTTGTTTCTGTTTTTCCTAAGAATATTTCTCCAAAATCACTTTTCATAGTTAAACCTGTATTACCTTCATCGCTTAAAATTAATGACATTCCCTCAGTACCATTATCATTGTCAAGACCAAGTACTACTCTATTTTTACCATTTACATTTATTAAGTTATACCCAGATCTTTCAAAACCTCTTTCATCATTAATTTCTATACCTGTTGCAAGCCCAATCCTTTTTCCAATATTTGGATCTGGAGTAGGGCTTCCTATTGCCAATCTATCATATCCGTTTTCATCCAATATGAGCATTCCATAATTCTCATGTTTATATGTTTTATACCATTCTTTATACTCTGGCGGAAAATCATTTCCCCACGCCTTCATGGCTTTATCATAATCATCACGAATTCTATCTTTTGATTTTGGAACAGGCGCGCCTATTAGAACCCTTTCTTTTCCATCTTCATCTACAATAACGATACCTTTGGTATAAATTATATCATTCTTTTCAATTTGTGAATGATAAATAAGGTAGATCACACATATAACGAGTAAAGTAATTACAGCATACATTTTGTACATTGATTTTTGCATTTTTTCCTGTAAAATTGACGATGTTTCCATAAATTGATTTTTGATTTTGAAACAAAACTATATTTTTACGAGATTGAGTACTAATTGAAAAGGTCTCATACATACAATTAAGACAAAATAGAATTATAACGCCTGTGAATATTACTTGGGATAACATTTACCTAGCCATACAAATAGTGGTATCGGTGCAACTATTTTTAGGAATTGCACTAAACATTTTAGAATTCAAAACGCGCAATTTGCTTTTAGCTTATTCATGTTTTTTGGTTATTTACTCCTATAATATATTTTTCACATATCAACTAGACAACTTCTATCTTCAGCAACCATTGCATATTGTTGCTAGTTACATCTATTTTGGGCCTACTTTATATTTGTATTTTAAAAGCATTCGCAAAGAAAAAGGAATACATTTCAAAGATTTCCTCAAGCACTATTCCATCCCTGTTTTGTTGTGTCTAATCTACAATGTTGTTAAATATCCTTACTATAATTTTCTAATCTATACGATATTATTTGTTTATATCGCTTTGAGTTTTTCCATTTGTAGGCAACTACTAAATCATTTAGAAGGATCATTAAGAAAACGATTATTATGGTTTATAGGGATTACAGGCGTCTATCTTATTTTAGATACACCCATGCTGATAATTGAAGATTTGGCAATTCTTGAGATTTCTCCATTCTCTTTAATTCATAAACCAGTAAATACGTTTTTCTATCAATTTATTCATTACCCATTACTATACATTCATTTCTTTATTTTATCTCTTTATGCAATCACGGAGATTCCTAGATTCAAAAGATACTTTTTAACCAAATCGCTTCGCGAATCAGGAATTAGCATAAAAGATCGACAAGTTTTTAGTCAAAAAATAAAACATTTTTTTGAGGTAGAGAGAATTTTTCTAGATCCACATCTTTCATTAGAAGTTCTTTCAGAAAAAACACACGTCGAGAAAAGTTTAGTTTCTAAATTGATAAAAGAACATTATCAAAAGGGGTTTAATGATGTTGTAAACCAATATCGAGTTAAAGAATTTAAAACGCTTTTAGAAAATGAGGTGTATAAAAATTATGATTTAGTAGGACTGGCCAAAGAAAGTGGTTTCTCTTCTAAGGCTACTTTTTATCGAGTTTTTAAGGATCTAGAAGGAGTTACACCGAACCAATACAAAAAACAACTACAGGCCTAATTCCTATATTCTTTTAGCGTTCCGTTTTCATCTGCAAATATTAAAATCACTTCCAGGTCAGGTTTTGATTTCAAAAAGCTTTTTGTCCGTTCTAGCCCCATGGCCATAAAGGCTGTCGCGTAGGCATCTACATCGGCACAATCTAGGTTTGCAATCACCGTAGCTGCTAATAAATTACTCTCAGTAGCATACCCTGTTTTTGGGTTGATGGTATGCACATATTTTTGCCCTTGTTCCGTAATTCTAAATTTTCGATAATTTCCAGAACTGGCCATCGACTTGTCGGTTAATTGTAACAATGTATATGCGGTGCGAGTCCCATCTGTATTCGGATTGTCTAATTGTACAGTCCAAAGTTTACCATCTCGCTTCTTTCCTCTTGCTCGAATCTCCCCTCCTATTTCTACCAAATAATTTTTGATGCCATTACTTTCTAAGAACCTCCCCACAACATCAATCCCATATCCTTTCGCAATAGAATTAAAATCAAAGTATGTTTCATTATATTCTTTTATTACCAAACCATCTTTAATCTTTACCTTATTAAAACCTACGTAGGTCATTAATTGAGCCACTTTGACACTATCAAGATCATTTAGTGGTTTTTTAGGACCAAACCCCCAGGCATTTACCAAATCGCCCACTGTAGGATCGAAATATCCATCTGTTTCTTTAAAGATCCGCTCCGATTTTTGAAATACTTCTTGGAACAAAGCATCGACCTTTACCTCTTTTTCTCCTCTGTTTATTTTCGATATATCTGAATTAGGGATATATGTGGATAGTGATTTATTCACATCCGTGAACAATCCATCAATCGCAGTTTCATAATTCACATCTCCATAATAAATGATGCTATAGGTAGTCCCGAAAACATTTCCTCCCAATCGAATAGGCTCACTTTTTTTACATGATACAAAAAGTAAAAAAGTCAGACTAACAACAACAAAACGGCATGGATGCATGATATTTAATTTATGAAGCAAAGATAGTATTTAAAGTTCTCACAAAATGCTCACAAATTATTGTTAATGCATGTTTTTGTGCCTACATTTTTTTAACTTTGTAACTCTCTTAATTTAATTACTTATAAAATGAGGAAACTAGTACTATTGATTGTAACTGTTATACTTACAGCTTCTTGTGTTTCTAAAAAAGATTATGCCAATTTAGAAGCAAGACATAAAAAAGCACAGAACGAGTTAGTTGCTGTAAAAAATAGCTTGACAAAATGTTTAATTGAGAAAGAAAAATATCAAAATCAGATCTCTGGTTTGGATAACACCATTTCTGAATTGAAAAAAGACAAGGAAAAAACACTAGAATATGTTGACAACCTAACGGTACTTACCAAAGGTGCAAATGACAACATTAAAGAAACCTTAGCTCAATTGAGTAAAAAAGATAGATACATCAATAGAATTAGATCTGCGGCTTCTAAGAAAGATTCACTGAATTTAGTAGTTGCTTTCCATTTAAAGAAAGAATTGAAAGAAGGTATTGATGATGAAGATATTGAAATCAATGTTGAAAAGACTGTTGTATTTATTTCTATCTCTGATAAATTATTATTTAAAAGTGGAAGTTACAACGTAACAGATAAAGCCTACCAAGTATTAGAAAAAGTAGCTACTGTGGTAAAGGGACAACCAGAAATGGAAGTAATGATTGAGGGACATACAGATTCAACACCTATTAAGAATGACATAATTCAAGATAACTGGGATTTATCTGCTAAAAGAGCTACTGCGATTACCAGAATTTTGCAATATAAGTATGGTGTGAAACCAGGAAGATTAATTGCAGCAGGAAGAAGTAGTTATGTTCCTATTGCTGAAAATGACACACCAGAAAACAAAGCAAAGAACAGAAGAACAAAGATTATTATTATGCCTAAGATTGGCCAGTTCTTTGATCTTTTAGAAACAAAAGTTGATTAACACCATGTTGATTTAGATAAAAAAGCGTCACTTTTTAAGTGGCGCTTTTTTTATGGAATTATTTTCACAAAGTCCTCAAATGCTACGTAATATGGTTGATCTTTAAAAACAGGTAGTTCCGTACTTTCCGCATTAGCTATACCTACTCCGGCGAACCAAACTTTAGCGTTCTGTTTTTTGGCATGCTCTTTAAAGGTCTCCATCCATAGCACATCATATTCCTCTGGAAGTTGAATATTTTTCGTTGCTTTTACCAATACAAAAATGGTAGGCTCTCCTTTTTTATAGAGCACAAACTGTGGGTGTCTTTTTAACTGACTATTGATGGCTCGAAATTCATAACCCATTTTTTCAAGCTTCTTCCCAACAATATTCATAGCTAAATTATGAAGTTCTTGTTCCGTTAAAACGTGCATAGGTTATTTCTTTTTATTTCGTTTGTTGTAATTTTTATCGCCGCGAGTTTTTGGCTTCTTGTATTTTTTAGCAATCTCTCTTCGGTATGAACCTCCCTGATTGGTCTTTTTATTCTTTTCCTTTTTTTCATGAAAAGCTGGACCAGGGACATATTCTAGAGATGTTCTATTTTTGGAGATTTCTCGATCTTCATTGGGACGTTCTTCTTCCGTCAATTGCTTTGAAATTTCAACTTCCGCAGGCAACTCTAGCAACGGAATGTTATAATCCATCAGAGTTTCAATTCGTTCTTTTGCTTCTTGCTCTTTTTTCGTTGAGAACAGAATCGTTTTTCCTTCATGTTCAGCTCTACCTGTCCTACCAATTCTATGCATGTAGTTTTCTGGAAAGTGTGGCGTATCAAAATTGACCACATGTGTAATTTCATCTAAATCCAATCCACGAGCCATGACATCGGTAGCTACCAAAACACGATTGCTTCCTTCATCAAATTGTTTGATAGAGCGAATACGATAGTTTTGTGTTTTATTAGAGTGAATCACACAGGTTTCAGAACCATATACTTCCTCTACAGCAGCAAACAACAAATCTGCTCTTCGCTTGTTAGCAACAAAAACTAGCACTTTACTAAAGGTTTGTTTATCACCCAACAGGTGATTTAATAAGTTAACTTTTGTATAAAAATTTTGAACATTATATGAAGTCTGTGCTATATTATCCAATGGAGTTCCGCTTACAGCAATAGATACTTTTTGCGGCGACTTAAAGAAATCGAAAATCAATTCATCAACATCTTGAGTCATTGTTGCCGAAAACATCACATTCTGTCTTCCTTTTGGTAACAAATCAAAGATATTCAACAATTGAAAACGGAATCCTAAATCCAACATCACATCCACCTCATCAATCACTAATTTCTGAATGGATTTTAATTTCAACACATTGCTCAATGCCAAATCGTACAAACGTCCAGGAGTTGCGACAATAATATCTTGACCTTGCGCTACAGCTTGCTTTTGAGTATTAATATTTGTTCCTCCATACACTCCTAATACACGAACATTGATATAAGTAGCTAACTTTTCAATTTCTTCTACCACTTGCAGTACCAATTCACGAGTAGGTACTAATACCAACACTCTTGGCGTATCTTGTTTTGAGAATTTTAGGTCGCGTAAAATCGGCATCATATAGGCAAAGGTTTTCCCGGTACCTGTTTGTGCAATTCCCACCACATCTTTCCCAGAGCGAACCACAGAAAAAGCTTCTTCCTGAATTGGTGTGGGATGTGTAAATCCCATCTCTTCAATACTATTTCGGAGTTGGTTAGATAAGTCTAAATCTTCAAAAGTGGTCATTGCCAAAAAATTTTGACAAAGGTATGCTTTCTAATCTTTAAACCGAATAAACTTCGAGTTTTCAAAATAGTATCCGGGAATTTCAATAAAGGATTGTTGAGGTAACTTATACCAAGGGCTCATATTCGTGTTGGAGAGATTCTTTAACATGTGTACACTCTGTGCAGGAGTGTTTCCTTGTGCTAATACAAATCGTTTATTTCCAGATGTGTCTTTCATCTCATCTACAATCATCACAATATGACCTGGGGTTCCTGGGCGTACCAACATATCTCCAACTTGCAAGTTTTTAGATGTTGTTACTTTAGGCAATTCATTGTACAGGGATAATGTGCCTGAATATGCATAAATGAGGTTTAAAAATCGATAGAAATTACGCTTTGAATAATTGGGTTGTGCTGTTTTGTGAAATGATACTTTATTACCTCTTATGTTGGGTCTGTATCCTTGCGCATATTTGCTCCAAGAACAATAATGCCCACTGGTAAATTCAAAACCAATCTTACTCTTTTGATTCGTTTTCCATAAATACTCAGACCGCAAACGAATCAATGCATCTGCACATTGTTGTAATCCATTTTTAGGAACAGACAACTCCAGAACACCTACATGTCCTGATTGATAAAAATAGGGAGATGTGTCATAATTAATCACTTTAGCTCCAGAAGTTTTTAATGGATAATTCTGAATAAACCTTTGGAAACTCCCTACCGGATATTCTGTTCTTGTATAGCCTTCAGGCACCAACACTCTATCTTGAACTGTATTCCCTTCTTTATTAATATAATTTGGCTCTGCAAAAACACTGGTTATAGTATTCGCATATACTTTAGCCTTTTTGTTAAACTGAACGAAGGCAAATAATCCAACAGAAAAGAGTAGTAAAATGATGAGTAGTTTCTTTCTCATGTCAGGATAACGAGAAAAAATCTTGGTACGTATAAAAATTTTGTTAATTCAAGATCTCAATTAACCTCTTCTTATACACATCAAAGTCTTTGAGGTTATGATGCGTACCCTTGGCAATGGTTACAAAATCTTTTTGAGAGGTCCCTAGCTGAAACAGTTCTTTAGAATCGTCAAAAGAAGTAACGACATCCGTATCGCCATGGAAAAAAGTAATAGGACTCGTGACTTTAGGAAGGTCTTTATTAGTTTCAAATTTATATTTGATAATAAATGTTGGTGCCAATTTAGAATAAAAACGTACTCCTTTTTTCATATTATAAAAAGGAGCTTCCAAGATCACGTGCTTAGGATTATTCTTTGTAGCTACTCTCGTGGCAAATGTGCAGCCCAAAGAGCGTCCGTAGATAATTATCTGCTCTTCTGGGAACTGTTGCTTTACATAAGTGTATGCCTGTAACGCATCTTTATACATTGCTCTTTCATCATAAGACCCAGTACTTTTTCCATAATTCCTATAATCCATTACAAACACATCGTATTGATATTCCTCTAGATACGCAACCAGATTTCCCCATCTACTTAAATTCCCTTTATTCCCGTGGAAGAACAAAATGATTCCTTTTGGATTTTTAACTTTGAAGTGCAATGCATTGATAGTTTCGCCATCCTCCGTCTTCATATTCACTTCTTCAAACATTTGTGCAAATGAATACACATAGTCTTTAGCAAGTGGTTCGGATTGAAAAATGATCTTATCTTGAAACATGTACAGCAATATAAACACTACGGCCACAACAACGGCCAGCGTAGCCATTATTTTTTTGATCATTTTCGCTTTTTTTTGGTTCTCACATAATCGATACTGGTTTTCTTTCTATCTACCTCAGCTCTCTTTTTTATATTTAAGATCTCTCCTAAAGCCCTATGGTAGCTTTCAAAATTGTGTAAATCTTTGTGTCCACCCCCAATAATTGGATAGAGTTTGGTCGTATCTGGTTTTAATTTCGATAATCGTAAACTTGATTTAAAACGAATTACTTTATCATTTGTACCATGAATAAGGTTGATAGGACAGTCTACATATTTAATCCACTTATAAGTGGGCATTTGATAGCGCATCACCAAACCTAAAGGAACGAGTGGTAAGTATCTTTTTACATTCTTGGACATGCTAAAATACGGGCAGGCTAACACCAAGGCTTTCGGATTGTTCATGGAAGCAACTTTAGTGGCCAAACCTGTTCCTAAAGAACGTCCATATACAATAATATGCTCTTCTTTCACCTTTTCTTTCAACCGATCGTAGACATACAACGCATCTTTTTTCATGCTATCCTGACTCAACTTACCGGTACTTTTACCAAAACCACGGTAATCGATCATAATTACATCATAACCATGCAATGTGAAATCTACGGCAAATTTCCCCCAACCTTTAATGCTTTTTGAATTTCCTTTCAGATAATATACTAACCCTTTAGGTCGTTCTGTTTTAAAATGTAGTCCATTAATAACAGCACCGTCTTCTAGTTCCAGATTATACTCATCTACTTGCTGGTTCTCATACTGAAACTGAAAATCCTTTGGTAATTTTTCTGGATGGAATAGCACTCGTTCTTGAAAGAAGTAAATAAGAACACTTACCACAGCTACTACTATGATGAGAATCAGTAAATAAGAAGTCCAAGGCATACTATTGGTTTGTTGAAACGAATCTAATCATTTTTAGTTCTTGAAACAAATTCAGTATAAATGAAAAATTTTGTAACTTTAACGAAGTCAGGCTTTTGTAATACCCCCTTTTATTACATCTATAGTTTCACTAACCGAACTATACTTATGATAAAATTCTTTAGGCGAATCCGCCAAAAAATGCTGTCCGAAAATAAATTTTCGAAATACCTGCTCTATGCTATTGGTGAAATCATTTTAGTGGTCATTGGGATTTTGATTGCGTTACAGATTAATAATGCCAATGAGAATCGTAAAACAAAAGCTGTTGAAACCAGTTATTTAGAACGTTTAATGGTAGATTTAAAAGAGAATAAAACACTTTGGCAAGAAACAATGGATAGAAAGCAAAAGCAATTAGAAGCGGCCCATGTATTCTTGAACTTAAGATTTAGTAGAAATCAAGATACTGTGATGGGAGTCCTGCCTTATTTTACAGCTCTCGGTACTTGGGCAGATATCAATATCAATCAGGTGACTTTTAATGAAATGGTAAGTAGCGGGACATTGAACATTATTTCCAATGATTCTATTAAGATCAAATTACTAAGTCTTGATAAATTGTACAAAGCCATTTTGAATCGACAAGAATTGCTCCAAGAAGAATATTTTATTCGATTGCTCACTCCAGTGATGAACATTTTAAATACTAGTAATATCTTACCTCTCGACCCTGTAGAAGGAAAAATTATCAAGCGTAGATTTTCCGGTGAAGAAACCAGACAATATGCCAATCAGTTTAAAAAAGAGATGATTACGTTAATCAACGATAAAGCATTTATGAATGGAGTGATTGGAGTTACCTTCAATGCGCCGCCTCAATTTCAAGAATTTAACCAAGCCCAAAAAGAGGTGACAGATTTAATTCAACTAATTAATAAAGAGCTAGGAAATGATTAAACTCTTTCCATTTATAAATAAAGTTAAACTGTCATGTCGAGCGGAGTCGAGACATCTCATGAAGAGATTTCTCAATCGCCACTTTGTTTCTCATGTCGAAATGACAACTATACACTATGATTAAATTCTTTAGACACATTCGTAAATCTCTTTTAAGTGAGGGAAAAACTAAAAAATATCTTTTATACGCCATTGGTGAAATTATTTTGGTGGTGATTGGTATTTTAATTGCTTTGCAATTAAACACTTTGAAAGAAGAAAAGCAAAATAAAAAAATAGAGCAAGATTATTTGAATGGTATTATTGCCAATTTAGAACAAGATATTAATGAATTATCTGGTTTGTTAAAAAAAGATACGATCACCTTTAAGGCCTATACAAATATCTTAATGCCTTTTAAGGACCCTACAACAAAAGTATATACTCCTGCTTTTATTGGAGGAACCATCGCTCCCTCACAATACACCCATCAATTTGATGGTAATAGCATTGTCTTTGAAGACTTGAAATCTTCTGGAAAGATTAACAATATAGAGTCCGACATGCTTCGGTTTGCGTTACTTGAGTATTATAATGACAGTGAAAACTTTGCAGACATTCACAAAAAAAACAACACGATTATCAATCAATTAAAAGATGAAGCATTTACAGATAACATAGACCTTAATTCTTTAATAGAAGGGTTTATCTTCAGAGGTGAGTGGAGTGCTCAATTGGATCCTTTGGACCTTTCCTTTTTTAAGAAAAGTAAAAATGATGCTGCTGTAAAAAGATTTGCAAACAGAGTTTCTTTAATGAAAGGGCTTTTAAAGGTAAATCATACCTACAATGCTTTTTTAATGGAGCGATCAAGAAAACTAACAACACTTATTCAAGATTACTTAAATGGTGAACAAATAGATTTTACCACAAAACTTCCCAAAGAAGCATTACCCGCAATTATAAAAGGAGACATTTCTGCTTTAGATACGGTAACTACTGCTAATACAATAAATACCTGCTTTAACGTCGAGAATTCATACGCTATTAGTTATATAGCATTAAGTATTGAGAATAATTCTTTTACATCATTGCGATATTTTGTAGAAAAAGGCGCCGATTTAGAGTTGGCTTGTTTTGACAAAACACCTTTAATGTATGCCGTAAAATATGGTCATATGAAAATGGTACAATATTTATTGGAAGTTGGCGCTGATATTCATAAAGTTTCGGTAGAAGGAAAAACGGCTTTAGATTATGCTAAAAAATATGGACATCCTGAAATCGAAAGTTATCTAAAAACCTATAAAAAGAACTAGTTTATAATACAATTCTTTGGCAAATTGTAACGAACGTATTAAAAAATGAAAAGCCAGCAAATTTTGCTGGCTTTTGCGGTTAAATATCTAACCCCCCGGATAGTATTCATTAACCAATCTAAACTATATGAATTATAGTTTTCTTTAATTTCTTAAAAGTGCCAAGTGCTGATAGTTAAAGGGCGCAGCATGTGATAATCACCTTGGCACTTAGATTTTAACTTACAAATGAATTCAGAGAACTCTTAACAATGAAAACAATTGAGGAAATAGTTAAAACACTGGGGGAAATTCTTTCTCATGAAATTTTCAATATCTAAACAATTTCTAATTAACAATCAAACTGCTTTATTTTCTGTATTCAAGTACCATAGTTTATTATCTACGCTTTCCTTTACTCTGTAATGCCCTTTCTTAATTACAAAAGATCTATCTAATACTGCCATCCAAATATATTTTGCTCCACAGTTATAACAGATATAACTGCGGTTTTTCGGAAAAAACTTCAGTAGAAATTGTCTTTTGACTCTCAACCTAGATTTAGATCTACAAGACGGACATTTTTTCATTTTTTCTAGTTTTATTTAAAATCTTTTACTGGGTCAAAAATAAATCATAACATCACCTATGGTGTACGTAGTACTACGTAAATCGAAGAAAAATCACAAACTTAGCACAAAATGCTCCAGTACTTCTCCTTCAGGAACATCCATTTTCTTGCGTATTCTGTGGCGGATTATTTTTACAGAACCAACAGTTGCATTTCTAATAGATGCTACTTCTTTAGTAGATAGATTCAATCGTAATAACGAACATACCTCACGTTCAGTTTTTGTTATATTGGGATACAACTCAATAATTTTACTTTGAAATTCTGTATTCAACGTATCGACTTTGTTTTGCAGTGATGAAAGTTTATTCTCTGTCGCTATTTGCAATTTCATTTTCAAAATCAGCGCATGTGTATAACCTCTTATTTCTGCTGAGGAACTCATGCTATGATCTTCTTTTAGCTGCTCAAGTAATTGCTTCTTAAAAAGTAGGCGCATGTTGTTGTCCGCAACAAGTGCTTTTATCTCGCGCTCCGATTCCCTAAGCTTTCTCCGTAATACATCTCTTTTATATCCTTCGTCTTCAGATATTGTTATAATCCTTTTAGAGTAGTTTTGATTCTTAAGGATTAAATAGCACATCCATACACCGCTTATTACGAGTGAAAAACCAATTATAAAAGTTGAAGTATGCACAGATGTCATAGAATAGAGTAATGCTTTATATAGACAAAACTATATCATAGTATGTCTTACTATATACGTACTGACACGTAGTCAAAAAAAAACCGATACATTGCTGTATCGGTATGTGGTTAAAATACTAACCCCCCGGAAAAATTATTAACCACAAACTGCAAAAAAGGTTCGCAGTGTATTATGCTTTAAAAAGTGTAGTGTCAAGGTCTAGTAATTGAGGGCTTACTCGTATTATGGTTCTCTCAACACATACACTTATATGTTTTGTACTATACAAATGAAGACATATTCTACGGTTCGGTGAAAAAAAAGTCCTTAACCTCTAGATTTATGACCTAAAGACCTATTATTATGGCTTTAATATTTTATGAAAATGTGACTTTAGTTAAACATCAAACAAAACGGGTATTTTCCTTTACGACTATTTTCTTAAAAGCAAGCTCATATCATCCATCTTAAGAGAAGCGTACTAATACACTGAATGAGGAAAAACAGTAAGGTAGAATCTTCATCTATGAATAAAAGATAAATAAATATGAGCTCTTATCTTTACGCACATTTTAAAACCCGGACCCTGGATCTTCCGGACAAGCTGCCTGGGCTTTCTTTGGCGATAACATTATATAAGTTCCTATCGCCGTTAAAGCGGCATATTTACCATAGGTTCCCATTTTTCTAAGTGCCTCTTTACGAGATATATCCTGATTTGTATTTTCAATATTATTTTTCATAATGTTTTCTTGCTTCTATTATTGAATAATGATCTTCTTGTTCAAACTTCCTTTTTCTGTCTCCAACTGAACGATATACACTCCTGTTCTAAAGCTAGGCAGTGTAATATCATTTACACCAGCACCTATAAAAGAGGTATTCAGTATCTGCCTACCTAAGATGTTAAAGATCTTTACTTTTGCTTCGCCACTTTGTACTCCTACAATTCGTAAATTATCACTACTAGAGGTATACATGCTTACAGCAGCTAACACTTCATCACCAATGCTTAAAGCATTTGCCGTAGTATGCAGGTAAAAACGTCCAATTCCATTGAGGTCTTCCGATAGTGTTTCGGTAAAATCTGAAGTAGCATCTAACAAGCTATAAGTACCCGTATCTCTATCTTCCAAATACACCTGTATGTCTGCAGGAAGGTTTATTGAGGCTGCCGAAATAGTAATATTGGTTCCTGAAGCAGCATGTACTCCCACAGGAATGACCATACTTTCCAGATTTGTATCCGGTAAAGATTGGATTCCTAAATTTTGACCATTACTATCATTTACCAAATGTGTATAGATAGTAAAAGTATGTTCGGTTCCACTAAAAATGGTACTATCATATCCGTTGTCCCAACCTAATGTTGTATTATTTATATAATAAACATCTGCTGTTTTTACGGTATTCCCATCTGTCAGACTCAATAAAATCTCAGGTCTGGTGTTGGCATTCCTCTGAAAGTTATCTGTTTGATGACTTTGCATCGCTTCTGTAAAATTAAAAGTGTTGCTTCCGTTAGAGCTTACAAAGAACCCTTGTGTGGGCGCTATAAACCTTGCTGAAGTAGCTTGATTTATTTGTTCATAAGAACTCGTTCCTTGATTCCAAAACCAAAGCGTTTGCTCTGTTAAACTTGCAGTGTTGATCGTTAAAACATTGTTTGTCCCATCTGCGTTTACATTGGCGGGTATATACGATGGGTATGGGTTTCCAATTAAGTTAAATCCGTTCATATTAGAACTAATAGATACACCGACATCCGATACAGGCATCGTTCCTGTAAAAGCAATATCTCCAGATGCCGCCAGTTTTAAGGACCGTCCTTCTCCTTGTGGAAAATTACCAGTTCCTGAGGCTCCATTTTGATAATACGCCCAACCGGGAGTACCATTATTGTAAGAAGACAAACCTCTGTTATTCACTGTTCCTAAGGCTAAACCTTCAGCGCTCGCAAAAGCGTCTATATCTTGTCCGTTTACTGGCGATGAAATTAAATACCAATTGGTAGTCCCAATCGTTCTATTGTAGGTTACATTTCCAGAAACAGACGTTTTTGCAATAAAGGACCCTCCCGAGTTCACCGTAATCACATCGTTATTGGTTACTGCTCCATTGACCGTTAACTGCGCCCCAGAATTAATTGTCATATCATTTACACTAATTGCTCCTGATGCCACAGGGTCATTCGCTACATCATCAATAGTCACGGTAGAAGTTCCTGTAGGTACGCTACTTAGCGACCAATTTGTCGTTGTATCCCAATCTGTATCTGTGGTTCCCGTCCAAGTATTTGCTAATACCGCTCCTGAAGAATCATAGGTGTCGTCAAAAATCTGCGTACCATCTCCTGAAGGAGGGCTGGTTGTAGTCATTGCAGTAAATGTAAGGTCTTGAAATCCTGGATCTGCAAAAAAAGCGATCATTGGATCTTTGGTATTATCATCAAATTGTATCGTTAAATGTGCTAATAAATGTGGTGACCCAGCCAAAGTAACATTCGTAGGCATGTTTACCTCATCCAATGATTGTAACCATGCTATCGATAACCTTGAAGACGTATTATTTGCCAAGATTGTGCCATAATAATTAAGTACACCTGCAAATCTTCCATCAAGAATATATCCTGTTTCACTTCCTACTGGATGTGTAAAGGTTAGATTTCCGCCAAAGATATTTGTGCCAAATGCTGCAGTGTTATAGGTAATGTAAAATTGCCCTATTCCTAATTTAAAATCTGTATCGGTAGCCAGCATTATATCGACTTCATAATGAGTCGTCCCTGGGTTACCACTTCCGTCTGTCATCTTTGCATTTGCAAAGGAGTACGTAATTGCTTGGGCAAAAAGCCCTTGCAGTCCCAAAAAACAAATGGCTATTAAGCATATGCTTCTTTTTAAGGCTTTGGTTTTTAATTGGTAATTTTTCATCATTTTTTATTTATAAGATTTGTTTAAAATTGAATTCCTGACCCAAAGGCTGCTAGTAGTTTTGTGATGTCAGTAGTTTGAATTTGACTATCCATATTCACGTCCTCCAATCGATATCCTGCCTGACCGATCAGTGTGCTTAGTGAACTATAGTCTGTTGTTTGTATTTGCCCATCTCCGCTAACTTCTCCTGCTAATAGACCGTATACTCCTGTAGTCAGTTCTGTAACGGCATTGGTTGTTCCTCTTAAATTACTTGCCACTTTAAAATTTACAGTAGCATTAATGGCGCTAAGATCATTTGCTGTGTCTGTAACCACATTGATATGATTCCTGTGTGAAATGGATACGAAGTAATTGTCTTTTTGGAATGTAAAGCTCAAACTCGAATAGCCATCTACATCTACTACATCTCCATCACGCTGGAGTAAAGCTCCTTTTGTTTCAAGCACTGTATTGATATTATTTTTATCGCGTAGTTCTATTAATACCCAATCTACAATGGCATTTCCGCCAGACACATTAAAAATTTCAGAATCAATAACATAAGCCCCATCACCATATGGTGAATTGCTAGGAATGACTCCTGCCACGCGTAACCCATCATTCATTAGGTTACTTGACGTATTATAAGGACCGCTTAAAAAAGCGTTTATGCTTAGTTTATTTTCCGATTCAAATTCAAATACTTCTACCTGTCCAGAATCTGCACCATTGGTATCATTATCAGGAGCCCCTACAGCTACGATGTTTCCTGTGGCATTTAAACTCATTGAGCTCCCAAAACGATCATCGGCAGCTGTACCATTAATATCAGCTCCTAGCTGTGTCCATACACCTGAAAGGTTTTGGTATATTCTAATTTGACCCGAATCATTTCCGTTGTCAGCGTTACGCGGTGATCCTATGGACACCACATCACCGGTATCATTGATACTCACTGATTCGCCAAATCTATCACCTGCGGCCTCTCCATCTATATCTGCTCCTATCTGGGTCCAGGTACCTGAAAGGTTTTGATATACTCTTGCATGACCCGAATCACTTCCATTACCATCATTTAAACGACCACCTATCACAATTATATCCCCTGCGGCATTTAAACTTACCGAATACCCAAACCGATCTCCTGCAGCTTCACCTATGATATCTGCTCCAATCTGTGTCCAAGTACCTGCAATATTCTGATAAATCTGTACTAAACCATTTCCACTATTTTCACCTATAGCCAGGATATCCCCAGCCGCATTTAAACTTATCGCTGAGCCACTGTCATCAATAGCAGCATTAATAGTAGCCCCTATCTGTGTCCAAATACCCGCTATATTTTCATATACTGCTACATAATCGCTCCCTGCTGCTGCCATTGCCACAATAGTACCCGCACTGTTCAAACTTACCGCTGATCCAAATTGATCGTTTGAGTTCCCTACTATATCACTACCAACCTGTGTCCAGATGCCACCAGCATTCTCATATACACGTACAATTCCAAAAACTCGATTCTCACCTTCACTAGGATATGTTGGATCATGATGCTCTCCTCCAATAGCTACAATAGAACCCGCAGCATTTATACTTACAGAATTTCCGAAGGTTTCATGCCGCCCCCCTCCATCTATATCGGCGCCTACCTGCATCCATATACCTGCGTTATTTTGATATACCCGAACATGACCTGCGTTGTCGCCTGCGTCATCGTTATTGACTGCTCCAACAGCCACAATATCGCCCGTGGCATTCATACTTACAGAACTGCCTGATTTATCTTCTACTGCTTCTCCTGAAATTGATACTGGGCTTGCAGCAGTTAGTGTATATTGAAATACTCTTGCATTTCCAGAATTTGAACCATTGGTATCATTACTTGGAGCACCCGCAACTACCCTATTTCCTGTGGCGTTTAAACTTATGGAAACACCTAATTGATCATTTGTAGCCATACCATTAATATCTGATCCTACCTGTGTCCAAACACCTGAAAGGTTTTGGTATATTCTAATTTGACCCGAAGCATTTACGTTGTCATCATTAAAAGGTGATCCTACGGAAACCACATCGCCCGCACCATTAATGCTCACTGAATAACCCAACCGGTCATTAGCGGTCTCTCCATCTATATCTGCTCCTACCTGCGTCCATATACCTGCGATATTTTTATATACACGCACATGACCTGCGTTGTCGCCTGCGTCATCGTTACCGATCGCTCCAATAACCACAATATCTCCTGCAGCATTTAGGCTTACCGAATGCCCAAACTGATCACCAGAGGCTTCTCCTATAATATCTGTTCCAATCTGCGTCCACGTACCTGCAATATTCTGATAAATCTGTACCAAACCATTTCCACTAGTTTCACCTATAGCCAGTATATCTCCAGTTGCATTTATACTTAGGTGGTGATCAAGCGCAGTGTTAATAGCAATATTAATAGTAGCCCCTATCTGAGTCCAGGTACCTGCTATATTTTCATACACAGCTACATAATCACCTCCCGATGCACTACTCGCTAGAATAGTACCTGCACTGTTCAATGCTACATATCTCCCAAGTTCGTCATTTGCCGTAGCGCCTAAAATTGTCGTTCCTACCTGAGTCCAAGTACTTCCTATATACTCATAGACTTGCACTCCTCCAAGAAGAGACGACATCTCTGGTGCTCCAACGGCTACAATAGTACCCGCAGCATTTATACTTACCGAACTTCCAAATCGAGCATTGGCTGATGGTCCTTCTAGGTCTACACCTAGTTGTGTCCAAACACCTGCACTGTTTCGAAATATTCTGGTTTGCCCTGAGCTATTTCCATTAGCATCATTGAACGGAGCGCCAATAGCCACAATGTCACCTGCGGCATTTATACTAGTACTAGCTCCTGAAAAATCATTAACTGCATCTCCAAAAATTGCAGGGCCTAATTGTGTTTGACCAAATGTCATTAAAGTGCTCATATAGCACGCTACGTAAATTAGCACGCTACCAAGGCTTGCTACGTTAAAGATTCCGTTACTTTTCCTCATTATTCTTGCTTTAGTATTCCTTAATTTCGATTATAAGGGGTGGGTATGCAATGAGAGGATAAGGGGTCGCACTATAAATGCGTAATTGTTCATTGCGAAACAAAGAACCTGAAAAGAGCAAGTGCCATGAAATAAATGTCGCGAACCATATGTCTTTTAGGTATCAAAAAAGGTTTTTATGGTATGAAGGTTTTTTAATTGAATTCCTGAGTTTTAAAAAACTCAATTTTAACTACTCATTATCAGGGAGTTAAATTCATCCAAAATTTGATTAGGAATAATTTCAAAAGCCTATAGAGTATCTTCCGTCTTTAGTCCATGTTTACTGCCTTTGAGGTTGTGTTTTAGTATTGCTAAGTATCTTTTAACAATTTCATTTGTTTTTTTTAACTAACTTAGAGTCATTCATAACTAAAATTAAAAGTATGGTTTTCGGGGGGAGAGCTACTTTTTACATAGTATTGCTGTGCTTTTTTAGCACTTCATATTTTATGGCTTTTGCTGCTACTAAATCATATTCAGCGCTTAAGCATACTTCTTCGCATGTTCCTATTTCATCATATATATTGGAGAATACTCACTTCGATCAGGTTCGTGACACTACCTACTATAAAAAAGTATTAGACAGCACTAAAAACAACAGATTAAAATTAGTGGCTTTAGACAGCCTTGTTTCTAAAACCTATCAGGTTCAAAGTGATGCTTTTACGCGATATTCGGAACAGTATGTTACGTTAGCTATGGAATTGCAGAAGTATGACGAAGCAATACTTAAGCTTAGATACTATATGGCAGATAACTCAGATCGAGCATATCAGTTTCTGCAAACTATAACGTTTCCTCTTGAAAAAGTAAACGATCGTGGCCTCGTTCTCAAGTTTTTATATTATAAAGGATACCTATACTCTTTGTCGGGTAGACTTGAAGAAGCGATCGACATCTTTACTGAGATATATACATCTACCTATACAAAAGATTCCCTAACTATTATGGAGGCCTTACACGAAAGGGGTGTCACATATGAAACAAAAGGTGAGTATACTAAGGCTATAGCTGATTATACTGAAGCACAACAATACTTTAAGCGCACAGGAAATTATGAAAATATGTTCTTCGTACAAGCAAATTTAAATGTATTGTACCTTCTATTTGGGCTTGAGAAAAAGTCTATTGCAGAAATGAAAAAGGTCGTTTCAGAAAAGATAAAAAGAAAATACACTGAATTTATTTGCTACGATTATTATAACATTTCGGTTGGGTATTCTGATCTTAATGACACACTGAATTCTAATAAATATGCACGGCTTGCATTAGATGAAGCCCTTAAGAAAACTAATGACCGTATTGAGTTGGATGTTTTCTACTTAAGTGTTGCCGATATATATCTGGATCAAGGTAACTTAGCACGTGCTAAAAACTATTTGGACATTACCAAAAAATACCTTCTTAAACGCAATACGATTGTTGCTAATAATTATTTTTATCAACGAATCTTATCACTCTATTATTTAAAGTTGGGCAGATTTCAAGAAGCCGAAAAGATAGCACTTTCATTGCTAGAAAAAATTGACAAGACAACTCAACATCAACAATATAAGTCGATCATTTATGAGCTTTTATACTCTATTTATGAGGCTAAAGGAGATTATAAAAAATCTTTAGCAAACTATAAAGCATATATACAATTAAAAGATTCAGTATTCAGTACTCAAAAAGCAAATTCTTTATCGTATCATCAAACCTTGTATGAGACTGAGAAAAAAGAAAAAGAAATTGCGAGTCAGGAACTAAATCTGCAATCTCAAGAAAGAGTAATTACGACACAAAACAGGCAACGAAATTATTTTATGATTGGTTTAAGTGCACTAATGCTTATTTTAATAGGGTCTTTCTTCTTTATCAAAAAAATCCGAATAGAGAAGAAAAAAGTAGCAGCTTCATTGATCGAAAAAGAATTACTACTCAAGGAGATTCACCATCGGGTAAAGAATAATTTACAGATTGTCTATGGTTTAATGTATAAGCAAGCACGAGTTTCTAAAGATTACACTTTTAAGTCTTTAATGGAAGATGCACAAGGACGTATTAAATCTATGGCTATGATCCATCAAAAACTATATCAAAACAACAACTTTAGTCAGGTGGATATGAAAGGGTATATCGCAGAACTCATAAAAGATATTAATACCTCTTTTAGCACCACAAACGCACATGTAGATGTTACTCTTGAAATGGCGGTAACCAGATTTCATATGGACATTGCAATTCCCTTGGGTCTTATTTTAAATGAACTAATCACTAATATTTATAAACATGCTTTCAACGATGGGAAAGGGAATGTTCTGGTATCTATTGAAAAAATTAAAAACCGTCATCAAATTAAAGTAAAGGATAACGGCGTTGGGCTTCCCGAAAATCTCGATCTTAAAAAAAGTACTTCTTTAGGAATGAATCTTATCACTGGTCTTTGTCATCAGATTAGAGCTACGTTCAATTACAAAAACAACAACGGTAGTGAATTTACAATCTTACTACATGAAAACGTATAGATTATGGAAAACAACATCATATCAGTATTAATTGTAGAAGATGAGTTTTTAACGTCTGATTTTATCAAAGATGTATTGGAAGATATAGGCTATAAGATATCCGGTATTGCCAGAGACGTTCAGGAAGCTGAGATCATTTTGGAAAAAGAGACTACGGATATTGCGTTGTTAGACATCAATATTCACGGTACTGAAACGGGTATAGATCTCGCCACTAAGATTAATAAAAAATATAACATTCCCTTTATTTTCCTTACAGCTTTTACAGATAAGAAAACTGTAGACCTAGCCTTAAAAACCAACCCTTCTGCCTATTTGGTTAAACCATTTAATACCGTGGATGTGTATACAAGCATAGAGGTAGGCTTACGAAATTATACAATGAACAAAATTGCTGAAATAGAAAAAGAATCTGGCGTATCCGAAGAAGAAAATGAGGGAGAAACACTTATTGGAGAGGAGTTTTTGTTTATCAAACAAAAAGAAATCTTTATCAAAATACTGATCGAAGATATTCTCTATTTCCATTCCGATATGAAGTATATCGATATTTATACTTCTGATAGTCGATTTACTATACGATATACACA